>Ga0316192_10000893_pt1 | contig 21904 bp, 22 predicted proteins | sample MerIslwburrow_MG_FD_204931 | JGI IMG/M metagenome (GOLD analysis project Ga0316192, IMG submission 204931) | Coastal sediment microbial communities from Maine, United States - Merrow Island worm burrow | ecosystem: Environmental > Aquatic > Marine > Coastal > Sediment | place: USA: Maine...
GTCTCAATCCGGAACACGGCCGACCGGTCGCGAATCTCGCAGCGGCCGGTGGCCTCCGCGAGCGGAATCATGGCGGCAAGCGAGGACGACTTTGCACCGACTTCGCAGCCGAACATCATGCAGTGTCCACAATGGATGCAAGCATTGCGACCGTTGAAAGGTCGCGACAGGATGGCGTGCGGCTGGTTTTGTGCATGCAGACCAAGTTTGTTTGCCGCTTTTTCCATGAGCACGCCCGACGACTTGACCGGCAGCGGTGGCATTGGAAACGGCCGGGACCTGAATGAGTCAAACGGCCCGGGAGCGCCGGACACGCCGACTTCCCAGTCGACCCGCGTGTAATACGGTTCCATTTCCTCGTAGGTCATTGGCCAATCCGCAAAATTGGTACCGCTGATCGGGCCAAGCATGCTGCGTTCGATGAAATCGCTTTCGCGGAAACGCCAGAAATTGGCCGAGAAATGGACGCTGCTGCCGCCGACGGTTTGCGCGTAGCGAATGGGCTGTATTAGCGGACTTGTCGCAACTTCGCTCTCGTCATGGCGAAACGTCTGGCCACTGAGCGGCGGGCCACCGCCGAGCAGCTCATCTTTAATGATGACGTCATACTCGTCGTGCGTGAAGTCCTCGGCTTTGCGGTACGGTCCCTGCTCGAAAACCACGACGTCAAAACCCGCGGTTGAGAGCTCCTTGGCGATGATTCCGCCGGCAGCGCCTGACCCGATAATGGCAAAGTCGACCGGCTTGCGTTGATCGAAAGTCACGTTACTCGCCATTGGCTTGCTCCGCTTTCGCATCGTAGTAGCCGAATGGAGGCGTCCAGGCACCGTGGTGCCCATCAAAACCGATCAGGTCCCAGCTAATGTGATCCTTGTTGCCGCCATGTTTGGCCATGCTGAAAAAACCGAAGATCGTCAGTAAACGCCAAAACTCGAACCGGTAATCATCTTCGACAGTCTTAAGCGTGGCGTCCTGTTCTGCGGCAGACAGCTCGGCAAACGACTTGCCGAGATTCGCGGTCATCTGCTCGCGCAATGTCCGTACTTCTCCCAGCCACTCGCCCAAAAACCCGTCGAGGGCGTTGTCCCAGAACCAGATGACGCCAGCCTCAGTTGCGCCAGGCGTGTCGGTCGTCGGAATGATCCGTGCAGCGATTGCCGCGAAGTCTGCGGCTTCTTCGGCTCCAAGAACCTTGAATGCAGCCTCTTCATCCCTGGCGGTACACGCGGCCTGAGTGATTGCAACAAGTGACGGGGCACCGATTCTGAACAGTGATGCGCTGCCCAGCGCGCCGGTTGATTTCAGGAATCGACGCCTCGAGATTTCGTTCTTCTTCATTTTGAGCGCCTTATTATTTTTCTGGCGATCAAACTACCACACCGAGAATCTCCGCGCAGTGTCATTCGCGTCGTATAATCGTGCGCTGGGAAACACACTGCACAAGGGGGCAGGATGGGACGCCTGACAACTCATATTCTCGATACCGCCCATGGTGGTCCGGCACCGAACGTGGACATTCGTCTCTTTTCTTTAGGCGAAGCACGTGAGCTAATTACCAGCACGACAACTAATGCCGATGGACGCACCCCGAACCCGCTGCTCGAGGGCGATCTGATGATCAGCGGTTCTTATGAGCTTGAATTCGATATCGGCGATTACTTCCGAACGCGTGGTGCCGAACTGGCCGATCCGCCATTTCTCGATACCGTTGTGATCCGCTTCGCGGTCAATGGAAATGATGATTACCACGTACCCCTGCTGGCATCGCCGTGGTCTTACTCCACGTATCGGGGTAGCTGACTGCATGTCTGCATCGACCATCCGTTTCGTGTTGAATGGCGAAAACGTCGAGACAGACGTTATCGATCCGACACGAACCGTCCTGCAGTTCTTGCGGGAAGATCTCGCACTTAAGGGCACGAAAGAAGGTTGTGCCGAAGGGGACTGCGGCGCCTGCACGATCGTCGTCGTCGAGATCGATCGCAGCGGCAACGACATCGATCTCAAGACAGTAAACGCCTGCATCCAGTTCCTGCCTACAATCGACGGCAAGGAACTGATCACGGTTGAGGGATTGCCGGGCGAGAACGGCGACTTACACCCCGTGCAGCAGGCGATGGTCGATAATCATGGCTCCCAATGCGGGTTTTGCACGCCCGGCTTTGTCATGTCGCTCTTCGCGTTGTACCGGGCGAACAGCGAGCCATCACGGCAAGAGATCGATGATGCGCTGGCCGGAAACCTCTGCCGGTGCACCGGGTATCAGCCGATTATTGCTGCGGCCCGATCCATGTCTTCAATGGCGGATGAGTGGAACCCGCGCGAACATCTCGATGCGCTCAAGTCGGTCGCACGTCAGGACAGCTTCGAGGTCGAGCACAATGGTCGACGATTTTATGCGCCATCTGACATCGCTACGCTGGCCGCGCTTTTTGTGAAGCATCCCGATGCGACCTTGCTTGCCGGTGGCACGGATGTCGGGCTCTGGGTGACGAAACAACATCGCGAGCTCGAGACGATTATCTATACGGCGCGCGTGGCGGAAATGCTGAGTGCGGAGGAGACGGATACTCACCTTGAGATCGGCGGGGCCGTCAGCCTGACACACGCGATTCCTGCGATTGTCGGGCAGTACCCGGGCCTGGGCGAACTCTTTCGCCGATTCGCGTCGCCGCCGATACGAAATGCGGGAACGCTTGGCGGCAATATCGCGAATGGGTCGCCCATCGGCGACTCGATGCCCGCGCTCATGGTTCTTGATGCAAGCCTGGTGCTGCGCCAGGGCGATAGTGAGCGAGAACTGCTGCTTGGCGACTTTTACCATGACTACCAGGTTGACGATCTTCAGCCCGGTGAGTTTGTAGCGCGTATCCGCATCCCGCTCTCGCAGGACGGCGTGCTCGTTGGTAGCCAGAAGTGGTCGAAGCGATTCGATCAGGACATCTCGGCAGTGTGTACGGCGTATCGCCTGGAGCGCGATGGTGACAGGGTCTCCGACTTCCGCATGGCCTGCGGCGGCATGGCTGCGACGATCCGGCGAGCGACAAACTGCGAGAAGACGATAACTGGCTCGGTGTGGACAGAGGCGACCATCGACAAAGCCTGCGCGGCGCTCGCGGAAGACTACGCGCCAATCAGCGACATGCGCGCTTCGGCCGATATTCGCCTCGTAGCCGTGCAGAACCTTCTGCGGCGCTTCTGGCTGGAGACCACGGGCGAGCTCAGTGAGACGGTGTACACCTATGGTCGCTAGCTCGGTTGGCAAAGCACTGCCGCACGACAGCGCGCATCTGCACGTGTCCGGACGGGCCGCGTATACGGATGATCTGCCAGAACCGCAGGGTTTGCTGCACGTCGCGATCGGAATGAGTTCGGTCGCGCATGCGAATATCAGGAGTATCGACCTGGAACCCGTGCTCGCGTCGGATGGCGTCTTCGCTACCTGCACCGCAACAGACATTGTCGGCGAGAACAACTACGGCTCGATCATCAAGGACGACCCGTTATTTGCTGACGGTGTCGTACAGTATATTGGGCAACCGTTGTTCGCGGTCGCAGCGACCAGCGTCGACGCGGCCCGCAAGGCGGCGCGCAAGGCCGAGGTCGAGTACGACGAACTGGAAGCCATCCTCGACCCGCTGACGGCGGTTGCAAAGAAGTCCTTCGTGTTACCGAGTGAGACGCTGGTTCGTGGCGATCCCGACGCGGCGCTCGCGGATTCGCCGCATCGATTGCAGCGTCGCGTGGCTCTCGGTGGGCAGGATCAGTTCTACCTCGAAGGCCACATCGCGATGGCCATTCCCCAGGAAGATGACGGCATCCTGATTTATAGCTCGACCCAGCACCCGGACGAGGTCCAGTCGATCGTCGCGCATGCGACGCAACGCGAAGCCAAAGACATCGTTGTAATCTGCCGGCGTATGGGCGGTGCATTTGGTGGCAAGGAAAGTCAGGCTGCCCTGATCGGTTGTGTTGCTGCATTGGTCGCAGACAAGTCCGGCCGGCCGTGCAAGCTGCGCCTGGATCGCGATGACGACATGATCATGACGGGCAAGCGGCACGATTTCATTATCGACTACGACGTGGGCTTCGATGATGAAGGCCGCATACTGGCCGTGGATTTCGAGTTTGCATCGCGTTGTGGCATGTCGGCGGATCTATCGGGGCCGGTCAACGATCGCGCGATGTTTCATTGCGACAACGCCTATTTTCTCGAGAACATTCGCGTTCTTTCGCATCGCTGCAAGACAAACACTGTATCCAATACGGCGTTCCGCGGGTTCGGCGGCCCGCAAGGCATGTTTGCCATTGAGTATGTCGTGGACGACATTGCCCGTGCGTTGGGCAGGGATTCACTCGACATTCGTCGCCGCAATTTCTATGGCAAAGACGAACGCAATGTCACGCACTACCAGCAGGTAATCGAAGATAACGTGATCGATGACCTGTTCGCTTCCCTGCTGGCCAGCAGCGACTATGAAAAGCGCCGCGCGGACATTCGAAAATACAATGCGAATAGCAAGGTGCTCAAACGTGGCATCGCAATTACGCCCGTCAAGTTCGGTATTTCGTTTACATCGACAATCCTGAACCAGGCTGGCGCCCTCGTGCACGTGTACAAGGACGGCACCGTGCAACTGAATCACGGTGGCACCGAAATGGGGCAGGGCTTGTACATCAAGGTCGAGCAGGTGGTCGCCGATGAACTGGGCATCAGCACCGAGAAGATTCGGACCACCGCAACCGACACGAGCAAAGTGCCGAACGCATCGGCGACAGCGGCGTCGAGCGGCTCGGATATGAACGGCAAAGCGGCGCAGAAAGCGGCGGCGAAGATTCGCAAGCGTCTCACTGCTTTTGCGGCAAACGAGTATGGCGTTTCGGAAGCCGAAGTCGATTTTCGTGGCGGCAGCGTCTATGTCGCCGATCGCATCCTGGAATTCGCAGAGCTCACGCATCTCGCATGGCTTAATCGCATTTCAATGTCCGCGACCGGCTTCTATCGCACGCCCAAAATTCACTATGACCGCGCGACATTTACGGGCAGGCCGTTCTACTACTACGCGTACGGAGCTGCGGTGACCGAAGTTGTCGTGGACCTTCTGACTGGCGAGAACCGGGTGCTGCGCACAGATATCCTGCACGATTGCGGTGACTCGTTGAATCCGGCAATCGACCTCGGACAGGTTGAGGGCGGCTACATCCAGGGCGTTGGCTGGCTCACGTCGGAAGAACTGTGGTGGGATGACAGGGGCGCACTCGGAACACATGCCCCATCGACGTACAAGATCCCCACCTGCTCGGACCTGGCACCGGATTTCCGGGCGACGCTGACGGAGAACATGGCCAACCGCGAGAAGACCATCTACCGCTCAAAGGCCGTCGGTGAACCTCCACTGATGCTCGCGCTGTCCGCGTTCCTGGCGATACGCGATGCAATCGCGGAAAGTGACACAGCGTCACCTGCACTCCAGGCGCCCGCGACGCCCGAGTCGATCCTGCGCGCACTGCGAGGTGTTCCCGGTGAATGAGTGGATCGAAGAACTCAGTGACCTGGCCGCAGCGGGTGAGTCGGCTGTGCTGGTGACCGTTGCGGGGATACGCGGCTCGGCCCCTCGCGAGATCGGCGCGAAGATGATTGTTACCGCGACCGAAACAATCGGCACGATTGGAGGCGGCCAACTGGAGTACCAGAGCACTCGCATCGCCGCTGGATTGCTCGAAGACGATCGGAACTCGCTACGCAGTTTTCCGTTGGGCTCGTCGATGGGGCAGTGTTGTGGTGGTGTCGTCGAAATCCTCTTCGAGCCTGTATCGGCCGGCATGCCAGCCTGGTTGCGCGACCTGCGTGCTCTGTATGGGCAACGCCGGCCCGCGATGCTCGTAACGCGTATTTCTCGTACGGCCCCGGCGAAGTTCGTCGTCACCGACGACAGCGTGTACGGGGACGAGGCGGGTGATGAGCGAATGGTTGCGGTCGCTCGGGAACTGCTGGAGGACAACAAGCCGGATGCACGCCGCCAGGTGCAGGAATTCTACGAGCCCGTTGTCATGCCGGACCTCAATATTGCCGTTTTTGGCGCCGGGCATGTGGGGTCGGCTGTGGTTCGTGCACTTGCGGGACTGGACTGCAATATTCGCTGGATCGACAGTCGCCGCAACATGTTCCGGGATGTTCCCGCGAATGTGCGAGCGATCGAAACATCGGAGCCGGCGCTCGAAGTCGCCGCGATGCCGGCAGGAAGCTTTTACCTGGTGATGACGCACAGCCACTCCCTCGACTTCGATATCTGCGACAGGGTTCTGAGGCGTGCGGACGAACGCTACTGCGGGTTGATCGGTTCGGTGTCAAAACGCCGCCGCTTCGAGAAACGTTACCGCCAGCAGGGCATGGCGCAGGGCGTCATAGACAGGCTCGTATGTCCTATTGGTGTCGACGGTATTAGCGGTAAGAAGCCGGCGGAAATCGCGGTATCGGTAGCCGCAGAAGTGCTTAAAGTAAGGGAACTCGCCGCAGATGCACGAGTAACGGAGTACCCTGAAAACGTTCACCCGATAGGTAGTAACAGGACCTAGCATGGAAGGCTATATTGTCGATTGGATAAATCTGCTCGTGCGCTGGCTGCATGTGATTACCGGCGTCGCCTGGATAGGTGCGTCGTTCTACTTTATCTGGCTTGACGGTCATCTCGAATCACCGCAGGACCCGGCCGACGATGAGAAAGGCGTGGGCGGCGAAGTCTGGTCGGTGCACGGAGGCGGCTTCTATCACGCGCAAAAGTACAAGGTTTCGCCGGCGAAAATTCCCGAACGCCTGCACTGGTTCAAGTGGGAGGCTTATACGACCTGGATGTCGGGTATTTTCCTGACCGCGCTGGTCTACTGGTACGGCGCGGAGGTCTACCTGATCGATCCCGCGGTCGCCGATGTCTCCGCTCCGAAAGCCGTGAGCATCGCGATCGCCTTTATTGTTGGCGGATGGCTGGTCTACGACCTGTTGTGCAAATCGCCATTGGCGCGCGACTCACGAGTGTTCGCAGGGGTCCTGTTTGCCCTGACCGGCTTGCTGGCCTGGGGGCTATGCCAGGTGTTCAGCGGACGCGGCGCCTACATACACTTCGGGGCAGTACTTGGAACGATCATGGTGGCCAATGTGTTCTTCGTGATTATTCCAGGACAGAAGAAAATGGTGGCGGCGGCCGCGATTGGTGAAGCGCCCGATCCAGGCCCGGGGATCCGGGCCAAGCAGCGGTCGGTACACAACACGTATTTCACTTTGCCCGTGTTATTCGTGATGACCAGCAATCACTACGCGATGGCCTACGGTCATGCGTACAACTGGCTGATCCTGATCGGCATATCGCTCGCCGGGGCGCTCATCCGCATCTATTTCGTTGCCCGCCACAAAGGCAACGCATCGTTTCTTCCTGCCGGGATCGCCATCGTAATTATCGCCGCAATCGCGCTGGCGATAACACCACGCGCACGCGAAGGCACTGCTGTCGCGGCATCTTTCGACCAGGTGCGTAATGTCATCAATGCGCGCTGCACGAGTTGTCACTCGGCCGCGCCCGTACATCCGGCATTCCCGGCTGCGCCGCTCGGCGTCATCTTCGACACCGATGGACAGATCGTGGCCGAGGCCGAGCGGATTTATCAGCAGACGGTCGTGACCCGTGTCATGCCGATTGGCAACCTGACCGCAATGACAGAAGCGGAGCGGCAAATAATCGACGGGTGGTACCAGGGACTGCAGGGGGCGCCATGACGGACTACCCGAGAGACATGTGCGGGTATGGTCCGCGACCTCCCGAGGCGAATTGGCCGGACGGGGCTCGTACTGCCGTGCAGTTCGTCATCAACTACGAGGAAGGGGGAGAGAACTGCGTTTTGCACGGCGATTCCGCGTCCGAAGCTTTCCTTTCTGAAATTGTCGGCGCGCAGGCCATTGAGGGCGCGCGCCACATGAATATGGAGTCACTGTACGAATACGGTTCGCGTGCCGGGTTCTGGCGGCTTCACCGCATATTCACGGAATTCGGCATGCCCGTAACGGTATTCGGCGTTGCGATGGCATTGGCAAGGAATCCGGGCGCCGTCGCGGCGATGCAGGAAGCAAGCTGGGAAATCGCCAGCCACGGTTATCGCTGGGTGGACTATCAACATGTGGACGAAGCCACTGAGCGCGCGCACATGGCGAAAGCGATCGAGATTCACGAGCAGGTCACCGGCGAGCGACCAAGCGGCTGGTATCTCGGGCGCTGCAGCCCCAACAGCCACCGGCTCGTGGCCGAAGACGGGGGCTTCGTCTACAACGCGGATTCCTACGCGGATGACGTGCCGTACTGGGATCGCTCCTGCGGCGAGCCGCAACTCATGGTTCCCTACACGCTGGACGCCAACGACATGCGCTTCGCGACCGCGCAGGGTTTCAACACGGGCGCGCAGTTCTATCGATACCTCAAGGACACGTTCAAAACGCTGCATGCAGAAGGCGGGCGAATGATGTCCGTTGGCCTGCATTGCAGGCTGGCTGGCCGACCCGGCCGGGCTGCCGCAGTGCGCAAGTTCCTCAAGTACATTTCGAGCCAGGAAGACGTGTGGGTGGCGACTCGCCTCGACATTGCAATCCACTGGCGCGCCCAACACCCGGCCGAGGAGACAGGTCAGTGAACGAGCAGGATTTCGTTGCGCGCTATGCGGGCATCTATGAACACTCATCGTGGGTAGCGGAACGCGTCGCGCCAATCGCAATGGACGTCACAGAAACAGACCGTATCGCCGAGCTCATGGCTGATTGCGTTGATAACGCGGACACGGAAAAACAACTGGCGTTGATTCGCGCGCACCCCGACCTGGCGGGCAAGGCTCAGATCGCCGGCGAACTCACAGCCGAGTCGACCGAAGAGCAGGCCAGCGCCGGGCTCGATCAGTGCTCGAAGGTGGAATACGAGCGTTTCCAGGCGCTGAATGACGCGTACAAGGACAAGTTCAGCTTTCCGTTCGTGATGGCGGTACGCGGAAGTAGCCGGAAGCAGATACTGGATGCATTCAGCGCGAGGCTGCGAAACGGCTACGATCTCGAATTCGAGACTGCGCTGATGGAAATTCACAAAATTGCACGCCTGCGGCTCGGCGCACTGGAGACGGACGCATGACACACAAAGCGCAGAAATGGGTCCGACTCGAGCAGCCGCGCCTCGGCACTCGCGTCGTCTATGCCACTGACGACTTTTTCGCCGCAAAGGAGCGCCTGATCGAGCCTGCCGAACCCGTATTCATCGATGACAAGTACGACGACCATGGCAAGTGGATGGATGGCTGGGAGAGTCGCCGCAAGCGCGAACCCGGGCATGACTTCTGTGTCATCCGGCTGGGCGTGCCGGGTCTCATTCATGGCTTCGATGTGGATACGAGCTTCTTTACGGGCAACTACCCGCCGCAGGCATCGATCGAGGCCTGCGTCAGCAATGAAGAATCGCCAGAAGATGGTTGGGTCGAGTTGCTGCCAAAGACAGACCTCGCTGGCGATACACACCACTATCTCGATGTGCGCAATGACACGATTTTTACGCACGTGCGCTTGCACATCTACCCGGATGGCGGCGTTGCGCGCTTACGTATATTTGGCGAAGTCAAAGCCGACTTTACAGACATTGATGGGTACGTCGACCTGGCTGCGGTCGAGCATGGCGGTCGCCCGCTCGCTTGCAGCGACGAGCACTACGGCAGCATGCACAACCTCACAGCGCCGGGGCGCGGCGTGAACATGGGTGACGGCTGGGAGACTGCGCGGCGCCGTGGGCCCGGCAATGATTGGGTCATCATTGCACTCGGCCAGCCGGGCGTCATCGAGCGCGCCGAAATTGATACGGCGCACTTCAAGGGCAATTACCCGGACCGCGTGTCGCTGGAGGCCGCAAATTTTGCAAGCGATGACGAAGCCAACAACGAGTCATCCAATTGGCAGACATTGCTGCCCGAGGCGAAGCTGAAGATGGACCAACAGCACTATTTTGACGACGCACTCAACGATGTCGGCCCGGTCAGCCACGTTCGCATGTCCATCTATCCGGATGGCGGAATCAGTCGCATTCGTTTGTTCGGCCAGGTACATGGCTGACTCCTCGGTAATTTCACTGCGGCCTGAGCCACTGACCAGTGAGCGTTTTGCGCCTTATGGCGATGTCATAGAGGCTTCGCTCGACAAGAGCAACGCGATGAACGAGGCTCGTTTCCAGCGATTTGACGACCTCTGCGATGTGAATGTCGGTGACGGCGATGTTGCGATCAGTGTCGCGCGCTGCCGCGCGTCGACCACCTTGCCGCTGCGGGTTGATATGGTCGAACGGCACCCGCTCGGCAGCCAGGCATTTGTGCCGCTGACACCGTGCCTCATGGTTCTCCTCGTTGCACCACCCGGAGAGAGCGTCGAAGCGTCACAGCTGCGAGCGTTTGTGACCAATGGCCGGCAAGGTATCAATTACCATCGCGGTACCTGGCACATGCCGCTGATCGCCTTCGATGCGGGACAGGAGTTCCTGATCGTGGACCGCGGTGGCGAGGAAGCCAATTGCGAGCAACATACGCTTGATGCCGCGGTCATTCTGGAGGCTGTGTAATGCAGGCCCTGCGCTCGTCGATCCTGCATTGCCTGGTCGATCCGGGCGCAGAGTCGCGATCGGATACTTTCGAGTACTTCGACGATGGTGCGTTGATCATCGACAACGGCAGTGTCGTTGCCGCGGGTGATGCTGCATCACTCCTGAACCAGTTGCCAGCGAACACGAAGGTCGAGGACTATCGCGGCAAACTGATCGTCCCGGGTTTTATTGATTGCCATGTGCACTTCCCGCAACTCGACATCATCGGGTCTTTCGGTGCGCAGTTGCTCGACTGGCTGAACCAGTATGCGTTTCCCGTTGAGGAAAAGTTCGCGGACCCGGAGCATGCGCGCGAAGTCGCCGGGGCGTTTGTCGACGAGTTGCTGAGAAACGGTACAACAACGGCCATGGTCTTTGGCACCGTACACGCGCATTCGGCCGACGCGATATTCGAGGCTGCCGAGGCTCGGGATATGCGATTGATCGCCGGCAAAGTGCTCATGGACAGCAACTGTCCTGAGGCCTTGCGCGACGATCCGGAGTCCGGCTATGCCGAAAGCAAGGCTCTCATCGAACGCTGGCACGGCAAAGGCAGGCTCGGCTACGCGATTACGCCGCGCTTTGCATTGACCTCGTCACCTGAACAGCTGACGGCGGCCGGCAGGCTCGCGAGTGAGTACCCGGATGTCTGGATACACACGCACCTGGCCGAGAACATGGAAGAGGTCGAGGAAATTGCCCGGCTGTTTCCGGGCAACCGCAGCTACATGGATGTCTACGATGAGTTCGAGTTGCTGCGCGAACGTGCCGTGTTTGCGCATTGCCTGCATATGGACGACGAAGACAGACGGCTGATGGCGCAGAAGGGTGGGGCCGCTGCATTTTGCCCGACATCGAACCTGTTTCTCGGGAGCGGACTGTTCGACCTCGCGGCCATACGCGCCGCCGGTATTCGCTGCGGACTTGGCACCGACGTCGGCGGTGGCACGAGCTTGTCCTTGCTGAACACCGCCAGCGAGGCATACAAAGTCCTGCACTTGCAGGACCAGCCCCTGCAAGCGATGCGCGCTCTGTATCTCGCCACGCTGGGTGCGGCAGAAGCGCTTTACCTTGATGACAAGATTGGTAATTTCGAAAAGGGTAAGGAAGCAGACTTCGTCGTGCTGGATTTCGAAGGCTCGAGCCTTACGGCTCGCCGCACCGCAGCGGCCGACACGATAGAAGAGAAGCTATTTGCACTAATGACCCTGGCGGACGATCGCAATATCGACTCCACCTGGGTGCGCGGGGTTAAGCAAACCGGTTAGCTAATCACAACCTCTGACACGAGGTGTGATTCAGCCTTCATCGAGTTCGTCACCAGGCAGTACTTCTCGGCTTTCTCGAGAATGGTCTCAGCTTTGGCCTTGTTCGTTCCCTCGGGCACAGTCAGCTTTGCTTTCACAGTAAATCCAGTGAACTGGTTGAACTTCCCGAGCTTGTTGAGCGTGCCTTCGGCGGTACATTCCAAATCTGTCCAATCCAGCCGGGCCGTGCGCGCGATGGCCCTGAATGACAGGATAAAACAGTCCGCGACCGCACCGACGAGCAGAGTTTCGGGAGACCACACGTCGCCAGGTCCGCCAAATTCGGGCGGTCCGGCGGTTTCGAGATCGGGCAGGCCTGCCGCGGTCAGTTGGACGTTCACGTCGGGTTTAGCGGTTGCTCTTACCGTATAAAGATGGGGTAGATCCTGCATTGCCGTTCTCGCTGATGTGTGAGTAGGTATAGTCACGACTAGATTGCGACGATGCAATCGTTTCATAGTTTCGGATAACCGAAACAGGAGGGGCGATGCGCGATATTTCTATCGAACAGATCATGACGCCCGATCCGGCCACCATCAGCCCGCAGAGCACTGCAGCTGAAGCGCGGCGCATGCTCGATAGTAATGTCATCAACCACCTTCCCGTTGTTGAACAAGATCGCCTCGTCGGCACCGTGTCCTCATCGGACCTTCTCAAACTCCATTTGCTGGACGACACGCAGGCAATCTTCGCGCGCGCGACGGTCGACCAAATTATGGAAACCAACCTGGTCGTACTGAATAGAGGTGCGACGCTTCGCCAGGCCGCAGATAAGCTCTCCATGGGTAACTTTCATGCGCTGCCCGTCGTAAACAGGAGGCGCAGGATAGTTGGCATAGTGACGTCAAGCGACTTGATAGGCGAGTTGCTCAAACACCTGCCGGCTTAGCCCACCGGTCGCATCCAATCTTGGCCAGTGGTGAGCGGCTGGTAGGTGCGCGAAAACGGCTGTTGGGGCATCACGCTGTGGGCGGTAACTAATTCACCCTTGCCCATTCCAGGCATGGGATGTAGAAATGCAGTACCGGCGGGTGTCCCGTCCGAACAAGAAGAAAGGAATGCTCATGAAAAAAGCGATAACTGAACTGCCGACTCGGCTCGAAGCTGGGGGTGTCTGCTTCCAAGGCGAAGACTGGGGCGATACTAACGTCGCTCGTATCCGGTTTCCTGCTGGCGCCGATGCTACCCCGCTGCTCGAGGGATTGCCTGACAATCTGTGCCAGTGCCCGCACTGGGGGACCGTGGTTAAAGGTGCCATCCATGTGACCTACGCAGACGGCACTGAAGAAACCGTAAAGGCCGGAGAAGTATACTATTGGCCGCCGGGACATACGGTCAGAGTGGACGAGGACTACGAGGCAATTGAGTTCAGCCCAAGCGGTCAAATGGGTGAGCTTATGGATCACCTCGAAGCGAAACTGAAAGGCTAAAACGTCTCATCGTAGTAACACACAGGGGCCTGCTTGCGCAGGGCCCTGTGTGCATTACAGAGGGGCGCTAGCGAATTAAAATTGCCCGGAAATCATTGACGTTCGTGCGCGTCGGGCCCGTCAACACGAGGTCGCCAAGGGCAGCAAAGAATTCATACGTGTCGTTATTCGACTGCATCGCGACTGCGTCCATCTGCGCTCGCTCGAGTGAGTCAGGAGATACCAGGCAGCCCGCATTGTCGCCAGCGCCATCTATGCCGTCGGTGTCAGCCGCGATCGCCGAGATGCCCTCGTGCCCGTCAAGCGCGATCGCCAGCGCAAGCGCGTATTCACCATTGCGGCCACCTCGGCCCGTGCCGGTAACCCGCAGCGTGGTTTCGCCACCCGAGAGGATGACACAGGGCTTTTCAACCGGACCTTTGCCGGCTGCAATATCCATGGCCAGTTGGGCATGTTCACGAGCGAGTTCGCGCGCGTCGCCGGCGAGATCGCCGAGTACATAGGGATTGATGTCAAATTCCAGCGCCCGCAGCGCCGCAGCCTGAAGGGCGTCGTCACTTGTTGCGAGGATTCGAACGTCACTCTCGAGGGCACTTGCCGCGTCAACGACGGTCGGGCCTGATGCGACAACTGATGGGTCGTTGCCCGGTACATCGGAGATGATCAGGGTGATTACGTTTGCCGGAGCGCAGGCCGTGGCCAGCTTGCCGCCTTTGACGGCCGACAATTCCTTGCGGGCACTGTTCATCTCCTGGATCGACGCACCGCTGCGCAGAAGCTCGGCGGTTGCTGCCTTCTTTTGTTTTAGCGTCACCCCCGAGGCTGGTGCGCACAGGAGCGATGACCCGCCGCCGGAAAACAGGCAAACGACGGTATCGTCAGGCGAGAGCCCGGAGACCGTGTCGAGAATTCTGCGAGTAGCCGCCACCCCGGTTTCGTCGGGAACCGGGTGCGCCGCTTCCACGACCTCGATGTGATCGCACTCAGTTCCATGCCCGTACGGGACAATGACAAGGCCGGAGAGCGGTTCGGCCCATTCTTGTTCGATGATCGCCGCCATGCTGGCTGCGGCTTTGCCAGCACCAACGACAATGACATTGCCCGCCGGCCTGTCCTCTAGCCACAGGGGCATGCATGCGGCGGGTTCAGACGCCGCAACGGCCGCGTCGAACAGCATCCGGAGAAAAGCCCGGTCGTCGATCATCCGACCGGCAGGTCGCCTTCTGTCTTTACGTGAGGCGCGAGGCGCTTCAGCAGTGGTTTCAATTCCGGGCGGTTTTCCTGGAGTTCCGCTATCGAGAAACCGGAAAGCTCATAAGGCAGGACCAGCCAGTCGTTCGTCTCGTGGATGAAATACTCTGGCGTGCGCAGCGTCTTCTCCGTGGGGCGATACCAGACGGATCCGATGCGTATGTCATGCGGCAGGTTCCGGCGGGTCTTCTTCGTGAGCTGGTTGATGACGGCGCTGACACTGGACCCGGTGCTGTAAACGTCGTCGACGATCAGCATCGAATGGTCCGCGCACAGATTCTCGAGCAGGTACTGCAGTCCGTGAACCCGAATGGAGTCCGCCTTGCTGACCATCTGCGAATAGTCCCGCGCGCCGGTGTAAGACGTGCGAATGGCAATGTGATCGGTTTTGACGCCGAAATAGTCGAGACCTTCCTGGACCGCGATACCAACGGAGCTGCCGCCCCGCCACAGGCCGACCAGGAAATCGGGCTTGAAACCCGCCTCGTAGATATTGGCTGCCAGCTGGAAGGAGTCTCGCAGGAGATCGTCCGCGGCAATAAATCGCTCGTTCATTATTGTTGTTCCTGACGCGTGCTGAGCTAGAATGTCTGTCAGCCATTATAAGGCTGCTTCCCAGTCCGCACTCAAGAGAATAATAATGGACAAGACCGTACTCTCCGCCCAGGACCTGCTCGAGGACTCGATCGAGCTGGGGATCAAGATACTCGATAGTGGCTTCGAGCCGACGATGATCATCGCTATCTGGCGTGGCGGAACCCCGGTTGGCCTGGCATTGCAAGAGACCCTGGCGTACTGCGGCATAGCGTCAGATCACATCGCCATCCGCACGTCGTCCTACACCGGGGTTGACCAGCGAGGCCATGTGGCTGTTCACGGGCTGAACTACATCATCAAGAAGATCTGCCACGACGACCGGGTGCTGATCGTCGATGATGTCTTCGACACCGGCAATACGATCAAGGCAGTTGTTGAGGAGCTCGGTGCGCGCGCGCGCGGCAATACACCCGAAGACATCCGGGTAGCTGTCCCGTGGTTCAAGCCGAATCGCAACGAAACCGATATGACACCGGACTACTTTCTGCACGAGACCGATGCCTGGCTCGTGTTTCCTCATGAACTCGATGCTCTGACGCCCGAGGAACTGGAGAAGTACCGCCCCGAAATTGCCGAGATCGTGCATCGCGTCAAGTCGCCGGCTCTATCGGCCTGACGCATGCGCAGGATCTGCGTCTATTGCGGCTCGAACCCCGGTGCACGGCCCGAGTACGCGGCTGCCGCGACACAGCTGGCCGATGTGCTGGTGCGGCATGAGATCGAACTTGTCTACGGCGGCGCTGACAGGGGCATCATGGGAATTATTGCCGATGCCGTACTGGAGCAGGGCGGCAAGGTGCACGGCGTTATTCCGCAGCTGCTCACGGATAAGGAAATCGCGCACCGGAGCCTGACCGAGCTGCATGTAGTGGCGTCGATGCACGAACGCAAAACCATGATGGCGGCCTTGTCCGACGGGTTCATCGCGATGCCCGGTGGCTACGGTACGCTCGAAGAAATCATCGAGATCGTTACGTGGGGCCAGCTGCGCTTCCATGACAAACCCTGCGGTTTGCTAAACGTCGACGGATTTTTCGATCATTTGCTCGCGTACCTTGACCACGCAAACGGTGAAGGTTTTCTGCGCCGTGAGAATCGCGACATGCTGCTGGTCGACGCGGATCCGGTCGTACTCATTCAGCAGTTCGAACGTTACGCCGCACCGCATGTGGAAAAGTGGACGGCCTAGTGTCCCGCTAGCAGAAACTTAGTTTGAGCTGCCCTTTGGCTGGCGCACGCAAATTCTGGCCGTGCAGCGCATAGCGGATACCGAATCGTCGACCCTTCAAATCGTCGCCAATGCACATCAACAAGGGCGACGTGAATATTTCGAGCGGTTCTCCTGTTGGGATATCACCGATTTTCGCCGTAATGTGCACTGAATCGTCTTTGAGCGTTACGGCCGGGTAACTCGCAATTTCGTCCGGCGTTCGGTCGACGTACTTGTCATTGACCTGGCGCTTGGGAAGGCGGTCGGCCACGTAGAACGCATTGTGATTCGGCAGGGCAATCGATAGCGATGCGTCGATGATTGGTTCCTCGCCCTGGTTGTACACGACGAGCTGCAGGTTCTGCGCGCGCTTATCAAACAGGAAATGATCATCCTGGTGGCGATAACGTGACCGAATCTGGGTCAGCTCCATCAGGATGTCCTCTGGCGAACGGTCAACGTAGGGATCTTCGGTACCGTAAAGACGCGCGTGAGTGAGTCGCGCCACCATTGTCGTCGAGCCAGAGTTTGTCGAGATATTGCGAATATTCAGCATCTCTTCGAGTTTTGCCGAAGCGAGGGCCGACGGCATCGACGACAAATCGCAGGTTGGCAACGCACGTTCCTTGTGAATAATTTCGCCAGGGAAACCGACTTCGATATCGCCGGCTGACACGGAGTCCCGGAATTTGCGCTCAAAGAGTTCCATCAATTGCCGGCGGCCCATCTTCACTGCCGCATCCTTGACTCGCACATAGGCATCGCCGCGCCGTAACTGCTCGGAGAAATCCGCACGCATCATGTACGGTCGATCCTGGCAGTCGCCTATCTCGAAAACGCCAACACGGGTGCCGTCGAACGACACCGGCTTGTAGCGAATCCGTATCGGCGGCTCGATGAACTCGTTGGCGAGCGACTGGTACGAGGGTTTGCCCGAGAAGTCGTCGGAATCGATCGCGTGCGTTCGTTTGCGCCCTTTGGCGTCGAAATCGACCCCGACAACGATATACCGATTACCCTCGACCGAGGCGTTCGCAAGGGCAAGAACATCGCGCAAAAACGCACGCAGGCCTTCCTCCCCGTAGGCTTGGGGTCGGAACTGAACGTCGGCCTCCGGAGTCGCAGATCGGGCTATTTTCAACAAACGGTCCATGGATCAGGTAATTTTTGCCCAATTATGTTCAACAGAACGGGATGCAATCGACATTTCCGACGATTAGCCGGTGAAAATCTATGATTTGAACCTGCGAAACAGTTCCGGGAATCAAGCGCTTAGGCGACGTAAGATGACCTCCGGATTTCGTTAAATCGAGCCAGGGATCGATGAATCTGCATGTCGCACTTTCAGTACTTCTGATCTTCAGCGCCGCGTGTTTCGCGTTGCTGGGAGTCCGGCTGGTTTCGTCGAAGCGCCAGGTCGGCAGCCTGCCGATCGGTGTGTTGCTTATCGTGATCAGTTTCTGGGTGATTGGCGGTGCCGTGGAGATGCTGTCGAGTACCTTCTTCATGTTCTCGATAGGCCGGACCGGCCATTTTATTGGCACGGCCCTCGTGCCGATTGTGGCCTACGTCTGTTTCCGCGAATACACGGGCACTGAAACTACCGGCAGTCGCCTTGCGGTTCTGATGATTGTGCCGCTGATATCCATTGTGCTCGCGGCGACCAATTCGTATCACGAAGCCATGTGGTACGGGCCGTTCGTTAACGAGGCTGGGGAGTTTCTGACGCACCCCGTGAAATGGGGTCCCTGGTTTCTATTTGCGCATTTGCCGTACAGCTATGTCGTGATTGGCGTGGCCATGTTCACGCTGCTCGCTCACAGCTCGGCCGTGGCACCCGCGCAGCGCCGCGGCCTGTTCCTCCTGATAGCCGCGTGCATGGGACCACTCATCTCGACCGCCGCCTACGATATGGGTGTTGGGCCGAATACGATTTCCTACGTGCCGCTCGTCTTTGTGGCGATGCTGCCACTGTATGCCTGGCTCATTATTGGCGAGCAGATTGTCGAATTCACGCCGCTGGCCTTCGAGACCGTCTTTCAGAACATGCAGGATCCCGTCGTCGTGATCGATGAGCAATGCCGCATAATCGGCTTGAACCATACGGCTGAAGGCATGCTCTCAGTGGCGGAGGCCGACGCTCTGCGGACGCCGCTCGAATCCTTGTTTGGTGACGACGCTCCCGAGGTGTTCGAGGCGCTCGACTCGGGTGAACCACAAAAGATGATGACTGCGACCGGTCGTTTCCTGCACATCCAGGTCTCGCCGATTGCCAGCAACCGCAAAAGCGTGGCGGGTGGTCAGGTGCTCATGTTCCGCGATGTCAGCGATGTCGAGAACGCGCAAATTGAAGTTCGCAAGAGCGAGAAGTTGCTGCGCACGCTCGTCGATCATTCCGTCAACGGCATCGTTCGTTTCGGCTGGGTCGATGAGGAAAACGGTATCAGAAAGCTGCGCAGTATCTTTGCGAATGCCGCCGCCGGCCGATTCCTCGCAGCCACCGCCGACGAGCTGGTCGACTGTTCCGCGACCCAGGTGATTCGTCACGCGATCACCGGTATGGACGACAACGATGTCGAGGAGATTATGGAGCGTTTTGCCCGATCTGCCGAGAAAGGCAAGAGCCTGGATGTCGAAGTGCGACAGGTTAAGAACGGCAAGGCGCGCTGGTTGCGGGTGATCTGCGAGCCGGTCGGCGACGATATCGCGGCGACCTTCGTCGATATTACTGATCGCAAAGCCAAGGAACGTCAGATGGAGTCGATCGCAACGTCCGACCCACTGACGGGCGTGCTGAATCGTCGCGGTTTCGAACGTGATGCCGCACAACGACTAACGGACAGTCCAGACGATGCTACCGGCGCGCTCCTGTATATCGATCTCAACGAGTTCAAGGGAATCAACGACGCATTCGGGCACGAAGTTGGTGACCAGCTTCTTAAGAGCGCAGCAGTACGACTCGAAAAGAGCCTCCGTTCCTGCGACATTATCGGCCGTCCCGGCGGCGACGAGTTCGTCGCGCTTGTACCGGATGTCGACCCGGACGTCGCGGATAAGCTCGCCAAGCGCCTGACCAAGGCACTTGAAGAGCCCTACGATATTGGTCGGCAGAAGCTCGCCTGTGCCGCCAGCATAGGCCTTGCGCTCTATCCGGAGAACGCCAATACACTGACCGGCCTGTTACGCGAAGCGGACCAGGCCATGTATCGTGCGAAGGCGCGGTGCCGTGGTGTCACCGACATTCGCGGCGAAGATCTGCTCGAAAAAGCCATCTAATCGCGCGCGAAACCGTTCAGTTGCCGGCTCTTTAGTGGTCTAATCGTCCGTCCGGAAATATCAAGACGACGCGCAGTGAGCCACACCTCAAGCCCAATTATCCATCTCGAAGGCCTGCAACGGCGCTACTTTATGGGCGATGAGCACATCGATGCATTGCGCGAAGTCGATCTGGACGTCGCGACCAATGAATATCTCGCGATCATGGGTCAGTCCGGATCGGGCAAGTCCACGTTGATGAATATTCTCGGCTGTCTCGACCGGCCAACGGCAGGAGAGTACTGGCTCAACAGCGAGCGCGTTTCGAAAATGAACGACCGGCAGCTTGCGGGCATACGCAATCGCGAGATCGGCTTCGTGTTCCAGACGTTCAACCTGTTGCCGAGAATGTCGGCTCTCGGCAACGTTGAGGTGCCACTTATCTACAGCGGGCTGCCAAAGAAAGAACGAGTCGAGCGCGCGACAGCAGCGCTGGAAACGGTCGGTCTTGCCGACCGCATGCAGCATCGGCCCTCCGAAATGTCGGGCGGGCAACGCCAGCGCGTGGCGATAGCACGCGCCCTGGTTACCCGGCCCAGCATCGTGCTGGCCGACGAACCGACGGGCAACCTGGATTCAACAACTGGCGAAGAGATCATGAACCTGTTCGACCAATTACACGACGCTGGTAACACGCTGATCGTCGTAACCCATGAACAACACATCGCCGCGCGCGCAGGCAGGGTGGTCCGCCTGAGTGATGGCGATGTTGTCAGCGACACAAATGCGAGAGACAAAGAATGAAGCGAATCTTAATCCTGGTAGCCGGATTGCTGCTTGCGGCCTGCGCTGAAAAAGAGGACGTCGGACCAGTCTATGATACGGCCGGCGTCGAGCGCCGCACCCTCGAGGTGGCGGTCAGTTCCGCGGGAATCGTAGAGCCGCTCGCCACGGTGGAGGTCAAGTCGAAGGCATCGGGCGAGGTGCTCGATGTACTCATCGAGACTGGCGACATGGTCGAGCAGGGCAGCCTGATGGTCAGTATTGACCCGCGCATCGTTCGAAATCGGCTCGCCCAGTCCGATGCGGAATTCAAGGCGGCAGTCTCTCGCAGGGAGATCGCCCAAACGCAAAAGACGCGCGTGGAGTCCCTGGTCGGAAATGGCACGCTGACTCAATCCGACCTGGAGCAGGCCACGCTGGACGTCGCGAATGCAGAGGCGCAGGTAGTAACCGCAAGAGTCTCTGTCGAAAACGCGAGAATAGCGGTCGACGATACCGATATTCGGGCGCCGATCAGCGGCACCATCATCTCCAAACCGGTCGAAATCGGACAGGTAATCTCGTCGCCAACGCAGGATTTCGCCGGCGGAACATTGCTGGCGCAGATGGCAGATCTCAGTGCTGTGCAGATTCGATCACTCGTCGATGAAACGGATATTGGCAAGATTCGAGCCGGAATGCCGGCGAGAGTGCTGGTCGCGGCCTACCCTAACCAACCCTTCCCCGGCGAAGTCATCAAGATCGAACCGCAGGCCGTGATCGAGCAGAACGTCACGATGTTCGCGGTCCTGGTCTCGATCCAGAATCCCGACGGCCTGTTGATGCCTGGCATGAATGCCGAAGTTGAGGTCTCGATAGCACGCGCGGATGATGCGATGACCATTCCCGTGATGGCGCTGCGCACGCGCCGTGATCTCGAGACGACGGCATTGATACTCGGTCGTTCGGTGGACGCCATTAGCGAAGCGCTGGCTGGCGGCGATGAAACCGCCGAGGCGCCGGAAGCCAGGCAGGACCGGCGAAAAGGGGGCAATAGACGCCCGCAATCGGATTACCGTTTTGGCGGCGAGTTCTGGGTTGTCCTGGACACGCCTGGCAGAGAAATTCGCAAGGTGCGGACCGGCGTGACCGATCTCGATAACGTCGAGATCGTGAGTGGCCTGGATGCGGACGAACGGGTGCTTGTGCTGCCGAGTTCGCACCTGTTGGAAACACAGCAGGACCTGCAACGATTCATTAACCGTCGCATCGGCGGTGTTCCGGGAATCAGTCGATAAGATGTTGATTGGGGAGACAGTTCGGATTTCGCTGGCGTCGATCAGGAGCAACCTGTTCCGCGCCTTGCTGACCATGCTTGGCATCATCATCGGTGTGGCTGCCGTCATTACGATGGTCGCGCTTGGCACCGGCGCACAGCGCGCGATCGAC
>Ga0316192_10000894_pt1 | contig 21888 bp, 18 predicted proteins | sample MerIslwburrow_MG_FD_204931 | JGI IMG/M metagenome (GOLD analysis project Ga0316192, IMG submission 204931) | Coastal sediment microbial communities from Maine, United States - Merrow Island worm burrow | ecosystem: Environmental > Aquatic > Marine > Coastal > Sediment | place: USA: Maine...
GCTGTACCCGGCCGCAATTCAAACGCCTGGCCGTAAGGGTCGGTCTTCAGATGGATGCTGCCGTGCTCACGATTACGGATTTCATATTTGTAGTAGCTGTGGGGGCCAATACCCGGTATGAACAAAGCCCAGACACCGCTATCGCCGCAGGCTCTCATGGGGTGCTGCCGGCCGTCCCAGTGGTTCCAGTCACCGACCACACTGATGCGCTCCGCACCGGGCGCCCACAGCACAAAGCGGGTGCCTTCTATGCCGTCGATTTCACACAGGTGTGCGCCCAGAAACCGGTAGGCGTGCAGGTGCCGGCCTTCACCAAACAGGTGCAGGTCAAGGTCGCCCGGTTGTGGAGCAAAGCAAAAGGGGTCGTAGGCCGAGCACTCAAGACCATCCTGATCAATCCAGGCCAGTTGATAGTGGTCTGGTACGCTGCCCGTGGCGCCGCGCCACTCGAATAGATCGGTGCCTGCTATGCGCACAAGGGGGGCGTCGGTCTCCACGATGCGGACTTTTTCACTGCGGGGAAGAAAGGCCCTGACGAGTTCCTGTTGCCCCTCCCGGTGTTTCCCCAGAACCTCGAAAGGGTTGTGATGGCGCGCTTCGAGAATGCGGATAAGGGGTTCGGGCAGTGAACTGTAGGGAGTTTTTGAACCTGGTACTTGTAACGTCATAGAAGCGATGTCTCTATTCATAAAAATGTTAACTTTCCTGCAGCAGTACAGATAGTACCATAGTAATCTTAATAGTCAGGATGTTAGTTCTTAATCCGCAGCTATGTTGATGGACCACTGGGAGATTGGATGAATTCTGTAGCTACACCGCGTTTTGTGAGCCGTCTGACCCGCGATACGCTGGCGCTTATTCTGGCAGGTGGACGCGGATCCAGACTAAAGCAACTGACATTATGGCGTGCCAAACCGGCAGTCCCGTTTGGCGGGAAATTCCGTATTATCGACTTTCCGCTCTCCAATTGCATGAACTCCGGTATTCGCCGGGTCGGTGTCCTGACCCAGTACAAGGCGCACTCCCTGCTCCAGCATATCCAGCGCGGCTGGGGTTTTCTGCGTGGTGAGTTCGGGGAATTTGTTGAACTGTTACCTGCCCAGCAACGTATCCAGTCCTCCTGGTATGCCGGTACTGCCGATGCTGTCTACCAGAATCTGGACATCATACGTAATCATAAACCGGAATATGTCCTGATTCTTGCCGGGGATCATATCTACAAGATGGATTATGGCCCGATGATTGCCAGTCATGTCGAAAATGGAGCTGACATGACGGTGGGATGCCTGGAGGTGGAGCTTGATGTAGCACGTTCTTTCGGCGTTATGACAACCGATGTGGACGGGCGGGTTCAGGAGTTCAGCGAAAAGCCGGAGTCACCCGCACCGATGCCGGGAAGTGATGATAGGGCACTGGCATCGATGGGCATTTACGTGTTCAACACCAGCTTCCTGTACGAACAGTTGATCAAGGATGCGGACAACAATAATTCCAGCCATGATTTTGGCCACGACATCATTCCGTCCATAATTAATCAGTACCGGGTATTCGCTTACCCCTTTCGCGACGTGCAGAAAGGCCGCCAGGGCTACTGGCGTGATGTTGGAACTGTCGATGCTTTCTGGGCAGCCAACCTGGAGCTCATCGGTGTCACCCCGGAGCTGAATCTGTACGATCAGGACTGGCCCATATGGACCTACCAGGAGCAGATGCCGCCGGCCAAGTTCGTTTTCGATAATGAAGTGCGGCGTGGCATGGCGCTGGATTCCATGGTATCCGGCGGGTGTGTGATATCCGGCGCAACAGTTCGTCATTCGCTGCTATTTTCTAACGTAAAGGTGAATTCCTATTCGCTGTTACAGCACGCGGTGGTGTTGCCAGACGTCAAAATAGCACGTAATTGCCGTATTCAGAATGCCGTGATTGATAAAGGCTGCCGTATCCCGAAAGGTTCGGTTATCGGTGAGGATCCGGTCAAGGACGCCGAGCGCTATCACGTAACGCCGGGAGGGGTGGTGCTGGTAACCCCCGAAATGCTGGGTCAGGAATTACATTATGCCCGCTGAAAGCGGTCTGAGTGTGGTGCTGTGCTGGCACATGCACCAGCCGCAATACTGTGACCTCATCAGCGGCGAGTACAAGCTGCCGTGGACTTACCTGCACGCCATCAAGGACTACGCCGATATGGCCGCACACCTGGAAGCGGTACCTGATGCCAAGGCGGTTATTAATTTTGCGCCGGTATTGCTGGAACAGCTGGATGACTACGCTGCCCAGGTAAGCGGGTTTGTGCGTGACCACAAGGCCATACGCGACCCGTTGCTGGCGGCGCTGGTGGTACCCGTGCTGCCGGCCCACCCCGAACAGCGGCTGGAGTTGATCAATAACTGTATGCGGGTCAACCGCACGCGTATCGTGGAACGCTTTCCGGCTTACCGGCGGCTGTTCGAGCTGGCCGAACCTTTTCTGCAGAATTGTACCGACCTCCTGTATGTCAGCGACCAGTTTCTGTCTGACCTGGTGTTCTGGTATCACCTGGGCTGGTTTGCCGAGACCGTGCGGCGTAATGATCTGCGCATACAACGCTGGCAGGAGCAAGGCAATAATTTCTCGCTGCACGACCGCCGAGAACTGCTGATGTTGATCGGTGAGCTGCTGTCCGGTCTTATCGACCGCTATTCCGACCTTGCCGATCGTGCTCAGGTCGAGCTGGCGGTATCACCCTACGGCCACCCGATACTGCCCTTGATGCTGGATTTACAGTGCGCCCGCGAGGCTATGCCGGATGTTCAGCTGCCTGAGCTGGAATTCTACCAGGGCGGTGAGAAACGCGCGCGCTGGCATCTGCGTGAAGGCATCAATGTCTTTGAACAGTATTTTCGCCGCAAGCCCGCGGGTTGCTGGCCCTCGGAAGGCAGCGTCAGCAAAGCAACGCTCGAATTACTGGAGGAGTATGGATTCAGCTGGGCGGCGACCGGTGAAACCGTGTTGCGTAACAGTCTGCGAGCAGCGCAGGGTGACGAGGCAGCAGTGGCTTCCGATGCCGTGCTGCAGGCTTACCGCGTGGGTGACGGTAAACTGGCATGTTTTTTTCGCGACGACAACCTGTCTGACGAAATCGGCTTCAGCTACTCAACCTGGCATGCCGACGATGCGGTGGCAAACTTCATCCATAACCTGGAGCGTATTGCCAAAACGCACAAGGGACGCAAGCTGGCGCTACCCATTATCCTTGATGGTGAAAACGCCTGGGAGCACTTCCCGGAAAACGGCTATCACTTTCTACGCGCCCTCTATGAAAAGCTTGCCGAACATCCGACGCTGAAACTGTCCACCTTCTCCGAGTGTCTTGATGCAGGTGTGGAAATCGGCAACCTGTCCGAGCTGGTCAGCGGTTCCTGGGTGTATGGTACCTTCTCGACCTGGATAGGGGATCGCGACAAGAACCGTGGCTGGGACATGCTGGGTGATGCCAAACGCGCATTCGACAAAGCCAGCAGCGAGGGTGCGCTGGGGAGCGATCAGATACTTGCCGCACAGCTGCAGTTGGCAGTCTGTGAAGGTTCCGACTGGTTCTGGTGGCTTGGTGACTACAACCCGGCCGGATCAGTAAGCGATTTCGAGAGCCTGTTCAGGCTGCACCTGTCCAATCTGTATCACCTGCTGGGAGTGGAGCCCCCCGAGTACCTGGCGCACACCTTCGCCCGCGGTTCCGGTGACCCCAGCCTGGGTGGTGTCATGCGGCACGGCCAGGCAAATGACTGAAGCGTAAATCCGGTAGTAGTGCACTAGATATGGACCTGTTTACTCAACGCCGAGCCGGCGTATTGTTGCATCCGACGTCCCTGCCGGGCGGTGCAGGTAATGGTGATCTGGGGCCGGAAGCCTACCGCTTTGTAGATTTCATTGCTGATTGTGGCCTGCGTCTCTGGCAGACCCTGCCGCTGGGCCCGCCGCACGAAGATCTGTCTCCCTACCAGTGCCTTTCCGTTCACGCCGGTAATTTCCGTCTGATCAGTCTACAGTTGCTGGTAGATCAGGGCTGGCTGGATGATGCAGTACTGGACGAATCCGGCGATCTTGATGCGCAGCGCAAGGTGCGTTTGACGGCTGCATACAACGGTTTTCAGCGCAAGGCCAGTGAAGAAGAGCGCGAGTCGTTTGTGCTTTTCAAAAAGGACCACGCCAGATGGCTGGATGACTTTGCCCTGTACCAGGCGGTGCGCACCGGGCAAGGTGGCAGGGCATGGTATAACTGGCCAGACGCACTGCGTGACCGTGACGCCGATGCCCTGGACGGAGAACGCAAGCGTCTGGCGGCACAGCTTGAACAGGTGTACTTCGAACAGTTTCTGTTTTACAGGCAATGGAAGCAACTGCGCTGCTACGCGAATGACCGCGGTGTGTTGCTGTTTGGTGATATCCCTATTTTTGTGGCACAGGACAGCGCCGACGTATGGGCGCACCGCGAGTGGTTTTTCGTTGACGAGAGCGGACAGCTGGAAGTGGTGGCTGGTGTGCCACCGGACTATTTTTCGGAAACCGGGCAACGCTGGGGCAATCCCCATTACCGCTGGGATGTGTTGAAGAATGACGGCTTCGGCTGGTGGCTGGAACGTATCCGTTCGCAGATGGAAATGTTCGACCTGGTGCGTATTGACCATTTCCGGGGTTTTGAAGCCTACTGGGAAATTGACGCGCAGGCAGAAACGGCCATCGATGGGCGTTGGGTGAAGGGCCCCGGGGAAAGCTTCTTCCAGGTATTGAAGCAGGTGTTCGGAGATCTGCCACTGGTAGCCGAAGACCTTGGTGTGATTACCCCGGAAGTCACGGCGTTACGCAAGCAGTTTGAATTGCCGGGCATGAAGATTCTGCAATTTGCATTTGATGGCTCTTCCGATAATCCTTACCTGCCGCACAATCACGAAGAACTGAGCGTGGTGTATACCGGCACCCACGACAATAATACCACCCTGGGTTGGTACCACGAGTTGTCAGACGAGCAGCGCGAGGCGGTTCGTCATTACCTGGGTGATTCCAGTGAGCCGATGCCCGCTCTGCTGGTACGCACAGCGCTGGCCTCGGTGGCGCGCCTGGCCGTGATTCCGATGCAGGATATCCTCGGCCTGGACGCTGCACACCGTATGAATATACCCGGTATAACAGAAGGCAACTGGCGCTGGCGTTTCGAGTGGGACCAGGTGCAGCCTGAACACAGGCAGCGTTTGCAGGACTGGATACGGTTATACGGTCGCTGTTAGGTTTGTCCTGGCGCCGGTGCGCAGCTGCACTGCTACTGAAGCCATATGTTTCGATGTACCTGTTTCACTTTTCGCATTGAAGGTCTCTCAACATGTATACCGGTCATTGTCTCTGCAATACCGTTCAATTCGAAATTCACGGTGGCATCCGGAATATCGTCTGCTGCCATTGTTCCCTGTGCCGCCGAGCCCAGGGCAGCGCCTTCGCCACCAACGGTATTGTCGAGGCTGAAGCTTTCAAACTGGTTGCGGGCGAAGACAAGCTGAGCGGTTACGAGTCATCGCCTGGTCAGACCCGGTATTTCTGCAAGACCTGCGGTTCACCCATATTCAGTAAAAATATCGCGCGGCCAGGGCAGGTGCGTGTGAGGCTGGGAACGATTACGTCCGATATTGACGAACGCCCCTCCGCCCACATCTTTGCGAGTTCCAGGGCCAACTGGGAAACCCTGTGTGGTGACTTGCCTCGCTATGATGGTTATGAGCCCGAGCGGTAATCCGCAGAGCGATTATGACATCCCGAAAACCTGCACCCGGTGTATCGCGTGATGCACGAATATCCGATGAGGGCTTGCAGCGGTTGGAGCGCCAACTCAAGGCCGGCACCGTCAGCGCGGCCGTACTGGAACAGTGGGTACGGCGCTACGGTGACGCCGCGCGGGAACTGATCGACAAGTACCGGCCTGCCAACGCTGACCGGAGACGTTAAAACGCTGGTCAGCCATCTGTCAGCGACTCCCGTGCGCGGCCCGGCCATTCTAAAAAAACTGTTTTTTTATCATAATGTTATATAATTAATGATCGGCTATTTCCATGCGTACAAAATGAAGTTTCGCGACAAGAAGTTCAACAGAAGGCCCTCGGCTTGACAGACTGGTACGATCGTCCTAGTCTTCTAGGACGATCGTACCAGTCTGATAATCGATGCGGGGGGAATATGCCAATGAAATCACTCAATGTACTGGTCACCGGCGCCAATGGATTCGTCGGCAGTCACATTCTCGAAGCACTGATGCAGCACGATGGGCTAACGCCTATCGCCGCCTGTCGCGACAGGCGCAAGCTGATTCCCGCCTTCAAAGGCGAAATACGCGATGGCGACCTGCGCAACGAGAACTATCTCGGTTCACTGCTCGCAGGTATCGACGTGGTATGCCATGCCGCGGCCTGGACCTCGGCGTGGAATTTTGCCAGCGAGTCCGAACGCCTGTTCCTGCGGCCTACGCAGTCATTAATCGATCAGGCGTTACAAAGCGGAACCTCGCGCTTCATTTTTCTCAGCTCGACCAGCGTCGCGGCGCCCTACGCCTCGTCCAACCCCATGAGCCTTGCCGATGAACACCGGCTGAAACTCTGGCCGCACATGCGCAACGTGGCACGAATTGAGCGTTACATGCGCGACCGCGCCGACCGGGGATGCAGCATGGTCTCGCTGCGCACCGGCCTGTTTGCGGGCCGGCGTTATGGTATCGGATTGCTATCATTACTGGTGCCGCGTCTTAAAACGCACCTTGTCCCCTGGGTCAGGGGAGGTACAACCGGCATGCCGGTTGTCGCCGGCGAGGATATCGGCGAGTCCTTTGCGTTGACCGCCACAGCAGCGGGTCTGGACGGTTACCAGGGTTTCAACATCGTCGGACCGTCAGTGCCTACGGTTCGCGAGGTCATTAACTTTCTGAACGAGGCGTACCAACTGCCCAGGCCACACTTCGGCGTACCCTTTGCCATCGCCTACCCCTTTGCGCGCACCATGGAATTGCTGGATCCGGTTGTAGCGTGGGATCCGCTGGTCACCCGCAGTATTATTCACCTGCTGGAGGAAACGGGCGCAAGCAATGCGCGCGCTGCCGAGCGGCTGGGGTATCAACCCAAAGTGCACTGGAAGGATGCCATACGCATGCAGATGGACGAGATGGCTACACGGCAGAAAACAGCCATGAAGATGTACAAGCCAATTACATCCTGATACTGAAGGTGCCTGGCGAACAGAACAGTACGTTCAAGGCCAGGCTGATTTAGGTTAATCTTGGCAGCTGGCGTAACACGCAGCGCGGCAATGCAACCATGACCAGCGATCACGGACAAACCAGGGGCGAAATCATCGAAGCCGCCAAGACACTCTTCTACCGGCGCGGTTACGCCCAGACGTCGTTCAGCGATATCGTCAATCATACCGGTATTCAACGCGGCAATATCTACCACTACTTCAAGACCAAGGACGATATCCTCGACGCCGTCATCGAGCAGCGCGCAAGGGAGTACCGTACGACACTGTCTGCGTGGGACAAGGCGCTGCCCGATCCGCGGGATCGTCTGCGACGTTTCGTGCAGATGGTGGTGTCCAACAGGGAAAACCTTACCCGTTTCGGTTGTCCGATAGGCTCGCTTAACACGGAACTCGGAAAAGAGGCATGCACGCGCAAAGAAAGCGCCAGACAGCTGTTCGACCTGTTTCGCGACTGGCTGACGGTACAGTTCAGTGTGCTGGCGGGTGACCCTCAACAGGCCCGCGCCCGCGCTATGCACTTGCTGGGGCGTGCCGAGGGCATCAGCCTCATGGGCCATGTCTACAACGACCCCGACTTCATCACTGCCGAAACAGACATCCTCGAAGAGTGGATCGATGCACTGTAGGAGCGCCGCCCTTCGGCGCGATTGGTTACATTGCCAACAATCGCGCCGAAGGGCGGCGCTCCTACGGTGCTACGACGTGTGATGGCCGGTGTTATCTACAGCCAGATCATGCGGCCGGTTTCAAAGCGGTGACTCAACAGTTCATGACAGGGATACATGCGAATCTGGTAAAGCTGCAGGCCGGGTAATGGCGGGTCCAGGTCGAGCAGAAAAAGTGTTTCGCCCGAGTCCAGTTTTTCGCTGGCCCTGAAGCCGAAATATTCGCTGGCCTGGAAATCATGGTGCTCGTCTTCGATGCCGATTACACATTCGAGGCGAACATCATCCGGTGACAGGTCGCCAAGCTGCGCGGCGACCTGGATAAGCACCTTGTCACCGGCAGTTACGGCATGCGTAACGTCGTCGACGCGTCGCAGGGAGACGGATGGCCACAGCTGCCGGATTTTCGCTTTCCAGCCGGCCAGCTCTTTTGCTCCGTGGGAACGGTTCCTGGTCAGCACTCGCCCCTGTTTTGCTGCCGGCCCGTAAAAACCTTTAATGTAGTCCATCACCATGCGTTGCGAATTGAACTGTGGAAGTGTGGATTTCATCGAAGCCTTGGACATGTGCACCCAGCCTTCGGAGAAGCCATGGCCGTTGCGGTCATAGTAGAGCGGTATTACCTGGTGTTCGATGATATCCAGTAGTTCAATGGCCTCTTCCTGGTTGCGGAATGCCGCATCATAGTGCTGCTCGTGTGGCGTGATGGCCCAGCCGTTCTCACCGTTGTAGCCCTCGCCCCACCAGCCATCCAGAACACTGAGGTTGATAACGCCGTTGATACCCGCTTTCTGTCCGGAAGTGCCGCTGGCTTCCATCGGGTATTCCGGTGTGTTCAGCCAGACATCGACACCGGAAACCAGCTTGCGTCCCAGCGACAGATCGTAGCCTTCCAGCAACAGGATCTTGCCGACGAATTCAGGTCGGCGCGAGAACTCGTGTATTACCTGAATCAGCTCCTGTCCCGGTACATCGCTGGGGTGTGCTTTGCCGGCAAATATCAGCAACACAGGCCGTTGCGGATTGTTCAGCAGGCGTGCCAGACGTTCCGGGTCGGAGAATAGCAGGGTGGCGCGTTTGTAGGTGGCGAAGCGGCGCGCAAAGCCGATGGTCAGGATATCCGCTTCGTGTGGACTGAGCATACGCGTGACGCGGTCAATGTGGGCTTCACCGCAACGGTTGCGCCGGCACTGCAGTACCAGGCGCCGGCGTACCTGGTTGAGTAGTTCCGATTTAAGCGACTGGCGCAGGCTCCAGAAACTGTGGTCCGGGATTTCGTCAATGCGCTCCCAGTAGCTTTCGTTCAACAGTTCATTGCGCCACTGCATGCCAAAGCGCATGTCGTACAGATTGCTCCATTCATTGGCCAGGAAGGTCTGTACATGAACGCCGTTGGTTACCGAGCTCATGGGGTTTTCGTGTTCGGGGATCTGTGGCCACATATAGCCTTCCATGCGCGAGGCTACTTCGCCATGAATTTTGCTGACCCCGTTATGGAAACGGGAACCGTTCAGCGCCAGTATCGTCTGGTTGAAACTGCCTTCGCTGGACGGGTTTGTGCCCAGCGCCAGAAACTCTTCCATCGACAATCCGAGCTGTTCTGCATAGTCACTGAAATAGCTGGCCACCAGGCTGTGGTCAAATATGTCGTGTCCGGCGGGAACAGGTGTATGGGTTGTAAATACAGTTGCGCCCGCAACCTGTTCGATCGCACTGCCATAGTCGAGTCCTGACGCCACCAGCTCCCGGCAACGCTCCAGTATCTGGAAGGCCGCGTGACCTTCGTTGATGTGCCAGACAGTGGGTTCAAGACCCAGCGTACGCAGGGCGCGTACGCCACCGATTCCCAGTACTATTTCCTGCTGGATGCGCGTGTTGATGTCGCCGCCATACAGCTGGTAGGTAATAGCGCGATCAGCCTCCTCATTCTCGGGCAGGGCGCTATCGAGCAGATAGATGCGAATATGCCCTGCGCAGGCTTTCCAGATTTTCAGATGTACCGGGCGGCCGGGGAAATCAACCTGGACGCGTAATTCTTCGCCGTCTTCATTGCAGACCGGGGTCAGCGGCAGCTGATCAAAATCGGTTGTGTTGTAGTGCGCAACCTGGTTCCCGTGTTCGTCGATGGTCTGGATAAAGTAGCCCTGGCGGTAGAGCATACCGACAGCGACAAACGGAAAGCCGAGATCGCTGGCCGCCTTGCAGTGGTCTCCGGCAAGAATGCCTAGGCCGCCGGAGTAAATTGGCAGGCTTTCATGCAGGCCGAATTCGGCACAGAAATAAGCAACCAGGTCCTTTTTGTGGCTGAGAAACGGATCGATGCTTTTGCGCTGCTGCTCCTGGATATAGGAGTCGTAGCTGGTAAGTGCCCGGTTGTAGGCCTCCATATAGATGCGGTCTTCGGCCGCTTCGTCCAGGCGTTGCTGGGAGACGCGGTGCAGGAATAACTTGGGATTGTGGCCACAACTTTCCCACAATGCAGGATCCAGGCGAAAGAACAGCGAGCGAACGGAATGTTCCCAGCTGTACAGCATGTCATTGGAAAGTTCGTCGAGACGCCCGAGTTTTTCCGGAATTCGGGGTTGTACTTCCAGCGCAAATCGAGTCCCGGACATAATGTCTCCCATGAAAAATTCTCGGGGCGAGCCAATAGATAGTGGTGCCGAGGGTGGGAATCGAACCCACACTCTGTTGCCAGAACCGGATTTTGAATCCGGCGCGTCTACCAGTTCCGCCACCCCGGCTAAGGCGCGCCAGTATAAGGATTCTTGCGCCAGTCGCAACAATGATGGGGCGCGCCACTGTGCTACCATGCCGCGCCATGCGCGCCAGTGATTTTGACTACATCCTGCCGGAACAGCTGATTGCAAACCGGCCAGCGCAGCCCCGCAGCAGCAGCCGGCTGCTGGAAGTGTCGCCTGATGGTGCCGTTTGCGACCGCCACATGACGGATTTTCCCGATTTGCTGGGCGGCGATGACCTGTTGGTATTGAACAATACCCGCGTTATCCCTGCACGTCTGTTTGGTTACAAGTCCAGTGGCGGCAAAGTCGAGGTGCTGGTAGAGCGGGTGCTCGATGAACATCGGGTGCTGGCCCACGTGCGGGCCAGCAAGTCGCCGCGTGCGGGCAGCGAGCTGCTGTTGGGTGAAGCAGGGCTGGTGGTAAACGTGTTGGGGCGGAATGAAGACCTGTTCGAGTTGGTATTTGCGGGTGACACGCCGGTGCTGGAGTTGCTGGAAAGCTATGGGCATGTGCCGCTGCCCCCTTATATCGAGCGACCTGATAACCGCTCCGACCGCGACGATTACCAGACCTTGTATGCAGAACACCCCGGGGCTGTTGCGGCGCCGACCGCGGGTCTGCATTTTGACGAGACCCTGCTGGAGCGGCTGAATTCAAGCAATATTCGCACCGCATTTGTAACCCTGCACGTAGGTGCGGGTACCTTTCAGCCGCTAAGGGCGGATTGTCTCGAAGACCATGTCATGCACGCAGAGTTTGTACAGGTAGAGCAGGCGGTGTGCGATGCAGTGACGGCTGCCCGGGCTCGCGGCGGCCGGGTGGTTGCGGTGGGTACGACCGTGGTGCGCAGTCTGGAGTCGGCGGCCGGGAGCGGTGAACTGAAGCCGTTTTGTGGTGATACGCAGCTCTTTATTACGCCGGGGTACCGGTTCAATGTGGTTGATGCCCTGTTGACGAATTTTCACTTGCCGCGCTCGACCCTGTTGATGCTGGTATGTGCGTTTGCAGGGTATGAAGCGGTAATGGACGCTTACCGGCATGCGATTGAGCAGCGTTACCGTTTTTTCAGTTACGGAGACGCGATGTTCCTGCAGCGCGGCGCACAGCGATGAAGTACGAATTGCTTAACACGAGTGGCAGAGCGCGGCGCGGGCGTTTGTACTTTGAGCGCGGTGTGGTGGATACACCGGCCTTTATGCCGGTGGGGACCTACGGCACAGTCAAGGGGATGCGGCCGGAGCAGGTTGCTGAATCCGGTGCGCAGATTCTGCTGGGGAATACGTTTCACCTTATGCTGCGTCCGGGTACCGACATCATCCATGCACACGGTGATTTGCACGGTTTTATGAACTGGCAGGCTCCGATCCTGACCGACTCCGGCGGCTTTCAGGTGTTCAGTCTGGGTGAGCTGCGCAAGATAACCGAGCAGGGCGTACATTTTCGCTCCCCGATTAATGGCGACAAGGTGTTTCTGGGGCCTGAGGAGTCGATGGCTGTACAGCGGGTGCTGGGTGCGGATATCGTGATGATTTTTGACGAATGTACGCCGTATCCGGCGCGGCCGGAAAAAGCGCGTGCGTCGATGGAATTGTCATTGCGCTGGGCACAGCGCAGCCGCGAGGCGCACGGGGATTCGGATGCGGCGCTGTTTGGCATTGTTCAGGGCGGCATGTACTCCGACCTGCGCCTGGAATCGCTGCGGGGACTGACCGATATCGGTTTTGACGGCTATGCCATTGGCGGATTATCCGTGGGCGAGCCCCACGAAGACCGTATCCGGGTGCTGGATGCGCTGGATCCCGCCATGCCGGCCGGCAAGCCGCGCTACCTGATGGGGGTCGGGACGCCGGAGGATATCGTGGAATCGGTGCTGCGCGGGGTGGATATGTTCGATTGCGTGATGCCAACGCGCAATGCGCGCAATGCCCATCTGTTCACAGCCGGCGGTACCGTGCGGCTGCGCAATGCCCGTTTTCGCGATGATCCGCGGCCGCTGGACGAGGCTTGTGGCTGTTATACCTGCCGCAACTACAGCCGCGCTTACCTGCATCACCTGGACAAATGCAACGAGATTCTGGGGGGGCACCTGAATACGGTCCACAATCTACACTACTATCAGCAGCTCATGTCCGGCTTGCGCCAGGCCATCGAGGATGACGGGGTGGACGAATTTGTGGCGGATTTTTATACAAAAAGGCACCAATCGGCGCCGGCTGTGCCATAATGGCGCGCTTTAAAATTCAACAGCCCCCTTTCTGCACACCCGGACCGGAGTTCGTCAGGGTTGAAAGTCAGGGGTTTTAGGAAAAGGTAATCAGCTATGAGTTTCTTTATCAGTGACGCAATGGCGGCGGCCCCTGCAGAGGCGCAAGACCCTCTCATGAGTTTTCTGCCGCTTATCCTTATTTTTGTAGTGTTCTATTTTCTGCTGATCCGGCCGCAGACCAAGCGTGCCAAGGAACACAAGAAAATGGTCTCGGACCTTGCCAAAGGCGATGAAATAGTTACCAATGGCGGCCTGCTGGGGCGCATTACCCAGGTCGGTGAGAATTTCGTGCAGGTCAAGGTATCCGACAACGTGGAAGTCAAGATCCAGAAACAGGCGGTTGCCAATCTGATGCCCAAGGGCACTTCCAAAGAACTGTAACTCAAAAACGAACCCGAGCTAGTCTAAATCATGAACCAGTATCCGGCCTGGAAATACCTGCTGATTATTGCATTGGTGGTAATCGGGATGTTGTATGCATTACCCAACCTGTACGGCGAGGATCCTGCGGTGCAGGTTTCCAGCGGGCGTAATGCCGCCATGGACGACACCATACAGGCCCTGCTGGAAAGCAAGCTGGGTGATGCCGGCATCAGCAGCAAATCTGTAGAGGAGACCGACAGCGGTTTGCTGATCCGCTTTAACGATACTGAAGACCAGCTGGCCGCGACTGACCTGTTCAAGGATGTCCTGGGACCAGATTATATTGTTGCCCTGAACCTGGCGCCCTCTACACCAGCCTGGTTGCAGGCGATCAATGCCTTGCCGATGTACCTTGGCCTGGATCTGCGTGGTGGTGTGCACTTCCTGATGGAAGTGGATATGGACGCCGCGATCCAGACAGCCATGCAACGCTATTCCTCTGATCTGCGAACTGTTTTGCGCAAGGCCAAGCTGCGCTATACCAGTATCCGGGAGTCTGGCGACAAGCTGGTGGTCAAGTTTCGCAGCGTTGAGGACCGCGACAAAGGCTCCGACCTGATTCATAACGAATACCGCGAGCTGCAACTCAAGCCTGTCGATGAAGGTGACAGTTCTGTTCTGGAAATCACGCTGAGCGAGCAAGAAGCAAGGGATATCCGCAAGCTTGCGCTGCAGCAGAACATCACCACACTGCGCAATCGCGTCAACGAACTGGGTGTAGCAGAACCGATCATTCAACAGCAGGGTGACCGGCGTGTGGTGGTGCAGTTGCCGGGTGTTCAGGACACGGCGACCGCCAAGCGCATTCTCGGTGCGACAGCGACTCTGGAATACCGTGCTGTAGATATCAAAAACGATGTTGAAGCTGCGCGCAACGGCAAGATCCCGGCGGGTTCGAGCCTGTACAAACACCGTGATGGCCGCTACTACCTGTTGAAGAATCGCAATATCGCGACCGGCGACCAGATCATCAACGCGCGTTCCGGTTTTGACAGCAACAGCGGCAGTCCGCAGGTCTCGGTTACCCTTGATGGCAAGGGTGCGCGCAAGATGCTGGAGTTCACCAAGGTGAGTGTCGGCAAACCCATGGCGGTGCTGTTTATCGAAAACAAAACCAGCACCCGCATGGTGGATGGTAAACAGGTGGTCACTAACCGCAAGGTAGAGGAAATCATCAGCGTCGCCACCATTCGCGGCGTATTCGGCCGGCAGTTCCAGACCACCGGTCTGGACAGTCCGCAGGAAGCACATGAACTGGCCCTGCTGTTGCGCTCCGGTGCCCTCGCGGCGCCTATCCGGATTGTTGAAGAACGCACGGTCGGTCCGAGCCTCGGTGCAGAGAATATTGAACAGGGCTTCCAGTCGGTCGTCATCGGTTTTGTTCTGGTGCTGATCTTCATGGCGCTGTACTACAAGGCGTTCGGACTGATCGCGGATCTGGCGCTGACGCTGAACCTGGTGCTGGTGGTGGCGTTGCTGTCAATGTTACAGGCCACACTGACCATGCCGGGTATCGCTGGTATCGTGTTGACGGTGGGTATGGCGGTTGACGCCAACGTGCTCATTTTCGAGCGTATTCGGGAAGAGCTGCGTAACGGGAATACACCGCAAGCCAGCATCCACGCCGGTTATGCCAAGGCATTTTCAACCATTGCGGATGCCAATGTAACCACGCTGATAGCGGCCATCGTATTATTCAGCTTCGGTACCGGTCCAATCAAGGGCTTTGCGGTCACCCTGTCGCTGGGCATTGTTACTTCCATGTTCACGGCAATCGTGGGTACGCGCGCAGTGATTAATCTGATCTACGGTGGACGCCGCTTGCAGCGGTTGCCGGTATAAGCGGAGTCCAGCACATGCATATTCTCAGTGAAAACCTCCAGATCGATTTCATGGGCAAGCGCAAGTATGCCGTCGTCCTGTCTGCGATCCTCATCATTGGTTCGTTCGCTTTCCTGTTTACCAAAGGCCTGAGCTTCGGCATAGATTTTACCGGTGGCACGCTGATCGAGGTTGCCTACCCGGAAACCGCTGGTCTTGGCGGTATCCGCGATGTTCTGGAAGAAGTCGGTTTTGGCGACGCGCAGGTGCAGCATTTTGGAACCTCGCGCGATGTGTTGATCCGCATTGCGCCACGCGCAGACCGCGCCAGTGCCGAACTCAGTGAGGAGGTGCTTGCCGCACTGAAGAATGCCGATGCGGCGGTGGAGATGCGGCGTGTGGAGTTCGTCGGTCCGCAGGTGGGTGAGGAACTGACAGAGCAGGGCGGTCTCGCGGTGCTGTATGCGTTGATTGGTATCCTGATCTATGTGGCGTTGCGTTTTGAATACCGCTTTGCGGTGGGCGCAGTAGCCGCACTGGTACACGATGTGATTGTTACCCTGGGTGTATTCTCGCTGCTGCAGGTCGAGTTCGATCTGACCGTGCTGGCGGCGATTCTGGCGGTTATCGGTTACTCGCTGAACGATACCATCGTGGTATTTGATCGTATCCGTGAAAACTTCCGCAAGATGCGCAAGGGTGCACCGCAGCAGGTAATGAATACCTCGATCAACCAGACCCTGTCACGCACCATTATGACCTCATTGACGACCCTGCTGGTGTTGTTCGCGTTGTTCTTCCTTGGCGGTGAAATTATTCACTCATTTGCGCTGGCGCTGATTGTCGGTGTATTTGTAGGTACTTACTCTTCCATCTTTGTGGCGGGTGCATCGGCGCTGGCGCTGGGTGTCAGCAAGGCTGACCTGATGCCGGTGGAGAAGGAAGGGAAAGAGTCGGAGACCGGGGATCAGGTCTGATAGTTTCCGGCGGTCTCCCCATATTACTAATGAGTACAGAGGTTAGCCGACATGCCTTTTCGAGACTCGCTCTGCCCCAGGGCACTTTCTCGACCGCTGGGCGGCCTCACCTTGTCCCTGTACGCTCGATGGCCGCGTCATGTCTCTGACCCCGGCGATTTTTAGGGGGCGGCCGACGGTCCTGAAAAGGCATGTCGGCTAACCTCTGTGCGCCTTAATAGATGGATGAGATCAGCTGGTATGCCTTGACTGCAGTTGCGCTGCACTGGAGCGCGGTCGTCGGGTTTTCCATGCGGGTGGTCATGCGGCGCCGGCCGGTCGGTGTATTGCTGGCATGGATCGCGATTATTCTCAGCGTGCCTGTTGTCGGTATTCTGCTGTACCTGTTTATCGGCGAGAACCGTGTCAGCAAGAAGTATCTGCGGCGCAGTGAAGCCATCCACGTCCAGTACCTGCAGTGGAAACAGTCCCTGTCCAGGCATTACGATGTCGATTTGTCGCGCCTGGGTCCCGAAGCAATACCACTGCAACAGCAGGCGCAGTCGCTGTTCGGTTTTCCGGTACTACCGGGAAACCGGGTGGAACTGCTGACAGACTATGAATCCGCGTTTCGGTCCCTGGTCAGGGATATCAGGCAGTGTCAAAGCAGTTGCCACCTGGAATTCTATATCTGGCACGCAGGCGGGCTGGTTGATGAGGTTTGCGCAGCCCTGTTCGACGCCGCAAAACGTGGCGTATCCTGCAGGGTGTTGCTGGATGCGGTGGGCAGCAAGCCGTTTCTCAAAAGTGCAGCGGTTGCGCGATTCAGGGAGGCGGGTATAGAACTCGGCGTATCGCTCCCGGTCGGGCCGCTGACAGCGCTGCTGTCGCGGGCCGATCTTCGCAACCATCGCAAGGTGGTTGTGATCGATGGAGAAATTGCCTACACAGGTAGCCAGAACCTGGTTGACCCGCGTTTCTTCAAGCAGGACGAAGGGGTTGGTCAATGGATAGACGCCATGGTGCGTATCGAGGGGCCAGCAGTTGAAGCATTCGCCGGAAGCTTTATACAGGACTGGGAAGTCGTTACCGGCGTCGGATTCAAGTACTTCGAAGGCACATCCGATCTGAAGCAGCTCGACGCACGGGGAGAGGCGCTGCTGCAGCTGATTCCCTCGGGGCCGCAGCCAAAACCGCTGGCTATTCTGCAGCTGGTGCTGGGCACTATTTACTCCGCCCGCAAGGAACTGATTATCACCACGCCTTATTTTATACCGGATGAGTCGGTGTTAACGGCGCTGGTGTCTGCCGTACACCGCGGTGTGGAAGTGACCGTAATCATCCCGGAAAAAAACGACTCCCGCCTGGTGGATTATGCCAGCCGGGCGGTTTTTGATGACCTGCTCAGTGAAGGAGTGCGCATCGCTGCCTTCAGGGGCGGTTTGCTGCACACAAAATCGATCAGCGTGGATGGAGAATACTGTATGTTTGGCTCGCTGAACCTGGATATGCGCAGCCTGTGGCTGAATTTCGAGGTGTCCCTGTTTATCTATGACCAGGCGCTGGTGGCACAGATTCGCGATATGCAGATCGAGTACCTGCGCGATGCCGAGCTGATTGATCCGGTTGCCTGTCGGCAGCGGCCGCTGTCGCGGCGTTTTGCCGAAAATGCCGTTCATCTGCTCGCGCCCCTGCTGTAGTGGCATCCATGACAGCTTCGCTTTAGACTGGCCGCTGCTGATAACCCCTTAATCTGAAGAAGGAGTCCTTTGATGTTTAAGAATATACGTTCGTTTACCGCCGTGCTTTTAATTGCGTTTGCAGGCTGCATCGGTTTCTCCGGAGGCGCCGTCGCGGCTTCTGCCGAGGAAATCGATATCAAGGTTGATGGTGCCCTTGAAGAATTTAAAAAGGAAGTTACCGGTGGGGCCGAGTTTCTTGGCAAGGCAAAAGGCTATCTGGTTTTTCCGGGTGTGGTTAAAGCCGGACTGGTGGTGGGTGGTGAGTACGGTGAAGGCGCCCTGCGCATCGGAGGAAAATCAGAACAGTATTACAATATTGCCAGTGCGTCATTTGGCCTTCAGATAGGCGCACAGGAATACGCTATTGTCATGGTCTTTCTGAAAGAGGATGCATTGAAGAAATTCCGTGAAAGTAAAGGTTGGGAAGCCGGCGTTGACGGCTCGGTGGCGATTGCCAAGTGGGGTGCCGGCAAGGATATCAATTCACAGAACTTCAAAGACCCGATTGTCGGTTTTGTGTTCAGCAACAAGGGGCTGATGGCGGGTATTTCTATCGAGGGTTCGAAAATAACCGTGCTTGAACGCTAGCGGCTGGAAGCTCCGCTTCGCTCGACCCACGGTAAAGGCGCAAAGGGACCCAGTGCTTCACGTTGCCACCATTGCCCGGTTTTCTTGCGCTGCTCGGCGCTGCTGAACCGGTACCGGTAGGCCCCCACGCTGATATAGCGGGGGGCTTGGTCCGGAAACGGGTTATGTTGTAACAGGGCGGTGACCGTGGGTGAGTTGTCCAGCAGGGCTTGCAGAAAATCGTAAAACCACGGCAGGTGATACGAATTCAGGGTGACGAACCACATCTGCCAGTCCAGCCGCGGTTGAAACGGCAGAGTAACCCGCGGGCGTGCATATATGTCGCCTGGCTTGTACTTGAAGACGTAGGTTTTCCATTCCCTGCCATCCTGCGAGCCTGACACTTCCAGTTCTATCCTTTCCGTCTGCATGGTCGGGAAAACGTGATACTTGCTGACGATACGGTAGGTCTCTGCATAATCCACCAGTGTGCCGGCGATACCAGAACTGCGCTGCATGGTGCTCAGTTCCCATATTTGTATGCTGCTGGTTACCAGGATAAAGGACGCCAGCACGCCAACCGCTGCTTTTCCGATGAAGCCGTTGCGCGGGGCGATTTCAGATTGCTGGAGCAGCGTCGCCTGAAAACGTGACGGCAGTATGCGTCGTACCGCCCTGTCATCGAACAGGAAAAGACACAGAACGATGGTAAGGAAATTGATCCAGTTATGGTTGCTGGTCAGGATGATCAGCAGCTGCCAGAGGATGGTGATCCAGGCGGCCGCAAAACGCCAGCGGCGTGGCAGGAACATCATGAACGGCACCAGGATTTCAACCACCAGTGTAGCCGCGGTGCCGGTTCGAAGCAGCCACTCCGGAAAGTGGTGGGCATACCAGGCCAACGGTGTTGGCAGTGGTTGTACTTCAAAGTAAGTGTTCAGGGCGGTAAGGCCGGACCAGTTGGGGTCATGCATCGACAGCTTGGAAATCCCGGACATGAAGCGCAGCCGGAACAGCAACCAGCGGAACAGCAGGATGATGGTGCGTGAGCGAGGGGTCAGGAAGATCGCCAGAAAACCCGCTTCCAGCAGCAACCCGTCCCACTGGAAGTTAAGGAACTGCCGGTTGGCGTGATACAGGGAAAGATAGAGCACAAAGTTTGCAATCAGTGCCGGCCGCGACAGGCGATTGAAAATAATCAGCAGCGATGCGATGCAGCCCGCGATGGCGGCCCCGGTCAGGGCGTCATCGCTGGCATTCAGCCAGAATATACTGGGTAGCTGGAAGTAGCGCTCTATGCCATGTTGGGTTTCCAGATAAGCCAGCTTTTCAGCGAACGGCAGGATGCCCTGGCTGCCTGCCAGTCCTTCGACCTGTTGTGCAATCGATATAAATGCGATCAGGTAGATGGCGCCCAGCAGACGCAGGAAAAGCGCCGCAACCAGGCGGTATCCGCTGCCCGTTTCCTCAGTCATGGCAACAAGCATAGCTGATCGCAGTGGAACCGGGTTGATTACCATCAAGCAATATCACCAGACACAAAAAAAGCGGCGGCCTGGTCAGGCCGCCGCTTTTTATTCCTGCTGAAATCCGTGTTGAGGGGGGTTCAGCCGCCCATAGCTGCAAAGCTGCGAATAAACGGTCCAGCCATACGCGGATCCTTGATCATTGCCGTGTAGTCACCGACATTGAACTTCAGTTTCCTGGACGTGTAGGCCATACCCAGCCCCATCATGCCCGGTGGTTTCTTCATCCACTTGTTCCAGTTGTCTTCGGAGGCGCGTAAATCCCAGTTGAGCTCCTGCCCTGCATAATCACCGGCTTCAACTGCCTGCCCGTTTTCGACACGAAGAAACCCGCGAGGTTTGTCTTCGCCGTCTATGCCATAGGCGATAGTTGAATTAAATCCAATTTTTTCCAGTGCTCCGGCGAGTGCACTGTCCGCGTTCCAGCGATCCTTGAATCCGTTCATGAAGTCTTCAGAAAACATCTCAGCCATTTTTATCTCCTCAATCTGTTTATTTGAATCTTATATTACCAGGGCAGACCAGGTCGAAGAATTTGGCCGCCATGCAAAGCGAATCTTTGATCAAGCTGTTCCTATAATAAATGCCTGACCCAGAAAACCACCGTGTTGTTAAAGATAGCACTTTTTGTCATGTGCCGTCATTTAATACGAGTATGTGTGAAATTAATAATAGACCAGAAGCCAGTGTGTCAGTGCAGATTTTGTGTGTAATGCCGCTAGCAGATCGGAGGCGGTCGTAAACAGTATGCACGGAGTGCGAGCTATGAATGTGAGTAGCAATAAGGTAATGAATGTAAAGGAATATATTGAAGAGGTCTCCCGGGACAAAGTAGTTCGCCTGCATTTCAGGATACTGGACGAGTCGACCGGAAAGCTCCTGCAATACGGCGATGATCTGTTTTATCTGCATGGAGGGTACGGTGGGGCGTTCCCCAAGGTGGAACGTGTCATGGAAGGCTGCCGGGTTGGAGACCGGGTCGAAGTGGTACTGGCCCCTGACGAAGGATATGGCCACCGCCAGCCGGATCTGGTACTGGAACTTCCATCGGCAGAGTTCGCCGGCGATATCCCCGCGACCGGTTCTGCAGTAGACGGCGAGCTACCCGATGGTCGGTCGATGACCTTTACCGTGTCAGGGATTGCCGATGACAGGGTGATACTGGACGCTAATCACCCGTTTGCCGGTAAGCATCTGGCGTTCGACTTCAAAGTCCTCGATATCCGGGGTTCCACAGAGGCGGAACGCGCCGCGGGTTTTGCCTTCGACGGCATGTTTTGCTGATACCCCAAGCCTTGACGGGGATCAAGGCGCCCACAAGCCACTATAATCTAACCTGAAGTTGTTGCCATACGGGCGGGCATTTATCTACGGGTTTGCGCATGTTTGGAAAAATTCCTTTGCTATTTATGATGTTGGCGCTACTGGCGGTTCAGCCTGCTGCGCTGGCCGATGTTTTGGTGCTGGTGCACGGATATGCGTCCGATGCGCGCACCTGGGAACAGAGTGGTGTCAATGATGCGCTGCAGGCACACGGCTGGCCACGCGCGGGTGTGGTGACCCCCGGGTTTGGCGCGGGCATGGCTCCTGTCGCCGGGCCGGCATCTTCATTCAACAGAAGTTACAGCGTGAACCTGCCGGCACAGGCGCCCTTGCTGATTCAGGCGGACTATCTGCGCTCAGTACTGCAGCTGGTGCGTCAGCTTCACCCGGATGAAAAACTGATACTGGCGGGACACTCTGCGGGCGGGGTCGTCGCCCGGCTGGTGGTGCTCGGTAACAACCCGTATAAAGTTGCTGAACTAATCACTATTGCCACACCCAATCTAGGGACTGCCCGGGCTGGACAGGGCCTGGATGTGGTGGATAGTAAACCGTTCTTTTGCCCGGGACCGGGTATCGATTTGAT
>Ga0316192_10000896_pt1 | contig 21867 bp, 19 predicted proteins | sample MerIslwburrow_MG_FD_204931 | JGI IMG/M metagenome (GOLD analysis project Ga0316192, IMG submission 204931) | Coastal sediment microbial communities from Maine, United States - Merrow Island worm burrow | ecosystem: Environmental > Aquatic > Marine > Coastal > Sediment | place: USA: Maine...
CCATGCGCATCGCCGCAGCGTAGTCCCGACCCCCCACCGGCCGACAGGTGGCGAACAGCTGGCCGGCAGGTGGCCGAAGCGGCGACTCAGGTGCGAGGCTGGGTCGATGCACGATGACGGCCCTTCGATCTGGTCAGGGCCGTACCTGGCTGTGACCATTGCCAATCTGACCATCGTGAGCCTTGCCGCCTTCGATGGGCTGGCCGTGATCGCCGCCCTACCCTCGATCGCTGCCGACCTGGGCCGGGTCTCGCTGCTGCCGTGGGTCATCACCGGCTACATCGGAGCCAGTGCGGTGGCCGTCATCGTCGCCGGGCCGGTGGTCGACGCCCTCGGTGCCCGTGCTGTGTTCCGTTTCAGCGGCGTCTGGTTCCTGGCCACCAGCGCCTTGGTGGCGGTGGCGCCGACCATGCCGGTGTTGTTGGCGGCCCGAGTGGCCCAGGGCCTGGGTGGCGGTCTGGTGATCGCGGTCGCCCTGTCGGCGGTCGGGCTGGTCTATCCCCCGCCACTGCGCCCCCGGGCCTTTGCCGCCAACTCCTCGGTCTGGGGAGTGATGGGGGTCGGGGGCCCGGCGATCGCCGCCACCCTGTTGGCCTTCAGCGGATGGCGCATGGTCTTCGTCGCCCAACTTCCCCTGGCCGTTCTAGCCCTGCTCATGGCCTGGAACGGCCTGCCCGACAAGGCAGGAGGGCCCCGCCGGGTTGTCACCGACTTCCGTGGCGTTGCCCTGCTGGGGGTCCTCGCCTTTGCCTCGCTGCTCGCCCTCGACCAGCTTCGAACCCGCCCGCTGCTGGCCGCGGTGTTCGCTCTAATCACGCTTCTTGTCGGCGTCGTCTATTGGCGATATAGCGGAAGCCAGCCCAACCCGGTGCTGGAACGACGCCATCTGACGCGCGCCCCGCTGCGCTGGATCCACCTAACCGTTGGCCTGGTCCTGGCCGCTGGCCTCGCGGCCGACAACTTCCTGCCCCTCTACCTTCAGATTACGCGGGGGCGATCACCGGCCTTCTCCGCCTTCTCGGTGGTGTTCCTGGCCGTGGGCTGGACGACGGCGTCGATCATCTACGCTCAGATCGCCGACTACTGGTCGGAGGCCAAGGCGATCATGCTGGGGGCGGCGATGATCGTCCCGGCACTGACACTGAGTGGGGCCACCATTGCCTTCAACGCCCCGTTGTGGGCCGTGTTCGGGGCATTCTTCGCTGTTGGTATGTCGATCGGCTTCGTCTCGACGGCGGGGTTGACCCTGATGCAGAACACCAGTGAAGAAGAGGAGATGGGACGGGTCAACGCCGCCCACCAGTTTCTGCGCACCCTGGCCATCACCTACGGCATTGCCATAGGAGGAGCCGTCCTGCTCTTCGTTGTTGATCGCCGGTTGGGCGACGTCGAGCAGGTCAGGGCCGTACTCGACGGCCAATCGGCGATCGAGAATCGGGAGCAGGCAGGCGAGGCCATCCGTTCCGGCCTGGTCTGGGCGACGGCAGCAGCGGCACTGCTCGGTCTTGGGGTGGTGGCCGCCGCGCTGTCGTTGCGTCGTTCGATGGCGACAGAACAGGTGGGGCAGACAACGAACCACCCGTAGATTGCTCCCCTACCTGATCTCACCTGTGTCGAGTGCACCGATCAATATTCCGCGTTCCAGACCACGCTGATGCCGGAGGAAGACCAGGACGTGGTACGCGAGCACCTCGACGGCTGCGCCAACTGTCGGCTGTTCTCTGAACAGCTCGACGAGACCAGCACCCTGTTGGACCGGATGTCACGGCCCGAAGAGGTTCTGGCCCTGGATCCCGATGCCGACAGCGACGAGCTCTACTACCCCGACTTCTACCAAGGGGGGTGAGGACATTGGCCAGTTCATCGACTCGCCAAACGCATGGGGAACCACCAATCGCCTCACCCCCGAGGACGATCTCGAAACGACCGAGCTGTTTGGTGTGGCCGACGCCGCCATCGGCCAACTCCCACCCCCACTCGACGAGATAATCCAGCTGGTCGACATCGACAAGATGGCACTGCCTGTGGCCGCCGATGCTCTCGACATGAGCGTCGAAAGCACCACCGCGGCGCTCAACCAGGCCCGAATCCATGTCCGCACCACAATCGATCAGTACATGAACCAGTAACCGGACACTCGGTTCGCAGCGGGTCTCACATCAACAATTCGTCGCCCAGCGCCTCGGCCACCCGGGCCTCGTCCCAGCCGAGAAGTTGAGGGTAGACCTCGAAGTTGTGCTCCCCGAGATAGGGGCTGCCCGAATAGTCAAGGTCGAGTTCACGCGATCCGTCGGCCCGGTACCAACGGGCCGGATACCGCTCGGTGGTTTGGCTTCCAACCAGGGAGCTGTCGACGGTGCGCAGCCAGTCACGGTGGGCGAGCTGCGGATCGGCGCCGCTGAGGTGGGGGGCGTCGGCCACCAACCCCGCGGCCACGCCCAGGCCCTGCAGCCTCTCCACCACGTCCGCTGCGTCGTGGTCGGCGATCCAGGCGGCGAAGGTCTCACCCGGGTTCTCGAGGCCCAGCTCCGCACCGGCGGGGGCCCACTGCTCCCCGTCCACCATGGTCACGGCCACCCAGGTGCCCTCGGCGGCGGGAAACACGTCGTTGACCAGGTAGGAGGCAAAGGGGTCGCGGTTGCCCTCGGACCGGGCTTCGCGGCCGGTGGCAAAGTAGTCGATGAGGGCGGGGCCGACGACGTGAGTGCCCACCTCAAGTTGGGAGATCTCGATGTGCTGCCCCTGGCCCGTTTGGTCGCGCTGGTTCAGAGCGGCCAACAAGGCGGCGGCCCCGGTCAGACCGGAGATGTGGTCGTTGTAGGCCACGCCGGGGCCACAGTCGGTCTCCCCTGGTGGGCCGGTGAGGGCGGTGAAGCCGCAGAGGGCGTGCACCGTGGGGGCATAGGTCACGAACTCCCGCCAGGGCCCATCATTGCCACAGCCGCTCATGGACATGGTGATGATCTTCGGATTCCATCGAGCCAGCTGCTCGGGTCCGGCTCCCCACGATTCCATGACCCCGGCGGAGAAGTTGTCGATCACAACGTCGGCCTGTTCAACCAAACCCCGGAGCACCTCAAGGGCGCCCTCATGTTTCATGGCCAACTGAACCGAGCGCTTGGAGCGGGCCCACATCAGATTGTAGGGGAAGGCGTTGTCGGCCGTCCCAGCCGATCGTTCATCGGTCTGGACACGGATCACATCGGCCCCCAGGTCAGCGAACAGCCGGGTGGCGAACGGACCGGCCAACACGTGGGTGAAATCGAGCACCCGAATGCCCTGGAGCGGCTTCGATCCCTCCTCCACCGCCCCGTCGGGGACCGCAGGGTCATGGGCCGGCCAGCGGTCGAGCACCTCCGACGGGGAGGCAGCTTCGACTGGGGCCGAGGGCTCGGGGCCGGGTGTGGCGGAGAACTGGGCCACCGGACCAGGCAACCGGATCGATTCGTGGCCCGGCACCGGACGGAAATAGCCGCGGTGTTCGTGCTGGGGGCACTGGGCCACTTGAGGCACCGAGTAGGACTCGCCGAAGGGTACGTGCAGCGATTGGCCGGCCAGGAACAGCTCAGTGGCGTCGGATTGTAGGGCGGCCTCGTGCAGGGCCTGCATCATGGCCGGAACCAGGCCCAACAGTGTGGCCGCATCCGGCTCGTCGGGAACGTCCTGGGCCAGACCCCGCTCCTTGAGCCAGGCGATCAGACCGAGCAGGCCACCGGCAGCCGGGGAGATCATGCACGCTCCCCGCTCGCAGGGAACGACCTCGAAGGCCCGTACCCAGTGCAGCGAGCGTTGCCGGACGGCCACCGGGGCACCAAGGGGGGCCAGGACCTCGGGGTACCACCAGTACATCAGCAGATGTTCGCTCACCGAGATCAGCGCCTCATGTAACGACAGATCGATCCACGCCCCTTCACCGGTGGTGTTGGCCCGGTGCAGGCCGGCCAGGGCGGACACGGCAGCGTAGTGCCCGCCAACGGCCGCCGACTGGCGACCCCACAACACGACGGGACGGTCGACGTCGCCGGTAACCGACAGGTGACCGGACTGGGCCTGGGCCACCAGATCGGACGAGTGCCAGTCGGCCCGGGGGCCCGTCGCCCCGAACGGGGTGAGCGAAACCTGCACCAGTCGGGGATTGAGGGCGGCCAGGGCCTCGACCCCAAGGCCGAGTCGTTCGAGATGTCCGGGGGTGGTGTCTTCGATGAGGATGTCGGCCCGGGCCACCAGGGAGCGAAAGGTTTCGGCGTCACCCGCATCGTCGAGCACCAGGGGAAGGTGGTTGGTGTTGGCGTCGTACCACCACTGGAGCAGTCCGATGTCGGACGCAGGTTCCAGCGATGGCCCGACCTCGACACCGGGGGCAACCCGCACGACATCGGCCCCCATCTCGGCCAGGGCCTTGGCCCCGTAGCGTCCCTGGCCATCGGTCAGGTCAACGACGCGGACACCCGCCAGCGGCCCTGTTGTACTCATGGTCGGAACCTAGCAGTGACCGGTGTCACCAACCAGGGCGGTCGGCACTGCCGCCGACCAACTCTCAGAGACGACCGGCCAGGAACGTACAGAGCTGCCCGGTCATTGTCTTTGAGATCTCGTCGGGGCTCAGGACGGCGCCTTTGCGGAGCAAACTCTGGCGGGAGCTACCGAGTTGGCCGAACCACTCGTGACTCTCAGCGGTGAAGAACGGATCGGCCGTCGCCACGATGCGGGCCAGCTCCGGGTCTTCGGCTGCGGCCAGATCAAGGGTGCGGAAGGCAACGATGGCCAACAGGCTGGTGGAGCCGGTTTGCCAGCCGTAGCGGTCGTAGCCCTCGCCTCCTGGGGCGCGACTGGCATGGAACTCGAGCTGGAAATCGTTCGAACCGTCAATACCGAACTGGGGGTAGAGCTGGTTCAGGTTCTGGCCCCCCTCGGAGCCGCAGTAGTGGGCGTTCAGCACGAGGTACTTCAGTTCGGGCCACTTCGGGGCCAGAACTGTACGCTTGGCGATGCCGTCAGCGACGGCGGCCGACAGCTCGAATCCGAAAGCGATGTTGGCAAAACCGTAATCGCGTGCGGGCAGGTAGAGCCGCTTGGTCGAGATGGAATGATCCAAAGGGGACGGACGGGGCTGCCGTGGCAGCTCTGACAGGCCTGGTCGCTGGTGCTGAACACGGCGGAACCCGATGAGAAGTCGACCTGACGGAAACGCCACAAGCCCGTGGCGGGATCGAGTTCGGCCATCTCCGCAACCTCCCGCAGAGGGTCCGTTGGGCTGGAGCCTGCGGCCAGGATGAACCGGGCGTCGGTGCCGAACATGATGACCCGGGGATGTTGCAGGCTGGCTTGATGACGGGATCCGCTCGCCTCCATCAAGGAGTAGTTCTCACCCATCCATGGGGGAAGGGCGCTGAGCAGATCACGGACGTTGGTGATCTTCTGGTCGGTCACCAGCTTCTGGACCGACGCCACCGAGAGCCGGTCGCTGTTGTTGACCGGGAGCGTCCGGCCGGGCCGGTGACAATAGGGACGGGGGTGGGAGGGGCAGTGGTCGTTGTGGCCTTGCCGGGTGGGGTGGTGGCGGTCGTCTGATCGCCGGACCCATCGGTGCCGGTGGCCGCCGAGCCATCACCGAGACTGGGGGCGAGGGCGGGGAGATCGCTCAGCGGATCCAACCCGTCACCGGGGATCGAGCCCTCGGTGGGAACCGAGCCGTCGGCCGCCTGGGCCCAGTTGGCGATGATGGCACCCCCCGGAGGAAGGGTCGCCGTGGCGGTGTCGGCAGCGTCGACGCTTTGTGATCGATCCTTCTCGGCATCGCCCGAGGTTTCGAGAAGCCCCCCGGCGTTGTCGTTTCGGTCCGACGAGTAACCGGCCAACACCACCAGGGTCATCACGGCCAATAACAATGGAGCCAAAGGCACGCCCAGGACCCGACGCCGGGCCGGGTGTGATGTGAGTAGGGCTGCTATGTGTGCTCTCTGCCTGGATCAGATCGTCGGCCAAAGAACACCATCATCTGCCGCCGCAGGCACACCGCTGATGGCGGCATCTGTCGATCTGTGTTCTGGCCAGCCCTTAGGGCGAACTGTAGCACCCGGTGTCGACCCCGCAACCAGGGCCAGGATCCAGATTCGAGGGCCGACACGGGGCAACCAACTGAGCAATGGACTGAGCAATGACGTTGGCAACGGGATAGGACAGGCTGGACGAACTGGCCTAGCGCTGGACGGCACCACCAACGGCCTGAAAAGGTAGACCGGGGTCACGCGGACAACGCCACCTCGTCGACGACGCACAGCGAAGGAACCTGTATGAGATATGTCGCCCCCACCACGGTGGATGAGGCTCAATCGTTGCTGGCCGAGAACCCGGGCTCCCGGGTGTTCGCCGGGGCAACCGACCTCGTCCCCCAGATGCGTACCGGCCGCCCCGCCCCACCGGTCATGGTCGACCTGAAGCGGATCGAGCGGCTGATGTCGGTCAGCCACGACAACGGCGGGTGGACAATCGGAGCCGCCACCCCCACCTCGGACCTGACCCACAATGCGGAGTTCACGGCCATGTTCCCCGGCCTGTCCGAGGCGGCGGGCCTGATCGGCTCGGACCAGATCCAGAACCGTTCGAGCCTCGGCGGGAACCTGTGCAACGCCTCCCCCGCCGCTGACTCGGTTCCGGCCATGATCGTCAACAACGTTCAGGCCGTGATCGCCACCGGCAACGGCACCCGGACCGCTCCGGTGGCCGACATTCCCACCGGCCCCGGTCAGACCTCACTGGCCGAAGGTGAGATGGTGGTCGAGCTCACCGTCGACGACATCGCCCCCGGTACCGGCGACGCCTACCTGCGCATGATCCCCCGCAGCGAGATGGACATCGCCATCGTCGGTGCCGCCGTACGGCTCAGCGTCGACGGCGACCGCATCAGTGACGCCCGGGTGGCCCTGGGAGCGGTGGCCCCGACGGCGGTGTCGGTCCCCGACGCCGCTGCCGCCCTCAACGGAGCCACCCTTGACGGCGGCTCCATCCCCGACGACACCCTGGCCGCGGTGGCCGCTGCCGCCTCAGCCGCCTGCAACCCCATCGACGACATGCGAGGCACGATCGAGTACCGACGGCGGGTGGCCGGTGTCATGGCCAAACGTGCCGCCGTCATTGCCCTCGAACGCGCCCGGAACGGAGCCTGATCCATGCCACGTACCCACATCAACTGCACCGTCAACGGTGATGCCGTCGACTTCCTGGCCGACGACGCCACCTCACTGCTCGACGCCCTGCGCGACGAGCTCAGCCTCACCGGAGCCAAGGAGGGTTGCGCCACCGGCGACTGCGGCGCCTGTTCGATCCTGGTCGACGGGAAGGTCAACTGCGCCTGTTTGATGTTCGCTCCCGAAGCCGAGGGGCGCGACATCCTCACCGTGGAGGGCATCGCCGACGGCGACCATCTCCACCCCCTCCAGCAGACCTTCCTCGAGGGCGCGGCCCTGCAGTGCGGTATCTGCACCCCCGGGTTCCTAGTAGCGGCCAAGGCCCTGCTGGATGAGAACCCCGAACCGACCGAAACCGAAATCCGTTTCGCCCTGGCCGGCAACCTGTGCCGCTGCACGGGCTACGACAAGATCATCCGCTCGGTGCAGGAAGCCGCCGTGCAGCTCAAGGGAGCAACCACATGACCGCCACCGACGCCCCCAAATCCACCGACTACAAGTGGGTCGGCACCCGCCCCATCCGCCACGACGGCTACGACAAGGTCACCGGCAAAGCCCGCTTCGCCGCCGACCTGAACCTGCCGGGCCAACTCCGGGGAGCCTTCCTGCGCTCACCCCACGCCCACGCCCGGATCGTGTCCATCGACACCTCCGCCGCCGAGGCCATGCCGGGGGTGAAATCCGTCGTCACCGGGGCGGACTTCCCCGACCTCGACGCCAAGAACCCCGACCATGACGTGGCGGTCAACATCATTGCCCGCGACACCGTCTTCTACAACGGTCACGTGATCGCTGCGGTCGCCGCCACCACCCGGCCCGAGGCCGAGGCGGCAGCGGCTGCCATCGAGGTGGAGTACGAGCTGCTCCCGGCGGTGCTGACGATCGACGAATCGTTGGCCGAGGGTGCGCCCCTGGCCAACGCCAACAACCTCACAAAGTTCGTCAAGGGCGGCGAGCCCTCCAACCTTGCCACCGTCACCGACCTCGACCGGGGTGATGTGGAAGCAGCCTTCGCCGCCGCCGATGTGGTGGTGGAACACGAGTTCGACACCGCGGCCGTCCACCAGGGCTACATCGAACCCCACGGCTGTGTGGTCGATGTCGGCCCCGACGGCAAGGCCGACATCTGGGCCTCGTCGCAGGGCCATTTCCGGGTGCGGTCCATGACGGCGACCACCCTCGGTTGGGACACCGCCCGGGTCAAGGTCACCCCGGCCGAGATCGGTGGCGGGTTCGGGGGCAAGACGACCATCTACCTCGAACCGATTGCCGCTCGACTGTCAGAGAAGGCGGGACGACCGGTCAAGATCGTGATGACCAGGGCCGAGGTCATGCAGGCCACCGGCCCGGCGCCGTCCTCGCAGTCACGGGTCAAGATCGCCGCCACCAAAGATGGCGAGCTGACCGCCATGGACGCCTCCTTCGCCTACGGGGTCGGAGCCTTCAGCAGCATGGCAGGCCTGATCGGAGCCATGTCGGTTGCGTCGTACAAGTTCCCCAACCTGAAGTTGCACGCCGTCGGGGCGTTGACCAACACCCCCAAGTCCGCCGCGTACCGGGCGCCCTCGGCCCCCCACGCCTCGTTCGCCATCGAGTCGGTGGTCGACGAGATCGCCCAGAAGCTCGACATGGATCCGATCGAGATCCGCCTCAAGAACGCGGTGGTCGAAGGCGACCCCACGTCGATGGGTATGCCGCAGCCCAAGGTCGGGTTCGTGGAATGCCTTGAAGCCCTGCGCGACTCAGAGCACTATCAGTCGCCGGTTCCCGAGGGTGCAGCCCGCGGGATCGGTACCGGTTTCTGGTTCAACATCGGCGAGCAGTCGAGCGCCACGGTGAACCTCAATGAGAACGGCACGGCCACCGTCATCACCGGTAGCCCCGATATCGGCGGCAGCCGGGCGTCAATGGCGCTGATGGCGGCTGAGGAACTCGGTATCGACGTGTACAGCATCACTCCGGTGGTGGCCGACACCGAGGCGGTCGGCTTCACCGACGTGACCGAGGGAAGCAGAGCCACCTTCGCCACCGGCATGGCCGTGGTCAACGCCTGCCGTGAGCTTGTCGAGGAGCTCCGGGCCCGGGCGGCCAAGATGATGAAGGTCGACGTCGAGGCCGTTTCGTGGGTCGACGGGTCGGCCGTGGCCGAGGGTCAGGACCCCATCTCCCTCGCCGCCATCACGGCCAAGGCCAAGAGCACCGGTGGCCCCCTCAACGCCACCGGATCGCTCAATGCTGCCGGGGCCGGGCCGTCGTTCGCCGTGCACTGCTGCGACCTGAAGGTCGATGAGGAGACGGGCCATGTTGACATTCTGCGCTACACCGCGGTGCAGGATGCCGGCACCGCCATCCATCCGTCCTATGTCGAAGGGCAGATGCAGGGTGGTTCGGTGCAGGGAATCGGCTGGGCCCTCAACGAGGAGTACGTCTTCAACGACGACGGTGTCATGGTGAACGCCGGCTTCTTGGACTACCGGATTCCGGTGGCGTCTGACCTGCCAATGGTTGAGACGATTATCGTCGAGGTGCCGAACCCCAGTCACCCCTACGGAGTGCGCGGCGTTGGCGAGACCGGCATCGTGCCTCCCATGGCCACCGTCGGCAACGCCATCCAGCGGGCCACGGGGACGCGCATGACGTCACTGCCCATGTCACCCCCCAAGATCCTGGCGGCTCTCGACAACGAAGGCTGAGCGATCCGGCGCCCGCGGCTGAACTAGCCGCGGGCGTCGTCGCGGATGACCTGAGCTCCGGCGGGGTCGACGGGCATCCCGTGGACCCACTGGTTGTGGGCGTGGCCGACGTGCTGGAGCCCGAACGCCGATTGCAGGGCGACGGGGAAACCCATGGCGTCGACCGACTGGTTGACCGACATCTTGGCCAACTTCAGGCCCATGCTGGGTCGGGAGGCAATGCGGGTGGCGAGAGCGAGGGTCTCAGCTTCGAGCTGCTCGCGGGGCACGACCCGGTTGACCATACCGATGGCCTGGGCCTCGGCCGCCCCCATCGCCTCACCGGTGAATAGCAGTTCCTTGGCCCGGCGGGCCCCGAGTTCAAAGGCGTGGGCGAAGTACTCAACCCCGTTGACGCCAAAGGCCACCACGGGATCGGAGAAGCTGGCGTCCTCAGACGCCACCACCAGATCGCAGGGCCACATCAACATCAAACCACCGGCGATCACCTTGCCGTGGACCTGGGCGATCGTTGGCTTGGGCAGTGCCCGCCAGCGGTTGCAGAAGCCGAGGTAGATCTCTTCCTCCCGGGCCATCATGCCCTCATCACCGGGCTTGTCGAAGCCGCCCACGGGGCCGACGGGGTTGAACTCGTCGAAGGTGGCTTTATCCCTCAGGTCGTGACCGGAGGAGAAGTGTTTGCCGTTGGCCCCCAGGATGATGACCTTCACCTCGTTGTCGGCCACGGCAACATCAAACGCCGAGTTCAACTCATAGAGCAGCCGCTTGTCCTGGGCGTTTGCCACCTCAGGACGGTTGAGCATGATCCGGGCCACCGCCGGAGCCGCCATCTCGTAGGTGATCGTCTGGTAGTCGCCTTCGTTGCTCATCAGGCCAACGTAGTATGGCAGGCCGATTCGTTCCCGTTGGTGGAGACGGTGTCGTTGCTGGTCAGCCGAGCCCGCCCAATGCCGAGATCGGGACGAACCAGTGCTCCTGATAGGGGACGACGCGGTCTCCAAGGTAGAAGACGTAGGTCCGAACCGGACGGTCGGGCCGCTCGTAGCGTTGACGAAATGACGCCAGCCCTCTGGTATGAGCAGGAAGGGGCTGCGAGGACATCTTCACTTCAATGGCGACGATGCCACCATCGGGATGAACGAGGACGATGTCAACCTCGGCCCGGTCCCGGTAGCGCCAGAACACGAACTCGATCGTGGCCTCCCGCGACGACCACGATGCCTGGGCCCGCAACTCGTTCAGTACGAACGTCTCGACCAGAGACCCAAGGTCCTCGGCGGGGACATCAAGCCGCCCGATGACCGAACCAACACCGGTGTCAAAACTGATCAGGCGGGCTCGCCGTAGCTCCCCGCCCCCGGCCAGCGAGAGCGTCCGAACCGCCCAGGGTGTCCCGCCGGAGCCGAGATGACCCGGCAAGCAGAAATCGGCCCGGCGTGGGGCGGTGATCGACGGCCCGCTTCACTGCGGGCAGCAGACTGGGTAGCAGCTGTGCTTCTCGTCGATGACAGAGCCATTTGGGAGCGATGCCAACCAGCCATCCGGGTCGGCCCGAGCAATGTCCAGTTCTCGGTCCATGACGACGTAGCGCCCGGTTAGCGTTCCATCGTCGAGCAGGGTTTGAGCCAGGGTCGTCTTGCCGACGGCTCGCGCTCCTTCGACCACAACAACGGGATGTTGAGCGAGCAGGCCTCGCAAACGAGGCTCTACGCCCCGGGAGAGAAGGGCGGACATGACAAGAAAGCTATCGTTCTAGTGGTTTTTTCCACTAGAACTTGGCCCAACTGCCGGGCGGGCGGGTTTTGTGTTTGAGTAATGCCATGACGAAGACACTTGAGGGAAGGGTGGCCGTGGTCACCGGGGCCAGTCGGGGCATTGGGGCGGAGATCGCCCGGTTGTTTGCCGCCGAGGGGGCGGCGGTGGCGGTAACGGCCCGCACGATCGAGGAGGGCGACAGTCGTTTCTCGGGCTCCATCAGCACCACGGTGGAGGAGATCACCGCCGCCGGGGGCCAGGCGATCGCCATCGCCGCCGACCTGTCCCGCCCCGATGATCGGGCCCGGCTCATCGCCGAGACCGAGGCTGGGCTCGGCCCGGTCGACATCGTCGTCAACAACGGGGCGGTGACGTTCTTCGAGCCGGTGGCCGAGTTCACTGAGAAGCACTGGCGGCTCATGTTCGAGGTGCAGGTTCGGGCCCCGTTCGAGTTGACCCAACTCGTACTGCCGTCGATGCGTGAGCGCAACCAGGGGTCGATCCTCAACATCTCCTCCAAGGCCGGGTTGCACCCGTGGCCCGAACCTTCGTCGAGAAGCATGGGCGGTACCGTCTATGGGATGGTGAAGGCGGCCCTGGAGCGGTTCTCGACCGGCCTGGCGGCGGAGTTGGCCGACACCGCCATCACCGTCAACGCCCTGTCGCCAACCTCGATCGTGGCCACCCCCGGGGTGGTGCACCACCATCTGATCACCCCCGAGAACGAGGGGCGGGTGGAGCCGGAATCGTTCATGGCCCGGGCCGCCCTGGCTCTGGTTTCGCGTGGACTCACCGGCCGCATCGCCTACAGCCACCAACTCCTGGCTGAGTTGGGCCTGGAATCACCACCGGCCGACTGGCTCATGGTCGACGATCACGCCCGCCACACCACCAGCGAGTAGGGCTAACCTCACCTCGATGGAGATGGCACCGGGACGTGGGACACCGCAGCCTCAACCACCGGAGGACCCGCTGCCCCCTCCTCTTCCGGCCACGCACGCCTAGCACCAGGCCCTGTCCTCCCACTTCCGGGCCACCGAACCCGAGCTGTGGTCGTGGTTCTCCGAGGCGGGCAGCGCCGCCACCGGCGACCAGAGCAACGATGACGACGCCGAGGTGGAGCTGCTCAAATCGACCTACCACCTCGACGGCGATGGGGCCATGGTCTCCACCGTGGTCAAACTGAACACAGGGCTGCGCAACGTCGACCCTGAGGCCCACCTTGGCCAGGCCCGCCAGATCATCGAATCCGACCCGGGCTCCAGATGCCGTAGCAACCCACGTATCCCCCACCCGGTGAAGCGGCCGAGGGATGGGTGAGCCTGAAACCAGCTGACGGCACAACCAACGGCTGGGCGCCGGGCGCTCGCTGAGGTCAGCCGATGCGGTGGACGGCGACAGCTTCCTCGGTCATGGTGACGAACGTCGTGTCGTCGGCCGACCAGGCCGTATAGGCCACAAGTCCTCGGTTGGTCCCACCGATGTTGCCGCCGTCAGAACTGGAGACCACCCGGACAGCACCGCCAACAAGCGGAGCGGTGTAGTACCCACCTCCGGCGCTGCTCCTGGCTCTGGAAAAATTGAAGTCGACGACTCGGCCCGAGGGCTGGATCACGTAGCCAGCTCCGGGGTCCCCATGCTCGATCACGCCATTGCCGGAAGCGGCGCTGATCGGCTTCGGCAGGCTGGCCGGCTCGCTGGAGATGACCTCGAGGGTTGTGGCGTCGAGCACCACCAACACCCGATCCCCAGCCGTGTCGGTTCCCTCCATATAGACCTCGTTGCCACCGATTGCCACCGCGAGCAGCCCCGTAGGGGACTCCGGTATGTACTCGGCGAGCCCGCCGGTCTTAGTGTCGATACGGCAGAGGCCATCGGACTGCAGGAACAATGCCCCGGCAACCGCATCAAACACGGTGCCGTTGCCCCCGGAGCAACCGACCTCGCTCCTGGGCACCACCAGCTCCGACACGAACTGCAACGTGGCGCTGTCGAACTCCCACAGACGGCCGAAGTTGTCCGCCGTGATGAGCCGATCATCGCTGGTCCAGAACAGTTCCCGTTCAATATGATCATCATTGCTGGACACAATCTCGTTGCCGGTTTCGGCGTCGTAAACCGCCAGGTTCGGCATCCCGGATGTGTCGCTCCACTTCACGGCAAACCGGTCGCCGGTAGGCGACACAGCCACCCTGGATGTGGTCGGCGCCGCATCAGGCGATGGGATGGACACAACCGGCTCCAGCACCGGCCCGAAGTCAACGGCGGATTCCGACGTGCCATCATCGGCCGCCGCCGAGTCGTCACCCGAGCCGGCGGCGGAACCATCGCCATCACCGCCGGTCTCGGCCACCGGCTCCCCATCGGAGCCCGCGTCGAGATCGGCGTTGGCGATGGCATCACCGTCGCCGCCACATGCGGCCACGATCAACGCGACCGCCATCATCCATACAAACATCAAGGTTCTCGCCATCGGGGCATCATCAACGGAACCCGGTCACGGCACAATACGTCATTCGACGAATAGGCACCGTTGGTTTGACCTACCCCTACGGCAACATCTGGCCCAGTTCGGCTTCAACAGCCTTGGCGTCGGCCGCCAGCCCCTTGGCCGGCCCGGCCGCCATCTCTCCCGGGTAGACGTCCTCGGTCGCCGAACCGAGGGCTTCGACGATGGCCGCTGCCACCTCGGAGGGCGCCATCTTGTCCATGTCGATGCCGTCGTTGATTCTGCACCCCAAACTGGCCCGCGGCTGCCTCGATCTCGGATCGATCGATCATGGTTGTGGGCGACCGAGCAGGGAGCGGAGTCTGCGTAGGGTCTTGACGCCGCGTGTCGTCTCGGCGATCTCGTCGATGAGGTCCCAGTCGATCCGGTCAGCCAGACGCCGGATCATCTCAGTGCGGGTCTCGGCGGTGATGTTCCATGCTGGACGATCGCGGCAAAGATCAAGAGCCGTCTGCTCAACGCTGGTTGCCCACCCCGGCCCGAGGTCAGTCTCGATGCGGACGGTGTCGAGCTTGTCGATATCCCGTTCGACGAACCTGATCTCGCCAAGGATCGTCTGGCGTGGCCTGCGCTGTCGCGGGACGGCGACGAATGCAGTTCCCAGAGCACGGGGGTAGCAGCGGTGGACGCGAGCTGCCGAGGGCCCGATGAGTGCAACCTCTTCCCTCCGACTCTCAACTGACGCCTCGCCAGTTGTTCAACCACTTGCGACATACGACGATTCCATGCAGTAACGCGGTCTGTAACCCGCGTTACTACATGGAATCGGAATCACATCGGTGTGATTCGTTTTGGGGGTGTCCCCGTCATGTTGTCAAGGGTCGGGGCTAGTTTTGTTGGTGGGGGGTGCGGTTGGTGAGGATGGCGGCTGCAGGCAGCTTGATGATGTCGCCGCGTTTGCGGGCGACGCAGATCCGGAGTCATTCATGGCCCAAGCCGCTCTGGCCCTGGTCTCGAGCGGGCTCACCGGACGCATCGCCTACAGCCACCAACTCCTGGCCAAGCTCGGGCTGGAGCCTCCACCGGCCGAGTGGCTCATGGTTGATGACCACGCCCGCCATACCACCAGCGAGTAGCGCCCTCGATACCCCGGCCAGTTGGCTACTGTGACCTCAATGGAGATGGTAGCGGGACCTGGGACACCGCAGCCTCCGCCCCCGGAGGGCTCGCTGCCCCCTCCCCTTCCGGTCACGCCCGCCTATCACCAGGCCCTGTGCTCCCACTTCCGGGCCACCGAACCGGAGCTGTGGTCCTGGTTTTCCGAGGCCGGCGCCACCGCCACTGGCGACCAGAGCAACGATGACGACGCCGAAGTGGAGCTGCTCAAATCGACCTACCGTCTCGACGGCGGTGTGCACGACGTGCTCACCGGCCATGCCGCCCTGCTGGCCGGTCGGTTGGGACTGGTCAGGCCGGTCGAGCTGTACCAGGAGTTGGGAGGGGGCGAGAGAAACGCCCGCGTATTCGACCTCAACCAGCGAACCCGTGTGGTGTTCGGCGGCGACCTTCTTGATCTGTTGAACCCAACCGAACAGCAGGCGGTGCTGGCGCATGAGTTGGCCCATGTCGCGTTGTGGGAACGTCACGACGGCGAGTTTCTGGTCCTCGACCATCTGGTCCACCGCATGGTCGAGGAGTCCGGTGAGAGCGACGCTCTCAACGAGACGGCCCGGCGGCTACGCCTCCACACCGAGGTGTGGGCCGACACGGTGGCGGCGGCCGTGGTCGACGACGATGGGGCCATGGTCTCCACCGTGGTCAAGCTGAACACGGGACTGCGCAATGTCGACCCTGAGGCCTACCTGAGCCAGGCCCGTCAGATCATCGAATCCGACCCGGGCTCCAGTCGGAGTTTGAGCCATCCGGAGATGCACATTCGCGTCTCGTGCATCGCGGCCCGCACCCGGCCCGGCCGCGACAAGCTGATCGAGACCCTCATCGGCGGCCCTGATGATCTGGACCGGCTCGACGTGCTGGGACAACTCCGGATGCACGACATGGTGGCGGCGGTGATGGCCGGCGGTATCAGGTCGTCGCCGTCACTCGGTTTGTCCGCCGGGGCGGCGGGCTACGTGAAGAGGTATCCAATGTCCACCGCAACCCCGGCCAAGCCGCCGGGCGACCGGCAACTGAGCGCCAGTCAGCCATCGGTTCGTTACCTCGGCGCCGCCGTGCTGGTTGACCTGGCCCTCGTCGACGACGAACTCGATGGTCTCGACGAGCTGCGGGCGTTGTCCCGGGAGGCGGAACGGGTTGGTGTTGGCGAGGAGTTCGACCGGATCCTTTCCCGGGCCACCGAGCGCACCCCGGCCGAGACCCGACGGCTTCGACAGGACGCATCGTGACCCTGGCCCGACTCCTGAGCGAGGCCCGGGCCGCCGAGTCGCTTCCCGCCACCGGTGACGTCCTGGCCGTGGGGCTCCCCTTGCTCCGCCAGCTCAATGCCCTGCATACCGAGGGCCTGGTGGCCCGACTTCGGGGTGGGCAGTCGATCAGCTACGACGGCACCACGATCAGCCTGACCGACCCCGTCGGGCGAGCTCCCACTTTCCAACAGCGGGCCATTGATCGGGTCAACCCGCAAACCAGGGCCTCTGGAGTCATGGTCAGCGCCTACACCAACATCGACTACAACGACGGCCGGACAGCAACGGTCCACACCAGCCTTGATGTCGCCACCGATCCCAACACCCCACCCGACCGGCCGATTTTTGTTCCCGGCTACCAGGCCTGGGAGCAGCTCCACCAACACCACGATCCGTTGAGCGATATCCACGTTGCCGGGCTGATTCTGGTGAGCTACGCCGCCGGTCTCGATCTGAGCGACGCCGAGTCGCTGGACGAACTGGCCACCACCCACCGTCACCTCCTGGCGCTGAACCCGCTACTGCACCCGGTCGTGGCCGGTGTGCTGAGCGAGATGATCCGCCCCGATCGTCACCGACGCCCCACCGGTTTGTGGTCGGTGATCACCAGGCTGGAACACCACCGGGACCTGCCAACCGATCTCGACCTGAGCGAGGCCTACCGTCCCGGAAGCGATTGGCGCCAGAGTGTGCTGTCCGCTCTTCGGGACCGGGTGTTCGACACCAGTCGCCGCAATCGCGCCCTGTACTTCCGACCGTCGGCGTCGACGGTGTCGCTGACCGAGGCGTCGGTTCCACTGCTGCTGAACGTGGACCGCATCCGGGCCAAGGACCTGTTGACCTGGACGGGCAGGACGGCCGAGCTGATCGGATCAGGCAAGACCGTCGACCTCGAGAAGTGGACCCGGTTCGAGGAAGCACCCCACGTGGTCGCCGCCCTCGACAAGCTCATCAGCGCCGAACGCAAGTTTCGGGCCGAGAACGGTGCCGGTCGGCTGCGGCTGGTGATTGCCTTCCTCCACTGGACCGACCCTGAAACCAACGACACCGTCTCCACCCCCTTGTTGACGATGTCGGTCGACCTCAAACGCCGCAAGGGCGTGAAGACCCGGTACACGATCACCACCAGTTCCGAACCCGAAGTAAATCCCGTGCTCCGCTACGTGTTTCGCCAACGATTCGGGATCACCCTGCCTGAAACCGTCGATGACGATGTCGCCTCCATCGCCTCGCTGGTCGCCACCCTCGGACACGACGTACAGACCACCGACCCGTCGGTGAGCATCGAACTGATCGACAAACCACGGGTCAACCTGATCCGACAACGGGCCCAGCTCCGGCTCGACACCTACCGTCGTCGGCGGGCCAGGGCCCAGGCCGTCTCGGGCCGGTGGCGACGACAATCCCACAGCTACGACCCCAACGACTGGCGACCGTTGGGCCTGGCCCTGTTCGACCAGTTCGTCCGACCGGCCGAACTCCAGTTACGCCATATCGCCGGTGCCGACCGACGGTCGGGCGGTCGGCAGCCAACGGGGCCCCCGAACCTGGCGGCCCCGATCTCGGCGGCCTCGTCGGAGCGCTCGAATGAGGGCTTCCATATGGCCGGGAGCGACACCAATCGCCAGCGTTGGGAGGTCGACCTGTGCGCGGTGACCCTCGCCATGCTCGGCTCCCGGCGGAGCAGTCTGGCCCGCGACTACGACGATCTCCTCACCCGACTCGATGACCGGCAATCGTTGGGCCAAGCCGGTGACCACAAACCGTTCGAGTCATTGTTCACCCCCGAGGCCAGGCAACCGGCGAGCGTCGACGACGAACCGATCTCGCTCGACCAGCGGCTGGTTCTGCCCGCTGACAACGCCCAGGCCCAGGCGGTGCGCCGGGCCCGGCTCGGCCAGTCGTTCATCATCCAGGGTCCGCCGGGAACGGGTAAGAGTCAGACGATCGCCAACGTGATCGCCGCCATGACGGCCGAAGGCAAAAGGGTGTTGTTTGTCTGTGAGAAGCGGGCCGCCCTTGATGTGGTCCACAAACGACTGAACCAGGTCGGGTTGGGTGATCTGGTGGCCACGATCCACGATTCCCAGCTCGATCGTCGGTCCTTCGCCCTCGATCTGGGCGCCACCTATTCCTCCTGGCTTGATCAGTCTTCGATCGGCGAGGCCGAGGCGGCACAGGCCGAGGCTCTGGACACGGCCCGGCGCGCCGTGCGCCCGCTTGAGCTGTTGTCGTCGGAACTGGAACGGGGTCCCGAGGGTGAGCCGTCGACCCGGGTCCTACTCAACCGGGCCGTCGGGCTGCGGACCAAGGGAGCCGATCCCTCAACCTCGACGGCGCCCGAGGTTGGGGTCTCGGCCTGGCTCTCGGCTCGACCGGGCGTCGACGCCGTGGTTGCCGCTTTGGCCGACGCCGACCTCGACCCCGATCTGCGGAGTCATGCGCTGTTCACTCTTCGGCCCTCAGCCCTCGGCCCGGGCGACGCCATCAACCGGGCCCGGGAGGTGGGGCGAGCCCTGAGCGCCTCGGCCGAAGCCTTGACCAACGCCGTCGGCGCCGACTCTCCACCCACCGGCTTCACCCTCGACCAGATGACCTCAGCCGCCAACGTCGCCCCGGTGGTGCTGGCGGTGGTACGGGCCGGGGCGGCAGGGGCCCTGGCCTCGTCGCAACCCCGCCACCTCGATCTGCGCCAACAGGCCCAGGCCTTCGAACAGCTGCAGACCGAGGCGGACCGTACCGCTCCCGGGGCCGAAGGTTGGGTTGAGCTGCTGGCGGCGTCCGATGCCAGGACCGGGCTCGACATCGCCCGTCGCTCCGAGAGCTCGGTGTTCAGGTTCCTCAACCGACGGTGGCGCAAACTGAAGGCACTGGTGGAGGCCGGTTACCGATTCGACCAGCACCAGGTCCGGCCGTCGGTCAGCGAGGTCCTGGCCAAACTCGTCGATCACTACGACGCCCGCGACGCCGTCGACGCGGCCCGAACCGCCAGCGGGACCACCTACGGGGTCGACGACCCGACCGAGCTACGGGCGGTGGTCGACACCCACCACGCCAACCCGGTGTTCAACGTCATGGCCGATCAAACTGACGTCGAGGCCACCACGCAGATCGCCGAGGCCCTGCGAAACCTGGCTGCTACCGCCGCGGTGCTTCTGGTGGCGCCCACCCTGACGCTGGATGATCTGGCCGCGGTGGGCCGTGAGTTGGCCCGCTGCCCTATCGCCCATGAGCGGGCCGCCCTGGCCTGGATGCGAATGGCCGAGACCGACGAGGCAGTCCTGACGGCCGCGGCCGGGAGCCCATCACTCGACGACACCGAAGCGGCGCTCATCGATCGTGCCCTCAGTGAGCGGGCGGTGGATGGTCTGCCGGTTCAAACCGGAGCCGAACTCGATGACCACGTGACCCGGACACTCGCTGCCCACGGCGAGCTGTTGGGGGCCAACGCCGCCACCATCGTCGAGACCACCCGTCAACGATTCCTCGACAATGTGGCCCACTCCGAGGCCTCCATGGCCGGGCGCAGCAACGACGACAAGCAACAAAAGCGGGTCTACAACGCCGGTCGTCGCATCGTGGAAAGGGAGGCGTCGAAGAAGATGCGCTTCCGCTCCATTCGGGAACTGGCAACGGGCGAGAGTGGCGCCGTGGTGCGCGACCTGCGCCCAATCTGGCTGATGAGCCCGCTCTCGGTTTCGGACACCCTCCCCCTCGACACCGGGCTCTTTGATGTCGTCATCTTTGATGAGGCCAGCCAGATCCCGGTCGAGGATGCCATCCCCTCGATCTTTCGAGCCCCCCAGGTGATCGTTGTCGGCGACCGGATGCAGCTCCCGCCGACCCGTTTCTTCTCCTCCGCGGGGGATGACGACGAAGCCTCGGAGGTACTGGTCGACGAAGACGGCTTCCGATTGTCGATCGCCCTCGACGCCGACAGCTTCCTCACCCAGGCCGATCAGGGGCTGCCGTCAGCCATGTTGTCGTGGCACTACCGATCGCGTTCGGAGTCACTCATCGCCTACAGCAACAACGCCTTTTATGGCGGCGATCTAGCCACCGTCCCCGATCAGCGGTTCGACCCCCCGGCCCGATCCGAGTTGGAGGCCGATGGGCCCGAGGCCGGAGCCACCAACGCCGCCGCCACCCTGGACCGTCCCATCTCGTTCCACAGCATTGGCGACGGCCTGTACCGGGACCGCCGCAACCAGCCCGAGGCCGACTACATCGCTGAACTCGTTCGGGCCATCCTGGCCGGCGACTCGGGGCTCACGATCGGTATCGTCGCCTTCTCCGAAGCCCAGCAGGGCGCCATTGAGGACTCCCTGGCCGAGCTGGCCGCCATCGATCGGGACTTCGCCACCGCCCTCGACGCCGAGGAGGACCGCACCGACGAAGATGAACTGGTGGGACTGTTCGTCAAGAACCTGGAGAACGTGCAAGGCGACGAACGCGACATCATCATTATGAGCGTCTGTTACGGACCAGGTGAGGACGGCCGGATGCGCATGAACTTCGGACCGATCAACCAGAGTGGCGGCGAACGGCGGCTCAACGTCATCTTCAGTCGGGCCAAGCGGCACATGGCCATCGTCTCCAGCATCACCGGCGCCGATATCACCAACACCCACAACGAGGGTGCGGCCCATCTGGCCCGCTTCCTCGACTACGCCGCCGCCGAGAGCCGAGCCGACACGGCGGCCTCGATCTCGATACTCAACGAGCAGCGAGGCTCGACGGTATCGCCCCCCTCGGTCGGCGCCGATACCACGGCCCGTGAACTGGCCCAGGAACTGAGCCAAAGGGGTCACAAGGTCGACCTCGCCGTCGGCCGCTCCGACTTCCAACTCGACCTCGCCGTACGGGGCGACGACGGCTACCGGCTCGGGATCCTCATCGACCCCGAGACTAACTCACCGGCAACGGTCCGCTACGTGGCCGAAGCCGGGGTTCTCGCCGCCTTCAACTGGCCAATTGCCCGGGTGCTCGTCTCAGAATGGTGGAGCGACCCCGCCACCGTCATCGCCCGCATCGAGGCCACCCTGGGGTGATTGCGGGGGCTCAGCTCCGGGAGCCCCACCTACGGTCAAACCCCCGATGCCTGCATCAAACGATGCCCACGGCCGGAGGTTCAGGTCCGGATGAGATCGACGTGTAGTCCAGCGGTCTCAGCCAAGCCTCGCAGATCACCAGGATCGGAGGTGTAGATCTCGTCGCCGTCACGGGCGACAAGAACCACGGCCGCATCGATCACGTCACCAGTTCCGTTCGCTCCCAACAGCACGCCCGCCCTTCGCCCGAGATCATCATCGATCGGTTGAATCTCGACGCTGGCGAGGAGACGAGCCAGATTCACC
>Ga0316192_10000898_pt1 | contig 21858 bp, 21 predicted proteins | sample MerIslwburrow_MG_FD_204931 | JGI IMG/M metagenome (GOLD analysis project Ga0316192, IMG submission 204931) | Coastal sediment microbial communities from Maine, United States - Merrow Island worm burrow | ecosystem: Environmental > Aquatic > Marine > Coastal > Sediment | place: USA: Maine...
CCACATCCCCGTCGTCGTTATAAATAAAGAGGTCCAGGTCAACCCCGCTGGATACACCAGTGTCGCTCACATTGACTACCACTGATTGTCCGGCCAGCAGGGAAACCCGGAAGAAGTCGGAACGATCTCCCGCCAGAAAAGAGCGGCCGGCCTCACCCGTTACGGGCTGATTGACATAGCCGCCGACGGCTGTCGGATTGCGCAAGGGTTGGGATTGTGCCAACGTATCATTTGCAGCATAGGACGCATTTGGATCGTTGACATCGCTGTCAGCCGTAGATCCCGGCACCACGTTTATCGTTCCCTGCAGGGTAAAACCCTGCGCATCGAGATTCGTCGACGCGCTCAACCCGCTGCTGTCGGTCGCCGTTATGGTTGCGCTTCCCACACCGGCAGCATTGACCAGACCGGTTGCACTCACCATCGCCACATCAGGTGCCGATGAATTCCAGGTAACTGCAGCAGTGAGGTCGGAACTTGAGTTATCGCTGAAGCTTCCGGTGGCGGTGAGCTGGATTGTCGAACCGGACTGGATAGTCGGATCGACGGGGGTAACAGACAGGCCGGCCAGCACGGGAGTGTTTGTCACAACCGCTGTTGTACTTGAGCTGCCACCACCGCCACCACCGCACGCGGACAGCAGCGTGATCAATGGCAGCGCAGTTAACAACGTGATCAACCTTTTGACAGGTACCTGCACAGGATTACGCCTTATCGTTCTAATTCTTCCGTATCCGGCTTGCCGAACCATAAATACCACATTGCAAAGAGTGCTAGGGATTCTTGCCCCGGATCAACGCTTCGGGATGCCTGTCCAGGTAATCGGCAAACACCCGAATAGAACGGGCGGCCCTGGACAGTTCCTGTACCAGTGATTCGAGGGCTTTGGTGTCTATACTTGAGACCACACCCTGGCTCTGGTTCAACAGGCTGCTTGCCTGGCTTGCAACCGCATCTATACTGTCGGCGAGACGCACAACCTCTTCGCCGTCCTGCTTGCGCATCATGAGTCGAAGGTCAGCCATGGCTGCCCCCGCTTCATCCGAGGTCTGCTGCAGACTTCGAGTCAGCGGCGTGACCTCTTCATTGAGCTTTGCGGTCAGGTCACGCGTATTCACCAGCGCCTGGTTTAACAGCTCGGGCGCCTTCCTGAATTCCTGCGAATCCACAACGCTACTGATCGCGTCGATTGCCGACGTCAGTTGCTTGACCAGTTCCCGAAGCGGTAGCGCACGCGCTGTTTTCAGCAGCTCATGCAGCGTACCCTGCAGCTCTTCCATGGTGGAAGGCAGGGTAGGGAATTCTTCGTAAGGGAAGTCAAACCCGTACATCTGCACCGGGGTGTCGGGATAGAAGTCGAACTCGACATACAGCTGGCCGGTCACCAGGCTGAGGGTGGCAAGTTTTGCGCGCAATCCGAGCTCTTTGATAATGTAACTGATTCCATCTTTACCAGCAGCCTTGTCCACGCCGGACTGGCTTTCAAATTCGTGAAACGCATCATCTTCGAGCTCCGCAACGACGCCAACATAGACCTCGTCAGTGGACTTGTCGAAAAGCAGCTGAATATCGGTCACCGCACCTATTTTTACACCACGGAAGCTGGCCGGTGCACCGATATTCAGGCCCTTGGCGTTGCCCTGAAAATAAAGCACGAAAGTCTTGGTGTCTTTCAGAAACTTTCCTGAGCCAAAAGTCAGCAAGGCAACAATCAGCAAAGCAATCGCACCCAGCACAAATACGCCGATTGCCGTTGCACTGGCTTTCTGGCTCATGCTTCACCCCGGGTGAGAAAGCGATGCATCTTGGGGTCCGTCGATGTATCGCGCAGGTGTTTGGGATCGCCGGTAGCGGTCATGGTCTTCTTTTCAGCGTCGAGGAATACCGAATTGTTGCCGATCGAGAAAATACTTGCCAGTTCGTGCGTGACGATCACCACGGTTGCACCGAGACTTTCACGCAGTTCCAGGATCAGGTCATCGAGCAGGCGGGAGCTGATCGGATCCAGACCCGCAGAAGGTTCGTCAAAATAGAGGATATCGGGATCCAGTGCGATAGCCCGCGCCAGCCCGACACGTTTCTTCATACCACCGCTGATCTCGGACGGGTAGTAGTCCTCGAAACCGGCCAGCCCCACCAACGCCAGTTTGAGCTGTGCCAGCTCACGGATGTCGGCAGCACTCAGGTCGGTGTATTCCTGCAACGGCAAGCCGATATTTTCCGCCAGTGTCATGGAACTCCACAGGGCGCTGCCCTGGTAGGACATGCCGAAGTTGCGCATGAAATCCTTGCGCTGCAGCGGATCGGCGGCCCAGAAGTCCTTGCCTTCGTAGAGCACCTGTCCTTTTGCCGGTCGCATGAGCCCGACCATATGGCGCAACAGAGTACTCTTGCCACAGCCGCTGTCGCCCATGATGATAAAGATATCACCGCGCTGTATCGAAAAAGTGAGATCCTGTTGCACGACAAAACTGCCGTACGCCATAGTCAGGTCCTGCACCTGAATGTGGACGTCGGGACCACTGGCCGTTGCGGCGGTTGCGGATTCAGCCAGCGCAGACATGGTTCAACTCAAATACCAAGCACATTGAAAATCACCGTCAGGAATGCCGTTGCAATTACAATCAGCAGGATACCGCTTACCACGGCGGATGTCGCTGCCGCACCGACCGCCGACGAACTGCGGCCACACTTGATACCCTGGTAACAACCCGCCACCGCGACCAGTACCCCGTACACGCTCGCTTCGGTAAGGCCAACCATGATGTGCCTGATCTTTACAGCTTCCTGGGTGCGGTGCAGGTATTCCATGACACCGACATCAAAGGTGGTGACCGCAACAAACAGTCCGCCCAGGATACCGAACAGGTCGGAATAGAGTGTCAGCAGCGGCATCATCAGGATCAACGCCAGCATGCGCGGCAGCACCAGGAAATCCATGGATGAAATACCCAGCGTTTCCAGCGCGTCGATTTCTTCATTGACCTGCATGGTGCCCAGCTGGGCGGCAAAGGCAGCTCCGGTGCGACCGGCCATGATAATGCCGGTCATCATGGCGCCCATGGCGCGTGCCATACCGATACCCACCAGGTCAGCTATGTACATGGTGGCGCCGAAGTTTACCAGCTGCGCGGCACCGATATAGGCGAGAATCATACCCACCAGGAAACTGATCAGGGCGACGATACCGAGTGCCTGTGCACCGGTCTGCTGCATGGTCAGCCACAGGTCCGACCAGCGGAACTGTGCCTTGCCGCGAAACAGCCGCGCCATACTCAGGGTCGCTTCGCCGAGAAAAGCCAATGCCGCTGTTGCAGCATCCGCAGCTGCCATGGACTGGTTGCCGATGCGCGCGAGAAAAGGTGCTTTGTCTGCACCACGCCTTGCACCCTTGCGTTCCGGAACCGCGCTGGCCAGGTGCAGCAGTCTTTGCACACCGTCGGGCAGGCCCGACTGGTCCAGCTGGATCTTGTTTTTATCGGCAAGCGTGGTGACGCGCAGCAGGAAGGTCAGCAGCGCGCTGTCCCAACCGGTCATGGCCGCGCTGTCAAAACCGATCTGTTTGATACCCGGGTGACTATCCAGCCAGCTTTTCAGCTGGTCGGATTCGGGCAGGGCGTGGTGTGTCTCCCAGCTGCCGCTCAGCGTTAACTGCAAACCGTCCGTGCCGGCTGCTGCAAATTTCAGTTGATAGCTGTCGTCCATTTAATCTGATTCAGGTCAATGTTCAGCTTATCCGGGTTCGACCGCTGCCGGTGCATCGGTTAGAATTATTCTAAGCTGATAATACCCCATGACCCTTGCAGATTACACACGAACCCCGGCAGATGACAGATAGCCACCCGCCTGCAACCCTTGAAGCACGCGAACTGACCTGTATCCGTGACGACCGGGCACTGTTTAGCGGCCTGTCGTTCGAACTCGGACCCGCCCAGGTGCTGCTGATCGAGGGTCGTAATGGCAGCGGCAAGACCTCGCTGCTGCGCATTCTGTGCGGTATCCGTATGCCTGACACCGGCGCCATAACCTGGAACGGGGGCGATATTTACCGGCTCGCCACCGGTTATAATGCATCTACCGCCTATATCGGCCACAAAGACGGTATCAAGCTCGAACTGACCGCGGAAGAAAACCTGATCTTCGCCAGAAGCCTTGGCTCTCCCTCGGACATCAGCCTGGCACAGGCACTGGAACAGATGGAGCTGGGTGGATATGACGATGTCCAGGCCATCAACCTTTCGGCGGGGCAGAAACGGCGCCTGGCGCTGGCACGCCTGCTGGTTACCCGGTCAGCGCTGTGGATTCTGGACGAACCCTTTACGTCGCTGGATACCCACGGAATCGCCATGGTTGAGGACATGGTCACGAATCACCTGGCAAACGGTGGTATGCTGGCAGTTACTTCGCACCACCCGGTGAATCTGGGTAACGCTGACATCAAACGCATCAATCTTTCCGAACGCTCCGCATGACGACTGCAAATCTCAGCCAGGCCTTTATGATCCTGCTCAGGCGCGACCTGACACTGGCCTACCGGCGCCGCTCGGAAATGATCAACCCGTTGCTGTTTTTCATTCTGGTCACTGCCCTGTTCCCGCTCGGTATCGGCGCAGACCCGACCCTGCTGCGGGAAGTCGGCCCGGGCATTATCTGGGTGGCCGCCCTGCTGGCGGCGTTGCTGTCGCTGGAGACCATTTTCCGCTCCGATTTTGACGACGGTTCGCTGGAGCAGCTGCTGTTGAGCCCGCACCCGCTGTCAATCCTTATGATTGCCAAGGTTTTTGCGCACTGGCTGATTACCGGCTTGCCGTTGCTGGTGGTAGCGCCGCTGCTGGGCGTGCTGCTGGACCTGCCGGGCGATGCCATCACCACGCTGCTGATTACCCTGGCGCTCGGCACCCCGGTGTTGAGCCTGATCGGGACTATCGGGGTGGCATTGACCGTTGGCCTGCGCAAGGGTGGTATGATCCTGTCCCTGCTGGTACTGCCGCTGTATATCCCGGTGCTGATTTTCGCCGCCAACGCAGTAGCCACCAGCGGTGCAGGCTTGCCGATAGACGCCCACTTGTCGCTGTTGACAGCGCTGCTGGCACTGGCGATCAGCCTGTCACCCGTCGCCACGGCGGCGGCCCTGCGCATCAGTCTGAGTTAAAACATGCTGAAATTTTTTCACAGAATGGCTTCGCCAAAGTACTTCTACCAGTTCGCGGGAAAACTGATTCCGTGGCTGGCCGTGGCGTGCCTGGGTTTCATGCTCGCCGGCCTGTACGACGGCCTATTGCTGGCGCCAACCGACTATCAGCAGGGTGACAGCTACCGCATCATGTTTGTACACGTGCCCGCGGCGTGGATGTCGATGTTTATCTATATGGTAATGGCGGGCGCCGGGGCCATTGGCCTGATCTGGCACATCAAGCTGGCCGAAGTGATGGCCATCAGCAGTGCCCACGTCGGCGCTTCCTTTACTTTTCTGGCGCTGGTCACCGGATCGATCTGGGGCAAGCCAATGTGGGGCACCTGGTGGGTGTGGGACGCACGCCTGACGTCGGAGCTGATCCTGCTGTTCCTGTACCTGGGCGTGATTGCGCTGTACAACGCGGTGGAAGACAAGCGCACAGCGGCACGTGCGACTTCGATCCTGGCGCTGGTCGGCGTGGTCAATATACCCATCATCCACTACTCGGTGGAATGGTGGAATACCCTGCACCAGGGGCCGACCGTCACCAAGTTCGATGCCCCCTCCATCGACATCGATATGCTGATTCCGCTGCTGCTGATGGCAGTGGCCTTTAAACTTTTTTACGCTTTGGTGGTCTTGATGCGTGCGCGCTGTGAAATCCTGCAGCGTGAACGTAACAGTGGCTGGGTGAAGGAACTGGTCAGGGCATCATCATGAATGAATTTTTTCACATGGGCGGGTACGGTTTCTACGTATGGACATCGTACGGTCTTGCGCTGCTGGTGCTGCTGGCCAACCTGCTGTCGCCGATTCTGCTGAAAAAGAAACTGCTGCGCGAACTGGCGCGACGCGAGCAACGGGCCAGGAGGTTATAAGCATGCATCCGGTACGCAAAAAACGTCTGATTCTGATCGGCCTGATGGTCGCCGGGGTCGGTATCGCGGTGGGCTTTGCGCTCAACGCGTTCAACCAGAACCTGATGTTCTTCTACTCGCCCAGCGAAGTGATAGCCGGCGACGCGCCTGAGGATCATCCCTTCCGCCTGGGCGGTCTGGTCACGACCGGCAGTGTGCAGCGGCAATCAGACGGACTGACGACACAGTTCGACGTGACCGATAATGAAAAGACAGTCACCATACAATATACCGGCATCCTGCCCGACCTGTTCCGTGAAGGTCAGGGTATCGTCGCGCACGGACGGCTGAACGAAGGCGGCATCTTCGTTGCCGACGAAGTACTGGCCAAGCACGACGAGAACTATATGCCGCCGGAAGTCGCTGCGTCGCTCAAGGATGCCCATGACAAGGCCACAGCGCCTGCCACGGGGACCACTGCCACGCCATGATTCCGGAACTAGGTAACTTCGCGCTTATACTCGCTCTGTGCCTGGCTATCATCCAGGCGATCTTCCCGCTGGTCGGCAGTCTTAACCGCACACCTGACTGGGTAGCGCTGGCACGACCGGTTGCGTGGGGACAGTTTGTGTTCGTGTCTCTGTCCTTCGGCGCGCTGACACACGCCTTCCTGGTGAACGACTTCTCGGTACTGTATGTGGCACAGCACGGTAATACCGAGTTGCCGATCATTTATAAAATCTCCGCGGTGTGGGGCGCGCACGAAGGGTCGCTGCTGTTGTGGGTACTGATCCTTTCCGGCTGGACGGTTGCCGTCGCGTCACTGACACGCAACCTGCCGGAAGAAGTGGTGGCGCGCGTGCTGTCGGTGATGGGCATGGTCAGCATCGGTTTCCTGTCTTTCCTGCTGTTCACCTCGAATCCCTTTGAACGTTTGTTTCCGGTACCCGTGCAGGGTGGCGACCTCAACCCGCTGTTGCAGGATTTCGGACTCGCGGTGCACCCGCCCATGCTGTACATGGGCTATGTCGGCATGTCAGTCGCCTTCAGTTTTGCCATCGCCGCGCTGATAGGCGGCAAACTGGACAGCGCCTGGGCACGCTGGTCACGCCCCTGGACACTGGTCGCCTGGGTATTCCTGACCATCGGCATCACACTCGGCAGCTGGTGGGCCTATTATGAACTGGGTTGGGGTGGCTGGTGGTTCTGGGACCCGGTGGAAAATGCGTCGTTCATGCCCTGGTTGGCGGGAACCGCACTGATACATTCGCTGGCGGTCACCGAGAAACGTGGCGCTTTCAAACGCTGGACCGTGCTGCTGGCGCTGCTGGCCTTTTCGCTCAGCCTGCTGGGTACCTTCCTGGTACGTTCCGGGGTACTGACCTCGGTGCACTCGTTTGCCGCAGATCCGGCACGCGGACTGTTTATACTTATATTCCTGCTGTTCGTGATCGGTGGCTCGCTGTTCCTGTATGCGCTGCGTGCGCCGAGTATTTCGCGCGGTGGCGGTTTCGCCAACCTGTCGCGGGAAAGTCTGCTGATGGGCAACAACCTGCTGTTACTCGTCATCACCGCACTGGTACTGCTCGGCACCCTTGCACCGCTGCTGTATGACGCCTTCCAGTGGGGCAAGATTTCTGTCGGCTTCCCCTGGTTTACCAGTATGTTCGTGATGTTCACACCCCTGCTGATCCTGCTGATGGGCGCCGCTCCGCTGACGCGCTGGAAACAACAGGACCCGGCCGCACTGCTGCGCAGTCTGCGCCTGGCGCTGGGCGTCAGCATCGCAGCGGGCATCGTCGTGGCACTGCCAATATCCAGCGGGTCGATGTCCGCGGGTCTGGCAGTGGCACTGTCGGTGTGGCTGTTGACGACCCTGTTAACCAGCCTGCAACAACGTCTCAAACACAAGTCCGGTATCGGTGGACTGCTGGCTGACATTGCCAGCCGCGGCGGGCGTTCCTACTACGGCATGTGGGTCGCGCATATCGGCATCGCCGTGTTTGTCATCGGCGTTACTTTCGTCACCCAGTTCGATATTGAAAAAGACGCGCGTATGAGCCCGGGACAGGAAATCCAGCTGAATGACTACCTGTTCCGATTCGACGGTGTCGCTGACCACAAGGGTCCCAACTACAATGCTCAGCGCGGCACGGTACGCGTGTTCAGGGAAGGCAAGGAAATCGCTGTCCTGCATCCTGAAAAGCGCACCTACCTGGTGCAGTCAAAACCCATGACAGAAGCCGGCATCGACGCCGGGTTCATGCGTGATATCTACGTATCGCTGGGCGAATCACTGGGCAACGGTGACTGGGCAGTGCGTTTGTATTACAAACCGTTCGTGCGCTGGATCTGGCTGGGCGGCATCCTGATTTCCATCGGTGGCCTGCTGGCCGCGTCTGACCCACGCTACCGGATGCGCGTGCTGGCCAGGCTGCGCGGCTCCCGGCCGGCCGCAGATAACCTCGCTGCGGAGGGACAGGCCTGATGCCGCGTTTTGTACGTTACCTGGCGCCGCTGGTGGCGTTCATAGCCCTCGCCGGACTGCTGTATAAAGGGCTGAGCCTGGACCCGAGACGTGTGCCCTCGCCGCTGATCGATAAACCCGCACCGGCATTTTCACTGCCTCTGTTGCAGCAACCGGAAACCCTGATCAGTAACGCCGATTTCAAAGGACAGGTCACAATGTTCAACGTGTGGGCCACCTGGTGCGTTGCCTGCCGCCAGGAACACCCGCTGCTGATGCAGCTGGCAAAACAGGGCGTGCGGATTTACGGGCTGAACTACAAGGATGAGCGCGACGCTGCCAAACGCTGGCTGCAGATGTATGGCGACCCCTATCTGGCCAATGCCTTTGATGCCGAAGGCCGCACCGGCATCGACTGGGGCGTGTACGGCACACCGGAAACCTTTTTGGTCGACAGGCAGGGTGTTATCCGCCACAAGCATATCGGTCCGCTGACCACGGAATCCCTTAAGAGTGAGATACTGCCGTTGCTCCGCAAGCTGCAGGAGAGCGATGGATGAAGTGGTTACGTTTGCTATACACAGCTGTTTTGATGGTCGGCTGCGTCAGTGCCATGGCCGCAGGGCTGGAGGCCTTCGATTTCAGCGGCAATGTCGATGAAAACCGTTACAAGCACCTGATTATCGAGCTGCGTTGCCTGGTGTGCCAGAACCAGTCACTGGCGGACTCGGACGCCGGACTGGCCCACGACCTGCGCCGGGAAGTCTGGGAGCTGATGGATCAGGGCCAGAGCGATACCCAGATCATTGAGTTTCTGGTCACCCGCTACGGCGATTTTGTACTCTACAATCCGCCCGTGAAACCCTCTACCTATATACTCTGGTACGGCCCCTTCGTATTGCTGGCCATCGGCCTGCTGGTATTGCTGCGCACGTTGAAGCGAAGAGGCAGTCAGACTGAATCCGGGTTCTCCGCCGAAGAGCAGGAACGCCTGAAACAGGTACTCGGCGCCAAAAAGCCTGACAGGAAATAATGTAGATGACTAGTTTCTGGCTACTGGCCATTGCCATGGCATTACTCGCGCTGGTATTCACCGTACCGCCACTGCTGCGCAACCGGCAGCGCGCTGTAATCGATCGCGACCAGCTCAATACCGCCGTCGTCAAGGAACAGCTGGAGGAACTGCAAGCCGACCTGGACTCGAGCAAACTTGACCAGGCGGCCTACGCCGCAGCGCGCCATGACCTGGAACGTGAACTGCTGGATGAACTGGACAAGGGTGGAGAACCGGCCGCACAGAACAGTAAAAGCGGACGCTGGGCAGTGGCCCTGTTTGTACCGCTCATACCGCTGCTGGCAATAGCACTTTACCAGCAGCTTGGTGCGGGGGACCTGCTTAATAAAATCGAAGCCGGGCAAGTACAGCAAGCAGGCAGCGGTGATGGATCTACAGCGCCGCACAACATCGAAGATGTTGTCACCAAACTTGCGCAACGCCTGCGAGAACAGCCTGACAACCTGGAGGGCTGGGTACTGCTTGCACGTGCCTATGCCAGAATGCAGCGCTTTCAGGAAGCAGCGAATGCCTATAAACAGGCACGGCGACTGGCCGGCGACCAGCCGGACCTGCTTATCGACTATGCGGACATGCTGGTTTCCGCCAGCGGCGGCAAGTTCAGCGACGAAATCGGGCAACTGCTACAGACAGCGCTGCAACAAAAGCCCGACAACATCAAGGGCCTGTGGCTGATGGGACACTGGAAATACCAGCGTGGCGATAACCGGGGCGCTATTGAAAACTGGCAGCAGGTTGCGCAACAGCTGCCCCCGGGTAACGAAGAAGATGCCGCTGCCATCAAACAGCAGATACAGCTGGCGCGCGCCAGGATGAGTGGCGAGGGCGATACAGCATCACCAGCAGCTGAAATATCCAGTGGTTCGGAGACCGCTACAGCAGCAGGTGGCAATATCGAGGTCAGCGTGTCGCTGGATGCGAAACTTGCAGACAAGGTAGCGCCGGATGACACAGTATTTATCTTTGCACGCGCTGTCAGCGGCCCGCGCATGCCACTGGCGATCGCCCGCAAAAAAGTCAGCGACCTGCCACTCAGTGTAACGCTGAACGACTCCATGGCCATGTCACCGGCCATGGTGCTGTCCCGTTTTCCCCAGGTCACACTCGGCGCACGGATATCGAAGTCCGGCCAGGCCATGGCACAAAGCGGCGACCTGCAGGGTATCAAGAGCCCGGTAACGCCCGGGCAGAATAAAGCCGTTCAGATCGTTATCGACAAGGTTGTCGAGTAGTGCGCAAATTGATGTCGGATTACGTCGCTGCGCGACTAATCCGACCTACTCCCTGTTAACCCCGCACCAAGCAAGCAGCATGTAGGTCGGGTTAGCGCAGCGTAACCCGACAACGGCATCACTCATGCCCCACCGTCTCCGGGATCGTGATCCCAGTCGCACCCCAGTCACTTGCCAACACACCATGCTGCACATAGCGACCAAAGCTCGACCAGGCCCAGTCAGCAGGCCACTTCACATACTGATGGCGCACCGGATTGTAGTGAATGTACGCAACATGGGCCTGGAAGTCGGCTTCACTTCTAATCAGGTGCTCCCAGTATCGATGTTGCCAGACCGGTCGTTGCCGGCCGCGGATACGCGCAGTATCCCGGTTGTTTGCACACCATTCGGGAGAGCATTGTTTGGTGAATGCGGTTTTAATCAGACGCCAGCGGCGCGCATAATCCGCATCGCCCGGTGGCAGCGTCCAGATGCAGTGCAGGTGATCGGGAAGAATAACAATGGCGTCAATTGAGAAAGAGTGTTTTCTCATTACCGACCGGAAGGCAGTACGCAGAAGGTTAACTGGTGCCTCACCGGTAAACAGTTTGTGCCGTTGGTGCGTAACTACCGTGAAGAAATAGCTGCCTCCGGGCACGCAGGCGCGACGGTATCTCATGGCTTCCTCCTTGAAGCGCGGATATAAGATGTTACGGTTTGTTTGTCGGATTACGTCGCTGCGCGACTAATCCGACCTACTTCTGCGGTAACTTCTTGAACATTTGTGTGACAGCATAATCGAGGCGTTTCTTGGTTTCCTCGGCGCTGCGCTCCGTTTTCACATTGCCGACAGCCACTCCGGCCCAGACGGGTTTGATGGTGGCGGTATCGATAAACATTACGGCCAGCGCACCCTTGGGTGAGTTTTTCAGCACGTCCATTTCCTGTTTCGGATCCTCTTTCAGCTCCAGTGCTTCCATGTCCACACCGGCGATATAGGCCACCAGCATATCCGGGTTGCGGTCAACTTCTGTCATTCCTTTTTTGCGCAGCTCGTTGTTGATCAGAAAACGGATCTCGGCGTCGGCATCAAATTTCCGCGGCTCCCATTGACCGTCCGGGTCATTCAGAATCTGCGCCGCGGCAATCCAGGCGTAGGTCTTGTAGGCGCTCAGGTTGGCGTTGGGTGCACTCTCGGTATCGACCTTGATATCCTTGGTGAGCGCGGTGGCGCAGGCTGTAACAAACAACCCGATGACGATTGCACTAATGACTGATTTGCATCTGTTCATGGTACTGCTTCTCCTTGTTTCAATGGATAGATTTAGATTTGCCCTGCTCTTCCCGGGCCTTGCTGCGCTTTTTCTCGTACTCGATACAGGCCGACGTTCCGCTATCATCGTCGTGCATCGCGTTAGACGCCTGGTCGGCGGCCACCAGGCCCACAAAAACGTATGGTGCAAATATCAGCGTGCCAAAAGTCAATGCTGCTGACTTCACCGGTACGGCCGTTACCGACGGGTCGTTTAGTGGCCCTTTGACTTTTACCGGTTCAGCCTTGAAGATTTTCCGGCTTTTCTTCCTGGGTATGAAAACATAGTCGACTTCCTCCTTGCCCAGGTCAACGGTACCTTCACCAGTGACCGTGATATTTTTTGTATCGATAAAAAAGGCATCGGTACTTACGACGCCTTCCCTGATACTGTAATCGGCGATTCCGCAGTTGATTGGCACATGCTTGCTGTGCTTCACCAGATTTAAACCCCAGCCAACAATATCGACAAACAGCAGATCGACGAACGAACGGCGCAACCAGCCATCCTGGATGGTCAGGTAAACATCGCCCTCTGCACTGGAGGCCAGTTCATGCGCACTGTTACCGGTGGCATTAAAGGACAGGTCCAGATCGTAGTTCGCATTCGCAAATTGCTTGTATTCGGGCTCTCCGTTTTCTCCCCTCCGCCAGGGATTCACGTTCTTTGCGGCAGCCTTCAGAACCAGTGCTGGAACATCCCCGGTGTCAATCTCGAACTCTATATCCATAGTCCCTTTCGGATAGACAAAAGTCAGAGGCTTGACATCAAGACGACCGGACTTCAGCGCTACGACGAGCTTTGCAGACTGCGCGTCCCACTCGTCCTGGTCAAAGGAATCAACATCAACAGTGAGATCCAGGTCAGCCTTTTTCAGCCAGTGGAATGAAATCGGGTCGCGGGAGAAAACCGGGGAATCCGGTTTCTTTTTACCTTTTTTCTTCTTGTCTTTCTTCTTGTCTTTCGCCTTTTTTTCTTCTACAGCCTTATTGAACGGGTCCCTGAAAAACACGTTCTGTGCGGTGATCCCGCCACTTATATAGGGAGGTGTTCTGTCAAAATCTCCACGCAGCTTCATATCGGCGCTGGCCTTGCCCAGTACCAGGTCAGCGTTCAGTACTGTGTCTTTGTCGGCCTTCTTCACCACGGCTTTGAATTCAACCGGGCCCACTTTGGTCCACTGCTGGTCAAACAGGGCGCCCAGCAACTGCATATCCCTGGCTTTCAGGTGGCTGTTGAGCAACAGTGTCTCCGGGTCCGAAAAGTCGTCGTAGCTGCCGTCTATTTTCAGACTCAGCAATTCCGGGTCTGTACTTTCCACGTGCAGCGAGTCCATTCCCAGTGATCCGTTAGCGTCTGATATCACCATGCTGCCGGTTACCGGCTTGAGGTCGGGAAGCGCCTCGTTATCGGCAAAAGCTGCGAAGTTATGCCCGTCCATATTCAAGCTGGCATCCAACCGCACCTTACTGGCTGTATATATATTGCCGATATACCCATATGCCGACAGTACCGGCGCGTCACTGTCACCGACAAGCACTTGCAGGGGCTTCAGGCCCAGTGTCTTGTCCTTGTCATTCAGGCTGGCTGTCGCCGATACAGCGCCCAGTTGCGGCAGTTTGAATCCCAGCGATTCTGCGAAAGCCTGACTGCTGGTCGATCTGGCATTAACTGCAAGGTCGGTATCTTCCAGGTGCCACTTCTTTGCTGCGCTGATGTGTCCCAGGCGGCCTTTGGCCGTTACCAGCAGGATATCCCCCTGACCGGCGGTTAACGAGAAATTACTGAGAAACAGTTTTTCGTCAGAACCGGTATAGCGCAGACTCAGTTCGAGCGGGCCAATAGCAGGAATCCTGTCATCCAGATCAAAGAGTGTATTGAGTTTTGCAATATCATCGGTATGGGCCTTGAGATCGATACGGATACCCTGAAGATCAAATTCCGGAAAGAAGACCACACTATCCACCCGGCCCGTTTCTGAAATATTCAGCGGCTCTCCTGCGGGGGTGTTCTGTACGTAGTCGTCGAACCGGTGCTGACCTGCTACCGTGTGCAGTCGGCCACTCGCATTGTAGGCTGTCGCAGGAAGATTCTGTTCTGTCCACGCACTCAGGAAGCCGGTATCCCGGCCCTTCATTTCAATTACCAGATCGATACTGTTCAGAGGATCTTTCTGGTCCCAGTCACGAAAGTCCAGGCGACCCTTGGCACCGATAAATGTCTTGTCATCCCGACCGGCCGACAGCCTGACCTGGTTCAGTTGCAGTGCCTGGGTATCGCCCTCGATGCGGAACGCCAGGTCCAGCGGGCCCTTCAGCGGCAGGTCCAGGCCAACCCGCTCAGCCATGAGAGAAGTCTGTGTCGCCTTTATAACAGTATCCAGTGCATAGCCCGTGTTGGGCTTGTCCGCGTCAAGGGGGAACTGTGCAATAGTGCCCTTCATGCTTGCAGTAATACCCTTCTCGTCCTTTGTCTGGATCACTATGTTCTCAAGCCGCGGATCGCCGCGCGTTGAATGAACCTCGACGCTTGCGATCATTGCACCGAACTCGGGTATTTCTTCGAATATCAGGGCGCGTGCCGCACGCGTGGTGGGTGCGTTGAACTTGAGATCAAGATTGATATTTTCAGGTTGCGGCGCTGTAAACAGATTTGCGATATCGAGCTGACCTGTCAGTGACAGATCCAGGTCATCGCTGGTCGTGGCTTTGACACTGAAGCCGTTCAGATCCAGTTTTGAGGCAGCACCTGACACCCTGGCAGCAACTTCACCTGTAACCAGGGGGGCCATCGTATCCGGGAGTAGCGGTTGTAACCAGTCCGCCTTGTCCAGCCGGCCGGCCAGAACAAGATCAACACCCGAAAAATCGGTCACCCTGGCTACGCGGCCCTTCAATGTTGCGGTTGACTCGCCGGGACCGTTCCATGCGACGGACACATCCTCGAGCGCCAGTTGACTGAACGTACCCGCAAGCTTGCCACTGGCAACCAGCTCACCGGGAATCTCCAGGCCCTCGACAGCGACCGGCAGTTTTTTCAAATCCGGCGAAAGGATACGCAGGGTTGCTTCAATTACGGCGTCGGACTGGCTGAAATCGATCTGCCCCACGGCTGACGAATCAGCGATTTTTCCTTGCACTGCAACCGAGAACGGCAGCTGCTTGCGCTTCAGTGCCTTGTGCAGTTCTGGCAGCGTCACGTCAATGGAGAGTTTCTCGCCTTCGATTTCCATCTGGGCGTTCAGTTGCGGATCTTCGTTGCCGGGTTTCAGCCGCAAGGCCAACTCGCTGACTTCGGCGGCAGGCAATTGCAACTTGTCACCCTCGATAAGCACTGCTATGTCCGATATCCGGACATCATGCAGTACAGGTTTCAGGCGCAGCGCGGACAAATCGATTGCTGCCGACGGTCCCGAATCCGTTACAGGTTCGGTTCGATTGACGTGGACGCGGGTATCGCCAACCAGCAGCCGGGGAATATCCACACGACCTGCCAGCAGATAAGGCAGGCTGACCTGTATCAGCAGGGAGCGGGTTTCAACCCGGTACTTCCCCTCGACGTCTTCAACCACCAGCGCGTTAAGGCTGAGGACAGGCGACAGTGTCCGTGTAACATCGGCGTCATCACGGTAACTGATCCGGGTTTCGGATGCGGATTCCACACGCTTGACCAGCCACGCAACCAGTGTCGCATCATCAACAAGCAGCCAGGCGCCACCTGCCGTCAGCAGTACAACAGCAAGCACTGCAAGCAAAGCAGCAAGAAAACGTCTGGTGGTGGTCATTATTCCGGAAATTATAACAGGGACAGGCTACCTACCCACAAAAAACCGGGACTGGTTTCAGCCAGCCCCGGTCAGGGTGCGGTGTAAAATCAGGCAAGCGGCTGCCAGGGTGTCAACCGCTACCTGATCTCCACGCTCTAGTGCTTGATAACTTCTATGACCACGCGCCGGTTGAGCGCACGACCCTGTTCAGTATTGTTATCAGCAAGTGGTTCTGTTTCGCCCACGCCGGTGACCTGCATTTTCTGGCGATCTACATTACCAGCGGTGGCCAAATAGTCAGCGACTGCCTGGCTCCGGCGTTCCGAGAGACCCTGGTTGTAGCTTTCCGCACCCTGCGAATCTGTGTGACCGATAACGTTAAGGTGTGCGACATTGTCGCGTAACATAGGCCGGTACGGGTCGAGCTCCCGGATAACACCATCCAGTTCAACCTGGTCCGCTGCAGTCAGGTTAGCGCTGTCGAACCCGAATTCCAGGTTCTGGATAAACGCTTCCGCTACAATTTCCTTTTTATCAGCAAGAACCTGACCGCTTTTAACAATTGCTGTTTCCTCGACAACCGCAACGCCAGCACCGGCCGGCTGATTATCAACCTCGACGCTTTCCGTGACGACCGTTTCGTAACCACATTTCTCCAGGAACTCCTTGCTGTCCTCGTACGTGGTCCGTACACATTCGCCGGAGCTATCGGTCACCGGTTGCCCGGAAGAGCTCTTGGCGTAGCCATCGACCGTCAGGTCATCAGCTGCATGTGCGGAAAGACTCACAGCCAGGGCAAGCCCGAGGACAGTGGCGGTTTTTTTACTCATGTATGACATAACGACTCCTTAACGTCTGTATACCAATAAATTCGGGTACAAATTATTCTTTGTCTTGATAAACGCGGAGATTATAACCCAGTTTTCTCGTATTGTTACCTGTATTGTTTGCAGCAGCAAAGGCGATTATTCCAATAAATGCCTGTTTCGTGTAGCCTGCGGCCCACATTTATGCAATATAAACCCGAATGACACTTACTCTTAAGGCGATTTGTCGGATTACGCTGGCGCGCTTGTGCCCGGCGCGGGTAAATCCGACCTACAGAGTAAGGCAAGCTGCATTCCAACATAACCCCCTTTAATGCCTGCATCTGGAGTACCTATCGTCGTGATACAGCGTATCTGTCTTCTCTTTATCTGCCTTTTTTGCGCCCCCAGCCTGCTTTCCGCAGCTGAAACCGGCGTCCGTGACCAGATCCGGGAACGCGTCGAGCTGATCCGCTCCGGCGGTAGCCTGGCCATTGGCAAAGAGACAGTCGCCTCGGTACAGGTGCTGCCAGCCCTGTATGAGCAGCGCAACTATGCACTCGTCTGGTCCCGGCCAGACTCGATCGATCAGCTGTTTGAGGCGCTGGAGACGATTGACGGCGATGGTCTGGATGCGGCGGACTACCACTATGAGGCACTGACCGCGCTGCGCGCCCAGGCAGCCGGAACCGACGACCCGGCACTATCCGCTGATTACGACATTTTATTGACGGATAGCCTGGTGCGTCTGGGCTATCACCTGCTGGTGGGTAAAGTGGATCCCATCAAGCTGGACAATAACTGGAACATGGACAGCACCATCGGTGACCTTGATACCGCACTGGCGCTGGCACAGGCGACCGACGAAGGCACCGTTAACGAACTGGTAGAGCTTTTGCGACCGCAGCATGCGACCTACTCAGGGCTCCAGGCCGCTCTCGCTAGCTACCGTGACATCCAGCAGCACGGCGGGTGGCAACCGGTACCCGAAGGTCAGACACTTAAACCGGGCATGACCGATCCCCGTGTCCTCGACCTGAGGCAGCGGCTGTCAGCGACGGGTGATATGCCTGCCAGTAACTCCTCTTCGACGCTGTTCGATGCGAACGTCGAAAGCGGTGTAAAAAGATTCCAGCAACGTCAAGGACTGGAAGCGGACGGCTTCGTTGGCAAGTCCACGCTGAAGGCAATGAATGTACCGGTGCAGGATCGCATAGACCAGATCCGGGTTAACCTGGAACGGGCACGCTGGGTATTGCACAACCTGCCTGACGAATTTGTACTTGCCGATATCGCCGGTTTTGGTGTGAGTTACTTCCGTAACGGGGGGGTAATCTGGGCATCGCGAGCGCAGGTAGGAAAACCTTTTCGCAAGACACCTGTATTCAGATCCGAAATTACCTATCTCGACATCAACCCCACCTGGACCGTGCCGCCGACAATTCTGAACAACGACATATTACCCAAACTCAAAAAAGATCCGGACTATCTAAGCAAAAAGGACATGCGCGTGCTTACCTTTGCCGGCAAACCGGTTGATGAAAGCACGATTGACTGGAGCATGTACCCCGGCAAAACGTTTCCGTACATGATACGTCAGAACCCGGGCCCCAAGAACGCGCTGGGACGCATCAAGTTCATGTTTCCGAACAAACACGCGATTTACCTGCACGATACACCGAGCAAGTCGCTGTTCGGACGAACCGAACGCGCGCTCAGCTCGGGTTGCATCCGTATTGAAAATCCGTACGACTTCGGAGTACTTCTTCTGAATAACGGCCAGTGGGACAAGGCCAGGATTCAGACAACGGTTGATTCCGGGAAAACAACAAGCGTATCACTCGATCGCCCTGTTACCGTCATCCTTATGTACTGGACAGTCGATACGACCACTGAAGGCGATGTTATATTCAAGAACGATATCTATAATCGTGACCCGGCGGTACTGTCAGCCCTGAAGAGTCCCTTCCATTTTCGGAAAAGCCCTGTATTGAAATCCAAAAAAGCCCGCGCCTTTTAGGGCACAGGCTTTTCGAATGGCGCGCTGGTACGATTAACCTACATTGAAGTACAGGCGCCAAACACAACAAACGCCACACCATCACCCGACGCAGTCAACACCATGTCACCGCTGTCCTCGACAACCGACATACTCCAGCCTACGCCGTCACGCTCGCCGCCTTCTCTGCCGTCTTCCGCACCCTGCAGCATCAGCTTGCCGTCTATCGTCTCCACACGCTCGATCGCCGTCTTGCGCTTGTCATCTTTCGAGCCGGTGACAAGTTGCTTGTTTTTTACGTCAACCTTGATAAATCGTGGAATGTCGACGTCGTCGGCCGCAACCCGGCTGCAGCCCTTTGTCGGCAGGCACTCCATGACGTCCACAGACGCACATAAAAATTCCGACGAGCTATCAAGGCCGGCAGACACCACCAGCGGCATGGCGGACATAAGCGCCGCTGTCCCGCATACGTACAATTTTTTCATCATTACCATCCTCTAGCGAACAGTGTAACCGCGGCCTTCAAGACATGCCGCGTAAGCCCGGTTGTAATTATTACGGTTCTGGGAGTAATTCTGAACCTCGCGTTGTTCCCACTGTTCCTGATTGTGTGCTTCCCGACTCTTCTGTTCTGAACGCCGGGCGCCACCCAGCAGCCCGCCACCAACTGCACCGATGGCCGCGCCTTTTTTGGTATCTCCTGCTATGGCGCCCACCAGTGCACCACCGAGCCCGCCGCCAACCGCGCCGCGCCCAGCACCACCCTTGGTCGCTTCTTTCGGTGGTGGTGCCGTACTGGCCGTCGGCGGAGCCATGGGATCAAATCCGGACTGGCCCTTGGCAAAGCCATAGCACTCGAACTTGTCTTTTTCCTGCTTCTCTGAACTCTGTCCCTTGGCCGGGTAGATCATCAATTCCTGGGCTGCAAGAACTCCAGGCAGCATGGCCAACAGGCCCGCCGCGGCAAACAAGTGTTTTAATCTGTTCATCAAAAACCTCTCTGAATGGGTCCGGCAACCCGTGCCGGGGCGCTGTTACAGGAGCACAGTCTATGACAGGAACTCGCCCGCATGCAATTGCGGTCTGTCCCTGCAAATCAGGCCAGGCGTTGCCGAGCTCTATTCACAGCCAACCGTCCAGCCGGTACAATCGCCTACCGTTTCGTTACCCGCCGGATTTCCCTATGCAAGCCATGCATCCTACGCTCAATATTGCAGTGCAAGCTGCGCGCAATGCGGGCGATATCATCATCAAGTACGTTAACCGCATTGACCAGCTGAACGTCACAAGCAAGGAACGCAATGATTATGTTTCCGAAGTCGATCGCCAGGCCGAGGATGAAATCATCGCGGTGATCCGCAAGGCATTTCCCGACCACGGCATACTGGCGGAGGAAAGCGGTCAACATAAAGGCAACGAGGATTTTCAGTGGATCATCGACCCGCTGGATGGCACAACCAACTTTCTGCACGGTTTTCCGCAGTTCGCCGTTTCCATTGCCATGAAACACAAGGGTCGCCTGGAGCAGGCTGTGATCTACGACCCCATGCGCCAGGAGCTGTTTACCGCAACCCGTGGCAGTGGTGCATTTCTGGATAACCGCCGCATCCGGGTTTCCAAACAGAGCGGTCTGGGCGGTGCACTGCTGGGCACCGGTTTCCCCTACAAGGACATGCAGCACCTGGACCGCTACCTGGAAACGTTCAAGGCGCTGATTGTGGATTCCGCGGGTATCCGCCGACCGGGTTCTGCCGCACTGGACCTTGCTTACGTCGCTGCCGGCCGGCTCGACGGGTTCTGGGAAGTCGGTCTCAACAGCTGGGACATTGCCGCAGGTGTGCTGCTGGTGCGTGAAGCCGGTGGTCTGGTGGGTGACTTCGATGGTGGCCACGCCTTCCTCGAATCCGGCAATATCGTTGCCGCGGCACCCAAGCTGTTCCCGGCTATGCTGCGGGAAATCCGGCCACACCTGGGTACAGATTCATAACCATAAAGCCTGAACCGGGCATCTGTCCCGTTCAAGAAACACCTGCCATCGCCGCTATTTTTTATAGCAGAATAATCACCAGAACCACGCAAAACACACAACAAAAACATCCATGATTTATGAAAATAAGCGATAAAGCTCTGAAAATTATTGGGCGGAAAATACTGGGAAGCACGGATAGTAAAACAGGCCAGGATGACTCGCATCCCCCTCGGAAAAAGTGTTCCCCGGTCAGCACGCTGCGCTTCAGGCTAAGCCCGCAAACCCCTGTAATGAACGTAAAATCGCCAGTACTCCCGTTCCGGAAAAGGAATACCGAATCCTGAATCTCCTGTACTAACGACCGCCCGTACTTTTCCCTGCGTGGGGAGTGTGGTATACAGATAGCCAGGCTCTTGAACAGATTGAGGAAAAAATAATGAAACGAGCGGGCCTCACTCTTGTCACGCCCCCGTTTGCGGTATGCAAGTTCGGTTGTGCCGGTTGTTGTGCCGCGCCCATCGCCGTGTTCTGGATCACGGGTATAGTCAGTATTGTCTACGGTATAGTTGGTGGCCCGACCAACCTGATGGGCCCCAGCTGGAATACCATCGCTCTCGGCCTGGCCCTTTGGGGCATCGCAGCTGTGTGGGCGGCAATCGCCATACGCAGCGCCGATGAAGACAGATGCAAGGGACTCAAGGACCCGCTGTGCAACAAGACACTTCCCGAGACAGACGAATCAGACCCCTTCGACGAAGTCCGTAAAGCGCGCTAGATTATTGCGCCAGAATACCTGCCAGCAGCATACCGTCCTGCGGGTTCAACGCGTGCCCCGCCCTGGTAAACAATACATTTACCCTGCCATGCAAGGCCGGCACATTGTTCATGTCCTGGCTGTAGGCCGGTACGATTTCATCGCCGTCGGCAAACGCTGACTGACGAATCACGGAGTAGTAGCTAATGTCCGGGTGCGGTTGTTGATTCAGCCACGCCAGCACATTTCCGGATTCGGCCGGCAACAGGTCGATCAATACAGCGCGCGAATCGCGCAGATAATCGTAGTCCCTGCCACCGATAACACGCTTTATCAAATCGATACCCGGTCCCGGGCAAAAGAACGGTTTACTATCCACCACATCCAGGCCCTGTCCAGCCCGGGCAGTCCCTAGATTGGGTGTGGCAATAGTGATTAGTTCAGCAACTTTATACGGGT
>Ga0316192_10000899_pt1 | contig 21854 bp, 12 predicted proteins | sample MerIslwburrow_MG_FD_204931 | JGI IMG/M metagenome (GOLD analysis project Ga0316192, IMG submission 204931) | Coastal sediment microbial communities from Maine, United States - Merrow Island worm burrow | ecosystem: Environmental > Aquatic > Marine > Coastal > Sediment | place: USA: Maine...
GCAAACCGGTTGTAGACGTGGTACAACCCGCCCTCGATCAGAAGTCGCGGCGCTCTCGGCATCGGTGACCCCTCTCAGAATAACCGCATCACAAGATCGTCTGAATCGTCTGACCTGGCACCCGTTTGGTACTTTCTTTGACACTAGCCCGGAGTTTTCGGATGGGAATGGGCTAGGGGTGAGTGTTCGACCAGGCAGTAGTGTCTCCGCTCTCGAATCCGTCGAGGAAGAGCCCGCACACCGCGTAGAAGACCTCGTTGCTGCCGTCGGGGTTACCCCCGGTGAGATCGGCTCGCGAAACAAAGGCAATTCGGCTTCCGGTCCGGCTGAGGGAAGGGTAGTAACTCGAAACCGATACCGTCGTCGTGATCTGGGAAAAGGTGCTGTTTGAGAAATCGTACGCGAAGATCTCGGAGTTACCGTCGGTGTTGTTTCCGGTCATATCAGACGAAGACGCCGTTCCGATCCACCGCCCGTCGTCGCTTAACGCCGGGTCAGAACTCTGACCTGTTGTGCTGTTCGTGATTTGCGTCAAGGTGCTGCCCATGGTGTCGAACATGAAAAGCTCGTTGTTGCCGTCGGCGTTGTCGCCGGTGTAGTTGCCATCGGAATAGAATAGAACTCCGGTTCCATCGCCGTCGAGCACCGGATCATAGTTGCCCTCGGTCGTCGATACTGTGATCTGGGTGAAGGAGGCGCCCGGGACATCGTAAAGGAACAGCTCGGAATTAGTGTCACCGTTGCCGCCGGTGAGATCGGCGTCCGACTCGAAGACGACTCGAGTCCCGTCGCGATTGATATTCGGGTTGGTGTTGTAACTCCCGTTCGTCGATGTGATCTGGGAGAACGCGACGCCTGCGATGTCGTAGAGGAAGATCTCGAAGTTGCCGTCTGCGTTGCCTCCGGTCAGATCGGCGTTTGAGTAGAAGACGATGCGATTCCCAGCGCTGGAGATGACCGGGTCCCAGCTGCTCGAACTCGAAGACGTGATCTGGGTAAAGATGCCGGACGAGACCACAAAAAGAAAGACCTCGGGACTGCCGTCGGCATTGTTTCCGGTCAGATCGGCTCTGGACGGGAAGGCGATCAGGTTTCCCGTTGTGTCGATTGTCGGGTAGATGCTGCCATCGACTGGATCCGCGGTGATCTGAGTGAGCGTTGCGGTGGGAATGTCGTACAGGAAAACCTCCCAACTGTTGTCGGGATTGGTGCCGAATGGGTCGCCATGGGACGGAAAGACGATCCGGGTGCCACCGGCGCTCATCGATGGTTCTGCGACACCTTCCGTGATGTCGGTGATCTGCGTGAAGATACAGAACTCCTGGGCGTAGGCTGGGACAGCAATAGACCCCATGTATGCCAAGATCGCCGCTGCCAGGGTGACGACCGATCGACTGCTCGTCCCACGAGTACAGCCCGTCATTATCTGCCTCCTGCCGATATAGTTGGGTCTTTTTTGGCCAAATAGATTCTACCAAAACGGAGAGACTGAGAGGTCGATGCTCTTGGGTGGCACCTACCTTCCTACGTTCTGGACAATCACCGCATACAGACGCCGCGAACTTCGATTGTTGGTGCGGCTGTGGGAACTGATTGAAGAAGAGGCCGTGCTAGAATGAGACTTAGTTTCAACAAAGTCAGAGTCAGAAAGTCGACCAGCTTTCGCGTTGGTGTTTCGAGGAGGACCATATGATCAGATCGACAGCCCTCGTCCGTTTCACGTTCAAAACCGCGACCGTGGTTCTGTGCTGTCTTGTTTCTTCGCAGGTGGCTCATGCCGACCGGTGGATGGTGCCGGCGTCGGCCAATGTTGCCGGGAATGCCGGCACCAACTGGAGAACCGATCTCCGACTGGTCAACACCGAGGATCGACAGGTAACAGCCCGGGTCTATCTCCTGCCTACAAACCAGAACAACAGCGCCCTCGGCACTTTCATCGACGTGGCGGTTCCGGCCGACGGGCAGGTCCAGTTGGGGAACATTTTGAATTCGCGTTTTGGGTTTTCGGGGACTGCGGCGCTCATGGTCGATGCGTTGGGAGACGATCTGGTCGTCACCTCGCGCACCTACAACCAGGTCCCCGATGGGACATATGGCCAGTTCATTCCCGGCGTGCCGACTGATCAGGCGCTCATGCCCGGCGAAACCGGCAACCTGGTCTATCTTGCCAAGTCGGCGGACTTCCGCACCAATTTCGGTTATGCGGGCACGGGTGCGATCGCGGGCACCGTCACGGTGACCCTCTACCGGGCCAACGGGGCGACGCTCGGGTCGGGAAGCTATCAGGTGAGACCGTATGGTCAGAATCAGGTGAACGACATCTTCGCTGCGGTTGGAGCTTCGGCCACCGAGGCGGCGCGCGCAACGGTGGTTGCCACGGTGCCGGTGGTTGTCTATGTCTCGGTGGTGGACAATCGGACGGGCGATCCAGTCGCGGTGCTCGCACAGCGCTCACCGGTGGGTTCGGCAAACGTGCTGCTGTCGGGTGTTGCTCGGGCGGCGGGGGTCGGGACGAGTCTGTGGCGAACCGACCTGAGGATCTTCGGTGCCGGTTCGAGCGCCGGGACCGTCACCCTGGCCTATCATCCCAAGGGAACGGCGGTGACCAACCCTGAATCTGTTCCCATGAGCATCGGTCCTGACCAGCTCTTGGCCCTCAACGACGTCATGTCCTCGGTGTTCAACATGACCACTGCCAACGGTGGCTTGCACATCACCGCCAACGTGCCCCTGATCGTGCTCGCCCGGACCTACAACCAGAGCCCGACCGGGACCTACGGGCAGTCGATCCCGGCGGATCCGTTCGGCGCGCTGATCGAATCCGGTGACGACGCGGTCTTCTCCGGTGTCCTGGGTGGCGACTTCCGTTCCAATGTCCTCTTCTTCAACGGAGGCACCGCGACGACCGAGCTCGAGCTCGAGCTTCTTTCAAGCGCCGGGGCCACCGTTGACATCAAGTCAGCCACCCTCATGCGCGGCGAAACAGACCAGATCAACAACGTGCTCGGTTTCTTCGGTGTCCCCGAAAGCTCCGAACCCTACACCTTGCGGGTCAGCGCCGATTCAGGCGGGCCCTACTCGGCCGCGTTGTCGGTCATCGATCGCATGTCCGACGATCCAACCTTCGAAACCGCCACCACAATGAGCGGTGGCGGCGGAGGTGGCGGTGGCGGAGGTGGCGGCGGCGGTGGCGGTGGCGCATGTGTCACCGTGAGCTATCCGTCACCGGGCCTCGAAGTGACATATCTGATGGTCGGCGAGTACGAAGGCGAGAGGTTCGAGGGGGAGATGGTCATGACCACCCATTCGGCGGGACCGACCGGCAGCCGGTCGTCATCCGTGATCGGGTTCTCCGACATGGGGATCACGGTTTCCCTCGAGAACGACATCGAGGAGATGTGGGAGATTCTGTCGAGCCCGCAGGGGCACATGGCGCTGGAATCGACGCACTCCGATTTCGTCACCACTGTTGGAGGTGTCGTGCTCGGCAGCGGGGAGTCCGACACCGCCTACTCTCCATCGCTCAGGGTAGGCCCGTTCGTCCGCTGGTGCGATGGTGAGACATGGGTCACCGAATCGGTGACCCAGACCGTGACCACCAACGGGATACCGATGTCATCTCCGACCGGTTCCTGGGAGGGCGAGGTTGAAGCCGTCGATCAGACCCTGACAACACCGGCCGGGACATTCAACGTCGTGCGATCCCGGACCGAGATCACGTCCGGTCCTGATATTGGCGGATGGACCCGGCAGTGGATCTGGAAAGACAATGGTGCGCTGATCAAGGAAGAGATCCACCTGCCCGATGGCGAGCTCATTGGGTCCCTCGAGGCGACCAGCGTCAACTAAATCCGTTCGAAGCCGACGTCCACCCGCGCGTGATCGCGGTCTGAGATGGCTGCGCCTCGCCACGATCCCCGGCTGGAGGCGTGTTAGCCTGCGGCCGGGGCATTCGTGGAGTCAAGGCACAGTCGGTCTTTTCGTGTTCGTTCGTATGAGACCGATCAACAGGGGCGGTTGCAGGCCGGGCCCGAGATACCCTATGGTCGAAAGGTGACACGTGGCCCCCATCCCATCGGCGTCAGGCGGGTTGACACGGAAGTGGTCGATCTTCCGGGAGATTTGCCGTGAGGTTCTTCGCCGCAGTCTTTTGTAGCGTTCTTTTCAGCGCCGCACCGGCCGCTCTCGCGGGGGAGCCCGGCGTGGTCGTCGAGAGTCTCAGGCCGGGTGGAGCAGCATCCACGGCCGGGCTGTCTCCGGGCGACGTGCTCGTTACCTGGTCGTGCGCGGCGCGCCCACCCGCCATCCCGACGCCGGTTTCCGGGAGCTTTCGTTCACCATTCGACGTCCGCGAGGTCGAGATCGATCGGGCCGCACGCGGTGAGGTCACGGTTTCAGGACGGCGGGGCGAACAGTCGCTGCGCCTCGTGATCCCGTCCGGGCGGTGGCGGATGGACGTCAGACCGAATCTCGACACGGAGATGCTGGGCGACTATCTCGAAGCGCTGGCGGCGATCGACTCCGGGGACGTCGGCACGGGTGTTTCGGCGCTTGAAAACCTGGCGATCGAGGCCAGTGAGAACGGTGACAACGTCCTCGCTACCTGGCTTCTGACCCGGACCGCCGATTCGCTCGAAGTGTCCGAGGACTGGACCGACCGGAACCGGCTGCTCACGGCGGCCGTTGGGCGCGCACAAGAGACGGAGGATCCCCGAATCGTCGCCCAAATGCACGAGGTCGTCGGCGAGATGCTGAAGGCGCAGAGCCGGTTCGTCGATGCCGAGCAGGCTCATCGGCGCGCCCTGGAGCTGCGCGAGGAGCTCGCACCGGACAGCTTGGCCGTCGCGACCAGCCTCAACCACCTCGGCTCGGTGGTGTGGCGCCAGGGGAATCTGGACCGGGCGCAGGAGCTGTGGGAGCGGTGCTTGACTCTGCGCACGCGTCTCGCGCCGGGCAGCATCGACGAGGCCGCGAGCCTCAACAACCTCGGCATCCTGGCATTTGACCGTGGGGACCTGGCAGTGGCGGACGAGCTCTACAGCCGCTCCCTCGAGATCATCGAGAGGCTCGACCCGGACAGCGTGCTGGTCGCCATGAGTCTCCTGAACCTGGTGTTGATCGCCCACAATCGCGGCGATTTCGTCACCGCCGAGGAGCGCGCGCGACGCTCGGTGGCCATCAACAAGCGGCTCGAGCCGGACGGATTCGAGCTCGCCAAGAGCCTCAACAACCTCGGACTCGTCTCGTACGCCCGCGGTGATGTTGCTGCCGCCGACGAGGCGTGGCGCCGGGCCTCCGCAATATTCGAATCCCGCTCACCGAACAGCCTCGAGTTGGCCGCAACGCTCAACAACCTCTCCGTGGTGGCTCTCATCCGCGACGATCTGGAGATGGCCGAGGATGTACAGCGGCGAGCCCTCGCCATCCGCGAGTCGATCGCCCCGGAAAGCCTTGACACGGCCCTGAGCCTGGACAACCTGAGCCAGGTGGTCGTTGTAAGTGGGGACTTCGAAACCGCAGAGCGGCTCCAGCGCCGGGCCCTCGAGATGCGGCAACAGCTCGCACCCGACAGCTTCGACGTCGCCTTGAGTCTCGCCCACCTCAGCGAAATGGCTCTCGAGCAGGGGGATCTCGACGATGCCGAGGAGCTCGGCAAACAGGCGTTCGAGATCCGCAGCAGGCTCGCTCCGGGAAGTCCACTTCTTGCCGCGTCCGAGCACCTTCTCGGCGAGGTGGCGAGGCAACGCGGAGACCTGATCCGGGCCGAGCAGCTGTACCGCCGCGCGCTCAAGACCCGCGAGGTGCTGACCCCCGGCACCCACCACGAGGCGGAAACCCTCCATGCCCTTGGTGTCGTGCTGAGGGACAGCGGCAGGACCGAGTCGGCCGCCGAGATGCTCCACCGCGCCATGATCGCCGTCGAGACCCAGCGGGTGCGCCGTGGCGGCGCCCTCGAACGCCGCGGGCTGGTACGCGGCATGGAGCTCGCCGTCTACTACGACCTGATGCAACTGCTGCTCGACACGGGTCGGCCGGAGAACGCGTTCGCGATCTTCGAGCGCTCCCGTGCCCAGGGTCTGTTGGCGATTCTCTCCGAGCGCGACCTGGTCTTCGCTGCGGACATTCCGGAAGATCTCGACCGCGAAAGGAGGATGGTCGCAGCCGCGGCCGACCGCGTGCTCTCCGACCTGGGCGATATGTCGGCGTTCGCCGCGCCGCCCGAGGATGCCGGGCAGCGCGGGGTCGGCGGCCTGGTCCCGGTCGACAGCACCGATCCTCGTGCCGAACTCCTCGCCGAGCTGCGGCGGCTGCGGCAGCGCCAAGAGGAGATCCGCACGCGCATCCGAACCGCGTCGCCGCGCCTGGCGGCGCTGACCGCACCCGAACCGCTGGATCTCGAAGGCACGCGAGCCGCGCTCGACCCCGGCACCGTGCTCCTGGCGTACGCCGTCGGAGACCAGGGTTGTCAGCTTTTCGTGGTCGAGAGAGGTCGCCACGGGGTCGATGTCTACAACCTGGGGGTCGATTCCAACGAACTGCAATCGTCGGTCCAGAGCTTCCGAACACTCATCCAGAGCCCGACCGGCGACGTCGAGGAGATCAAACGCCTCGCCCGCCAGCTCGGTGAAACCCTGCTGGCGCCGGCGGTGCCGGCGATCAGCCGCGCTCGCCGTCTGGTCATCGTCCCGGACGGCCCTCTCCACCTGGCGCCATTCGCCGCCCTCAGAGTCGGGGCCGGCGGCGGAGACCGCTTTCTGGTCGAGCTCAAGCCCCTGTCGGTCGTCGTCTCGGCCACCGTGCTCGCCGAGCTCAAGAAATCGCGACGGACGGACAGAAAACCGCAGGTGGTGGTGTTCGCCGACCCGAGCTATCCGGTACAGGGGGGCACAGGAACGCCGCTGGCGGTCGCCGCCCAACAATCCGGCATTTCCCTTCGTCCCTTGCCCGCCTCCCGACGTGAGGCTGCGACTCTGCACCGTTTGTACGGAACGCAAACGGAAACGTGGCTCGGCACGGAGGCGACCGAAGAACGGGCCAAGAGGGTGGATCGAGGAACGACGATTCTGCACTTTGCCGCCCACAGCCTGGTTTCGGAGCGCCTGCCGTTGGAATCAGCCATTGCGCTGACCGTCGGCCCCCCCAATGCAGCCGCAGAATCCAGCGAAAACGGGCTGCTCCAGGCGTGGGAGGTGCTCGAGCAGGTGCGCCTCGACGCCGATCTGGTGACTCTGTCGGGGTGTCAGACCGCCCTCGGCAAGGAGGCCACCGGTGAGGGCATCATCGGCCTCACCCGGGCTTTCCAGTACGCCGGCGCCCGCACCGTCCTGGCCTCGTTGTGGTCCGTGGCGGATGACAGCACGGCAGAGCTGATGGATCGTTTCTACCGCCGCCTACGCTCCGGCACGGCCACCAACGACGCTCTGCGTGCGGCCCAGCTCGACCTCCTGACCGCTCCCCTCTCCCTCGCCGAAGATGATGGCGAGAGCCGCGAGCTCGACGCCAGCCACCCCTTTCACTGGGCCGCCTTCCAGGTCATCGGTGATTGGCGGTAGCGGTACACCTGGACCCCGTCCCGCGGATGGCGGTGATTTCGAACCACCAAGACGGTCCTCGGCTCGATCGCCAACGCCATCTACGACGCCATCGGCGTCCGCATCACCGAGCTGGCGATCACCCCCGAGCGGGTGCTCGAGGCGCTGGCGGCTCTGCTCGCCGAGGACGTGCGTGACTACATCGGGGTCAGCGCCGAGAATCCTTTCGCTCAGATTCCCTGACCGGCCACAAAAGACCACGCCGCGGTGTCGCCGGACTCGAAGCCGTCGACAAAGAGCGCATGGCACCCGCGGACGATGGAGACACCACCGATGTAGTGGGCGAGATAGACCATGTCCCCGGCCACCTTGACCTGTTCGGCCCTCCCGGGCGCCAACATCGGATCAAGTCTGCCGACGAGGAACGGGTGCGACGGATCACTCACATCGAGCACGGTCAGCGGGTCTTGCCCGACGTAGGCGTAGATCCCGGAAACGTCCACCGCCGACACGCTGCCGTCGATGTCCCAGACGGCGACTAGGGCCGGCGCCCCCGGGACGGTCACATCGAGGATGTGCAGACCGTCAAACGCAGCCACGAACACATGATTTCCAGACGCCGCGACGTCGTAGAAATTCTGGTCGCCGCCGTACTCACCGACAACCGTCGGGTGGATGGGGTCAGTGACCTCGACGATTTGCAGACCATGTACATCCACCGTGACGTAGGCGTGGTCATTGGTCACGGCCACCTTGCGGGCGTCGTCGGGCAGCGTCACCCGACCCCGGAACGAGGGAGAGGCGGGGTTCGAGATATCAAAGATCTCGAGCTTGTTTGACGCGGCGAGATAGATGTTGTCGCCCGAGATCTCCATCCCAACGGCGCCGTTTCCGTGCGCTCCGATCTCCACCGGCGCTTGTGGGTCGCTGATGTCGATCCTCCGAAACGAGCTGCCTGTGGCAACGAAGAGCACATCGCCCGCCACCTCGAGATCCCAAATGTGACCTTGCGTCTCAACCACCGAGATCGGGACGGGAATCGACGGGATTGACGTGTCGAACACTCGGATCTCGCCGCCCCTGCCGGGCGCGAACATCAACGATTCCGAGGCAGCGACGCTCAAGGTCCAGCCCGTCGCGGGGATGGAGCCGGTCGCCACCGGATTCGTCGGATTGCTGACGTCGATGACCCGGAGGCCTTCATCGTGACACGCGCCGTAGACGTTGCTGGCGTTCACCGCGATTTTGATGGGGTCCACAGGTGCCGCCCCCAGGCGCCCCGGCGCCGTAGGATCAGTCAGCTCGTACACCGAGAGTTCGCAGCCGTCCGCGACATAGAGCAGCCCGTCCAACTCCACCACCTCGAAGGCGAGCGGCGGCGTGATGGTGGCCACCTCCACGGTGGCGGTCGGTGAGCTGATGTCGTAGATCTTCAGCCCGTCCAAATACCCACCCGCATAGAGGTAGTGACCCACCACCGCGAATTCCCAAAGGCCGTTGGGGCCGCCCGCGGCGCTTCCGGCAATCACCGGCGCTGTGGGGTCGCTGATGTCGACGATCCGGAGGCCGTCGTATCCCGTCAGATAGACGTGCGATCCGCGGACTTCGACGTAATAGGAGTTGAGTGCGACGACCTCTGACACGACCTCGATTTGACCCGGTTGGCTCACATCCAGGATGGTGAGACCGGGGCTTCCATCGGCCACGAAGACGAGGTTCCCGGACGCGGTGACGCCACCGGCGAACGCCCAACCTGGGAACGGCCCGGTCACATAACTCCCCACGATCACGGGTGAGGACGGCACGCTCACGTCGACCAACGAATAGCCACCTACGCCGCATACGACGTGGGCATAGCCGCCGGACACTGCGACGTCCTGGACTAAATTCGGCATCTGGAGCTCGCCCACCACCACCGGCGCCCCTGGATCGGACACATCGGCAATCATGAGCATCGAGCCGCTGCCGTAGTACGCGAAATCTCCCACGGCATCGACAGCACGAGAAGGACCGTACGGCTCACCATTCAATACACATCAAAATCAAAACGTTAGCTATGACAGCGGAGATCACTGGGTTTCCATCGTTCGTGATGTGGTGATCAACGTACTCCCCGTTGCGCTGGACAATCCACTCGTGGCGAGCTACCGTCATCTCAAAGAAAATGACGGAAATGAGGACGTCGCTGAGCCAGTACATCTAGTATCGGATGCGGTGGTTGGTCTCTCGTTGGCCTCTGCCCATCGGAAGGGGTACCAACATGGCGCACCGAATTAGGATTCCGGTCCTTTCCCTGGTGGTGGTCGCGTTCCTGACCACGGGTCATCTCGATGCGGAAGACAGAAACGGGGACCCACCTCTCTTGGAGGTGGCGAATCTCATCCCCCTCGCGGATCTCGTCGAGGACGATGTCCGCTTCGGCTCGGCGGTCTCGATGGATGGCGACACCATGGTCGTCGGGGCTCCTGAGGAGGACGCGCTGGGGGGCTCCTCCGGCGCGGCCTACATCTTCGTCAAGGTCGACGGCGCCTGGAACATCCAGGCGAAGATCCTGGCTTCGGATGGGGACGGCGCCGACCGTTTCGGGAGCTCGGTGGCGTTGTCCGGCGACACCCTGGTGGTGGGCGCTCCATGGGCGGATGCTCCGACCTACCAATCGGGTGCCGCGTACGTTTTTCTTCGAATCGGCAGCCGGTGGATCCAGGAGGCCAAGCTCATAGCGTCCGACGGCAGCGCCACCGATGACTTCGGGAGATCGGTTGCGGTGGACGGCCTCACCGCCGTCGTCGGCGCTCCCAAAGAGGACACGCTTGGCACCAGCGCCGGGGCGGCGTACGTCTTCGTCAAATCGGGCGGCAGCTGGTCTGAACAGCAGAAGCTGACCGCTGGGGATGGAGGTGCCACTGACCACTTCGGCACTTCTGTTGCGATGGATGGCGAGACCGTATTGGTTGGCGCCGACACCCATAGCGCCCACGGGTCTTACGCCGGGGCCGCATATGTCTTCACCCGATCTGGAGCGGTCTGGTCCGAGCAGCAGGAGGTTCTGCCGATCGGTCTCGCACCCGACGACCATTTCGGCTGGGCGGTGGCGCTGGAGGGCGACACCGCGGTGGTAGGCGCAATCTACGAAAACGATGCCGGAGCGGCTTACGTCTTCGTCCGTTCAGGCACCATATGGAGCCAGCAGCAGCGCCTCTCGGATGCCGATGGAATGCCGGGCGATCAGTTCGGCCGGTCGGTGGCCATCTCGTACAACACCGTGGTCGTCGGCTCGTTCTATGACGATCACGTTGGCGGCGCCGACGCCGGCTCGGCCTTCGTCTTCACCAGGATCGGCACGGTGTGGTCGCAGCAGCAGAAGCTGGGCGAGATGGTGGCTGCAACCGAGGATTGGTTCGGATATTCGGTGGCGGTGACGGGTGACGATCTGGTGGTCGGTGTCCCCCACGCCGACCACGACGGCGGCACGGACTCGGGATCGGCGGTCCCATACGAACGAACCGGCGGACAGTGGACGGCGAAGAACACCGCGCGCGCCCTCGTCCCTCCCGCGGGACTTCTGAACCACTTCGGCCATTCGATTTCGATGTCAGACGGCGTGCTGGTGGCCGGATCGTATGGGGAAAACGTTTCGGGATTCGTGAGCGCTGGTGCTGTTCGCGTTTTTGTCGGATCGGGCACCACCTGGGGTCAACAGACCAGGCTCGTCGAACCTGTCCCTGCCACCGCAACTCATTTCGGCCGAAGCGTGGCAGCGGCGGGCGACACGATCGTGGTCGGAGCGCCAGGGGACGCCCACTCCGGCGGGGTCAGCGAGGGATCGGCCTATGTGTTCGTCCGGTCCGGGGCCGTCTGGAACCTCCAAGCCGGGTTGACGGCGTCGGATGCCGGTGACAGTGATAGGTTTGGCAACTCCGTCGCAATCTCCGCCGACACCATCGTCGTAGGTGCCCTCTATGAGGACGGTCTCGGTGTGAACCGTGGAGCGGCCTACGTCTTCGTGCGATCGGGAACCACCTGGAGCCAGCAGCAGAAGCTGGTGGCTTCGGACGCAGCCGACTCCGACCTTTTCGGAACAACCGTAGCTGTTTCGGGCAACATCCTCCTGGTGGGATCGCCTCAAGACGACCACGGTGGTTTCAATGACGCCGGATCGGCGTACGTCTTTGTCCGCTCGGGAACCACTTGGAACGAGCAGGCAAAGCTGGTGGCCCCCGATGCGGCAAACGGCAACTTCTTCGCGGAAGGGGGATTCGTGCTGGACGCCAATACGGCGGCGATCGGAACTCCTCGGGCCGATCCGGCAGGGGTCTATTCGGCGGGTTCGGTCTACGTCTTCGTCGAGTCCGGGGGCAACTGGGACCTTCAGCAGAGTCTGTTTCTTGGGGCCCCCTCTGATGGGGACTATTTTGGCGACGCGGTGGCTCTAGACGGCGACATGCTGGTAATCGGTGCGCCGTTTCGGGATTGGTACGGCGGCTTGAACGAAGGATGGGCCTACGTCTTCAACCGATCGGGAACCACCTGGTCCCTCGTGCAGGAACTCACCTCGACCTTCGGCATCTTGAATGGATATTTCGGCTTGGCTGTTGCCACGGATCAAGGCACCGTGGCGGCTGCGGCGCCTGGTTACGACTTCCCAACACAGAACGACACAGGGTTGGTGTACATCTTCGAACCGGATACCAACACCATCTTCTCCGATGGGTTCGAGTCCGGCGACACGTCAACGTGGTCGACGGTGGTGCCGTAGATCAAGCTCAGTGATTTTGCCATCGAGCAAAGGTGATCCATGGGACACTCATGGGACACTTGCCCCCAATATCGCGCAGATCACAGCAATAGGTGCCAGCCAATTTGGGCTTTCCAAGACCCCGCGGCATCAAACGACCACCGGATTCCACCTTAGAAACGCCGCGAACCTGTCCAAAGATTGGGGTCCACTTCCGTATCTGACGGGTGCCACCCTTCGTGATCAGCGGCAGCAAGAAGTAGCAGCAAAAACGCAACGACCTGGAGGGTCATAGATCTTGGGCCTCGCGGACGCAGTTTCGGCCCTCGTGCTTGGCGAGATAGACGGCGCGGTCAGCGCTAGCGAGCAGGGACGCACGGCCGGCGCCGATCTCGGGCCGGACCCGGGCGTTTCGGCGCCAGGAGAGACTTATTGAACTTTCTTGATTGAGATGCTCCTGCGGCGAAGAGGAGCAGGATGGGGTAGAGCAAAAAACAAAGTTCAGGAAGTTTCTCCTGGCACCGTTTCACCGTTTCGGCACCGTTTCGTTTCTAAAAATAGATTTAACATAGTCATTCGATCATATTCTCTTGGAATATCTAGAAGAAATATGACATTTACCATTGTGAACACGGACCACAAGTCCGACCACAAGGAGGTCATCATGCATCGATTAGGAACTATCTTCATCGCGCTTCTGGTTGTGAGTTTCGGAGCAGCCGCCGCCCACGCTCAAACCGGCTATATTTCCGCGGTTCACGGGATCCCCGGACTCGAAGAGCCCGTGGATGTCTACGCCAACGGAGGCTATCTCTTCTCGTTCGACTTCGGCGAGACATTCGGTCCGGCCCCTGTCGACGCCGGTATCTACAACTTAGAGGTTTACTACCAGGGGTCTCCAGTCGTCGATTTGAGCGGGACTGTTGAGGTCGAGGACGGTGGCAACTACACCGCGGTGGCCCATCTCGACGAAGCTGGAGCGATCGCACCGCTGTCGCTCTTCGTCAACGAAATGTCGCCGATCCGCCGCTGGTTCGCCCGGCTTCAGATCCATCACCTTGCCGCTGCGCCGACCGTCGACGCCTCCGTTCGGAGGGGATGGAGCCGCTTCCCCGTGCTCGAGCTTTCCGGCATTTCGAATGGTGAGCAGACCACCGCTACCGACATCCGATTCGGCCGCTACAACATCGGCCTGCTCGCGGGCGACGCCGAGGTCTTCAACACCGGCAAGCTCCGAATCGGCTACGGCAGCAACACCGCCGTTTATGCGATCGGCGTCTTTCCGGACTCCTTCGAGCTTGTCTACCTGCCGCTCAACTGACCCGGAATCTGCGCGAACTGACCACGAGGGGGCGGGTTTTTCACCCGCCCCCTTTTCTTTTCGCTCGATGCACCTCGGGCCCAGGTTCTGCCTAGCGCACGCCTGGGACCGTTCTTGGGGCACTCCTCTGTTGGGACTTGGTTGACGTTTTGCGACAGGTAGGCGTCGAAGGTCTGGAGAGACGGCACCAGCTCGCGGGTGCACTCCTGGTCGCTACTGCCGGAGAACACCTCTTGAAAACTGCACTTGAACTGGAACACGTTTCCCAGGTCCTCGGCTCCGGGAAAACCGAATCCGGAATTGGTGCCTCTATCGGGAGTCAAGCCCAAATCTGAGAATATGGACCTCTCCGCCGCCGAGGCTGTGGAGCTGTGGGAAACCCACCGCGGGTTTTCCAAGCCCAGGTCCGCAGTTCCGTAGTTACTGTTGTTCACCGGCTGCCGCCAATCAAAGCCGCATCCAGATTCTCATACCGTCGCAGAAATGCTTCGTCATAGAGTCGTTGCCTGACGCCTTCGCGCTGAATATGGGTCACGGTGTCGGCGCTCTTTCAGATCTCAGCAATAAGTGCCAACGAATTTAGGCTTTCCAAGACCCCGCGGCGTTTTTGTGGTGTGCCCGGCACTCATCCGGAAGGCCCAACCGGACTTTGCCGGGTGGACTTGGAAGTGGGGTTACGGGAAGATGAGGCTCTGTCCGGAGACTCATTGAAGCCCAAACTGCTGCTCTACCAACCGCGGTGTCTGTTTTTCACCATGCCGCTCGGCCCGTTGGCAGTGGCCTCGGCGGTGAATCGCGATCGAGTGCAGTCGATCATCATCGATGGCCGTCTCGATGCGGACCCCGTGGCTGTTCTCGAGGCCCACCTCGACGAAGCGGTCTGTTTCGGCGTCAGCGTCCTCACCGGTGCGCCCATCGAGGACGCCCTCCGGGTCAGCCGCGAGGTCAAGGCGCGGCGCCCCGAGCTCCCCGTCATCTGGGGAGGCTGGCACCCGTCGCTGTTCCCTCTTGAAGTTCTGGCCGAGGCCGAATGCGTCGATGTGGTGGTTTGCGGTCAGGGCGAAGCCACCCTGAGAGAGCTCATCGAGTGCTATCTCGACGGGTGGGACGCCGCCGGTGTTGCGGGGATCGCGCTGAGGGTGGATGGCGAACCGAGAATGACGGCCGCCCGACCTCTTGTACCGTACGGAGAATTTCCCGCTGCGGACTATTCACTGCTTCCAGTGGAGCGCTACTTCACCAGGAAGAACAGGCGCCAACTCGACTATGTGACTTCCGTCGGCTGCCACTACCGATGCCGGTTCTGCGCCGACCCGGCGGTCTTCAAACGCCAACGGTCGGCGATTCCGTTGGACCGGGTTGTGGCGGAGCTTTCGGAACTCGCAGGTCGTTTTGGGGTCGAGGATGTCAACTTTCAGGACGAGACCTTTTTCTCGAATCGGCCATGGACCGTCGAGCTGGCGACAAGGCTCATTGCGTGTGGTTCACCGTTCTCATGGGCGGCGACCATGCGCGCCGATCAGGGGGCCAGACTGACCGACCATGACTTTGCGCTGCTGGCGCGCTCTGGTCTTCGCAAGCTCCTGATCGGTGTGGAGGCCGGTTCATCACGCATGCTCGAACGTCTGGGCAAAGACATCACCCTGAACCAGATTGAAACTGTGGCTCGGTATTCTCAGAAGTACGACATCGCCGCGACATATCCTTTCATCTTCGGAATTCCAGGTGAGCAACCCGCCGATGTGGAGGCATCGCTGCGGTTGGCGCGCCGCCTCAAATCCATGAACTGGAGGAACACGACCCCCTTCTTCTTCTTCAAGCCCTACCCGGGCTCGGAGCTCTCCAGTGATGTCGTGGCAGAGGGTTACGAGCTGCCCAAGACTCTCGACGAGTGGTCACGGTTCGACTATGTCACCACGTCGAGTCCCTGGGTGAGCGATGCCGATGTCCAACGGGTGCGGATGGCTGGGTTCTTCTCCCAGCTTGGGTGGAGCCGGCCGCGCTGGTGGGCAATGCCGGTCCAGGCGTTGGCCCGCTTGAGGTGCCGCACCGGCAATTTCCGGTTGCCGGTGGAGAAGGCTGTGATCGAGCGTCTCCAACCACCTCCTCCGTTGGCCTGAGGTCAATGGCCGCCATCGCGAAAACGAGATCAAGACCTTCGATCGAGGGCTCGCGGCAGCATTCGGCTTTTCTACGGCACCGCGTCAGACCAAGCCGACATGTCGCCGGATTCGAAGCCGTCACTGAATACCAGAGCTGTGTAGCCCAGGCTCCCATCGCCGTTGAGGTTGGCGGCGTAGATGTCACCGGGATCGCCGTCGCTCCAGGCATAGGCGGCGAAGCCCTCCGATCCCATGACCCCCACGAGACGGGATGAGTGGGTCGGCAGGATGCAGAGTTCGGCGATGGGCGGCCCCCAGACGAAGGCGCCGTCTCCATCGACCCGGATGGCGTAGATCGGGTCGTTGCCGAATGACGGGGTGTGGACCCAACTCACGAGGGCCCCATCGCCCACAACGAGGGTGGTGACGTTAGTGATTTCGTCGGCGGTCAATGGCATCAACTGGCTGCCGTTGTCGGTCCACTGCCGGGCACCGGAAGCGTCGAGCTTCTGCGCGTAGAGGGCCGACTGGCTCTGGCCGGTATTCAGCTCCCGCCAGGCAACGAAGAGCTCCTGCGTCGTCGGATTAAACGCCGCGCTCGGACTGACCCGCAGCTGGGCCGCGTTGGTGGACACCTCGACCCCCTGGTGAGCGAAGACCTCGGTGCCGTCGGAGAGAACCCGCTGGACGCGGCACTGGAGGCTCGGGCTGTTGGTGTACCAGGCAAAGACCGCGCCGCCTGACCCGTCCGGTACAAACGGTGGGTAGTTCCCGAACTGGAGCGAACCGCCGGCCTCGTCATAGACCTGGACGTGGTCAGCGCCCCACAAGGATGCGCCGTCCGCCGCGGCCAGCTTCTGAGCCATCAGGTGGATTGGGGACCCGAAGCTCCCGGTTTGATGGGTGAACGAGATGATGGCTGTGCCGCTGCCGGAGGGGTGAACATCCGTGGCCGAGAACGCGCCGGCGGCGGGACTCAAGGTCACCCCGGCGCCCCACAGCAATGCCCCGGTCGGGTCGAGCTTCTGGGCCATCACCGTGTTCTCGCTGGTCCAGCCCACGACCGTGTTGCCGTCGCTGGTGCCCGTCACTCGCGGAGCAGCGACGAAAAGGCCTCCGCTCGAGACCTGGACGCCTCCCGCTCCCCACAACAGCGTGCCGTCGGGGCCGACCTTGGAGACCGTGATCTCGGTGGTTGCTCCACGATCATCGCGAAATGCGAGCAACGCGTTCCCCATGGTGTCGACGCTCAGGCCATAGTCCTGGGTGGAACTGAATCCACGATCGGCCACCAACACGCCGTCGTGCGGCCACATCTCGTTTCCCCCGGCGTCGAGGCGCTGCAGATAGACATCGTAGCCGCCGGTCGAGCTGTCAAACCAGCTGATGTAGAAGCCGCCGTCGCTGATGCTCGCGATCTTCGGCTGTACCTGAGGCCCGGAGTGATCGGCAACCACGAGCGGCGTCGCCGGATCGGTGGGCCACTGCGCACGAGCAGTGGTTCCGATCATGGCCAGTACCATTGCCCCAACGAGAACGACATGTTGACTGCGGATCATCGATCACCTCCTGATTCGGCCGCTGATGCGATTGCCGACCCACCGGGCCAGGGGCCGAGATGAAGCGCGCCAGCGATCGTTGTTCGATATTCGATGATTCTAGGTCAGGGGGGCTCGGCAGGCAAGAGCCGCCGATCTCGAGCACCTTGACAAGCTCATCGACCCCGCGGAGATCGTCTTTCCCTCCGATAACGAATAGCCTTGATAGACTGGGTCTCACGTCATCACCACTGGAGAAGGACCATGAGTTCACCGCCTGATGCCGGTGTGTCGCAGCGATCCGCCGTGATTCGAAAATGGGCCATCAGGCTCGGGATCGCGCTCCTCGCCTTCGAAATCTTCTATGTCATCGCGGCGAACGTCTTCCTGCAATCGGGCGCCCTCTTTGATCTGATCAACAAGAAGCCGGAAAAGATGAACATCTCCTGGGAGCCGACCGTGACCTATCTGCCCGGCGTCGCGACGGTCAGGAACCTCGAGCTCCGCAGCCAGACCAAGAAGGATCAGATCTACCTCCATGTCGTGGAGGCCAAGGCGCGGATCAGCCTGGTCAAGCTCCTCTTCAAAACCATCCACATCCGGGGAGTCGACGCCCGTGATGTGGATTTCCGGTATCGGGAGAGGCTCGACCGTCCTCCCAAGCCCGGAGCGGAGAATGAGCCCCGCAAAGAGCCGGTGAATGTCGAGTTTTGGCCGGAGATCCCGGGTTACTCCAACCCGCCGGACCCGAAGCCCGAGGACCTCTACCCGCTCAAGAAGAAGAAACGGCCCTGGACCATCAAGATCACCGGGGCCGAGGTCGAGGGACCGGTCGAGGTGGCGCTCAACGACGTTCGAATCGAAGGGGAGGGGACGGTCGGTGGAGGCGTGACGGTTCGACCGAGAAAGACGATCACGATCCACCGTGGGAAGCTGAAGCTCGATCCGTCAACCGTCGCGATCGGTTCCGATGTGCTCACCCGGGATCTGTCGATCGACGCCGATCTTCGTTTCGAGACCTTTCCCGCCAAGGGTTCCAAGTTTGCCGACATTCTCGGAGGAATCTCGGGTGATCTCGGTCTCGCGGGCGCGCTCGGTGAGAGGGCGGCGGTCAGGTACGTCATCACCCCAGGCATCAGCGTCCGTGGTTCGGGAGCCATAGATGCCGCGTTGAAGTTCAAAAAGGGCGTGTTTCGCGCCGGATCCGAATACTCCCTGAAGTCGGACGTTTTCCACATGATGATCATGGGACTGGACGTCAGCGGGTCGGCCACGGTGACCGGTGGAACGGTGAAACAAGGTGGCGAACACCTGACCAACGCGCAGATCGATTTCGGCGACTTTCAGTTTGTGGATCCAGAGGACGGCTCGGTTGATATTTCCGGCACCGGCCTCGAACTCGATGCCGCGTGGAAAGGACTCTCCGTTGGCGGGTACGCTCCGGCGTCCAGCGTCGATCTGATTGTCCCATCCGCCGAGATCAACGACGTGAGCGCCTTCAACGGTCTGATCCCGGAGCAGACCGCTGTCAGGCTGGAGTCGGGGACCGGAAGGCTCGAGGCCAAGCTCCAGATCACGGAACGAGTCGCCGCCGGGACTCTCGACCTCGTCGCCGAGGAGATTGTGATGGAGAGTCGGGACACGCCGCTCTCTGGAGACCTCGAGGTTCACGCCAAGCTCACCGACGGTGATCTTGCCTCAAAACACTTCGATTTCTCGGGCACCACCCTCCGACTCGACAAGATCGTCGGTCAAGGGTTGTCGGAGAAGAAACAAGAGAAGCTTGATGCGTGGTTCTGCGCGGCGGAGCTCGAGCGGGGCGAGATCACCTTCGGGAAACCCATGGCGGTGGGTGGGAGAGTGAAGATCGAGATGCACGACACCCGTCCGGTGATGGCCCTGCTCAAAGAGCTCGGGGCCGGGTCCAAATGGTTGTCCCTGGCGCCCAACATCAAAGATGTCGAGGGCACCATGGATGTGGATATTGAAGAAAACTACCTGGCGTTCGACGACCTCTACATGACGGGAGAGGGCTTCGAGGGGCTGGGGTGGATGCACGTCGACGACAGGAAGACCGATGGCCGGATTTTCGTCAGGTTCAAGGCGGTGATGGCCGGGGTGTCTCTCGACCAAAGCAAGGCGAAGATCCACCTGTCCAAACCCCGGAAGTGGTTCGAGGAGCAGCCCAAAGGGCCGGTACCGGGTCCGGCCCCTGAGGCTCCGCCCGAGAATTAGGTAGTGGTTTAACGTCGATATATTGTCCCGGTGAACAAGGAGGTGAAGGCCATGGGATCACGACGAGTCTGGCTGGTTGTGCTGGTCGGCTGCTGTCTCGGGACCTCAGTCGCGGCCGCCGGTGACGGTGAGCTGTCGATGATGGAGATCGTCATGGATGAGGCGGAGCGGCCGGGGGAACCGCGGGCCGAGAGTCGGCCGGCCGTCCTCGACCGAACCGGCGGCACTTTGCTGTTCTCGATGACCGCGCCCGACAACGCGGCGTGTGTTCGTGGGGTACCGGACGTCACCGGAGACGGTCTCGACGAGATCATCGTCGGGATCGACGAGTCGGGTACCGACAACGTCTTCTGTCTCAACGGCGCCAGCGTCGGCACCGCCGATGTGGTGTGGAGCGTGGAGACCCTCGACGGGTTGTCCGGGGGAGCGCCCTATGGCGACGAGGCGGTGGTTCACGTCTCCGACGCCGACGGCAACGGGTACGACAACATCCTGGTCGGAACCGCCTGGGGCGGCCGCACGGCCTATGACTTCGACACCCTCGACGGGACCATCCACTGGCGGTTCGACACCTACCTGGCGGCCTCCTCGGGGTGGGTCTACTCCCTCGACCAGATGAGCGACGTGACCGGCGACGGGGTGCCCGAGACCGCGTTCGGCGCCGGCTCGGACAACGACTCGCTCTATATGGTCGACGGTGCGGCTTCGGCCGGAGGTCAAGCCACCGTGGTGTGGAACTACGCCGCCGCCGACGCGGTGGGCTCGGTCCGCAATCTCGGCGATGTCAACGGGGATGGTGACGACGATGTCTTCGCCGCGGTGTGGGACAACGGCGACACCTTCGTCTGCCTCGATGGCGGAACCTCACTTCCGGGTGGGTTCGTGTTGTGGAGCTATCCGGTGAGCGGCGCCTATTCGACGGAGGTATTGCCCGACATCACCGGCGACGGAATCAACGAGGCGCTGGCCGCGATCTGGACCAGCGACGGCAGCGCGGTTCGTTGCCTCAACGGCGCCACCGGCGTCGAGGTGTGGCGGTCAACCCAGGTCTTCGGATACGGGATGATGGTGGAGGTCATCGGCGACGTCAACAGGGACGGCGATCCGGACATCGTCGTCAGCTCCTGGGAGAACGCGGTCATCGTGCTCGACGGGAAGACCGGTGGGCTGATCTGGAAGACCTCGGTCGGCACCACCAACAACGGATATGTGTGGACCGCTCGCGGCATCCCCGATCTCGACGGCGACGGCATCAACGATGTCGTTGCGGGTTCTTTCGATCTTCACGCCTACGCCATGAGCGGCAGCGACGGCGAGGTTCTGTGGTCGTACGACACCGGCAACCGGGTCTACAGTGTCGCCCCGGTGGGCGATCTCGACGGTGACGGCGTTTTCGAGGTGGTCGTGGGCACCCAGGACACGAGCTCCAATGTCGTGGTCTACGTCATCGACGGAGGGGACGGCTGGCTTTTTGTCGACGGATTCGAGTCGGGTGACACGAGCGCCTGGTTGGTGGTGTTTCCCTGAACGCCGAGCCCTGATTGTCGGTGTCCGTCTGCGTACCGGCGGACACAAGGTCAACGATGCAGTGGAGGTTCGCCGTCGGGAGAGGGGAGTTTCGTCGGCGAACGGCGGCTACTCTGAGAACGCCGCGGCCGCCGGCGGAAGCTGCCTGGCGCTCGGAGTGCCGGGCGAGGACTGTCGCGTCAACCGAGATTCGACTGCTCCCGTCGATGGCTCGCGGTAGCGCGTGACGATGGTCTTCGGCTGGATGCCGTCGCCCACCAGCTTGATCCGGAGCTTCCACAGCATGGAGAGACCGATGGTGGCGATACCGGCGAGGCGCTCCCAGGTGCGGAGCCCGAACAGATGCTCGGCACGTTTGCTGAGCGAATCCGCGCGTCGGCGCTCTGGTTCGTTGACCGCGTGGTGCTTCACAGCCGGTAGGATCAGTCTCCAGAAACGGGCCTGCTTCTCGAACTGACGACGCCGAGCCTCGAGACAGGCGTCGCGGTTCGGCAGCGACGACAGGTGCTCGCACCCGCGGATGGCGGTCTCGACCATCCGGAGCATGGAGCTGGAGTTGACCTCGTAGTCCTGGCGGAAGGCCTTCTTGATCCACTCTTCGGGCTCGTCGCCGGTGAACGCGGGGTGGTGGTACGCAAGCTTGGTCTGGCCGTGCCACTCCTGCAGCGGCAGCTCGGTCTTCAGCAGTCCTCGCTTCTTGTGATCCCGATAGAGCGCCGTCACCGGAACCGGTGTCAAGAGCATGAATTGTACGAAGTCCGACTCCAACTCGACGAGAAAGTCGATGTCGTCCTGAATATTCTCCGGGGTGTGGTGCTCCATGCACAGGATCCCGGAGGCGAGCACGGCGATCCCACGATCCCT
>Ga0316192_10000900_pt1 | contig 21826 bp, 20 predicted proteins | sample MerIslwburrow_MG_FD_204931 | JGI IMG/M metagenome (GOLD analysis project Ga0316192, IMG submission 204931) | Coastal sediment microbial communities from Maine, United States - Merrow Island worm burrow | ecosystem: Environmental > Aquatic > Marine > Coastal > Sediment | place: USA: Maine...
GGGCTCCGCGGGAGCCTCGTCCTTCGAGGTACACCCGACGACGCCAATGGCCAATCCGATCAACAAACCTATGAGTTTCACGCGCATAAACCCTCCTAGTGGCGAGGAGTCTAGGGGCAGCCGGAGCACGAGCAAGGCAGCAAGTCGAGAAAAATCTGCACCCGAATTTCCGAGACCGCAGGATTTGCGCAGGGGCTTGCAGCGCCAGGAATTGAGTTCCTCGCCGCGAAGAGCTGTGGCTATACTCGCCGCGCGCCTGAACGAAATCGTCAGCCGGGGAGGATATGATGAGAGGTTTTTCGACGTTAATCATCGGTGCAGCGCTCGTGTCTTCGACACTGGCACTCGGCTGTAAGAAGCAGGAAGCAGCCCCCGCGGAGCCCCCAGCAGCGGCGCCGGCACCGGAGGCGTCGAACATCCCGCCGCTCAACGAGAACAACATCGTGAGCATCGCGTTGCGCTCGGAAGACCACAAGACGCTCGTCGCGGCAATCAAGGCCGCCGACTACGTCACTTCGGTGGCCGCGTCCGGCCCGCTCACAGTGTTCGCGCCGACCGACGCTGCCTTCGCGAAGCTGCCGGAGGGCACGGTAGAGACTCTCGTGAAGCCCGAGAACGTGGACACCTTGCGGGCGATCCTCCAGTACCACGTCACCACGTCCGCGCTTCAGACGAAGTGGTTTAAGGATGGGCAGACTCTGTCGATGGCCAATGGTAAGAAGGCCACCATCCATGTCGGGGAAGATGGGGTCGTGAAGATCAACGACGCAACAATCATCGCTTCGGTGCCCGCCTCGAACGGTATCGTTCACGTCATCGATGTCGTTCTACTGCCCCCAGAAGAGTAGTCGAGAACCGATAGCCCGAGCGACGCGACTCCTGCTACCATCCCGGCCATGAGCAAGCTGGAAGGCAAGCGGGTGCTGATCACGGGTGGCGCCCAGGGCATTGGTTACGAGATGGCGATCAAGTTCGCCGGTCGAGGCGCCGAGATTGTCCTAGCGGACATCAACGCGGACAAGCTGACGGAAGCCAAGGCTACACTCGAGGCACGGGGCGCGCCGGCATCGGGATTCCAAGTCGACGTCACGAACCCGGCAAGCATCGCGGCACTGCGAGCGCAGATCGCGGCCGAGGTCGGCCCGATCGACATACTCGTCAACAATGCGGGCGTGGTATTCGGTGGGCCGTTCACGCAGACCCCCCTCGACCAGCACTTCAAGACCTATGAAGTCAACGTCCTGGGCCTGGTCGCGATGACCCATGCGTTCCTCGACGACTTGGTGGCCCGGCCCGAGGCGCACCTGGTTCACATCGCGAGCGCTTCAGGTTTGGTCGGCCTCCCCTTCGGCTCAACCTATGCATCGAGCAAGTGGGCAGCCATCGGCTTCGCCGAGTCGATTCGCGCGGAGCTGAACCTTCAAGGTCACAAGCATGTGCACCACACCATCATCTGCCCGAGCTACATCGGGACGGGCATGTTCGAAGGTGCGGAGGCGCCGAAGGCAACCAACATCCTCGAGCCCGACTACCTCGCGGAGAAGGTGGTCCAGGCGGTGGAACACAACACTCTGCACGTGCTCGAGCCGTTCATGGTGAAACTCACCCCGATCATCAAGGCGCTGCTGCCTACCGGACTCTACGACAAGATCTCGCACCTGTTTGGCGCTGACACCTCGATGGCGCACTGGACCGGTCGCGGGGAGACGGCAGAGCCTCAAGCGGAAGCGCCGGCGCTAAGCGATCAGGCTGAGGCGGAGCGATAGCGCGCCAAGAAGGTCGCCACGACTTCGTGCGTGAGCCGATCCCGCATCTCGGGCTCCATCCGGCCGTCGAGTAATTGCGGCCAGAAGAGTGCTCCGCCCGCCATGGACCAAAACATGTTGGCGGCGAACTCCGGGTCATCGATCCTGAGCCGCCCTGCCTCGTGGGCCTGTTGCAGCCATCGGACGAGCGTATCCTCGTCTTCGGCCGCCCGCGCGATGGCTTCACGAACGAGCTCCGGCTGCTTGATGAAGACGCCGAGCACGACCCTCATCAGGCAGAGGGTCGCGTCGTCCTCGGCGACGAGCGTCTTGGCCCGAGCAAAGTCGGCCAATTGGTCCTCGAGCGGCCGATCCGGGCTCCACTCCACCTGCTTCAGCTCCGCCGCGTGGTCGAACAAGCGCTCGACGACGGCCTGGAATAGCGCCTCTTTGCTGCCGAAGTGGTTGTAGACCGTGCGCTTCGAGGAACAGGCCAGCTCGGCGATTCGATCCATGCTGGTGCACTCGAAACCTTCATCGCGAAAGGCGCTGGTGGCGGCGTGCAAGATGAGGTCTCGCTTGATCGTGACCCGGGATTCTCTTTGTGTTTCCATGGTGTTATCCAAAAACTACACTGTGTAGTGTATTTTCCTCTTGACCCCTTCAAGAACGAAACTACACTGTGCAGTGTAATGGTTCTGGGTCATTCGGCAAGTCCCAATCACCAGAGCCAGAAAGTTCGAGGAACTCACCATGAAGCAGCTTTCCCTATCTAATCGCCCGAAGCTCCTCCGCGCCGTCCCGGGGCTCGCGGTGGCCGTCGCCCTCTCGCTTGGCGCGGCACCCGACCTCGCCCGGGCGTCCGATGTCAAGGTGGAGAACGCGGGCATCTTCACGGACCAGGTCCCCACCGAGGGTTCGAACATCGCGTCCGGGCGCGCCGTCATCGTGGTCGACAAGCCGATTGAAGAGGTCCTGCCGACTATCCTCGACTACGGAAACTATGTGGATTTCATGCCGAACTTTACGCGCTCCAAGGTGCTGGCGCAGCGCGGCGCCAGGGCGATGGTCTACATGGAGGTCAGCGTCGGCAGAGGGATGTACACGCTCTACGGGCAGCTCAACCTGGCAGACCGCGCCCAGGAAGGTGAGACGCGGATCGTCGAAGGCCGGCTGATCGATGGAAACATCAACGCGTTCAACGCGACGTTCAAGTTGACCCCCGTCAACGATGGCGCTGGCACCGAGATCGACTTCAGCATTTACGTGGACCCCGACCTCCCCCTGCCCTCTTCGGTCTTCAGCCGGGAGAACGAGCGCGCTGCCGGAAAAACGGTGCGAGCCTTGCGCGCGCGACTCACGGCGGCCCCTGGCGACGCGGCCTAGTCGGTCCGAGGAACATCTCATGAGCCGCACGAAGTGGAGCCTGTCGAAGCTGTTTGCACCGGGCGTCGGCTTGGCCGCTTTGGCTTTCGCGCCGCCGCTCATGGGGGCTTACTCGGCTGCCGGTGCCGCTCCGCGTGATAGTCGGCTAGCGCGTATGAAAGCGTCACCCAACTGGCAAGACGGGCGCTTCATGAACTCCCTGCCTCGCAGCGACATCGAGCTCGGCCCGATTTTGATGAGCCGCTTCAAGGCTCCCGACCGAACCGAGCCCAAGATCACGCTGCCAGTCGTCACGCGGCGCGGGTCGGAGTTCGAGAGCGCGCCCGCGAGTGGTCTGCGCATTACCTGGCTCGGGCACTCCACCCTACTCGTCGAAATCGACGGTTATCGTGTGCTCGTCGACCCGGTGTGGACGGATCGAACCTCACCGTTCGTCACGCTTGGACCGAAACGCTTCCACGCACCCCCTCTACTCCTCGATGACCTTCCCCCGCTCGACGCGGTGCTGATCTCGCATGACCACTACGACCACCTCGACCATGAGACCATCACGGCGCTTGGTGACCGAGTGCCGCGCTACTTGGTGCCGCTTGGCGTGGGCGCACACCTCGAGCATTGGGGCGTACCAGCGAGCCGGATCACCGAGCTCGATTGGTGGGGCGAAACCGAAGTGGGCGACTTGAAGCTCGTGGCCACCCCCGCGCGCCACGCATCGGGGCGCGCCCTCACGTTTTCGGATCAAGACAAGACGCTCTGGTCCGGCTGGGCGATCATCGGGCCGAATCATCGCGTCTACTACAGCGGTGACACGGCGATGTTCCCCGAGCTCGAGCAGATTGGCGAGCGCCTCGGGCCGTTCGACGCGACGATGATCGAGACCGGCGCCTACAACCCTCTATGGGTCGACGTTCACATGGGACCGGAGCAGGCGATCATCGCGCATCAGCTCGTCCGCGGAAAGCTCTTCATCCCCGTGCATTGGGGAACGTTCAACCTCGCCAGCCACAACTGGACCGAACCGGTCGAGCGCGCACTGCTCGCTGCGGAGAGAGAGGGCGTATCCGCGAGCACCCCACGCCCCGGAGAGAGCGTCGAGCCGAAGACCGCGACGGGTCCCTCTCGCTGGTGGCCGAAGGTGCCGTGGAAAACCGCGAGCGAGAACCCGGTCATGTCGACCGGTCTGAGCCCGAGCCTCCAGCAACGCATCCGCGCCCTCTGGGCGCCCGCAACCGAAGAAGCAGACGCGACGCGTCTGAGGAGCCAACGATGAGCAAGCATGATTGGAGTGCAGACCAACTTCCGGACCAGAGCGGCCGTGTCGCGATTGTGACGGGCTCGAACAGTGGCATTGGGTTCGAGACGGCGCGGGTTCTCGCGGAGAAAGGCGCAAGCGTCGTGATGGCCTGTCGAAACCTCGACAAGGCCAACCCGAAGGCCGAAGAGATTCGCGCGCAGGCCCCAGGGGCGACTATCGAGGTCATGGCCTTGGACCTATCCGACTTGGAATCAGTGGGTAGTTTCGCGGAGGCGTTCGCGGCGAAGTATTCCCGCCTGGATCTCTTGATCAACAACGCAGGAGTGATGATTCCGCCGTATGGAAAGACCGCGCAAGGGTTCGAGTCGCAGTTCGGGGTGAACCACCTCGGCCACTTCGCGCTCACCGGAGCTTTGCTCGAGCTCCTGGTCAACACCCCGGGCTCCCGAGTGGTCAACGTCAGCAGCATGGCGCACTACTTTGGTAAGATCGATTTCTCCGACTTGAACTGGGAGCGGGGCTACAAGGCCCAAGCTGCGTACGCCCAGAGCAAGCTTGCGAACCTGCTCTTCACCTACGAGCTTCAACGACGGCTGGATGAGGCCGGCAAGCAAACCGTGGTCGTTGCCGCGCACCCCGGCTGGACAGAGACCAATCTGCAGAAGCACTCGTCATCCGTGATGTTCCTGAACCGGTTCTTTGCGCAGGGCCCTCTCATGGGCGCCCTTCCTACCCTCTACGCCGCCACCGAGTCCGACGTGCAAGGCGCGGAGTACTACGGCCCAAGCGGTTTCCTCGAAATGAATGGGCCGCCGAAGAAGGTGAGCTCGAACAAGCGATCCCGCGACCAGAACGTCGCCGAGCGCCTTTGGAACGTCTCTGAAGACCTCACCGGAGTACAGTTCCAGGTCTAGCCAGGCGCGGTACGCGAACGAACGATCAAGGTTTGGATGCCGCGTCCGATCGGGCCGCGTTCGTCGTAGAGCCGCGTGTCGGCGACGCCCACTCCGCGGCCGTCGAGGTCCGTGCGAGCAGCCATCCCAACCCAGTCGCCCTCAGCCGGTCGCTGAAGCGTCACCGTCAGATCCGGGTTCAGGAACGTGTAGTCGCGCACAGGCAGGCATTGACTGATGCCGTTGCCGCTGTCCGCAGCGATCATGACGCGTTCGAGGGGCGAAGGATCGACGCCGTTCAGCAGAGGGATGCGCATCCGCATCCAGCCCATGACGTCTCCCGAACCGAACTCTCCGCGGCCGAAGAGAAGCTCCATCGCTGCGGCGTAGCTGGGCTCCTTGTCGAAGAACGGAAACGCGATCGCCGTGCTATCGGAGGGGCGCGCCTCGTCCATGCGGGGCGGCTGAACATCGACTTCTACCTCGACTTCCCGAATGGCCAGCGCATCGGCCGTCATGACGAGCGCTCCGTCATCGTCGTAGAGGCGGCCGAGCATCGCTTTCACATTGCGTCCGTCGCGCCGGATGGAGTGCTCCAAGCGTAGCGTGCCGATGGGGACGGGCCGAGTGACTTCCACGGCGACCCGAACGACGCGAAACGCTTCGTCGAGCATGGCCTCGAGCCTTCCCGCGACGAGCGCGGAGGGCGGACCAGCGTGCTGATGCTTCGGACTCCAAGGTCCTCGGGTCCAGGGCGCAGCCTCGTAGAGGTCACCATCGAGCTGACGAAAAAAGGAGTCGCCGGACATGAGCTCAAGGTGACACGTGGCGTGGTCCCAGGCAGCCGGGGTGTTTGCACGCATGTGCTGCGCTCGGGCCAGTCAGTGCGCGCGGCTCAGAACTTCCGAGTCTCGCCGATGTCGAACACCCAGGCGGCTTCCACCCCGAGCGCGCTCTTTTCCGCTGCCTCGCGAAAGCGGCGCGGAGGCTCGTCGAGAGGCTCATCGGACAGGTCGAAGGTTCCGTAGTGCATCGCGACGGCCCTCTTGGCGCCAAGGTCGACCGCCGCCTGTACCGCCTCCTCTGGGTTCATGTGCGACGCCTTCATCATCTCGCTCGGCTCGTAGGCACCGATCGGGACGGCAGCGAGGTCAAACGGGCCGAGCGCACTCGAGATTCGTTGGAACCCGTCGAAGTAGCCGGTGTCCCCCGCGAAGAAGAAGCGCCGCTCGGGTCCCACCACGGCCCACGACGACCACAGGGCTTCTCGATCGTCGCCGAGGCTCCTCTTGCTCCAGTGCTGCGCGGGTAGGCAATGGACCCGGACGCCTTCGTGCTCGATCGAAGCACCCCAGTCCAGTTCCTGGACGTTGGCGATGCCGTTGTCGCGAAGTAGCGCTCCATTGTCGAGAGGGACGAAGAAGCGGGTTTCCGGATCGAGTTCAGCGAGTGCTGCCAAGGTAGGAATGTCGAGATGGTCGTAGTGGTTGTGAGAGACGACCACGAAGTCGATGGGAGGAAGATCGGCAATGGCGATGCCAGGTGGGACGAATCGCGTAGGCCCGGCAAACGACACGGGGCTTGGGGTGTCGGACCAAATCGGATCGGTGAGGAAGGTGACATGGTCCATTTGGACCAGCAGCGTGGCATGGCCGACCCAAGTCACCGTGGCCTCGCTGTGCTCTGCGTTCTCGCGCAAGAAGGCGCCGTCGTTTTGAACTGACTTCGGTGCGCCGGGCCGATCACGTATCCACCCCGTGACTCGCCTCCAAAAGAAGGGCAGCCGCACGGAGAGGTCGCCATGGGAGGACTCACCCGCGAAGTTGGAAAAGAGACCGTCGGCGTCGCGGGGGGCCGGGCCTAGTTCCCGAGTTGGGGACTCGGCCGATACCGAAGCCAGAAGCCCGAGACCCGCAAGGGCGGCGAAGACTGGGAACAGTTTGTGGGACGCTGGCATGTCTCCCAACCCTTGGACCGAGGCGGCACTTGCGCCAGGCTGACCCGCCCGAGTTGGGACCCGAGCAAGCGATCAGGTAGAGTGAATCCGGAGCAAATTCCGCCGCTTGACACCTGCGGAACTCACGCTATCCCTCGCAGCCATTCCAGCGTAGCTCAGTTGGTAGAGCGGGCGACTGTTAATCGCTTGGTCGTAGGTTCGAGTCCTACCGCTGGAGCCAGTAGAGAGGCCTTCACAAGAGCGTGGAGGCCTTTTCTGTTTCTGCGGTCCTCTCGGGCGTAGGCCACGAAACTACGCTGTGCTCGGTCCGCAAGCGGCCCTCCGCATTGGCCACTGAATCCGGCAGCTCCGCGGACTTCCTCCGCTCCGCCCCGCCGTATTCCGCCGCCACACGAGTCCTACCGCTGGAGCCAGTAGAGAGGCCTTCACAAGAGCGTGGAGGCCTTTTCTGTTTCTGTGGCCGCGTCGGGCGTGGACCCCGAAGTTGTCGACTGGGTCGTCGAGGGGGCATGCTGAGGGTTCAGAGAACCTCGTGCGCACCGCCTACCGTCTATCGATTCTTGGCATGGTTCTGGGCCTCATGGCGGCCCTTCAGCCGAGCCACGCGCAACAGACGCCATGGAAGCGACGATTGCGCACTGAGGTCGTGTTGGAAGACTCGGTCGCCTTCGGACGCAACGTTCCGCGAACTGCACTGAGCGCACAAGAGATGCGAAGGCTTGCGTTGCGTCCAAGGGGAGCCGGTCTCGTCAACCTCTCGGCCTGGCCGGAGGAGCCGCCCTCGCCCGCGAACGTAGCACCGTCGGAGTTGGCGAGTGCCATGGGACACATCTGTCCCAGCAACGTGGAACGCCAAGATTTGGAGCGCTACGCCAGCGCGATCGTGCGCTATGGCGCCGAGTTCGGAGTAGACCCGTGGCTTCTGGCCGCGCTCGTCTACACGCAAGCAGACTGTCGCGCCGACGTGGATAATAGCTACGGCACCGGCCTCACCCTCATCAACGTCGGCATGCACGAGCGGAATATTCGCAGCGGCGTCTATCAGTACGGGGTGCGGACCAAGGCGGGCTGGGCACGGAGGACGCTCGATCTGAGTGCGTTCCGCTTTCGGCGCGAGGCGCTGAGGCACCCGGAACCGAACATCTACTTCGCGGCCGCCTTCCTACGGGTGTTCGGTCAGCAGTGCCCACATATCGACGAGGCATTCGACTCGGTCCCTCATCGCCATCCCGTGTCTCACTTCGTCTGGGGCGATCAGGTGGGAGACACCGGGCCGGAAGACCGCATCTTGATCACGAGACGGAGGCTTCTGAATAGCCATGCACAGACCCGCCTTGGCAACCGAGGGATCGGTAGCATCTCGTTCGTCAGTCCACTCGACGGGTATCCGCGCGTTGCAACGAGCGGGCTTGGCGAACCTCGCGACCAGGGAAAGCGACCGCATCGTGGCATCGACTTCGCGTCGGAGCTCGGAGAGCCGGTTCGCTCTGTGGCTGCGGGCACCGTGACATTCGCGGGCGTCGATTGGGAACGTCGGGCGCACATTCCGCTCGAGCCCTGGGGGGCGACGCTCGTCCATGAGCGGCACATGGGTCCGCGTGGGCTCTTCGTGGAAGTCGACCATGGCAATGGGGTGGTATCCCTCTACGCACACCTCGAAAGCTACGACGTGAGAGTTGGTGAGCGCGTGGAGGCCGGTCAGCACCTTGGCCTGGTGGGCCGCACCGGGGTCAGGGACTCGGGACCGCATCTGCACTTCGGCTTGTTTCGCGATGGCCGGGTCTTGAACCCGCTAACACATCTAGCCGCATACGTGTTTCCGCCGAAGCTCACGAAACGCGGCAGCGCCGCGCCCGCGAAGCAGACCCGGCGCGCACGGGGGAAGGCGCGTCACTCGGTACAGGCGCCTACATCTTTGCTGTCGAATCGCTTGTAGAACTCGTGCTGGACCCCGCCGCGGAGGCTGCCCACCAAGATGAAGCGCGGCTCGATGCGACGAGCGGTGGACTCGGCAACCCAGGGTTCGGTGGCTCCTCGGAAGCCCTGCGCCCCGACGAGACCCGCGCGGGCGATAGCCGAGCCACTCTTCTGCGCTATACCCAAGTCGTGATTCGGAGCGTGGCCAGCATTCGCCCCTTGAGGGCCGCCCAAGGGATTCGAGCGATCTTCGCCGACCCCGACGACACCAAGCAGGTTTTCAAGGTCATCGAAGCGCTTCAAGGGCCCGCCCTGATGCGGACGCACGGCCGCATGACGCAAAGTGAGACCGGGCGTCGGCTGCTTCAGACGCGCCCTGACCTTCTGGCGGTGCTCTGCGATCGGGAGCGCCTAGCCGCCCTGCCCGAAGGCACGCTCGGCCACGCCTATCTCGCCTTTGTCGAGTCCGAGGGCATCACCGCAGACGGCCTCGTCGAGGCGTCACTCGTGGCGCAGCCAATCGTGGAGCCGGAGTTGGCCTGGGTGCGCAACTGGCTTCGTGACACGCACGATCTTTGGCACACGGTTCTCGGCTACCGCGGAGACCTCGTCGGCGAAGCCGCCCTTCTCGCCTTCAGCCACACGGAGAGCAGCAATTGGGGCGTCGGGCTCATCGCTGCGTTTGCCTGGTTGAAGCTCGGCCGGGTGACCGAACCGAGCCTACACGCGCGCAAGCATGTGGTGGATGGGCGTCGCATCGCGCGGCGAGCAGCTTGGTTTCTCGACGTGCCCTGGCACGAGTGGCTCGACCGACCACTCGCGGATGTACGCCGCGATCTCGGAATCTCGGGACCGGTGGAATACACGCCGGTTCGGGCGAGCGAAATCGACAATACGCTCTTCGGAAGACGCCGCGCGAAGACGTCCCACTGATCGCGTTCTGACCGCCGAGCAGATGTACTCGGGGCTGAAGCGGATACGCGAGAACGACTATCCGATCCGCGGCACGTACCCGCAGAAGCGATGGCGAATCGCGGCTTGGTTCAAATGCTTGGCAATGGCTTCGGCGTAAAACCTGCGTCGAGGGTCGTGGCACGCAGAATTTTCGGCGCCGATTCCCGCAAGGACGCCGGACGCTGGGGTGTCCCCTTGGCATGCCACATGCATCGATGAGCACTCGTAGACTACCTCCACAGCAGGGGAGGACCGATGAAGCGATGGCTTATTTTCTGTTTGCTTTGGCTTGCCGGCTGCCAAGTCGAAGGGTTGGGCTTCTCTCCGTGGGAGTTCTTCGACGCTTCGCAACGGATTCGCACGAGCGAAGACGCGGACGAGGTTCGCGCAGAGACGACCGAGTTCGTATTCGGGGGTCCGCTGCCAGCGCGTTTCCCCGATCAGGTGCAGCCAACGACGGATGAGTACTTCCCGGGACATTGGATTGAGCGCGTCACGGTCGAGACGGAGGACCTCACGTCATTCGCGTACTTGATTCATCCCGTCTCGTGGAACGGCGAGCTGGCGATTTATCATCAGGGCCACTCGGGTGATTTCCGGGAGTTCGGTCAGAAGACCATCCTGGAACTGCTGGCGGCGGACTACCAAGTGCTCGCATTTTCGATGCCGATGGTCGGAATGAATACGCATCCGTTCGAGACGGACGATCACTCGGAGCTCGATGCTCGTGAGCACCCGCTTCGTTACTTCGTCGACCCCGTCGTCGTGGCGCTCAATTGGGCTGAATCGACCTATTCGTACTCTCGCCGAATCATGATCGGGCTGTCCGGAGGTGGATGGACGACCGTAGTGGTTGCGGGCATCGATCAACGGATCGACGCGAGCTACCCGGTGGCGGGCTCATGGCCACACTATCTGCGGGATGTGTTTGGTAGCTTTGGTTGCTACGAGGAGCGAATTGTACCGAACTACTTGGAGCTCTACCTCATGGCGACGCACCCGGGCAGGGAGCAAACCCAGCTCTTTGCGGAGCTCGACACGTGTTGTTTCAGCGGGCTCTACTCCTACGATTACCTGGCCTATACGGCGTATAGGTCCAATGAGTGGGCTGGACGTTTTCAGATCCTGATTGAGCACGGCCAACTCGAGCACGATATCTCCGACTACATGCTCGGTGAGATACTCGATATGGAGCGCGCTGCTCTTTAGAACGCGAACGCCGATCGAGCCGGATCCCAGCGGACAGCTCGATGCCGCTCGTAGGCCAAGTGATCCTCAATGCCGCGAATCCTACCCCTTCTCACTCCGTACATGACGGCAGTGACGATCAATCCGGTAATGCCAGCTGCGAGTATTGGCACGCCGATACCGAGGAGCACTTTGCCGGCGGTCGAGCATCGGAGATCGTCGAAGCTCGACGAGGAAGCTACCCGGACACACTCGGAAATGAGCGCGGGCGCGACCAATGCGATCCCGGCGGCCGTGACGACGGACGTGCTGATCAAGCCTGTACGGGATCGTCCGGCGAGAAAGTGGAGCTGCTTTAGACGGAACTCCTCATAGCTCAGCGTCTCAGGACGAATCGTCGCTTCGATCGCTTCTGCGGATGTCGCAGATGCAACATCCTGGGCGCCAGCTCCGGCTGCGGACAAAACCAGCAAGACGACGGAGCAACAGACCAGCGCGCGAAGCGTAAGCATGAGAGGTCGGAAGGGATCGGTGTCAGCCATCATCCCGCCAACGCTAACACGCCGACCCAAGAACTAGCGCGCACGCTCCCTCCCCCGGGTCGACCTCCCGAGCTAAGTCCCGCCTCTCGGACAAATTGCGCGGTACGGGTCGCAAGCGCCTGGAATGATTGTGGTTTTTAGGGGGCTGCGTGTCCCCTAGGGAGGAGCTCGATTAGGGGGCCGTTGCGGAGGGTGTGGCGGATGCCTTGGTAGAGGCCGAGCGACTCGTAGACGGCGGCGGTGATCATGACGGTGCGCATCTGGCCCGTGATGGAAAGCGGGAAGCCGTTGTGCGTGAGCGCGGCGGCGAGCTTGAGCTCCGGGTTCGCCCAGCCGCCTGCGCCGCCCAGACCGAAATGCCCGAAGGCGCCCGGCACGTTCATGAGCATGGCGTCGGCGCGATGGTAGCCGAGTCTCCAATGCAATGGGTACAACACCACTCGGTCGGGGCGCTTCATCTGCACCTCGGTCGCCTGCCGGAGGATGTCCTCGCTCACCAGGCGGACACCGTCGAGCTCACCGCCGAGTGAGAGCGCGGCGTACATCTTGGCGAGGGAACGAGCCGTGCAGACGCCGTTCATTGCCGGCAGGCAGGCTTTCCAGAACGCCGGGTGCGTGAAGAGCTCCTTCATGCGGGCCGGTGTCAGTCCTCGGCGCACGAGGCTTCGGATCGGGCCGCGCGGCAGCCAGTCCGGTGCGCGATAGCTCTGGGGGAGCGAGTCGGCGTCGTGCCGGCGCAGCGGCGGAAGCCCCACCAGATCGGCAAGGCGGTCCATCTCCGTATCGGCCCCACCGATTCGCAGGCCGTCGAGGCCGAGCGGCTCGACGATGCGCTGCTGAATGAACTCCGGGAAGCTCAGTCCGGACACCCGATGCACCAGCTCTCCGACCAGCCAGCCGAAAGTGACGGCATGGTAGCCGTTGGCAGTGCCTGGGTGAAAGTCGGGCTCGGTCTCGGCAAGGCGTCCGACGATCCGATCCCAGTCGAGGATATCGGTGAGCTGCTCGACGAGCGGCACGGTCTTGTGGAGGCCGGCCTGATGGGCGAGGACCTGCCGAACGGTGATATTCTCTTTCCCGTTGCAGCCAAACTCGGGCCAGTAGCGCGCTACCGGCGCGTCGTACTCGAGCAAGCCCTCGGTCGCGAGCATGTGAATCGCAGTCGCGGCGACACCCTTCGTACCCGAGAAGCAGATCGACATCGTGTCGCGCTCCCAGGCCGCACCATCGTGCCGTGCATCGCCTGCCCAGATGTCGACGACACACTCGCCGTCGAGATAAACGCTGGCTGCGCCGCCGCCGCCAAACGTAACGACCTGCTTGCGAAGCACGTCTGCAACGGGTTCGAAGCGACGTTGGTATTCGCCGTGGATGATGACGTCTCGTGTATTCAAAGTGTTGTTCAAGAAAGCAACCCTCGATGAATCTGACAAGTTTGTGGCGAGTGATTCGTGCACGTCGCGCGCAGACCAAGATGGGGTCAGAGAACCGCACTTGCTACGAGCTTGCGCTTCAAAAACGCAAGTGCGCGTAGTCGCTGCGCAATCAACTTGGCACCCCGTAAAACAAGGCGTTTACGCACTGTATAGTTCGTATGATGCGCGAAGAGATTCACTCAGGAAGCACTTGGGCAAAGACGCGTACGGCGTTCTCTCCCATGACGAGACGAACGTCGTCCTCGCTCATTCCCTGCGCGAGCAAGGCGTCGACGATCAGCGCAAGGCCTGTCGTGTCGAAGGGAACTGGCACCGCACCATCAAAGTCCGAGCCGAGCGCCACGTGCTCGGCCCCGATCAGATTGGCGGTGTAGAGGATCGCTCGTGCGATGGCCCCGGCATCCTCACCGCATACGGCGGTGTTCCAGTAGCCGATCCCGACGACTCCGCCGGTGCGAGCCACTCCTTCAAGCTCCGCGTCGCTCAGGTTGCGGTTGTTGTCGCAGGTTCCACGCACCCCGGTGTGCGAGACAAGCACGGGGCGCGTGGACATCGCTAGCGCCTCTTCAATGACGGTCGAAGACGCGTGCGCGAGATCGAGCAGCATCCCGCGCCTCTCCATCTCTTGGACCATCGCGCGGCCCAGATCGGTGAGACCGCCCTTTTCGAGGCCGTGCATCGATCCGCCAACGGCGTTGTCGAAGAAGTGCGTCGGCGCGACGATGCGAACGCCTGCATCGAAGAGCTTCTCGAGGTTCGCGAGATCGCCTTCGAGGACATGTGCGCCTTCAGCGCCGAGAATCCCGGCCACCTCTACGCTCCCGTCGGCCCTTCCCTCTAGGTAGCGACGCAAGTCCCCCTTGGTCTTCAGCAGAACCATCTGCCCGTTCGAGCCCGCGGCAAGCTCGTGGAGGCGCTCCGACTGGTAGAGGGCCCGCTCGAGGAGACTCCCTCGGGTCCGGCGAGGCCAGCCCTGCACCGTGACCAGCGTCGTGATGGCGTCCGAGTCGGCCGGTGTGCTGTCGATGTTCTGGGTCCAGGGCGACTTGCTGACGATGAAGAACGACTGAATGGCGACGTTGCCCTCGATCAGGCGCGGCAGGTCGACGGAGCCGTGGCTGAGCCGCTTGCTCAAATCCCGATCCCAGAGCAGCGAATCAGCGTGGAGATCGACGACCAAGAGCTCGTCGTAGAGGCGCTCCGCCCGCTCACTCGCGAGGAAAGGCCCGTCGTTGAGCACCGGATTGGCGGCCCGATCGAAGATGCTCGGCCCAAACACGAAGAAAGCGAGGACGAGCAAGACGAGAGCGAACAGCGAGATGAGGAGGGCGCGTTTCACGGAGCGCTTATATCACCCGGGTCGCATCTCGGCTTTTTCGTATCGAAACGCGGGCTCTCCGGTTAGCATCCTGGGCCGATGTACCGTTTATCCGTCCCGCCCGCTCACTACCCGTTCTTCGAGATCGTCCAGGGCTACCTGAACAAGGCCGCAGAACTCGTCGGACTACCGGAGCACGTGCGCGTGATCCTCTCCGAGCCGAAGAACGAGCTCATCGTGCACTTTCCCGTTCGCATGGATGACGGTCAGACGAAGATCTTCAAAGGCTACCGCATCCAGCACAACAACATTCTCGGCCCCTTCAAGGGCGGCATCCGTTATCACCAAGACGTCTCACTGGACGAATTGAAGGCGCTTGCCTCCCAGATGACATGGAAGTCGGCGTTGATGGGCGTCCCGTTCGGAGGGGCCAAAGGCGGTGTCAAGTTCAACCCGCGTGAGCACAGCGAGGACGAGCTACGGAGGATCACGCGCCGATTCACGCACGCGCTCAGCAGCAACATCGGTCCATCTCACGATATCCCTGCACCCGACGTAGGCACCAACGCCAACACGATGGTGTGGATGATGGACACATTCATGAACACCGGCGGCACGACCGACAAGAGCGATCAGCGGGCAGTCGTCACCGGCAAGACCATCAACTCGGGCGGTTCCGAGGGGCGCGAACGCGCGACGGGTCAGGGCGTCGTGCACTGCATCAAGGAGTGGGCCAAGGACAATCGCTTCGAGCTCGAGGGCGCGACTGCCATGATCCAGGGCTTCGGGAACGTGGGCTCGCACACCGCCGGTCTTCTTGCGAAGCTCGGGGTCGCCACGATCGCAACGGGAGACCACACCGGATACCTTCGCAACGAGGAGGGTTTCAACACGCACAAGCTCCAGGAATACGTGAAAGAGAACGGCTCGATCGAAGGCTACCCGCGAGGAGAGAAGATCTCGCGCAGCGAGTTCTTCGAGACGAACGCAGACCTTTGCATCCCCGCCGCGCTCGAGAACCAGATTGGCGTAGCGGAAGCAAACGCGCTTCAAGTTAAGCTCGTCGCCGAAGGTGCCAACGGCCCGGTGAACCCCGACGGAGAAAACATTCTCTTGGAGCGTGGCATCCCGATCATCCCGGACGTGCTTGCCAACTCGGGAGGCGTGACGGTGAGCTACTACGAGTGGGTGCAGAACCGCAACAGCGAGCACTGGGACGTCGAGCGAGTCGATAATCAGCTCCGCCAGCTGATGCGCCGCGGCTACCAGCGGACCATGTTCTTTGCTGAAAAGCATGGCGTTGACGCCCGCACCGCCGCCTACGGACTCGCGCTCGAAAGCCTGGCCACGTCTTACGCAGAGCGTGGGATCTTCCCCTGAACCCATGACGAGTCGCCGCCGACTCGAGCGGGTGGCTTACATGGCGACCCTCATCGTTGCGGGCGAAGCGATCTTCAGCCTACCGTTTCACGTTGCGCGCTTCTTTCGGCCGACGGTGCTGAGTGTCTTCGAGCTCACGAACACCGAGCTCGGCGCGGCTCAGGCCGTGTACGGAGTCGTTGCGATGCTGGCGTACTTCCCGGGAGGCCCACTCGCCGACCGCTTCCCGGCACGCCGACTCATGACCGGCTCACTTCTTTCAACCAGCCTCGGCGGACTCTATTTCGCGACGTTCCCGCCGTACCGAGGACTGTGGCTGCTCTTCGGCTTCTGGGGGGTCACGACCATTCTCCTTTTCTGGGCCGCGTTGATCCGCGCCACGCGCGAGTGGGGAGGCGACGACGAGCAGGGGCGTGCCTACGGGATCCTCGATGGGGGTCGCGGGCTCTTCGCGGCGCTGCTTGCCGCTGCAGCCGTCCTGGTGTTCCAGACCCTCCTTCCTGGCGACCCGGCCGCGGCCACGGATCTCGAACGAGCTCGCGGCCTGCGCGGAATCATCTACCTCTACACAGCGGTCACCGCGATCGCAGGTGTCCTGTGTTGGTGCGTGGTACCCGAGCGCGACGCGGAGGCGAAACCGGGCACGGGGCTGTGGCGCCACGTCGGAAGCGTCCTTCGGCTGCCACGCGTCTGGCTTCAAGCGATCATCGTGGTCTGCGCGTACGTCGGATACAAGGGTGTGGACAACTACTCGCTATACGCGGTGCAGGTCTACGAGCTGGACGAAGTCGAGGGAGCTCACGTATCGACGATCAGCGCCTGGGTTCGGCCGTTCGCCGCGATCGGCGCCGGCTGGCTCGCCGACAAGATAAGCGCGTCCGTGGTCACAGTGCTCGGCTTCGCGCTGTTGATGGGCTCGTACGCCTGGATGGCGCTCGACGTTCCACAGCCGTCGATGCTCTGGGTGCTGTACCTGAACGTGCTTCTCACATGCGTGGCGATCTTTGGCCTCCGAGGCGTTTACTTTGCCCTGTTCCAAGAGGCTTCGGTGCCCATCGCCGCGACAGGCACCGCGGTCGGTCTCGTCTCCGTCATCGGGTACACGCCGGATATCTTCGTGAATCTCATCGGAGGCTGGCTCCTCGATCGGACTCCTGGAGTCGAAGGACATCAGCACTTCTTCTTTTTCCTGACTGCGTCCGCACTTCTTGGCCTGCTCGCAGCGCTTGGATTCCGGCGGATGCGGGCGGAAGCACCATCCACCGGCCGGTGAGCGAACCTGTTTCCCTGAGAGGCTGATCTCTGCCAGTATCTGCGCCGCGTATGGAGAATCTGAAGTGGGTCATCGAGGTGCTGAAGGAGTGGCTCCCATTCCTGATCACGTTTCTAATTGCGATTCTGGTCGTCGGCCTTGCGTATCGCGTGCTGCTGAAGAAACGGCCGCCGGCGACGGCAAACATCGTGGGCCGTCAGCTCATGGTGGGCCTCATCACCGCGATCTTCGTCGTCACCTTGATCCTCGAGCTGCCCATCGACGACGCGCCGCGCGGCCAGCTGATGAGCCTGCTCGGCATTCTCGTCACCGCGGCCATCGCCCTCTCGTCGACCACGCTCCTCGGGAACGCGATGGCCGGATTCATGCTGCGATCGATTCGAAACTTCCGTCCCGGGGACTTCATCGTGGTCGATGGACATCGGGGCCGGGTCTCCGAGCTTGGGCTGCTTCGTACGGAGATCCAGACCGAGCGACGCAACCTGACCACGTTTCCGAACCTCTTCCTGGTCTCCAATCCAGTCACCGTGGTTCGCACCTCGGGCACGTTCATCGCATCCACCGTCTCACTCGGATACGACGTACCCCGCGAGAAAGTTGAGACGGCACTGTTGGAAGCCGCCGAAAACGCAGGGCTCACGGAACCGTTCGTGTTCGTCATGGAACTTGGCGACTTCTCCATCGTCTACCAAATAGCCGGCTTTCTCGAGGAGACGAAGTACCTCATCAGCGCCGAATCCAAGCTGCGGGGCAACATGCTGGATTCCCTCCACAAGGCGAAGATCGAGATTGTCTCCCCGAACTTCATGAATCAGCGACAGCTCAAGCCCGAACAGATCTTCATTCCGAAGATGAGTCTCACCTCGAAGCCGAAGGTGCTCGCCGCGGACGATGCTCGGCCTGAGGAAAAGATGTTCGACAAGGCAGACCTCGCCGAGCACGAAGCCAAAGCCGAAGACCGGCTCAAGGCCGTGATCAATGAGATCGAAAAGCTCGACAAGGAGGAAGACGGCGAGGCCGACGAGGAAGCCTATCAGGCAAAATTCGCCGAGCTTCACAAGGAGCGCGAGGCTCTGGAGGCCGAGGTGGCTGAGCGCAGAGAAGCGAAGAAGGCTGCCAGCGCAGAAGATGCCGCTGACGACGGGGACGGCGACGGCGGAGATACGGAGAAACCCTAGCTGCGTGCAGCTTTGCGCCCGAGGATGAGCCGCACCAGGGCGCTCAGGTTCCGGTGTCCCTCGACCGGATGACGCAGCGGCAGGTCTCCGTTTACCTCGTATCGATTACGCCGCCCTTCTCGAATCCGTTCGACGTAGCCAGCGGACTCGAGCTCCGAGACGATTCGCTGGACCGCCCGCTCCGTAATGCCGACACGCTCGGCGACCTCGCGCATCCGTGCCTCCGAGTCCTGTACGAGGCACAAGAGAACGTGGGCATGGTTGGTGAGGAAGGTCCACGAGGCCTCCGGAGTCGTCGCCTCTGCGCTTGCCTTCGTCATCGCTGCCTCAAAATACACGACACCAAATTCACGAGTCAATTCGCTTGGTAGCGAAAGGTGCTAGAACGCTCATCCGTAGGCCTCTTCGGGGCAGCCCCCGCCCTTGCAAAGCCTCCTCTTGAGCGATAGGTCATACCCGAAAACTATTTCACGAGTCGAGTATCGCATGCAGGAATCCGAGTCGCAGAACGAGCCGAGCCGGCCCAGAGTCGCCATCATCATGGGTAGCCAGAGCGACTGGCCGACCATGAAAGAGGCCGCTGCCGTCCTCGAGCAGCTGGACATCCCCCATGAGTCGAAGGTGGTTTCGGCGCATCGAACTCCCGATCTGCTCTTCACTTATTGCGAGGAGGCCGAAGCGCGCGGGATCGATGTCATCATCGCCGGAGCCGGAGGCGCTGCGCACCTTCCCGGGATGGCCGCTGCCAAGACTCTGCTTCCAGTTCTCGGTGTTCCTGTGCGCTCGAGCACGCTCAACGGCATCGATTCACTACTCTCGATCGTCCAGATGCCGCGGGGTATCCCTGTCGGAACCTTGGCGATCGGTGAAGCCGGGGCGGTCAATGCAGCCCTGCTCGCAGCCGCGATCTTGGCGCGAAGCGACGCCGCGCTCAGAGGGCGCCTGGAGGCATATCGGTCCGCGCAGACGACGAAGGTCTTGGGGGCGACACTATGACGTCACTTCTTCCAGGCGCGACGCTGGGAGTGATCGGCGGCGGGCAGCTCGCCCGCATGATGGTGCTCGAGGCCCGACGAATGGGCTACCGAGTCTGCGTGCTCGCGCCCGACCGGATGGAGCCCGCGGTGACACTCGCGGACGAATGGGTTGAAGGCGAGCTCGACGATATGGAAGCTGCGGAGAAGCTCGCGAAGATCGCAGACGTGGTCACGGTGGATACGGAGCATGTACCTGCATCCATACTCACGTACCTCGAGCACCTCTTGCCGGTTCGGCCCGCTGCGTCGGTGCTCCGTACGGTCCAAGACCGTCGCGTCCAGCGTCGTTTCCTCGACGAAATCGGAGTGGCGCAGCCGCACTGGTCGCCGGTGTTGAGCGTCGAAGAGCTGAAAGACGCGGCATCGCGAGTCGGGTTTCCTTGTGTGCTCAAGCGTGCCCATGCGGGATACGACGGAAAGGGTCAGCGCACGGTCCGTGACCTGAGCGAGCTGGCAGAGGCTTGGGAAGCCATCGGCGGAGGCCCGGCGATCGTCGAGGAGTTCGTCCGGTTCGACTGCGAAGTCTCGGCGCTGCTCGCGAGAAACCCCCGGGGCGAGGTTCGCTTCTACCCGATGGCGCACAACACACACCGGAACCACGTGCTGCGAACCACCATCGCACCGGCTGGGTTGGACCCCGCGCTCGAGGAGCACGGATGCGAGCTCGCCGCCAGGATTGCGAACGCGCTCGACCACGTCGGAATGATGGCCGTCGAGATGTATCTAGTGGGCGGGGACACCCTGCTCGTGAACGAAATCGCGCCGCGACCTCACAACAGCGGCCACTACACCTTCGGCGCCTGCGTGACGTCGCAGTTTGAACAGCACGTCCGGGCCGTCTTCGACCTCCCCCTTGGCGACCCTGCCCTGCCCCGCCCCGCGGCGATGGTGAACCTATTCGGCGACCTCTGGACTGATGGCGAGCCCGACTGGATGCAGGTTCTCTTGCAGCCCGAAGCGCATTTGCACCTTTATGGCAAAGCCGAGGCGCGACCCGGAAGGAAAATGGGCCACCTCTTGGTAGTCGATGAAGACCCACGTGTCGCCCTGCAGACGGCGGAGAAGCTGTTGGCGCGCCTCGAATCGCGCACGCCCGAGGACGCCGAAAGCGAGCGGGCCCGCCCGACTTGATGCTTGGCCGACGCTCCCCGGCACGCAAGGCACGCGAGGGCCGACAAAAAGCATCTTGGGCCCGGGGCCAATGGCGGTATGATGCCGCGCATGGAAGATGAGCCGACCACCCGCGAAGACCTGATCTCCAAGCGGCTTCTGGCGAACAACAAGACCTGGGTCGCAGAGCAGCTCTCTCGCGACCCCGCGTACTTCGAGAAGCTCTCGAAGGGCCAGCATCCTCACTCGCTTTGGATCGGCTGCGCCGATAGTCGCGTGCCGGCAGACATGATCACCGGGTCTCACTCGGGCGACATCTTCGTCCACCGCAACATCGCCAACATGGTCGTGCACGACGACCTCAACATGCTGTCGGTTCTTCAATACGCAGTCGAAGTGCTCGAGGTCGAGCACGTGATCGTCTGCGGGCACTATGGTTGCGGGGGGGTAAAGGCGGCGCTCGGCCACCAAAATCTCGGCCTCATCAACAAGTGGCTCCGCTACATCAAAGACGTCTACCGACTGAATTCCACGGAGCTCGACAAGTATTCGGACCCGGAGAAGCTCGAACGTCGACTGGTCGAGCTCAACGTGATCGAGGGCGTCCACAACCTCGCCAAGACCTCGATCATTCAGGAAGCTTGGGTGAAGCGCCGCGGGCCCTTGCTACACGGTTGGGTCTACGACCTTTCCGACGGCATCTTGCGTGACCTCGGCGTGAACGCATCCGACACGAGACACCTCGAGCAGATCTACAAATACGACATCAAGGAGTAGCGCCGCACTGGACGCGGGTGGTCGTGTCCCAACGCGTGCGCTCGATCTCCGAGACCGCAATCGCATCGATGAGCCGAACCCGTGCCATCGCAGCTTGCTGCTCACGGAGATTGACGAAGATGAGATTGCTCGACCCAACATCGAATCGACGACGCTCACCCTCGGCAAGCTCCGCAGCGGTGTCCACCACCTCTCCAGTGAGCCGCACTCTTTCGTCGGCTGCTCGCACCGCCGAGCCTGAATCGCGGACGCGGGCGCGCAGCGTATCCTCGAGGAACTGAACCTCAGCCGTGTTCGCGGCGACCTTGGCGCGGGCGGCGCTGGCCCGGCCGCGTTCGTCCCGAAAAATCAGGGGCATCGAGAGCTGAACGCCCGCCTTGAACACGTTCCCCGGGAGGGTGTTGTCCTGTTCCGTTCCGGTCAATTCCCCGAGGTCACGCGAGTACTCGAATAGGCCGTCGAGCTCGGGGCCTAGCTGAT
>Ga0316192_10000902_pt1 | contig 21790 bp, 22 predicted proteins | sample MerIslwburrow_MG_FD_204931 | JGI IMG/M metagenome (GOLD analysis project Ga0316192, IMG submission 204931) | Coastal sediment microbial communities from Maine, United States - Merrow Island worm burrow | ecosystem: Environmental > Aquatic > Marine > Coastal > Sediment | place: USA: Maine...
TGGTATACCGCAACCCGAAAAGCATCATCCCGAAATCGACACCGGCATTCATACCCTGATGGTACTGCAACAGGCCTGCAGGTTGAGCGATGATACCGAGGTGCGTTTTGCCGCATTGATGCATGATCTGGGCAAAGGCGTGACGCCGGAATCGGAATGGCCGCAACATATCGAACATGAAGCACGTGGTGCAGACATCGTGCTGGATGTCTGCAAACGCCTGCGCATTCCCAATGAATATCGAGACCTGGCGGAACGTACTGCGCGTTTCCACCTCCACTATCATCGAGCACTGGAATTGAAACCATCGACTGTCGTCAAGACACTGGAACAACTCGATGCTTTCAGAAAACCCCGGCGTTTTGAAAAGTTCCTGCTAGCCAGCGAAGCCGATGCACGCGGCCGCCCGGGTCACGAGAACAAAACGTTCCCACAAGGGGGCTTCTTCAGAAAAGCTTTCGAGGCTGCCCGGGAAGTCGATATCCAGTCGCTGATACAACAGGGCTATAGCAACAAGGAACTCGCAGACAAGATCAGGGAGGAACGTGTCAGGCTAGTGTCTGCTATAAAAAAATAAAGGCCGCGAATAACGCACAGAACGCAAAATGTTACATGTTTGTATAGTAGGAGCGGCTTCAGCCGCGAATTGCTTGCGTTAATGTACAGGGTGTTCGCGGCTGAAGCCGCTCCTACAATACTAAAGAGAAATAATTGGCGTCCTTTGCGTTATTCGCGGCTAAATACTTTCTTACTAAGTAATATACCGTTCAAACCTGACCAGCATAAACCTTACACGCGTCCTTGACAGGGCCAGGGCAGCTGCAACACCCAATGCATTCGCAGCCATATCGCCAACTTCACTGTAACGTCTTGAATCAAAGCTCTGCATGTATTCCAGCAACAGGCCGAGACACAGGAAAAAAATCACCCAGCGAAACACATAATGCCTGATATGGTATATCTGCATAAACCAGAACGTTAACGAAAAATAGGCCAGGGCATGGAGCAGCTTGTCCTGGTAAGGCAGATTGGTATGAATTTGAACCGGGCTACTGGTTAATGAGAGATAAACTACCAGGGCAATCAACAAGTAACCAACTATCAGCCAGAGTTTTCGATAGCGTAATTCAGGATTCATCATTTCCATTAGATAAACAGCGCCACCAGTACAATGCCGAGCACAAGCCGGTATGCAACGAATGGCATCATGCCGATGCGCTCGAGTAATTTAAGAAAATAATGTATGCATGCATATGCACTTACAGCAGATATCAATGCGCCAATCAACAAGGGTTGCGCATCTTCCACGCTTGCAGCACTCAGGTATTCCATGGTCTCAAGTGAACCTGCAAGAAAAATAACCGGTATCGACAGCAGGAATGAAAAACGAGCGGCCGCTTCACGATTCAGACCAAGCATTAATGCAGCGGTAATGGTGATACCTGAACGTGAAGTGCCCGGTATTAATGCCAGGGCCTGCGCCAGGCCGATTATTAACACATCAGACAAACGCAATCCGTATTCATTCTTGCTGCGCTTGCCCGTCCTGTCTGCATACCAGAGCAACAGGCCAAACACGATGGTGGCGACTGCAATGACCATGGGTGCGCGCAGTTGCGTTTCTATCACGTCCTTGAATACGAGACCCGCAAGACCAACCGGAATCGTGCCGATCAGCACCGCCCAGGCCAGCCGGGCATCGGGCGTCAATCCGCTTTTGAAGGACGCAAACCATTCAACCAGCATGCGGACCAGTTCCCTGCGAAAATACAACACCACCGCCGTCAGGGTACCGGCATGGACCGCGACATCAAAGGCAAGACCCTGGTCAGGCCAGTCGGTCAGCACCGGCACCAGGATCAGGTGCGCAGAGCTCGATATGGGCAAAAACTCAGTCAGCCCCTGTACCAGGGCGAGTACTATGATCTGTAGTATTTCCAATTAATTATTCCAGTATAAATAGCCTTACAGGCGATTTCGATAATCCTGCATTGTAAATCCGATCAATGGCAGATCAATATTTTTGCTTAATGCCATCGCTTTGAAGCGCTCGCCCATCTCGGACGGCAAGGTCAATGTCTTGATCTGCTGCGCCAGTAATAATTGTTGTTTGGGATCATCACTTACGACCGACTGATGCAACTCTCCCAGCCCGCAGCCCAGCAGAAACATGGCCTGTGAAGTGTAACCACTCACTTCGAAACCGGCATCAACAGCCGCATAGGCAACCGCACTGAAATCGACAAACGCAGTGATGTCCTGCAGGCCCGGGTACCAGAGCGGGTCCGCATGTGCGCGATGCTGATAATGGCAGACCAGGGTGCCGCTATCGCGTTCGTCGAGATAGTATTCCTGCACCGGGTAGCCGTAATCGACCAGCAGCACCAGGCCTTTATCAACAACCGCGTAAAGACTGGCCAGCCATGCTGTTATCGCCGGGTTGAATTCAGAACAATAGCCATTATCGAAGGCCTTGCCACGACGCTGCTCGATTGTGCGAACCTGTTCAACCATGGCCGCATCGGCTTGTGCATAGTCAGCTTTCAAATGGCCATGCGGCGCAGCGATTCGCAGCTGCTCGACAGCCCCATCAGCTATGCGGAAGCATTCCACAGGCATCGCGTCCAGTACTTCATTGGCAACGACCACACCCTGAATAGCCTGTTCCGGCAGCGCATCCAGCCACAGCACCTTTTCTGCCAAATGCGGCGCCCTGTCCATAATAGTCTGCTTCTGTCGTTCACGCAGTTCGCTACTGAGCTCAACGATAAAATAATGCCCGGGCAATGCGTGCAATCGTTCCAGCTCGAGCAGTATATCAGCGGCCATTACACCCGAGCCGGCGCCGAATTCCAGCATATCCGCCTGTGCCAGCTCGTTAAATACCTGCGCTGCCTGCCGTGCAACGCAGCGTGAAAACAGTGATGAAACCTCAGGCGCCGTAATAAAATCGCCGGCTGCACCGAATTTCTGCAGACCACCACTGTAATAACCCAGCCCCGGTTGATACAGCGCCATGTGCATAAATGAACTGAATGCCATTGAACCGCCCTGTTGTTCACAGGCCGCGGATATGCAGGTACACAGATCCCGGCTGCGTCTCTTTGCAGCCTCATCAGGTTCAGGCAATGATTGAATGGCGTGAGTCATATTGGATGGGTTTGCTTATTTGTGCGATTATTAGCTCTTATTGCCTGCACCTGCAGATAGCACAGGCAACCAAATTCAAACGGGAATACAAACGGTGGATTCTAACTCAGAAATCAGCAGAAAGACGGTACTCATTACCGGTGGAGCAAAACGTATCGGCGCAGAAACTTCGCGTACACTGCATGCTGCCGGCATGAATATCGTCATACATTATCGCTCATCGCAGCAGGAAGCTGACGAACTGTGTTACGAGCTCAATCAGCAACGTGAACATTCAGCAGCTGTCATTCAGGGCGACCTGGACGATGACAGCGTTTACAGCCGGCTGATAGAGGACACGGTTGAAATATGGGGCCACCTCGACGTCCTGATCAACAATGCCTCCAGTTTCTTCCCGACGCCGGTTGGCACGATTACTCTCGGCCACTGGCACAACCTGATCAACAGTAACCTGAAGGCCCCCTTGTTTCTGTCACAGGCAGCAACGCCTTATTTGAAAGAGAATAACGGCTGCATCATCAACATGGTAGACATTCACGCTTTCCGCCCGATGAGCAAGCATCCGGTGTATTGCGCCGCCAAGGCAGGCCTTGCGATGCTGACACAATCACTGGCGAAGGAACTGGGGCCTGAAATTCGTGTCAACGGCATTGGACCGGGCGCCATTCTCTGGCCTGAAAATGATATGGACGAAAGCACCAAGCAATACATCATCGAACGCACGGCACTGAAACGTCACGGCGAACCTAAAGATATTGCCAAGGCGATCCTGTTCCTGGTCAGAGATGCCGACTACATCACCGGACACATTGTCCCGGTTGATGGCGGCCGTTCATTGAATATCTAATAGTGTCTACAAGGATCGGCCTGCTCAGTGATGTACACGCAAAGTCTGCCCCGGTAGCTGAGGCGTTATCGATCTTTAAACGCGAGCAGGTAGACAGCATCATCTGTCCGGGTGATATCGCCGGATACTTTGATGAAGTCAAAGCCGTCATCGACCTGTTGCTTGAAAGCAATTGCCAGACCATCATTGGCAATCATGACCAGTCTTATCTCGAATCACACCAGCAGGAGAAAAACTCTGCTGAATACAGCTTCCTCGACGCTTTGCCCGAGACACTCGAATACGAGATAGAAGGAAAAAGCGTTTATGTTGTACATGCACACCCGCCTGCTTCACAACATGGCGGCATCAAGCTGCTGGATGTTGATGGATATCTGATCCCGGAGCAGAAACAATACTGGCAACAGGCATTAGAGGATCTGGATTATGACGTATTGATCGTCGGTCATACTCACCAGGTATTTGCCGAACAACTCGGTGACGTGCTGGTTATCAATCCCGGCAGTACACAGTTCAACCACACCTGCATGATTCTTACCCTACCTGAAATGACCGTGCAAACGTTTTCACTGCAAGGCAAGGAGCCGGTGAAATCGTGGAACTGGGGCAAATTCATACACAACGAGTAGCCAATCATGAACAAGGCATTAAACATTATCCTGTGTAATATTGCGCTTTACGGCTGCGCGTACACTCACCCCGATAATACAGCTCAAACTGAAATACCCGCCGCCGAAACAAAAGCAAAGACTTTCGTATATGAATGCCCCGATGACTTCAGTTTTGTCGCCAGGATAGAAACCGGCAAGGCCTGGCTGTTCCTGCCGGGCAAAACCATTGACCTGCCGCATGTACCATCAGCCTCCGGTAGCAAATACTCCAACGGCAGTGAGACGTTCTGGAGCAAGACCGATGAAGCGACCATTGAAACCGGCAATGACAGACACGCAGGCTGCAGGAATAATCGCGCCAGGGCAATCTGGGAACACGCCAAGCTCAATGGCGTTGATTTTCGCGCACTGGGAAACGAACCCGGCTGGTATATGGAAATTTCAAACAAACGCGACATATTGCTGGTTACCGACTACGGCCAGCGAACTTACCGTTTTCCATCCTCAACCATCAAGTCGGAACCGGATAACAGAACAACCATTTACAGCGCCTCCAGCAATGACAACATGATAGAAGTTGTTATCAAGGGCAATCCATGTCGCGACAGCATGAGTGGAGAAGCATTTGCTGCAACGGTTTCAGTTGTAGTTAACGACAAGCGTTATACAGGTTGCGGCAAAGCCCTGCACTGAAGTGGCGCTTTACAGCTGCATAATAGACAGGACGGAATTTCTCAGACGCAAACAAGACGCAGAAATACTCTCTCGCGGAGGCGCAGAGAACACCAAGGAAGATGGATAAAACGATACTTTCTTTACAAAAAAGCAGATCTCACATCTGCGTTCTCTGCGCCTCTGCGCCTCTGCAAGATAACAGGATGTTAAACCTCTGGCTCAGTCTGCACTAAACAAACTGGTAATCGATGGGTGACAGGGTTTCTTTTGATTTGTCAAAAGCGGCCCATAATTCGGCATACGTCTTTTCTGCCACCGGGTGAACCAGCCCGGGCGCTATCTCGGCCAGCGGCCACAGCACAAAAGCATTTTTCAGGATTTCTTCACGCGGCAGCTTGAGCCCATTTTCATCCAGCACCAGGTCATCGTAGAGCAGCAAGTCCAGGTCCAGTGTCCGTGATGAGAACCTGGGGCCGCTTCTGTCACGGCCATGTGCATCCTCTATTTCGGCCAGGGCGCGATTGGCGCTATGGACATCCTCGCTGACCTCGCAGGCGATCACCATATTGTAGAAAGCATCGCCCTCGAAACCGACAGCCTCGCTTTCGTATAGCGATGACAGCTCCAGTTCACCAAAGCGCTCACGCAAGGCCTTGATACCTGCACGCGTGTTCCGGTCACGGTCGATATTGCTGCCCAGGCTGATGTAGATTTTAGCCACTAGCCCGCATTTCTCACCAGGATTTCGGATTCAGGTGCATCTGTAATGTTTCTGAGTGCACGTCTGGACTGAAAAGCATAGCAATAGCTATGGTTTGAAGGACTAATTCGCCTGGAGCGAATTAGGATGCCTACGCACCCGAAGGGTGAAACACAGGGACGTGTTTCATCAACATGGGTACGCAGAGACACTACAGATGTGCATGGAACGAAATAGCGTCCCATCAAACAGACTTTAATAGATTGAAATCGAGCTTCGGGCTTTATAATCATGCGGTTACTCAGTTTATACAGCGGCCTGGTGAGAAATGCGGACTAAGATCGTTCGCCACGTTCAATAATGACGCCAACTTCCCTGGAACCGGTAACAGCGCCGGGTTTGCCCAGTTTCAGCCTGAGCCAGTCCACATCGAATTCCTCGAGTATGATTTCAGCAATGCGCTCGGCCAGGGTTTCGACCAGCTGAAACTCGCTTTCTTCAGCAAACTGGATCAACCTCTTGGCCACGGCCTTGTAATTGAGCGCATCATCAATGCTCTCGGTGACCGCCGCCTTGCGGTTATCAGCCGCCATTTCAAGATCGATGCTGACGATTTGCCTGATTTTCCGCTCCCAGTCATAAATACCGATGATGGTTTCGATGCGCAGATCACTGATATAAACAATATCCATAGGTTTCCCGATTTTCAGTTTTCGCAGACTCTGACAGGGCTTGCCCGCTATTTCAAGAGCTGCCGACAGAACCCGGCTATTGCGTACCCTGATCCCGTTGCCGAGAGCGTCTTTGGCCTTGTTTCGCCCTCGAAACTCGGCTAGAATTGCCGGTCTTTTGAGTCAGCCCGCTCTTGCAGGCGTAATTTTTGGAGTTTAACCATGTCCAGAGTATGTCAGGTCACCGGCAAAAGCCCGATGTCCGGTAATAATGTGTCCCATGCTCACAACAAGACAAGACGCCGTTTTCTGCCGAATCTGCACAGTCACCGTTTCTGGGTAGAGAGCGAGAAGCGCTTTGTGAAGCTGCGTGTTTCTACACACGGTATGCGCATCATCGACAAGAAAGGCATCGACGAAGTGCTTAAAGATATCCGCTCCCGCGGCGAAAAAGTATAAGGAGGGCCAATCATGAGAGATAAAATCAAACTGGTTTCATCAGCTGGCACCGGCCACTTCTACACCACAACCAAGAACAAGAAAAACATGCCTGAAAAAATGGAGATCAAGAAATTTGATCCCGTAGTACGCAAGTATGTGATGTACAAGGAAGCCAAGATCAAATAATCGCAAACTTCCGTACTCGAATATAAAAAACCCGGTCCAGCCGGGTTTTTTATTGTCCAAATTCCATATAATAGGCATAACTTCAAGCAGCAGGCTCCATCAACTATGATCATCCAACCCCTAACAAACAGTTTCAAATTCCTGCCGGTACTGGTACTCGGCATATTACTCTCTGCCTGTGGCGAGTATGCGGCTAAAGGCGCCGGTACGGGCGCGACGACGGGCGCAGTATCCGGTGCAGTCGGCGGCCTGGTGAGCGCGCTGGTTTTCGGCGGCGACGCTGGCGACGCCATGGCGCGGGGTGCCGTATATGGTGGCGCCGTGGGTGCGACAGCAGGCGCTATGGGCGGCGCCCAGGTCGACAAAAAAGTCGAGCAGCAGCGCCAGGCCACGGCCGAGGTTCTGCGCGAAAAAATCGGCGATGACGCCTATGGCGGCCTCGAAGCGCTGGCTGATTGCAAGCATGATATCTCGTTGAAACAGGCAGAGCTGGCGCGCCAGTCGGACAACCCCAACTTTTCCCTCGCCGGCTTGTGGCTGGAAGTGTTGAGTTACGCCGACCAGGGGAACGAAGCCAGGGCACGCGAGCTATTCCCCGAAGTTGTTACAAAAGACTGGGATATTAAAAGTGAAGCTGAGGCCGAAGCCAACATGCGCGAGACCCTGAACAAGCTGATGGATATTCGCGAGCAATACAACCTGCCGCGTGTCTGCTCTGGATAATTTGTAATAGTCAGGATTTTATCTGACAGTCCGTGTTATATAAATTCAAACTCCGACAATTTTTTTATGCCAGTACTACCGAGATTGGCCATATTGAAAAAGCTATAGATATTTATTCTCGCAGAGACGCAGAGAACACAAAGAAAGATTAATAAAACGATATATTCTTTGCATAAATCACATGTCACCTCTGCGTTCTCTGCGCCTCTGCGAGAGAACTGGATGTTAAACCTCTAGCAAATGTCAGATTCAGCCGGAACCAGTACAGATTAATATCCCGCGAAAGTTTTTTATGCTTCACAGAGGGCTTGTCTCGATCGAATCCTTACATCATGCACATAGATGTGTACCTCAGCGCATCGATGCTGATATACAAATTTACATCATCGCTGACCACCGGAAGCAAGGTGTGTATACCAAACTCGGAGCGCTTGATGGTTGCTGTAGCTTTTAGCGTGACACGCTCTGAGTACAGATCTTCAACATTGGCATCGACCAGTTCCACATAGAAAGCAATCTGTCGAGTGGTATCCTTAATAGTCATGTTGCCCGTGAGCACTGCATGCCTGTCACCATACCACTCAAATCGACTACCGACGAAGTTCATAGAGGGGAAGTTTTCTACATCTAAAAAACTCTCACTCCTGAGCATCATTCCGACTAATCCATTATCTGTTGTCATACTCCCTGCATTAACTTCAATAGATGCAAGATCGCGATCTGTGCCCTTATTAAGCATTTTGAAGCTACCCTCGAAATCCTGGAAACTGGCCCATACATCGCCAATTGGACTGTCGACGCTGATTTGCATTATTGAGGCTTCCTGTTGTATTTCGTACGAGTACTCACTCAGGCCCGTTCCCATACTCCGTATAACAGACTCCTGTTTCTCATAAGGCTGACTACTCAAGTAACTCTGTTGAGCGAAAGCAACCATCTCAACCCTGGACTCGTCGCTACTACCTGCTATCGCCCCACTACCAATTGTCATTGTTAGTAATACGAAGAGTGTACTTAATGTTTTATACATGTTGCCAATCTCCAAAATATGCTGAAGCAAAAAATAATAAGTTTAATTTCACAGCTTATTTCCGATACTGACTAACAGCGATCAGCATACAACTACGGAAGGATTTAAAAACATTTAAGATGTATCCAGGAGGTAAGGGTTGTTCACATCAGACAGACCCTCAGCATTTGTTTAAACAAAATATTTGAATCTATTTTCTTAAGCAATAGAATAATCGATCATTCTTGAAATTACTTGTAGATGTGGACGAATGGGACATAATCCCGACGAAGTGAAAATAGTGTAAAGAAGCTTTACAAAGGCAATAAAAGTGTAAAAACTATTTACAAAAATGAAAAATAGCGTAAAAAACTTTACACATATGAAATGGAGCGTAAAGATAATTTACAGATACGGAAAATAGTGTAGGAAATATTTACAAAAACACAGGAATGAGAACACTACAGTTCATGTTTTCTTTTTTTTCATGCCTTTTTTTGAGATATAACATAATGCCAGTGAATAATTATTACCAAACCCCGGAAGCTTCTTGCTAACCAGGTGTAATAGCCAGGAATTCATCTGACAGTCCGTATAATATTTATTCAATCTCTGACTATGATTTTTTGTCAGTACAGCCGGGATTGGCTTAATAGAAAAGGCTATAGAAATTTACTCTCGCAGAGACGCAGAGAACGCAAAGGAAGATTATTCAAACAATACTTTCTGTGCAAAAAACACATGCCACCTCTGCACACCCAGCGCCAATGCGAGAAAACAGGTTTTAAGCCATCAGTATTTGCAGGTTTACCAACCATGTGAAAAATTGCAGTGCGTCAGCATAAGTCGGAACGTGTACAGATGATGATGTTAAACGCTTCTATACATCTGCATTATAAGTGGACAGATGGCATTCTCTTGAGCACTTGGATCAGACAAACTATAAGATCAGGTGTGTTGACTCGAATCGATTATCTCATTGACACTGAAGTGTTCTTCTTTAATGCATCGATACTCATGAACAGGTTCACATTATCACTGACCGCAGGTAACAGGCCGTCTATACCAAACGCCGAACGCCTGATGGTCGTCGATGCCGTCACGGTGATACGATCAGAATACCCGTCATCAATATCAACATCGGTATTGACCAGCTCCACGTAGAAAGCAACCTGCCTGGAGGTGTTCTTGATGGTCATATGGCCTTTTAAAACCGCACGCCTCGGGCTATACCAGTCAAAGCTGCTGCCTACGAAGTGCATCGAGGGGAAGTTTTCCACATCAAAAAAACTCTCGCTTTTAAGCATCACGCCGATGAGGCCGCCATCTGTGTCCAGGCTTTCGGCATTGATATCAATCGACGCGAGCGCATGGTCACGGCCGGCATACATCATCAAAAAATGGCCCTCGAAGTCCTCGAAACTGGCCCAGACATCACCAATCGGGCTGTCGACGCGGAACTCCATTTTTGAGGTTTCCGGTTGTATTTCGTAGACATTCCCATTCAGGGTCATATCCATAGCCTGCATGGCATGTTGCTCATCGACACCGTTTACGACGCCCTCGTAATCCGCATTAGCCGCACCGCAAATAATAATAATGAGTACAACGAATAATGTTCTTAATTTATTAAACATGAGCTTCATCCCTAAATATGTAGTAATAAAAAATGCAGATTTATTAATTTCAACGATTGTGACTGTTGCAGATTCATCGCGATCAGCGCACATCTGCAGAGAAGCTTTCAGAACAATTGTGATGCTGCCAGAGGGATGACGTCATTCAGCTCGTCCCACTCCCCTGTTTACGATATACCCGAGGTGATTCAGATACATCCCTTGTGTATTAGAATAGTCTAATATTATAGAAATGCTTAAATTGCCCCTGCACAGGCCGACGAGAGGTATATAAATGCCGATGAAGTGTAGTTGGGCCTGCAACACTGCCGGCCCTGTTCTTTTCTATTTGTTCTGTTTACTCAAGGCGTTTTCCCACGAGTTCTGAGACTGGCTGTTTATCCGCCTGTTTCTATTTGCCTTGGCCTCCTGGATCATTAACCGGCCCATGTGAAGATCATAACGGTCAACGTCAAATTCAGTGGTTATTTCACCCCATGAACCAAGCGCTTGATATTCCATCGGATGGTCTCTTAATTTATCGCGCACATTCACCGTACTTGCCACCTTCATATCAATAACAGGGCGGTAATCCAGCTTGCCGTTGATAAAATCGAGGCTTCCCGTGCCGGTTACATTGACCGTCTCGGATTCCAGCAACAGGTCGCTATTGATCAGCCTGCCCTTTGACACCCTGAATGTGGCACGCAGGCTGTCAAACTCTGTTGTTTTGTCCGGAACATACTCCACATTGAACGTGCGGCTGACCCTGAAATCGTTCCTTTCTGCATAATCAGCAACAACGGCATAGGAAGCATGATCAAGATCAATGCCCTTAACGATTGCCTTATCCATATTGAGCTTTATGGTTCCCTGTGCCGATCTCTTTAGAGCGGTCGCGCTTGAACCGGTTGCACTCAGATTTGCATCGGCATCAATCCGCCCGCTCAGGGTCGGGGCTTCATCACCCAGGATACTTATTAAAAGTGGATTGATAGTGGCCCTGGCATCCATTTGCCTTGCTTCGGCAACAAATGAAACCGCAGGCGTCTCACGCGCATCAAGCCGCATTGCAGCTTTCATCTCGCCTTCGCTCACCAGCATCGTTATCGGGTTAGCATTGAAAATATCATTTTCGATGTTCGATGCAATATGAACCTTGTGCAACTCGGCATCGCCTGCCGTAACGGTTTCAACATCAAGCACGCCTTCAACGTCAGCAGCCCTGAGAAAACCCAGCGGAAGCGGTATTTCACCCTTATCCGGCCCGTTACTGACAATCTTGTAGTCATCCAGATTGATCTTGTCGGCCTTGAGTTCATAGCGAACTACGGGTTGAGACAGTCCTGTAATATGCACGAAACCTTTCACCTTGCTCTCGTCCACATTTGCAGAAATATTGTCCATATAAACCGCATCGAAATCCGTTTTGAACAATGCCGTCAACGAGATATTTTTCAGACTCTGCACATTCGCCATCTGTGGAATATCGAAATTGAGATGCTTTGCCAGCTTCTCCGCCTCGAAAGTTTTTACTTTCACCGGACCTTGAATAACCGGAACAGAAAAAATATTCTCAACATCAAATGTACCGCCCATCACCAGGCCTAAAACACCAAGCCTGGCATTGGTCAATTTCGCCGAACGCGTCTGCAAATTAATTTTGCTGTCAGCAACCATCGCCAGAGTGACTTTTTCCATCTCTGTATTCGGCAACAGGGCTTTGACAGTCAGCTTGAGGCCTTTAGCATCAAAAACCGCCGAGTCTTCATTAAACTCAAGCATGGTTTTTGCATTAACCGCGGCCTGCCACTCGGGCTGATTGCTTTGAACAAAAGCTTTTAGTTCAACCGGCAAGGGCTGGCCTTTACTGATAGCCTGCGTGCTAAGGCTTAAATTTGAAAGTTTAACTTGTTTACCGGTATTCACGTCCACCCAGGTGAGCCTGGAGTCTGCCAGATCGATACCGCCGATAGTCAGCGCCGCCAGACCAAAGTCCGATTCCGCCTCATCGTTCTCAGATAGGTCGGCAAAGTCAGACCAGTTGTTTTCACCAGCAGCGTTCATTTCAAAGTCGAGCGACAGCCGATGCAACACCAGCCTGTCAATTTCGAGCCGCTTTTGCAGCAGGGGTATAATCTTCACCCTGACGTCAAACTGGCCAATGGTGGCGAAGGTTTTATTACTGAAACCGGAAGTGTTTTCAATGGTCACGTCATTAATTTTTATACCTATCCATGGATAAATCGATATATCCATGTCACCAGCGATGCTGATGGGTCGACCAGTGGCGGACTCGGCCAGGTCGGCGATTTCTTCTTTGTATTTATTGGCATCGAAGGTATAGACAAAGCCGACAAGTGCAATAACAAGCAATACAACAATACCGGCAAATAATTTGAGCAAGGTTTTCATAATAAGCACACACCTTTATTCAACAAAACTGCTATTCGCCATGATGCTGGTCGTCTGATTTGCCGCCTGATTGGCTGTGCCAATGACTGTCATCGGCTGACGCTACGACCCATGGCCTGATACATAACTTATAGATCATGCAGCCCCAGATCACAGTTTTCTCACCATGCTTGACCATATTAGTGATTACTTATTTTCTAATCTGGCCGATTATATCAACGTAGAGATACGTTAGCGTATCAATGACTAACCGGTTGAGGAGGCTTCCAATGAATAATGTATTGCGTCAGGATTAATTGAGGCCGGATTAATTGGGACCAGAGAACAATTAATTCCAATATTAGAAACAATTGTTCCCGCCCCTTAATTACGCATCACGCACGAACGACTTACTATGTGTTGACTGTAAATATCATATGAACATTAAAAAATGTGCCCGGTTTTTTAGTTTCATATTCTCACGAAATATGGCAACGCCACTAACACAGAACCCACAACTACAAGCATGTATACGTTCGGGATAAAATAAGGGAAGATGAATAGTGCGATGCCGATAATTAATGGAACTACTGCTCTCTGCTTTCGCGCATATACAAGGAAGCCTAGACCGAATGCTCCAAATACCATTGCCCAAATAAGATGTGTTGTATTTTCCATTTTAGAAATTGCTGAATTCTGATCAAAATTAACATAGTTCAAGATTGCGCACTTTTTTTACTTTCAGGGCGAAATGGGAACAGAGTTATTTATCAGCTGGAAAATAAATCTGTCCCCTTTTTTCCCACAGAAATGCGTGCCTCGGTTCCAGACACTATAAAAAAAGGGCGGCTCGTGGAGCCGCCCTTATACCTGCTTCTTGCTACTTTCGGTTTAGGGCAAAGCGCTGCAGTCGAAACCAATACCGTTGCTGCCGGCCATGCCTTCAAACTGCCACAGGTTCAGGCCACTGTCGTTGTTTTTGCCATCGCCTTGTAGCGTCCCACAGTCTTCCGGGCCGTTCATGTCATCGTCCGAGCAGGACACGTGGAAAGTCGAGATTCCCTCCACTGCACCTGAGATATCCCAGACAATGTCGTTGCCCAGCCCGGCCAAACCACTGAAGGTCACTTCCTGGCCATATATCACACCGGCAACCATCGCGCCGGTGGGCGATGTGACATCGACCCCGTCCGGACCGTCCCAGATCATCGACAGGGAATCGATGGGCTTGGCGTCTTTGCAGACGAAGGGTTGCAGACCCGGTACAAAGGTCACCGAGCAGCCTTCCTTGAAGTTCACAGTAATTGAGATCTGGTCTGCCGTGGCATCCTTGTACTTCTGCGTCGTTTCGAAGGTCAGTTCCTTGGTGTCACCCGCCTTGATCTGGCGGTTCTTCAGATCGTTGATGAAGTCCGCATCGGTAAAGGTCCAGGTCATCGGACGGGTGTCGTCCTTGAAAATATCACCGCTGAGTTTGATCTTCTTCACCTCGCCGAACTCATCCGGTGCCGACAGCTCGATGCTCTCGACCGTCGCAACATCATCACCGGCATTGGTGAGCTTCCACTTGATCTTGTTATCCTCAAGTCTGAAATCACCCGGTGTCACCACGCAGGGCGGCGGCTCGGCCACGGTAATCGTGGTGCTATCCATCGCTGAGCACACGCCACCATCCGGTGCAGTCGCTGTCACAGTGACCGTGCTGGTGACAGGTTCAGTCACAAACACCGTGGCCATCAATGGCGGATCAGTGACCTGGCCTGCGAGCAGGTCGATGGGGCTGCCCGGCACGGTGGTCGGATCGAGTCCGTCATCCTCGACAGTGATGCCCGTCAGGTCAACACCCCCCGTGTTTGAGACCACGTAAGTGTACTTGACCTCGGCACCGGACTGGACGGTGCCCTGCTCTGCGTTCACAAAGCCAACCACCTCGATGGCGCCGAAGCGATCACCGATACGGAGATCCTGTGAACAGGACGTATGCAGGGTGATGTCCTCCAACAGGCTGCCACTGCCGTCCAGTATCTGGATACGTGATTCGCTGTCGAAGTCAGACCTGCCGGCATTCGCCGCCGTTGCCGTGACTACATCACCATCGTTGACCGTAGCACCAGGGCCGGTATCAAGAGATACATGAGTCCCATCGGGCTTGCTCACGATGATCTGCACGGGTGCGTTAGTAGCGGCAATGTCGGTGCATGACCATTTACTGCTGTCCTGGGTGTTGCTGGATACGGTGCAGTCATCACCGGCATTGAATCGGAAGCTGATTTCCGTCGGCCGCTGGGTGCAAAGCTCACCATCCTGACTCTGGATTTCGCACTCTTTCGTGCCCGGCAGCGGTTCATCGGCTGTACAATTCAGCTCACCGCCCGCATCGACAATACCTTCGAGCAACCAGTCATTCAGAAAACCGGTCTTGTCCTTGCCATCGCCCTCGGGCATGCCGCAGTCCTCGGCGCCGTCCATGCCATCATCCGAGCAGGACAGATGGAAGGTCGACTCGCCCAGCTTGTTGCCGTTGGCATCGAAGATTTCCCAGATCACGTCGTTGGATGAACCGGCATAACCGCTGACGGTCACTTCATCGCCCACCTCGATGCCGGAAATCTCGTCCAGCAGTTCATCATTCGTGTCGCCCTTGTATGCCTTTATCGTGACGGTCTCCCCCGGGGCTTGCGGGCCATTCCAGATCATCGTGAGTTCATCGATGGGCCTGGTGCATACATAGTCATCGGACGGAGGAGGTGTCGGCACCAGGCATGTCTTTTCGACCGCCAGTGCACAGGATTCTGGCAGACCACCCAGCGTTCCCTTCGCCTCGCCACCGAAATTCACGGTAAAGTCTCCGGTGAAATCCGACTGCTCGCTGTTGAGCGAGATACCTATGGTCTGCGGATAGAGCGAGGCCAGCTGACCACCGGTGACCGTGAACGTAAAGTCGAATTTATCGGTTGTGCCCCCGGAATCCTCAAATCCAAACCCGCTGACCTCACCGGTCAACAACACCCCTGAAACAAAACCCAGGCCCGGCACGGTGGCGTCGCCGGTCACGAGCAGATCATCGCCCGGAACGCCACCCGTGAGTGCACCCGCGGCATCGACCGTAATATTGATGATAAAGCTTTCAGGACCGGAAATGGTGGCCGGTGGATTCCCTGAGACCAGAATCGCCAGCGGTGAGGCGTTCACGGAAAAAATGTCACTAACCGCGTCGTAGGTCGCCACACCCTGGTTGTTAAAAGAGATAAACGGAAGATCGAGGGTATTGTCCAGTAGTGCAGCCAGTGACGTACCCGGCAAAGCCGAAGCGATTGCCATAGTAAACAAAAGCCCGCAACGGGCCAGCCATTTTTGATATCTGTTAAATAATTTGCTCATCTGCTGCTCCTTTTATGCCAGTTGCTGGCTGCAGTTCATTGTTAAATCAAAAGACAAACCGGGACGTATATCTGGTTTTCACTATGCCAGTAGACAGGCTTGTTAAGAACCAACAAGCCATGGTTTGCCCCTAAGTTATTTGCTCTTGGCTAACGTTAAGATGCTTTTAGCTGTGCTGACGGCGTCGGCCAAACCCGGCCAGGCTGAGCAGACCCGCGCCGAACAGCCACACTGCCGCTGGCAGCGGAACCGGTGCTACATCGGCGACACCAAAGCCGGCGTTGTTGAAATCATTAGTGAAGTCACCAGTGAAACCCGCGTCGCTCAAGATGATCCCACCGGGCACACTACCGTAAAGACCCGCTGCGTCACCACCGGTCACGTCAAATAGAAATTCCAGGGGATCGCCACCCGCATCGGGGAAGCCGAAGGCGGTCAACGTGCCGGTCAACAGCGTGCCGCTGTTGAAGCCCAGCGAGGCTACCGTACCGCCAATGCTGAGTGTCCCGCTGACCAGCGCGCCGCTGTCATCGATGGTCGCTGTCAGGTCGAAGGTGCCGCCAGTGATGGTCTCCGCGGGAACGCTGCCATCATCGTCCAGCTCCTCAGCAAAACCGCTAGCGGTGAAGACGTCGGTCCCGGCATTATATTCGACGCTTATGAAATCGGACACGATATCTGGAAAGTCATTGAGAGTCAGATTCAGCGGGGCGGCATGGGCTGCAGACCCCAGCATGAGGAATGCGACGATTGTAAGTGCCCTGCCTGCCGAATGGATAGAACGGGCGGTGTGACCAGGATTGGCAAATAATTTCATGGTGAATTCTCCCTGTGTTTTGTTTTAGTTCATTTGTTACTTTCCGACTGCAATCATGCGAGCATGTTTGCGACTCGGAAAGCTAAAAAATTCACCAACCTAGACGCAAATAATATGCCAAATCAAATAAGGGCTCGCAGAATCATATGGTTACTTGATGCACCTGATCATGACAGATATTGCATATGTAAATAATACTGACACATTCGCGCCTACCCCGTTTCAGATAAGCCTTCCTTTATTGCGAATAATCATATGCTTGTGTCAATCTGGCGGTTAATGAATAGATGTAAGATTATTCGACATATTGGTTCATAACGAAGAACGTGGCGGACAATAATTGACCATAAAGCTCTTATATACGTAAATGTTCATGACACTTCCGACCGAAACAGTTTCACACAAGCCTTCCTCTGTATAAGGACATATACTTGCGACCATCTGACGGTTATCGTCTCTATGTAATATTTACTGTGTTAACAGTTGGGGATGATGGTGGAGTCGAGGACAATAGATAAAAGGGTGGTGTCCAACAGCAGTCCCTCCCACTGCAGGTCACTGTATTAATATGTTTTGTTAGGCAAGTAAACTCAATTGGCACATGCTCTGAATAACCGCCCTCAGTCTGCATAATAAATTTGATCCGGTCTCCTAAATATTTTCCTTGATAACGGTGTATATAGATTTTCGGCTCTTCCGACTCCAGCAACTCTTGCGTTTTCGTAATGAATTGGAGCTTGTCGTTTTTTATTACTCCTTCAAGAATACCCTTCTTTTTTCGAAAAATGAAACCGTTCCGTATAATTCCTCACCATCGCCACGAAAAGTAAATGTGGAAAGAGAAATTATCAGGGCTCCCACAACAACCAGGTCGCGAAAAACAGGGTTATACCTGACTCGCTGATTAAATCTATCTACTCGCGACTATTGTTCATTCATAAGCAACACGGCTACAGGTACGTGCTTTTTCGTGCGAACTTGATGGCTCGTTGGAGTGAATTACTTACCACTTAATTTCGCTTTACGCTCTTTTGTAAATTCCCACCATTTTTTAGGTGGGCCACCTTTCATGTAGTTTACAGCCGAGATGAATATATCTATAACGCAAGGATCATGTCTCTGCCGTGTAATATTGCACAGTTCAGTATACATTCGATATGGGTCTTTATTTATTAAGTCAATTGGTTCTTTTAACCCTATAAGCATAAAATCCTTTTCAATGGCTTTGCCAACATTAGGTATATCCTGAAAACTTATGATTTTATTCCTTATCACATTTATTGCTTTTGCACTCTAACAGTTAAGCTAATTGGCGCTGCGCGCTCTTTGCTTTGTGTCCAAATTGAGCGCCTTGTTAGATATTCTTTTTACCTCCTCATAGAAATCGTATTCATAAAAGATGTCATATATACCATCACCATTAGAATCGAAGTCAGCGCCAATTAATTTATTCATTTTGTATTTTTGTTTTTTCTTAGGAGAATTTATATCAGGTCCTGTTAATTGCACTTCCGCGAGTACATCATTTTCGAAGATCGCGAGGAGATCTATCTTTCCGTCTTGATTGGTATCTGATTCCTGCGATTTAAGACTACCTTGATGATATTTATATGTGGTTTCATATGTTCCATCAAAATCATCATCTGTTTCAGATTTATATATAATCCCCTTACGGTTATATGAATTGACCACGTCAGTTACTCCATCTCGATTTCGATCAACTTCAACACGAGAAAGTCGATTATCTTTATAAATCCATTTTTCATCTAGTTGACCATCATTGTTGTAATCTATGCCATCACTGGTTATTGGTGAGTTATATGCCCAAAATGTCAAGCCTATGCCTATTATGAGCCCGAACAATAACCCAGTACCAATGTTGGAACCACTCTTAACAGGAGTGTGAGCATCTGTATTATCTATTTGTGTTGAATCCCATTCGTCAATAACAGTTCGCGCCTTTTCATAATTAGAATCTTCTACGAGAACTCGAACGATATTCATAGCCTGTAGCTCACCGACACCACCTTGCAGGTACTCACCATCCACGCGGCATTCAATCCCCTCTTGCTGTAGCAGGTTAAGAATCATGTGTGCCTCGAGCCCTGACGATGCTTCGAATATTGTTCTCATAAAATTCTAAAGTTTGAGTTAAGTGTCCTTAGCGAAGCGGAGGTCAGACTTGAACAAATTGTTATGTTTTACTGCAATTATCATTTACTAAATTCTGTAATTTTCTCTATATCATAAATTGCTTCAGTAATACTCTCCAATCTATTCTCTAAAATAGACTGAGCATCATAAAGGCCACGGTTGTAGAAATATGGACCTATATCCTCTGAAAAGAAATCAAGCAAAAATTGTGCGTCGAATTGACCTATTTCCTGATTTAGTTCTTCACTAAAATAAAGCTGGATCTTTTTAGTAATGATCGCTATTTCTTCTTTTGAGAATTCTATTTTTGACATAGATTATTATTTTTAATTTTTAAACATAACGGCTGAGCTGTGGGGCCAAGCGAGCTGTTTGCCTGGCCCCGGCGTGTGCGCGCTTTTTGCACACACGACTTGAGCGACTTGTTAAGCGCTTTCTGCTTGTGTTTCGTAAACATCTTTAAATACTAACATTTTTGTTAATTCTTGTTCAGCCCCCTCGGGGAAGCCGCACCTTGCTGTGAAGGTGGTTGTGTCTTTGTATGTGCCAAATAGCCTGTCCCAGATGGGTAGGTCACTGAAATTGTATTTATGCACATTATATTGATGATGTATTGAATGCAGTTCTGGTGTTTGAATGAAGTAGCGTAGCCACTCAGGCGATTTTATATTTGCGTGATAAAAATATTCACCTGTGGCTGCAAACAAGTTGTACCAAATGCTAGCCAACAGCGAAACGCCTGATATGGGAAATAATATAAGAGCCGTAATGAATGTGTTAGTAAATATTTCAATAGGGTGTTTGTAAAATGAAGTTAATATTTCGATTCTAGATGCGGAGTGATGTATTTGATGAAATATTACCCAGAAACCATCTTTATGCCTTAAACGATGCCACCAGTAAAATACAAAAGTACCTATAAACCAACCTATAAAACCTTCAATAACAGGAGCGTTTAATGCGCTTAGATTAAGCAATGAAATATTGCCAAACCAAACCAGCCATAGCTTTCCAGTAAGTAGAGTAATGCCTAATTGAATAAGATTGATGGAAATAGACCGAAAATACCATCCTGTAGAATTAGGAAGCTCGCGACCAGGAAATACTCTTTCTAAGATCAGAAATAACGTAGTAGCTAATATTAATAATATTGTCGGTAATGTCATATTTATTTACGCATAACGTTTAAGCCCAGCCATAGCGGTTGAGCAGTCGGCTGGTGCGCATTGTTAGGCCAGTTTGCCGACATGGTTGGGAATTAGTAGCCTGCGCATTGCGTACGCCACCGCCAACAAAATTACCCACTCGACCAGGATCGTAGTCCAGTGGGCATCAGTAATGAATGATAGCTCAAGTAGCGTCAATACCAACACTACATGCACGAAAAGAAGCAGGTGCTGCCTTGAATGTGGCGTAACTCGGGAGGATATAATAAGCCACCCGGCAATTAGCGGAGGCGCATAGAATGTGAGCCACAACGGCGCGTATATCTGTATCGCCGCTCCAGGGTCTGTACCAACACCTGGATCGCCCAGTTGGAATAAGACGACATTCAGGGATACCAGAGTAGCCGCCAACATTACGTACACAGGAAGCACCCAGATAGTTCCCTTCATTATTTCTCCTATGGGACTAACGTTCGACTTGAGTGGTCGCAGCGAAGCGGAGGTCACGCTTGAACGACTTGTATGGTATATGGCAGCTCATTCTTCCTTAGTGGTTTTAGAAACACCAGTAAACCTTAAGATTTGCTTACCCATGATTTTTTCGCTTGGTCTCAAAACATAAGCTGTCGCTATAGTCATTAACCCGTAAAAAAACATTTCTTCATTGTCTTGAGCGACAAATAATACTAATACTGCGGCAAGAACAATGGTTACTATGGTATAGATAGTCCATGCCGCTTTAGTGTAATAATCGTACTTCTGGTTTGTGTTATCGGTCATATTATTCTATTCCTGTAATATGTATTATTATTACCCTAGTATTATTTATAAATACTACATATAAAATATTCTATTTACCTAACGTCCCGCTTCACCGGGCACAAAATGCGGAGCGAGAAACGAGCGCAGCTTTCTGCGATCCGTGTGCAAGCGGTTGTTATGCATTAGGATTATTCAAAATCGTGAAGTATTCTTTTAACGTGTGTTTGCCATATTCAGGAGCTAGCATATCCATTGCCATGACTGTCATGAAGAATTCAACTGGTCCATAAACCTTGCTTCCGGTAAGTAACCTGACCAGTTTGAGAATTGTAACCCTTACCCAATCTGGAATATGTGTTATTTTCGGTTTATTGCCCAAAACATCAAAGGCTATTGATGCAATCTCATTTTGAGTGAGTGTTTCGGGGCCTCCAATTTCAATTTCTTTATCAGACCTGTCGATAGCATCAACGCAAACAACTGCCAA
>Ga0316192_10000905_pt1 | contig 21766 bp, 21 predicted proteins | sample MerIslwburrow_MG_FD_204931 | JGI IMG/M metagenome (GOLD analysis project Ga0316192, IMG submission 204931) | Coastal sediment microbial communities from Maine, United States - Merrow Island worm burrow | ecosystem: Environmental > Aquatic > Marine > Coastal > Sediment | place: USA: Maine...
AGATACTAGGGCTTTTATTGGCACAGCTTGCACCGGAGTTCGTGGAGACCCGCCGTCAGTCTGGCTGGCGGGAGGTGAGCTGTCGGAGGGTTCAGCTCAGCGCCTGTCGGCTGTTTCGCGTACCAGGCGGGCGGTCCAGGTCGGATCCTCGACGTGAACGTTGTGGCCCCGTCCGGCCGCGATCCGGGGATTGTCGACGAACACGGCCAGGTCGGCCTGCGAAACCATGGCGTCGTGCTCCCCGGCGCCGAGGACGACGCTGGTCGCTGTGGCCCGGGCCTGGGTCATGAGCCCGGCCATGTCCAACGGTTGCTGAGCGAACGTTGCCGGGTCCTGGCTCACCCGCCACCGGCCATTGTTGTCGCTGACTACGGCCTGTCCCAGCGCCGGGTCGTCGGCTGCGAGAAGGCCGTGCAACCCGGCTTGACGTAGATGGCGGGCCAGGGCCTCGTCGCGTGAGGCGAACCAGCGCACTCCACGGGCGGCGACCCCTGCCATGGTGGCAACGTCGTCATCGGTCCACATGACCTTGATTCCGAGACCGATGACGGCCTTTACCGGTGTGGGATACGCCCCCGACGCCAGGGCGAGGCCCACCCCACCCCCAAGGGAATGGCCGACCACGATCACCCCGGCATCGGCATCGGCATCGGCATCGCTCGGTTCATCCTCGGCGAGGGTGTGCACCACTTCATCGGCCAGAGCGTCAACGGTGTAGCTGCCGGTCCAGGGGGAGCGACCGTGTCCGGCCAGGTCGGGGGCCATCACCGGGCCGGGCCAGTCGAGTTCGGCCCGCAGCCGCGACCACACACCGCTGGTGGCACCGAGGCCGTGGAGTAGGAGCAGGGTCGGGGCCGTCATGGGTTCACCACTGAACTGGCAGTGACTTCAGGCCCTGCTGGAAGTTCGATCGCAGCCGGACCGGTTCACCGTCGAGCGAGAGTCGGCCGAGTTGACCCAGGATTTCCCCGAGCATGGAACGCATTTGAAGCCGGGCCAGATGGGAACCGATGCAGAAATGAGGCCCAAAGCCGAACGAGACATGCTCGCTCTCGGACCGGGTGATATCGAAGCGATGGGGGTTGGTGAAAACGGCGGGATCCCGGTTGGCGGCGACGTGGTAGACGGCGACCTTGTCGCCGATGCCGATGGTCTGCCCACCAAGCTCAATGTCTCGGGTTGCGGTGCGCCGGAAGTGGATGACGGGAGGCCAGAACCGCAGCATCTCCTCAATGGCCGACGGCAGCAACTCAGGATGCGCCAGCAATTGATCGTAGGCGTCGGGGTGCTCGATCAGGGTCAGCACCGCCCCTGGAATGGCGTTGCGCAGAGTCTCGTTTCCGGCAACGGCGAACAGGAAGAACAGCGTCTCGAACTCCTCGTTCGACACCACCGTTCCCTCGTGGGAGGCCTTGAGCAGCAGCGAGACGATGTCATCACCGGGATGTTGGCGGCGGTGCTCGGCCAGTGCGTTGGCGTAGGCGTAGAGGTCGGCCAGGCCATCCCGGGTTCGAGGATCGGGGGGTGAGCCGTCGGGGCCGGGTGGGGGGCGTTGGGCCACGGCCCGCCGAGCCATCTCGGTGCCCTGGTCGGGATCGAACACGGCCGATTCCGCGTAGTCGGCGTCCTGGTAGCCGATGACCCGGTTCGACCAATCATAGAGCAGGCCCTGGTCCTGCTCGGGCAGGCCCAGCACGGCGGCCAGCACCGCAACCGGGAGGTCGCCGACCACGTCGGTCACCAAATCACAGTGGTCGCGGTTGGTCACCGACGCCACCAACTGCCGGGCTCGGGTGGAGATCTCGGTTTCCAGGGTGGCGATGGCCCGGGGCACAAACGCCTTGGACAACAGGCTCCGCAACCGGGTGTGCTCCGGTGGGTCCTGATTGAGCATCATCTGGCGTACAAAAGCCAGGTCCTCGGGGGTGGCGGGATCACGGAGCTGGGTGCCGCCGAGATGGCTGGAGAAGGTGGCGGCGTCGCGCAGCACATCCCTGGTTTCGTGGTAACCGAGCACGGCCCAGTAACCCGGTCCGGCCTGCCAGCCGACCAGGGCGGGTTCCGGCACCCAATGCACGGGGCCCGTTGCCCGCAGCCGGTCGATGGCATCGTGGGGCACGCCGTGTTGATAGGTGGCTGAGTCAAAGAGAGCAAGTACGTCCTCGGCCTCGGTCACGGTGGGGATCAGCCTTCGGTCAGCCGGTTCGAGCGGGCGGTTCGCAGGACCCACACTCCGAGGGTGATGGTGACGACGGCCAATGCCACATGCACGGCTATGAAGGCAAAGTTGTAGGCGCCGAGGGCGATGTCGATGCCTCTGAACGCCCAGACCACGATGCCATAGACAGCCAGGATGGTGGCTGAGCGGTCGAGCCCGGGCAGCCAGGGGTCGTTGGCTCGACGACGCTCAGGTGAGCGCAGTTGGCGGACGGCCATCACGGTGACGACAACCGCCAGTCCGACGAAGCTCCAGGCCATGCTCAGGCGCACGACCCGATCCCAACCCGACAACACCTCGTCGGCGGCGATATTGCGGATGCGCCCCACCCACACGAACAGCGTCCACGCCACCAGGGCGGCAACGGAGCAGACGCCACGAATCCGGCTGCGAATGCTGAGGGGGGTGAGGGTTGAGGTCATGTTCAGGTGCTCCGCTGACCAAGGATAGATGTTGGCGGCGATCCGGTCGACACTACGGAGCGGTAGTTTTGCAGTTGTGACCTTGACCCCATCCGACACCGCCAAATCGACGCCCTCGACTGAGTCCGCTCCCGATTTTGTGCGGGCCAAGGTCAAAGACGACAACGCGCAGCAACGTTTCGGGGGACGGGTCAAGACCCGCTTCCCGCCCGAGCCGAACGGCTTCCTCCACATCGGCCACGCCAAGGCCATCGGCCTGAACTTTGGGCTCGCCGCCGAATTCGGTGGGAGCTGCAACCTGCGCTTCGACGACACCAACCCCGAGACTGAGGAAGAACGGTACATCCACGCCGCCGAGGCCGACCTGGCCTGGCTTGGGTACACCCCCCATGGCGAGATCAAGCACGCCTCGGACTACTTCGAGCAGCTCTACCAGTGGGCCGAAGACCTCGTAACCAAGGGTTTGGCCTACGTCGATGATCAGGACGCCGAGACCATCTCCCAGCAGCGGGGCGGCTTCGGCCAACCGGGGGTTGAGAGCCCCTATCGCAGCCGGAGTATCGAGGGGAACCTCGATCTGTTCCGTCGGATGCGAACCGGTGAGTTCGACGACGGCGCCCGCGTGCTGCGGGCCAAGATCGACATGCAGAGCGAGAACATGCAGCTGCGCGATCCCGTGCTGTACCGCATCCGTCGGGCCACCCACGTCCGTACCGGCGACACCTGGGTCATCTACCCGACCTATGACTGGGCTCACGGGCAGTCCGACGCCATCGAGGGGGTCACCCACTCGATATGCACGTTGGAGTTCTCCGACCACCGGGCCCTCTATGACTGGTTTCTCCAGCAACTCGACCTGCCGTTTGACAAGCCGGAGCAGACCGAGGTGGCCCGCCTGGCCCTGACCCACACGGTGCTGTCGAAACGTAAGCTCCGTCAGTTGGTTGAGGAGGGCCACGTCGACGGGTGGGACGACCCCCGGATGCCGACCCTGCAGGGTCTGCGCCGTCGCGGCTACCCACCGGCGGCGATCCGGTCCTTTATTGACGCCATTGGCCTGGCCCGAACCAACAGCATGCACGACATCGAACTGCTCGAATCATTCGTGCGGACCGATCTCAACGTCACCGCCCTGCGGCGCATGGCCGTGTTGCGCCCCCTGAAGTTGGTCATCACCAACTGGCCCGAAGGCGAAGTGGTGCAGGTCGAAGCGAGGAACAACCCCGAGGATGACGAAGCCGGTACCCGCCAGGTGCCCTTCTCCGGTGAACTGTGGATCGAGCAGGATGACTTCAAGCTGGAACCACCGCCCAAGTACTACCGGCTGAGCCCGGGCCGGGAGGTGCGGCTGCGGGCCGGTTTCTACGTCACCGCTACCGATGTCGTGGTTGGCGACGACGGCGAGGTTGTTGAGGTCCGCGCCACGTACGACCCACTCAGCGCCGGGGGGTCGACCCCCGATGGCCGCAAGGTCAAATCAACCATTCACTGGGTTTCGGCCCCGCACGCCGTCGATGCCACGGTGCACCTCTACGATCGGCTCTTCATCGCCGCCCATCCTGGCGCCGACGGGACCGACCCCCTCGACAGTCTCAACCCCAACTCCCGTGAGACCCTGACCGGGGCCAAGTTGGAACCGGTGCTGGCCGAGGTGGAGCCGGGCCAGGTGGTGCAGTTCGAACGGCTCGGCTACTTCGCCGCCGACCTTGATGACGCCTCGGTGTTCCATCGCACCGTCGGCCTGCGCGACGAGTGGGCCAACATCCAAAAACGCAATGCGGCGGGGTCCAACAAGCCCAAGGGTAAGAAGCAGGCGAAACAGGGCCAGAAGGAAAAGCAGGGCCACAAGCAGCGGTAGCGGCGGTTCTTCCGCCGGGCTGGTTGCGTTGAGGTGACCCCGGGTACCGTTTGTTTTGTCGCGCCAGAATCACAAGGGGAACCGCACACCATGTCCGATATCACGCTCGAATCCTTCACCGACGAGGCGAAGTCGTTTCTGGAGGCCAACGCCACCCGTAAGGCCGAGGCCTCCGCCTTCGTGTGGGGTGAGGGCCCTGACGATGCGGCGTTGTTCGAAGAGGTCGACCGGGACAAAGAGCGTCAGGACCTGGTCGACGCCCAGCAGTGGCGGGCCAGGCGCTACGACGCCGGACTGGGTTGGATCACCGGCCCGACGGCGCTGGGCGGACGGGGTCTGCCCCGCACCTACGAGCAGGCCTACAACGACCTCGAAGCCCGCTATGCCGTGCCCGACCAGGGTTTCTTCGGTATCGGCCTGGGCATGGTGGCCCCCACGATCCTCGATCACGGCCGACCCGAGGTGTCGAGCGAGCTGCTACCCAAGATGTACCGGGGCGACGTCGTTGGCTGCCAGTTGTTCTCTGAGCCGGGGGCCGGGTCGGATCTGGCCAGTTTGCAGATGAAGGCCGAAAAGGACGGCGACGAATGGGTGGTAACCGGCCAGAAGGTGTGGACCTCGGGCGCCCACTACTCTGACATCGGCGAGGTGATCTGCCGCACCGACCCCGAGATGCCCAAGCACCGCGGCCTGACCGGCTTTGTGGTCGACATGAAGGCCGAGGGGGTGGACATCCGCCCCCTGCGGCAGATGACGGGCGGGGCCAACTTCAACGAGGTGTTCTTCAACGAGGTGCGGATCCCCGACACCCACCGCCTGGGTGACGTCAACGACGGTTGGCGGGTGGCTCTGACCACCCTGATGAACGAGCGGGCCTCCATCGGAGGCGGAGGTGGAGCCGGTGGCGGGTTCACCCGACTCAAGGAGATGGTGCGCCACTTCGGCTTGGCCGATGACCCCGTCGTCCGCCAGGAGTTGATGGACATCTACATCAACGGTCAGATCCTCAGGTACTCCAATCAGCGGGCCATGGCCAAGATGAAGGCCGGCCAGCTACCCGGCCCGGAGATGTCGGGAGGGAAGTTGTCCCTGACCGACAACATGCGCCGCACGGTGGCCCTGGTGTCCAAGGTGCTCGGGCCCCGCCTGGCGGCCGACACCGGCGAGTGGGGTACGTTCTCCTGGGCGGGCTATGTGCTGGGCATGCCGGCCATGGCCATCGCCGGAGGCTCCGACCAGGTCCTGCGCAACATCATGGGCGAGCGGGTACTCGGCCTGCCCAAGGAGCCTGGTATCGACACCACCAGCCCGTTCAAGGACCTGGCCGTCGGTACCCAGCGCAAGGAGTAGTCAGCGCTCAGCGCTCAGCGCTCAGCGCTCAACGCTCAGACGGTGATGGCCTTGGCGATGACCTCGCTGGCGGCGGCCACCCCGGAACTGCCGAGCGGCATACCCATGGCCGTCAGGGCGGCTTCGAGGGTGGCCAGGGTGCCGAGCAGCATCGGTGGGTTCACGTGGCCCATGTGCCCAATGCGGATCGCCCGGTCCTCAAATCCGCCGATGCCGGCCCCCAACACCAGTCCCATCTTGTCCTCGCAGACCTCGGCCAGCCGTTCGGGGTCGAGCGAGCCCGTCAGTATGGTGGTCACGCCATTGGCCCGGTACTCGGGGTCGGGGATCTGCAGTTCCATCCCGCCCGGGGTGGCCCAGGCATCGACGGCAGCGTGCACGGAGCGGGCCAGGACCTCGTGGCGGTGCCAGACCGGTTCCAGCCCACCCTCCTCCTCGATCATGGCGAGGGCCTCGTGGAGGGCGTACAGATGGGAGATCGGGAGGGTCCCGTTGTAGAGCATGTAGGTCATCTCAGGGTTGATCCGGGACTCCCAGTCGAGATAGCCAACCCGCAGGTCAGCGGTGGCGTTGGCGGCCAGGGCCTTGTCGTTGGCCCACACGAACGAGATCCCGGGCGGCACCATCAGGCCCTTCTGGCTGCTGCCGATGGTGACGTCGACGTTCCAGGCGTCCATCTCGTAACGCTCGACGCCCAATGAGGCAATGCAGTCGACCATGAACAGCCCCGGATGGCTGGCAGCGTCGATGGCGGCCCTCACGGCGGGGATGTCGTTGCGGATCGAGGTGGCGGTGTCGGTCTGGACGATCAGGATGGCCTTGATCTCATGGCTGGTGTCGGCCTCGAGGCGGGCCTGGAGGGCGACCAGATCGGCTGGTTCCCGATCATCGCCGGCCAGTACCTCGACGTCGATGCCGGAGATGGCAGCCATGTCGCCCCACCACTTGGCAAAGCGCCCGGTCTGGATCACCAACACCTTGTCACCTCGCGACAAGGTGTTGGACAGCGCCATCTGCCAGGCCCCGTGGCCGTTGGCAACCACCAGGAAGGGCTGGCCTGACGTCCGAGCCAGCTTGGGCAGGGCGGCGAACACCTCGTCGGAGATGTCGAAGATCTCGCCCCGGTACATGTTGGGCATCGGTTTGGCCATGGCGGCCAGGACACGATCGGGGATCACTGAAGGCCCTGGGCTTACCACCATCGGTCGGCCATGACGCAAAGACATGCTTTGAACTCTAACTACGTCAGGTCGCCGGAGGCACAACCGTCCGGGGTGGTCTGGGAGCCGTTAGTTGATCTGACGGTCGTGACCTTCCCAGAATGGGGCCCGGAGATCACGCTTCAGTACCTTGCCCGGCCCCGACTTCGGCAGGGGATCATCCTGGAAGGCAACCGATTTCGGCACCTTGTAGCCGGCGATCCGGGCCTTGCAGTGGGCGATGACGGCAGCCTCGTCGATGTCGGCGTCAGGGCGGGGGACAACAACGGCGTGTACCGCCTCGCCCCACTGTTCGTCGGGAATACCGAACACCGTGGCCTCCAGCACACCGGGAAGGGTGTAGACGGCGTCCTCCACCTCGGTGCAGTACACGTTCTCCCCTCCTGAGACGATCATGTCCTTGGACCGGTCGACCAGGTAGAGATAGCCGCTTCGGTCGAGATAGCCAAGGTCGCCGGTGCGGTACCAGCCGTCGTCGTCCATGGCCGCTTTGGTCTCGGCCGGCTTGTTCCAGTAGCCGATCATCACGTTCGGGCCCCGGACCGTCACCTCGCCAACCTCGCCAACCGGGACGGGGACCCCGTCGGGGGAGCGGATCGACAGTGACACTCCTGGTGGAGCAACCCCACAGCTCTTGGCCCGCTCGTCGTCGAGGTAGGTGTCCTCGTGGCGAAAAATCGAGGCCAGGGGAGAGAGTTCAGTGGCGCCGTAGAGGTGGATCAGTTCACTGTCGAACAGTTCCTGGGCCCTGCGCAGCACCTCCAAGGCGATGGGGGAGGCGCCGTGGGAGAGCCACCGTAGGGACGAAACGTCGCGGGGTTTGGCCGCTTGGGACTCAACCATGGCCGCCAACATTGCGGGAACGGCGATGGCCGAGGTGATGTGTTCGCTCTCGATGAGATCCAGAGTGACCTCGGGGTCGAAGGTGGGCTGGACGATGTTGGCCGCTCCCACCCACAGCGCTGCCAGTGCGGCGTAGACCCCAGCGGCATGGAACATGGGAGCCATGGTGAGGTAGCGGTCGTCTTCGAGCAGGGGCTGGGCCAGTTGGGTGTGCACGGCGTTGGCCATGAGGTTGGCGTGGGTGAGCATCACGCCCTTCGAGGCGCCCGTGGTGCCCCCGGTGTAGAATAACCCGGCCATCGTTTCGGGAGTCACGGTGGGTTCGGATTCGGGAGCTGCGGCCAGCAACTCGTCGTACTCGCCGGTGTCGATGCGGATGACCCGCTCCACCACATCGGCCAGGGCTCCGGGGTCGCGGTCGGTGATGAGGACCCGGGCTCCGGCATCGGTGGTTGCGTAGATCAGTTCGGGCTCGGCCCAGCGGGTGTTGTGGGGCACGATGGCCCGGTTGGCGCTGGGGATGCCGACAAAGAGCTCCAGATAGCGGTCGGAGTTGAGGGCCCACAGGGCCACCCGGTCACCGGGGTCGGTGATCGACTCCAACAGGCCCGCCACTTTCCGGGTGCGTTGGGCCAGTTCGGTGAAACTGCGCCGGATGTCGCCGCAGACCACGGCCTCGCGGTCGCCGAAGAGTTGCTCGGCCCGCTGCAGGGGATCTCGCATGGTGTACATGGTTTGCCACCTCCAAATTTGCTCCTAATCTAGCCACAACTGGCAGCGGGATCTGAACTTTGGTCCTCTAACAATTAGACTCTCAAAATATGAGTTCGTCTGCCACGCCCACTGCGCCTGTGGTTACCAGGGGCGCCTTCTCCTCGTTCCAGGCCAAGGGCTACCCCACGTTGTGGTGGGCGGGGCTGTTTTCGTTCATTTCGGTCCAGATGCAGTTCCTGCTTCGAGGCATTCTGGCCTGGGATCTGACCGGCCGCGAGAGCGCCCTCGGTCTGACCTACCTCTGTTTCGGCCTTGCCCTGCTCATCGCCACCCCGCTGGGTGGCGTGGCCAGCGATCGCCTGTCAAAACGGGCAGTGCTGATCGTGAGCCAGGCGGCGCTGATGCTGGTTGCCGTGATCATGGGAGTCGCCGTGCTCACGGGCGTGGTTCAGTTCTGGATGTTGTTGGTGGCGGCAGTGGTACAGGGCGCCTCGTTCGGGTTCTTCGGCCCGGCACGAGTGGCCATCGCGGCGGAGATCGTCGGTCGCGAGCAGTTGGGCAATGCCATCACCCTTTCGCTGCTGTCGATGAACGGCACCCGGGTGTTTGCTCCCGCTCTGGCCGGTGTGCTGGCCGGGGTGGCCACCATCGGGATCGGCGGGGCCTATCTCATCGCCGCTATCGGCTCCATGGTGAGTTTCTCCTACCTGGTGCGCCTACCCAAGCCGAAACCGACCAGCGCCGCTTCTCAGGCGACGGCACCCAGGCGGTCGGCCAACCCATGGGTGGAGATTGTCGGTGGGGTCCAGTACGTGTTGGCCCGTCGGCCCCTTCGCCGCCTGGTCATCAGTTCGTTCTTCGTGATCATGTTCGGCTTCAACTACGTGGCCTTCTACCCGGCGCTGATCAAGGGTGAATACGGGTTGGGCGATGAGTGGGTCGGTTACATCAGTTCCGCCAGTGCCATGGGTGCCGTTGTCGTCTCGATCCCGCTGGCGGCTCGGGCCGACTCGGTGTGGGCCAAGGTGGCTATGACGATTGCTGGGCTGGGCTTTGGTCTCGGCGTGGCAGGGGTTGGTGCGTCACCCACCTTTTGGGTCACCTTCTTCGTGATCTGCTTCGTCGGTGGGGCCACCACGATCTACCAGTCGTTGTCAAACACCATGGCCATGAGCATGACCGACGATGCCCACCAGGGGCGGGTGCAGTCGCTGATGCAGCTGTCGTTCGCCGGGTTCGGGATCGCCGCGCTGCCCCTTGGAGTGTTGGCCGAGTGGATCGGGCTTCGGCCCACGATCATGGTCATGGGCGCCATCGCCACGCTGTCGGTGGTGCTCTATGGCGTGTTCGAGGGAGGATGGCCCGGACTCCGACCGAAGTCGGCAGCACCGATCGATACCGTGGATGACAATGGCGCGTTCCCTGTCCCTATTGCTGCCCGAGCCTGACGAGGCCCTTCGCTGCGCCGAGCACGCGCGGCTGATAACCGTCGATCCCGGCGGCACCGCTATTCGCGCCGATCGTATCGTCGTGGTCGAAGTGCCGCTGCCGTGGCCCAAGCCTGCGCTCGACCACCCTCTGTTGAGCGGGATGCGCGAGGTGTTCGCCTCCTCGGCAGTTCCGACCCGTCTGCTGGCGGCGGTGCCGGCCAAACGAGCCCTGTCTTCGGCCTCGGCCCGCTCCCGGGGCGACGCGCTCTCGATCTCGGTGACTCTGTACCAACGAGCTGGCGCTTCGGCTCTTGAGCGTCACTTCGAAGCTTCGACGGTCGACGACCTTGTTGCCATCGCCCGCACGATCGACGACCCGTCGGCCACTGGCGGGCTCCATGAGATAGGCGAAGCGCAGCCGGCCCGGCAGGCCGTGCTGCTGTGTGTGCAGGGCAGCCACGATGTGTGTTGTGGCTCCGAGGGGGTACGTCTGGCCGACGAACTCGCGAGCGACCCCGACCTTATCGTCCACCGTGTCAGTCACACCGGTGGCCACCGCTTCGCCCCGACCGGCCTCACCATGCCCGACGGGCGGATGTGGGCCGCCCTTGACACCGAGGCGGTCAGCCGGATCATGAACGCCGATGGTGACCCCGCTGCTCTGGCCCAACGCTGCCGCGGCTGGTGGGGGGCCGAAACGGGAGCCGCTCAGGTAGCCGAGCGAGCGGTCTTCGCCCGTGAGGGCTGGGCCTTCAATGGCCAGGACCGTTCGGTGGCGGTCGAGCCAACGCCCGGCGAGGGCCAGAACGGCGAAACGACCCTGGTCACGATCTCAAGCCCGCTCGGAACGTGGCTGGTCGAGGTGGTCGAAGGTCGGGCTGTGCCCTCCATCGCCTGTCGCCAACCGGGTGGCCTGCCTGCCAAACCCGCCCGCGAGTACGACGTGGTGTCCCTCAGTCAGCGGTGAATGCGCCGGGGCGGTCCAGCCCTGGTCAGGGGTCGTTCCGGCCACCAGGGGTCAACGGTTGTCACCTGTGGCATGGCTCGAACTCGACTCAGCACGACAGTGGACAGCCACCTGCTCGACGGCGCTCGAAAGGTGCATGCAGGTACGACTGATGCTGAACTCATCGACGAAGCCTTGGCCGCGCTGCTCTCGCGGTATCGCTCCACCGAGGTGGACGATGCCTACAACGTCGCGTACCGCGATCACCCAATCGATGAAGAAGATGAGTGGGGCGACCTTGCGTCATTCCGTGATGCAGCGGGCGCGACGTGATCGATTGGCCCAAGCGGGGTGAGGTGTGATGGTGCGAGCCACCCGAGATCGGTCGACGACCTGTCGTCGTGTTGTCGCGTGATGCCGCCATTCCACGGCTGAGGCGGGTACTGATTGCACCGTGCACGACGGTTCGAGGCTTGCCCAGCGAAGTCCTGCTTGAACCCGGCGACGACCCGATCGGACATCGAAGTGCGGTGAACCTTGACTCCGTCGAATCGGTATCAGTTGCCACAATGGTCGAGAGAATCGGCGCGCTCAGCGGATCGCGCATACGGCAGATCTGCGTTGCGCTGGAGGTTGCCACGGACTGTCGTGGATGAATCGCCAGCTTGTTCACATCAACGGTGTTTCGTCGTTGAGGCTAGGGGCCGAGGAGGGCGAGTGGGATGACGGCGATGCCATCTTGGCGACGACAGGCCTCGGAACCGGTGGCGAACACTCTGTTTGGTGCAAGTATGACGCTCCGAGTGGTACCGATCCCAGGCTCTGGTCCGTGCCTGTAACCGCCTGAGTCAGGTTCGAGCGCGTGCGCTCACTCGTGCTTGCCGGAAACTGCCAGTTCTGAGGTTCGGGAACGCGTGGGTTGTGTCAAGAGATACGATTCGTTGACAGACGTATCGCGAACTCGTAGTCTCCTTGTATGACAGCTCCGGTGTCGATACGGCTTGACGAAGAGGATCTCGCGTGGCTCAGGTCGCAGGGCGATTCGTTGACAGAAGTGCTCAAACGGGTCATCGCTGAGGCTCGTCGCCGATCTGCGCTAGCAGCCATCGAGGCGTCCTACAGGGTTCTGCCCATGGATGAAGAGGAAGATGAGTGGGGGAATGTCGGCGAGTTCATGGACGCAATCCGCCAGAGTAGACAGCCATGAGGGGTGATGTGTGGTGGGTCGAAGTGGTCCATCGAGATGGAGAGGTGAAGGGTCGACCGATGGTTGAGTTGTCCTCGGTGGAACTCCAAGCTCCCATCGTTGTTCCGGTGACGACGACGGATCGTCAGGTGTTGTCATCAGCTCCGATCGATGGACAGCGGATTCGTGGGTTCGCCAACTGCCTGGCAATCGAGACCGTCGATCGTCATCAGTTGGGAGAGAAGCTGGACAGTCTCAGTGATCAGAATATGGCTGAGATCTGCACAGCGCTTTCGTACGCCACAGGCTGTTTCTAGGCATCGAAGGCCTGGTCCGGTTTGACGGACAGGTTGCTTGTGTTGAATGTGCCACCCTTGGGTGGGCTTGTGGTTGATGATATTGGTGTTCTTGGTTGGCCTCGGTGAGAATCCGAATGCGGCTGGTACTAGTACTCGGATGAGTCAGTTGCCTGACCAGTCGGGCGTGCCGTTGATGTTCGGCGATCTAGCATCAGATAGAATTGCCCGAGCACTCAAGTAATAAATCACGAACGCCGGGTCGACTTAATTACACAAAGAATCGGATACTCGGATCGGAAGAATCGTATGTGTGATTTCGGAGGTCGCTGAGTTAACTGTTGAAGCTGTACGAGAGGCGATCGGGGCCATTCGAGGCGAAGGTGCGGCTCAGTGTTGGTTCATCGGCGAACGTCCTGAGCGTCTCGTTGAGGCTGCTGAGGTAGCGCTCGGGTTCGCCTTGTCGTTGAGCTATCGACTGTTCGTCCGAGAGTTGGGCGCTGGTAGCGTGGGTGTGCTTCGGGGCCGTCGACTACGAGCAGCGTCACCACCGCGACTTCGTCGACCACGGCCTTGTGGTACCCAAGCGCTCCCAGCCTGTCACACACAGATGGTGAGCTGGATTCTCCTGTCAGACGTCGGCGACGAGGACGGCCCTACCAAGATCGTCCCGCTGTCGGTCGGACAGAGTGTCCCGTACTGGCCGGTCGCTGGGCACCACGACATCACGACATCACGAACTATCTCCCCGACGGGATGTTCGCAGAGGAGGAGGTCTCGATGACAGATCCCGCAGGAACCCTTTTCGCCTTTTGGACCGACGTACTCCACCGTGCGTCGCGGATGATCGGCGAGCGATCAACCCGCTTTGCGCTCCTCGCCGACTATGACGCGTGGGGACCGCGCTGGACCGGCAGAGTCGCCTGGGCCGAGCGCGCGACGCGTCCAGACTGGTTCGAGATCATCGAGCGGGCTTCTCCCCGGGAGCGGTCGGTGTTCGGCTTCCCCGCTCCGGGCGATCCGTACTGGGACGAGCAGACCTTGGCCGACACCCAAAAGCGCTACCCCCGAGCCGACCTGACGCCCTACCGCTGAGGGAGCCGCGCCACAGGTCCGCGATTTGCGCGAACGCGTCGCCTGAGCCGCAGACGTGACCGATCGGGCCGTCAGGTCGATGATCGTTCTCCAAGGGAGAGCCGGTGCCTACGAACCGACGCTTCCTTCGATGGTGGCTCGAGGCGGGGTTTGAACCGCGACCTCTGAACTGGGAGCGAGATCAGCCTGGGCTGGCTCCGGGTGTCCTGGTGTGACGACGTCCGTGTCGCAGGCCATCGGGGCAGCCCTTCGTGACGTCTGGTGGGGCCTCATCCGTCGCCGTTCGTCTGACAAAGTCGGTTGACACGTTCTTGCTGCAGCTCGACGCCTCCACTCACTTGCGCGAGCAGCCGCCAATTCATTGTGACGGCGCGCACAGCGACCTGATACGTGATTCTCCTTGACCCAGAGGTCTCAGGCCCGATCGGTGAGTGGAACTTCGTGCTGTTGGTTAGTCGAAGGTGATGACGCTGCGGGCGACTTTGCCGGTTTTCATGTCTTCGAAGCCTTCGTTGATCTCGTCGAGGGTGATGGTCTTGGAGACCATTTCGTCGAGCTTGAGTCGGCCGTCGAGGTACATCTCGACGAAGCGGGGCATGTCGGTGCGGAACTGATTCGAGCCCATGTTGGAACCGGTGAGGGTCTTCTCCTGGAGGAAGTCGGCTCCATGGACTTCGACCTTGGTGCCCACCGGGATCATGCCGATGATCGTGGCCTGGCCGCCCTTGCGTAACATGTTGAACGCCTGCTCAGCGGTCTGCTTCATGCCAACGGCTTCGAAGCTGTAGTGCACTCCGCCCCCGGTGAGCTCTTTGACCTGCTCGACGGCATCGCCTTCTGAGGCGTTGACTACATGGGTGGCGCCCAGGGTCTGGGCCAGTTCGAGCTTGGACGGCACCATATCGACGGCGATGATCTTGTTGGCCCCGGTGATGCGTGCTCCCTGGACGGCCGACAGGCCGATACCGCCACAACCGATCACGGCCACGGTTGAACCGGGCTCGACCCGAGCCGTGCGGAACACCGCGCCCAGTCCGGTGGTCACCCCGCACCCGATCAGTGATGCCTTGTCGAGGGGCATGTCCTCGTCGATCTTCACTACGGCGTGCTCGTGTACCAGCATCTGCTCGGCGAAGGATGAGAGATGCAGGAAGGAGTTGACGCTCTCCCCATTGGGGCGGGAAAGCCGTGATTGCTGGCCCTCGCCCCGGACCAACTCGGTGGCTTTGTTCTCACACAGCGACAGGTGCCCGCTGATGCACTGCTCGCAGTAGCCACAAAAGGCCGACAGGCAGGTGATCACGTGGTCGCCAGGCGCAACATAATGCACGTCGGAGCCGACGGCCTCGACCACACCGGCCGATTCATGGCCCAGGACGGTGGGGCAGGGGTGAGGGTATTTGCCCTCCATGAAATGCAGATCGCTGTGGCACAGTCCGGCCGCCGCGGTGCGGATAAGGACCTCGCGCGGCCCGGGAGAATCGATGGCGATTTCCTCGATGTCGAGCGTGCCGGGAATGCTGTTTAGTACGGCTGCCTTCATGAGCGCTCCTACTTAAGGGGTGTCAGTGGGGGCGTGGGCCTCCACGAACCGGTCGACCGACTGTACAAACCGTTCCAGGTACTCGGCCAACTGGAGCTGCTCCTCGGCACTGAAGTCGGCGAGGATCTCCTCCAGGCCACCCTGGATCCTGGCGTTGAACACCTCATAGCGTTGCAGCCCGGCCTCGGTGGCCGAGACCATGATCGAGCGGTGGTCATCAACGGCCTTGACCCGCTCGGCATAACCCTTGTCGACCAGGCAGCTCACGGCTCTGGTGGTTGACGCCGGGGTGATCTGCAGGGCCTCGGCCAACGCTCCCATACGCATCGACTGCTGCTGGCAGATGACAGCGAGGGCGTCGGCCAAGGCCAGATCGAGCGGATCGTCGCCGCTGCCGTAGAAGAGATCCTTGACCCGGATCGCACTTGCCCCACGCCGAATTTGGCGCCAGGCGCGGCCTACCCGGCGGCGAGGATCGATATCGACCTGATTGACGGTTGACATTCTTCTAATTGTGGCCGCAAGCAGGGTCGGAAGTCACACTCGATCTCCAGAATCAATGACGACAGCCTCGCGGGTCAGTTGACGCACGGTGATTCCGGTCGCCTCGCTGGCCGCCACCAGATCGTCGTACTCGGGCTTCGAACTGAACGGCCCGACCTTGACCCGCACCTCGTGACCCCGCACTGAGATCGTTCGGGTGGTCCGGGCCAGCGCGTGCTTGATGACCTCCTCGGTGCGCATACCCAGTGACCCGGTCAGCTCGAAGATCAGCTGCCGTAGCTCATCGGCCGCCCCGGGGGAACACAGCACCCGGAGTTCATGACCGGGCCGGTTCTTCTTCATGGCCACCGGCACCACCCAGGCGTCGTCGGCCCCGGCCGCCAGCAGCCGGTCGAGGGCGTGGCCCAGCAGCTCAGGCGTCACATCATCGATGTTGGTGGCCAGTACCCGGGCCGGGCTTGGTGCCCCTGCGGCGGCGCTCGGGGCACCCTCGATCAACACCGCGGTCAGCACGTTGGGGTGGGTCTCGGGGTTGCGGCCGCCTGCGCCCCGGGCTGAAGCCACGATCGAACCGGCGGGGATGGCGCCCCATGTGTCGGCCATCGACACCAGCAGGGCGGCCCCGGTGGGGGTCACCGTCTCGGTTGGGGTGTCGACGCTGTGGACCTGGGCGCCATGCAACAGGGCCAGGGTGGCCGGGGCGGGCACGGGAAGTGATCCGTGGGCCGCTTGCACCCGGCCGTGGCCAAGACCGATCGGACCGATGACGACCTGGTCGATCGACAGTTGCCGTAGCGCCGACCAGGAACCGACGATGTCGACGATGGCGTCAACCGCTCCCACCTCGTGGAAGTGCACCTCGTCGATGTCGATGTCGTGCACCCCGGCCTCGGCCCGTCCCAGCAGCTCAAAGGTCTGTCGGGCACAGTCACGGACCCCGTCGGGCAACGACGACTCGGCCAGCAGGCGATCGATGGCCGACCAGCGGCGATGGGTGGGGGACTCCGCCGTGGTAACCGCGGCCCTGGTGGCCGAAATGGAGGCCCGCTTGGTCGTGCCAACCGTGAGGTCCCAACCGGCGACGTCGAGGCCTTCGAGGTCGTGACGGATCACCTCGGGGGAGGCGCCAAGACCGATCAGGGCCCCCAACATCATGTCGCCCGACGCCCCGAACCCGGGATCGAGCCAGAGCTGACGGGCGGTGGCGCTCACGGGGCCATCCGCTGGTAGCCGGCCAGGACCCGGTGGGTGGCGCAGGCCGCGCCGTAGCCGTTGTCGATGCCAACCACGGCTATCCCGGGGGCGCAACTCGTCATCATCGACACCAGCGCCGTCTGACCCTCGAACGCCGCTCCGTAGCCAACCGAGGTGGGCACTGCCACCAGGGGCTGGGCCACCAGTCCGGCCAGCACGGTGGGCAGCGCCCCCTCCATCCCGGCCACGGCAACCAGGGCCTCGGCGCTTTCCAGTTCGGGCAGCACGGCCAGCAGGCGATGCAGACCGGCCACCCCCACATCGGTGAACGCCTCAACCTGGTGGCCGAGGGCTTCGAGGGTGAGTCGGCACTCATTGGCCACCGGCATGTCGGAGGTTCCCGCCGCCACCACGGCAGCCCGGCGACCTGAAGGGGCACGGTGTCGCCAGGTCAGGATTGAACCGGCGGCGGCGTCGGGGGCGAGTTCGGCCAGGGCCTGCTGTTGTTCATCGGTGGCCCGGGTGGCGATGACGGCATCGGAACCGTTCGACAGCATCTCGCCCACGATGTCGACACACTGCTCGACGGTCTTGTGCAGGCAGTAGACGGCTTCGGGGAGGTCGATACGCCGGGTCCGGTCGAAGTCGAGGCGTGCATGGTCCATTGCCGCGGCCTCAGGATCCGAGGGCCTGATTGAGATTGCCCGATCGCAGCCCGGCCAGGTCGAGGGTGACGTAGCGGTAGCCCAGAGCCTCAAAGGTGGTCACGATGGCGAGGTGTTGATCAACGGCCCGGCCCAGTTCATGGGCCGGGAGTTCGATCTGGGCCGTTTGGTCGTAGTGTCGTACCCGCACATCGCTGAACCCCAGCTGTCGTAGGGCCTGTTCGCCCCGGTCGATGCGGGACAACAACGGCACGGTGACCGGTGTGCCGTAGGGCAGGCGGCTTGAAAGACAGGGCATGGCCGGGCGATCCCATACCGAAAGACCCCAGTGGTGGGCCACGGCCCGGATGTCAGCCTTGGTCAGGCCCGCCTCCACCAGGGGAAAGCGGGCTCCCCGCTCCGCTGCGGCCTGTTGGCCGGGGCGGTGGTCGCCGAGGTCGTCGAGGTTGACTCCCAACGTCACCGCGGCCCCTCGACCCTGGGCCACCGGCTCCAGTTGATCCATCAGCGACGTCTTGCACCAGAAGCAGCGGTCGCCGTTGTTGGCCACGTAGCGGTCATCGGCCAGTTCGTTGGTATGCACCGCGGTCCAGGCGATGTCCCACTCGCTGGCGAAGGCCTGGCAGCGTTCAAGCTCACCCTCACCGAGGGATGCGGAATCGGCGGTGGCGGCCAGCACACCGTCGGGGCCCAGCGCCCTGCGGGCCGCCACGGCCAGCAGCGCCGAGTCGACCCCACCGGAGAAGGCAACAACAACGGGTCCGATGTCGCAGATGGTGGCGGTCAAGGCCTGGATCCGGGACTCGATGTCGGGTTCGACCGAGGTAAAACTCACCGGCCCAATGCTAGGGCACACCCCGGCTCTCGCCCCATCCCTGCGGTCTGGCACAATCGTGGGCATGCCAAGCGACCGCGTCCCTCACGACTGGTTGGACGAGATCGACCTCGACGCCGAACGCCAGGAACGCCCCATGGGGACCCGAGCCCTGGGTTCGCGACCGTGGTTGGTGGCCGACGAGCAGCGGTCGGCGGAGATGGGGCTGAAGGCGGCCCTGTCGGCCCACCGCCACGAGGAGGTGTTCCAGGCCATGGCCGGCACCGGCGACGCCGGGCGGGAAACACTTGAACTGGTGACGGGCGAGCTTGGGATCGCATTGCCCGGCGACACCGCAGACCTGCACCCCCTCGATGCGGCGGGACGGCTGGTGCAGGAGGACCTCTGCCTGCTTTCGACCTCACCGACGGGGTGGCTGCTGGTGGCGGGGGCGGTGTGGTTCCCCTCCCGTTGGCGTCTGGCCGACAAGATGGGGCTGCCGCTGCTCGACGTCCACGCCCCGGTTGAGGGCTACCGCCAGGATCTGGCCCGACGGGTCGACACCCTCTTCGACCGCCTTGAGGACCGGATCGTGAGGCGACGCAACTGGTTCGTGCGCAGCGACCCGCGACTGTTCCAGCCCGACGGGTTGGGCGGTGCCGCCCCGGTGGTGGCCGCCCCCCACTGCCTGGGGGATCTCTATCTGCGAAGTGAGCGGCAGACGTTGCGACGACTTCCCCGCTCGGGTTTGGTGTTGTTCACCATCCGAACCCAGCAACTTCCCCTGCAATACCTGCTCGACGATGCCGCCCGGCGGGAGGCGTTCATCAACTTCGTCGATCGGGCCTCACCCCAGTTGGCTGAGCGTCATGGCCTATCGCCCGGTCAGCGGGCCGAGATCAAAGTGGCACTGGCTCCAGGCCCGAAGGGCAGGCCCAAGGGGGTAGATGATCCCGTGATGTAGCCCGATCCTGCAAAGTGCAGCGGCAGGAGCCAGAATTGGGGACCATGGGGGAACGTAAGAGCAGCCGAAGCGGCATACAGACCCGGGATCGAATCATCGATGCCGCCTTGGAGACTGTTCGCACCGAGGGTCTGGTTGGCGCCAGCGTGCGGGCGATCGCCAGGACCGGGGGCTTCAATCAGGCGCTGGTTTTCTACCACTTCGGCTCGGTTGAGGACTTGTTGTTGGTCGCGCTTGAGCGGGCAAATGAGCGACGGATCTCCCACTTCCGTGAACAGTTGGAGAACGTGCAATCGTTGAGCGACCTGGTGGACGTGGCCATCATGTTGCACGGCTCCGAAGGCCAGTGCGACCATCCCGCTCTGGCCGCCATCGTGGCCGGATGGTCCTCCAACGGCGATGTCGGCCCCCGTATCGTCGAGATCCTTCGCCCCTGGGACGATCTGGTTGCAGGGGCTTTACGGCGCAGCCTGACCGGTACCTCCTTCGCCGACGTGGTGCCCGTTGATGACCTGGCCCACGCCGTGTCCGCCCTGTTCCTGGGTATCGAATTGCTCACTCAACTCGACGGCGATGTCACCAGGACAAACTCCCTGTTTGCCTCGTTGGCCGGTGCTGCGGGTGCGGCCGAGCCGATGTTGGCCACTTTCGCTGCCATGGGCGGGGCACCCCGTGGCACAATGCCCGGGTGAGGGCCGGACAAGTGGTGAAAGATGGGAGCTGAGTGTGGGGATTCTGGGCCGTTGGCGGTTGTCGGCTGGGATGGGCTTGGTGTTGTTGCTGACGGTGGCCGGTTGTGGTTTGCTCGAACCGGGGATCGAGCGGGGCGAGGGTGGCGCGATTCTGACGGCTGGCGATCTGAAGGCGTTTGATCTTCGCCTCGGTGACTGCTTCAATGCCGCCGACGCCCGGGAGGTTGAGTCGGTGGCCGTCATGCCGTGCAGCGATGACCACGATTTTGAGATCTACCACGTCTTCCAACTCGACGATGGCGCCTACCCCGGCCAGGAGGCCATCGAGGACGAGTGGGTTGATCGCTGTCTGGCCCGGTTTGAGCCGTTCGTGGGGTTGTCCTACGACACTTCGGTGCTCGACATCTCTGCCCTGTTTCCTACCGAGGAGAGCTGGAAACAAGACGACCGGGAAGTGTTGTGCGCCCTGACGGCGGTGGATGAACTGCCCCGTGCCGGGTCGGCCCGAGGCTCTGGCGTCTGAGTTCGGGGCCCTCGACAGATCAAATCGAACAACTGTTCGATAGCGTGGGGAGATGGGTTGGCAGAATCCTCCTGTTCCCTGGCATCAGGTAGAGCGTCGGCTCTCCGATCAGCCGGTCCGTTCCTACCAAACTCCCGATGTCGTGCCGTTTGGGCCGGGGGTGAGTGGGGGTGACAGTCCTGCGTGGGCGCGCAAGCGTCAGCCCTACGTGGCCCCTGGCCTGGAGCGGGAGCGGTCGACGGTGCCCTACGCCGAACTGCACTGCCACTCCAGTTTCAGTTTTCTCGACGGAGCCTCACACCCCGAGGAGCTGGCCGAGGAGGCGGCCCGCCTGGGGCTCAAAGCCCTGGCCATCACCGATCATGATGGCTTCTACGGTGTCGTCCGCTTCGCCGAGGCGGCACGGGGGGTTGGCCTGAAGACGGTTTTTGGGGCCGAACTCACCGTCGACAAGCTCGACGTCGTCCCTGGCCAGGCCGATCCCGACGGCTCGCATCTGTTGGTGCTGGCCCGCGACCCCCAGGGTTACGCCGCGCTGGCTCGGGTCATCAGCGAAGCCCAGTTGGCGGGGGAGAAGGGGGCGCCCCGGTTCACCATGTCCGACCTCGATCGCTGGGCCAAGCCGGGCGAGTTCGACCACTGGGCGGTGCTCACCGGGTGCAGGAAAGGGGTGGTTCCCCGAGCCCTGGAACGCGAGGGCCCGGCGGCCGCGGCGCGGGCTCTGGGCTCGCTGGTCGAACGCTTTGGCCGAGACAACGTGGTCGTCGAGCTGTGGGATCACGGGACCCCGCTCGACAGTGCCCGCAACGACGCCCTGGTCAAGTTGGCCATGGGGGCCGGGGTGGAGCCGGTGGCCACCAACAACGTCCACTACGCCGATCCCTCCCGCCGCAAGCTGGCCGCGGCCATGGCTGCGGTCAGGGCCCGTCGTTCGCTGGACGAAATCGAAGGCTGGCTTCCGGCCATGGCCGGGGCCCATCTTCGATCGGGGGAGGAACAGGCCCGCCGTTTTGCCCGTTATCCCGGGGTGGTCGAGCGGGCGGCGGAACTCGGCCTGGCCTGCGCCTTCGACCTGTCGTTGGTGGCTCCCGCCCTGCCCCCGTTTCCCTGCGATGATGGCATGACCGAGATGGAGTACCTGCGTCACCTGGTCGAGGTGGGGGGCGGGCACCGCTATGGGGCCCGCAACAACGGCGCCAATCGTGGTGTGGAGCTTGAGACCGGGATGACCAACGCCTGGGATCAGCTCGATCGTGAGCTCGATCTCATCGAGGCCCTGGGGTTCCCCG
>Ga0316192_10000909_pt1 | contig 21716 bp, 21 predicted proteins | sample MerIslwburrow_MG_FD_204931 | JGI IMG/M metagenome (GOLD analysis project Ga0316192, IMG submission 204931) | Coastal sediment microbial communities from Maine, United States - Merrow Island worm burrow | ecosystem: Environmental > Aquatic > Marine > Coastal > Sediment | place: USA: Maine...
CTGTAGCCGACATCCACCCGATAAACACCGGAAAAACCAATGAATGACAATGAGTTAGCTTCTCGCATCGAGACACTGGAAATGCGACTCATGCACCAGGAGGCCTCAATTGAGGCATTAACGCGGACACTGCTGCAGCAGGAGCAATTGGTCAACGCCCAATCAGCGGCCATCGAACGCCTCGAAGCCATGATCCGCGGCCTGTCATCGACACACGATGCACCCCCTGGTGAAGAGCCCCCGCCACCCCACTACTGAGCCGGCAGAGAAACCATACACGCAAACGTGATCCGTGCACGTTACCGCCTGCGCGTTACGCTGGAAATCAGCCACTTACAGGTTCAAGAGTGGCCATGTAGACGCCGATAGGGATTATTACTACATTTTGTGGACCTGAATCTTACGCAATGAACACACTCTCCCTGATCGCCCTGCTCACAGTATTCACCGCCTTTCTGACCTATATCTGGCTTGTCAGCCGCGCATTTCATACACACAGCGGCTGGGGAATGGCCGTTTTATTGCTCTCCCCGTTCAGCGCCGTTGTCTTCGGCATCAAACACTGGCGAGCAGACAAGGCACCCTTCCTTGCCTACATCACAACCTCGATGGCCGCGATCGCATTCTGGCTGTACCTGTTCTCCAGCTGGGGTGGCTGGGAACTGCTGCATGCCAGCCAGCAGGTCAAGGAAGGCATTACCACGCATTCATTGACCGAACGAGACACACAGTCGTTAATTTCGATCAGCCAGTCATTTGACGAGCAATCCGGTCTTGATATGCAATCCTCGAAACTGCTGGCGCAGGCAAAAAGAGAACTGGCCCTGCAGGCTGAGATTCTGGCTGCCGCTGCGGCCGCAGAGACCGTGGGCACAGGGAAAGAACGCCTTGATTTCGACAGGATTGACAAGAAAGTAAAACCCGCACAGGAACGCTACCGCCTTGCTTACGTCACCATCAAGGTTGCAGATGCACCCAATTACATAGGCTCAACTGTCAAGGTCACGCGCAAGAACGTCCTCGAGAAGGAGTACCGCCTGATCAATGCCTCGGGTAAACGGCTTGAACTGGCACAGCGTGCCGGCAGTGGCTCATACACCTTCCGCTACAGAAACAGCGATATTGAAAAGATCAGGGTCCTTACCAGGCAACCCTATTAACCGGTGTTGACAGACCGATCCGTGTCTGAAAGACTCGGCACCATGATGACTCGCCTCTACCACCAACTGATGATTGCCTGCAAACGCCGACTGCCCGTATGGCATGTCGAGCCGGGCACCTGTGGTGCTTTGAGGATGTCAGTCGTGTAGTCATACCGATCAAGCAAGCAATCTTCAAAGGCCGCAGGGTACAAACCCTGCGGCCTTTTTTGTTCCGTGTGTATTTATAAGTGAGCGTTACGGAGGTATTAACGTGTCAGTCCCGGCAGCCTATATCAGCATCATCCTGATCTGGTCGACCACACCGCTGGCCATCCAGTGGAGTGGCGACGAAGTCGGTTACCTGTTTGGCATTACCAGCCGCATGCTGCTGGGTGTCGTGGTGGGCCTGCTGGTTGCCGCCCTGCTGAGCATCAAAATGCCGTGGCATGCAGCGGCCCGCCGTACCTACATTGCCGCGGGTCTGGGCCTGTTTTTCGCCATGACGTCCGTGTACTGGTCATCCCAGTTCATCCCCTCAGGATGGATGTCGGTACTGTTCGGGCTGGCGCCTATCATCACCGGCGTCATGGCAACGCTGTGGCTTGCAGAAAAGGCACTGACGGTGTCACGCATAATCGGCATGCTGCTGGGTCTTGCCGGTCTGGCGGTCATGTTGCTGGGCTCACAGACGCTTGGCCCACAGGCCGCTTACGGAATCGCCGGTATGGTCTTCTCGGTGATTGCCTACTCCGCGAGCGCGGTTGCCATAAAACGTATCGGTGCCGATGATGTGCCGGCGCTCGCGACCACGATCGGCGGTCTAATCGTGACCATGCCGTTATTGCTCGGCATCTATATTGTCACGGGCGAGCCATTACCAACCATGGTGCCGCCACGGGCCATTGTCGCCATTGTCTACCTCGGCGTAATCGGTTCTGTGCTGGGGTTCGCGCTGTACTATTACGTGCTAAAACATGTAGATACGACCCGTGTCGCCCTGATCACGGTGATCACACCCGTGATCGCCCTGGTGCTCGGACACCTTCTGAATGGCGAAGCCATACAAACGGAGGCTCTGATCGGAACCGCGGCCATACTTTCCGGGTTATTGCTGTTTGAATACGGACAAAAGGCAGGCAAGTGGGTTCGTGACACCATGATTGGCTAACCACCCGGCATCTAAATCCTCATATGCCGGGTGGGCGCCGCCAGTGAAAGGGGCGCTTAATATGACGACAGTTCAATTATCCAGGTTTTCCAATCAGTTACTTAATGATCAACGGGCAAGCTGCAACGGGTATACTCTCAGAATTATGCAGGTTGAATATGCAGTCAATTTTAGGAATGATTGCGCCTCAATACACCAGTAACGGGTAGCGGCTAGATAACCATGAGTGGCACGACGGTCAAAACGGCACCAGCGGAAACTTCTCCAGGCAAGACAAAGAAACCTGCCAGCAGTAACAAAGTCGCCAAAACCACGGCCCGCAAGACCCGGGGCAGCAGCAGTGCGGTAAAGAAGAAGACAGCCGCGAAAAAGGCTGTCACCAAAAAATCTACTGGAAAAAAGCCGCTTGCAGGAAAAGTTTCAAAAAAAGCGACCGGCAGAAAAGGCGTTAGCAGCGCTCAACGGCATGAAACCCCTGCGTCAAAACAGACCAGCCCAAGCAATGCTAACGGCACCCCGGAAGACAGCAAGTCGCTGTCCTGGATGTCAGCCCAAGCAGCCAATGCACTAAAGGCGGTCAAGGCCAGCCAGGCAGAAAAAGGACAGGCAGTCCTTGCAAGGACCCGAAAACAGGCGGCAGAAACACACCTTGACGACGATAGCCTGATCAGGATAGCGGCAGAAATGCCTGTCGACGATGATGCGCTGGTTGAATTTTCGACTGAGCAACCATTGCAGGAAAACCCGCAACAAGCAGACGCAGCCCGGACAACAGTGGCAGCCATCATGGATGAAAGCAGCGCTAACACGGACTCATCCGGCGACAGCCTTGTCACGTCTGAACCCGCCATGGCAGTCGACGAGGCCGCAGGTGCCACGTTACCCGCAGAGCAGACGCAACCCACCCTGCCGACTTCACCATCTCCGCAACAGCCCGCGAAACGCTCAGTCACCTTTCAACCTGCCCTGGCGGCCGTCCTGTTATGCGCCGCGCTATTACTGGGCTACTATTTCTGGCCCGAGGGCGACGACAGCAGTGCAGCTGTAGCAATACAGGAAAGCACTGCAGTCGAGGCCCCTGCAACGCTGGACGAACCTGTCGACACACGGGACACGTCGACGAATGTAGCGGCTGTGCCACCTGCGGAAGACAGGCAGGAACCAACAGAGATTAACAACGACCGGACACCCTCGAACCCACCAAATGCCTGGGAGCGGCTGAATCAACCACAAACAGCCGCTATACCAGCCACAATTCAACCTGAACCAGAACCTGAACCGGCGCCAGTGGGCTCACCACCGGTAGTGGCAGCTGAACCGGAACCAGCGCCAGTGGAGTCAGCACCGGTAGTGGCAGCTGAACCGGAACCAGCGCCAGTGGAGTCAGCACCGGTAGTGGCAGCTGAACCGGAACTAGCGCCAGTGGAGTCAGCACCGATTGTGGCGGCTGAACCGGAACCAGCGCCAGTGGAGTCAGTACCGGTAGGAGCGGGACAGGCGCCACAACCGGCACAACCGGCAGTGCCCGCACAGCCTCACAGGCGCGCGCCCGCACAGGGTTATTATCCGCAACAGCGCCGACCGGCCTACCCGCAGTATTACTACAGGTGATTACACCCACCTGACTGGTGCTGCCACCATATAATGCCCGCCTGAATTGAACATTCCTGCCTGCGGGAAGTCTTAAACGCTCAGACAGTAGCGACGACCTAACCCCCACACAGGAACGATGCCCACATGGCCATCATGCACAGCGATCCCCGCCCCTTACCACGATTGAGCACGCTGATCGTCGTACTGCTGCTGCCACTGCTATCCAGTATGGCGCAGGCAAACGCGATTGAACGGTTGTTTGCGCCAAAAGCCGAGCGCTGGACCTACTGGGATTCCCGGGACCCAGAAGCCACACAGTTAATCGATCATTCCGGGTGGAACACATTCCTGGGGCAATACGTACTGCAGGGTAAAGATGGCATTAATCGTGTCCAGTACTCACGGGTCAGTGACGCCGACCGGCAACAACTGAAACTGTATATCGCTGCACTCGAACAATTGCCGATCCGCCGTTACAACGCGGATCAACAGCTTGTGTACTGGATAAACCTTTATAACGCGGCGACAATCGACGTCGTCCTGCAGCATTACCCGGTTGCCAGTATTCGCGACATCGACATCAGTCCGGGATTCTTTGCGGATGGCCCGTGGGGGAAGAAACTGCTGTCCATCGAGGACCAGCAGGTGTCGTTGAATGACATTGAGCACCGTATCCTGCGGCCCATATGGCAGGACCCGCGACTGCATTACGCCCTGAACTGCGCGTCACTCGGCTGCCCAAATCTGTCGACCAGCGCCTATAACGCCGACACCATTGAACTGCAGCTGGACCAGGCAGCAACGGACTTCGTCAATGACCCGCGTGGCGTGTCATACACGGACGGCAAACTGTCCCTCTCCAGCATCTACAGCTGGTTCAGGAATGACTTCGGAAAATCGGATAGCGCAGTCATCGATCACCTGCAACGCTATGCCGCGGCACCACTGAAAGACACGCTTGCCGACACCACGCAGATTGCAGGTTATCGCTATAACTGGTCACTGAATGATGCACCCTGAGACCCGGCGCCAGACGACGCGCCTGTTCACTGCCCTTGAATACGGAGAACAACTGGCACACGATTGCGCCCGGCAACAGGCTCGCTGGATCGGCGATGCCCGTGCACAGCGTTTTCTGAATACGCAGGCTCGCCAGGAAGCCTCACATGCAGCCTTTTATCGTCGTGCAGCAGAGTGGCTGATGCCCGGACATTGCTACAAGGCACCCGCGACGTTGCAGCAGTATGGCAGACATTTACAGCGAGCTCTGGATAACAATGACCTCTGTGACTCGCTGACGGGGTCACAGGTTGTGCTGGAAGGGTTTGGTGAACAGATCATCTCCCGGCTGAATCGTGGCATGGATAATCACGGCATCGGTTTCAGGCGACTGAGACGGATATTACTGTGCCAGGAGCACAGCCATTACGCATTTGGACTGCGTATGCTGCAGCAACAAACAGTCTCGGAACCTGCCATTAGCGGGCGGATTCAGGCGCTGGCTGCCGATTACCTGCAGCAGGTACACGGCATCATTGATGAAATGTCCGATGTATTTATCTCGCTGGATGAAGATCCAGGGGAGTACTGTACCGACCTGCTGGGCAACCTGCCTGACTGGATTCGCGGATCCTGACCGTGATCTCCGTAATCATTCCCGTTCTGAATGAAGAAAAAGCACTACCGGCAACACTGCAGCGGCTGTTCTTGCAGTGCGGTGATTTTGAAGTGCTGGCAATCGATGGCGGCAGTAGTGACAACACCCTTGCACTGATCAATGCGGACAGCCGTATTCAGCTGCACAGCAGCAATACCGGACGCGCCAGTCAAATGAACTGCGGTGCCCGGCACGCGCAAGGGGAATGGCTGCTGTTCCTGCATGCCGACACGCTGCTCCCCGAGAATGCCCTGGGTGCAATACAACAGTTACCCGAGACGACCCTTGCCGGTGGCTTCCGGCATCGATTCTCAGGTAGCCAGCGGGGACTGCGGCTGATTTCCTGGCTGCATAATTTTCGCTGCCGATGTACGCGGGTCTTTTACGGTGACCAGGCGATGTTCATTCGCAAGTCGCTGTTTACCGAACTGGGCGGTTTTCCCGAAGAACCGGTACTGGAGGACCTGCTGTTCAGCGAACAAATCGCCAGGGTCACCACACCCGTCACGATCGACAGTTACGTCATTACAGACTCGCGCAAGTTCGAGCAGGCAGGCATCTGGCTGAGTCTGGTGCGCGTTATCCTCATCCAGCTCAGCCACGAACTGAAACTGCCCACGCCCGCACTGAAATTCTTTGCCAACGTCCGCTAGCGCGCTTACGCGATTACCGGATTACGCAGTTCGCCCACACCGGTGACATCCACCACTACCTCATCACCGGGCTGCAGATATTTGGGCGGCGTAAATCCCATGCCGACGCCGGCCGGTGTACCGGTTGCAATAATGTCACCGGGCAACAGAGTCATGCCCGCAGACAACACGGATATCATTGTCGGCACATCGTAAATCAGCCTGTCGAAGGTATCGCTCTGGCGCAGTTCGCCGTTTACAAAACATTTGACCTCGATGTTTGCCGGCTCCGGCATCACACTGCGGTGCACAAGCAGCGGGCCCATGGGGGCAAATCCGTCCAGGCTCTTGGCACGAAACCACTGATGATGGTCCTTCTGCAGGTCACGCGCGGAAATATCATTAATTGCGGTATAACCGAACACGTGCTCCCAGGCTTGTCCCGGTGCGATATCCCGTCCGCCCTTGCCGATCACCAGCGCCAGCTCAGCCTCGTAATCCAGCTTGCGGGTATAGCCCTGGTAGGCGGGAATCGGGGCACCGGGTGCAATCACCGCCGTGGTGGCCTTGGTGAAAAAAATGGGCTCGCGGGGTGCCTCGCTCGAGTGCTTCATCTTGGCGGCAATCTCCTGCGCATGCTCCAGGTAGTTCTTGCCCAGGCAAAGGATATTGCGCCGCGGTACCGGGATCGGCGCCATCGGCCTGACTTCGGCAAAGGGGCGACAGGCAACGCCCGCGGCCAGTGCCTGCTGCGCCAGCGTCCAGACCGCTGCCGCCACTGCGTCGCCGGCATGTACCAGCGCTTCCAGCGTATCGACCCCGACGTCCGTCAACAGCTCACTGGCCGCGGCACCGATATCTACCACGGTCGCATCCAGCAACGCGCCTGGCCGGCCGTCTTCAAGCGTCAGGAACTTCATGTGCGCAGCGGCCGGTCGCTAGACATCATCGAAGCGTTCATGATCCAAACGTATCACAGTCAGCGACATTACCTGATGTGATGCCCTGCCTGAACCAGTGAACCCGTTGCGCGGAGCTACCATGCGTAAAGGATTCCGGCACCACATGCCCCTGCGTCTGTTTCTGCAGGCGATCATCACCGATGGCAGAGGCTGCATTAAGCGCCTCTTCGATGTCACCCTGCTCCAGTATGTCGCGGCTGCGATCGGCATGGTTACCCCAGAGACCTGCAAAGCAATCGGCCTGCAATTCAAGCTGTACAGACAGTTCATTGGCGCCCGCCTTACCAAGTCCCTGCTGTGCCTTTCTGACCTGGGTACTGGTGCCAAGCAGGTTCTGCACGTGATGACCGACTTCATGTGCAATCACGTAGGCCTGTGCGAAGTCACCGGAGGCACCGTGACGGCTTTGCAGATCATCAAAAAATGACAGGTCGATATAGACCTTTTTATCGGCCGGACAATAGAATGGACCCATGGCGGCACTCGCCAGTCCGCAGGCGGAATTCACACGGCCGCTAAACAGCACCAGTGACGGTTCCTCGTAGCGGCGCCCGGCCTGTTCGAAAATTGCGGACCAGGTGTCTTCGGTATCGGCCAGCACCACGGAGACGAAATCGGCCTGCTGCTGTTCTTTTGCCGTTGGTTGATAGTCAGTCTCGGTGCTGGAGGGTGTACCGGCCTGCTGCAGCTGCAGCAGGATACTGGGATCAATCCCCAGGAAATAGGCAAGCCCGAGGGCAATCACTATGGTACCGATTCCCCCCTTGAACAGTCCTCCGCCCACCCGGGTTCCGCGACGATCTTCAATGTGTGAACTTCTGCGTCCGCTTTTCCATCTCATAACGACCTCCAGTATGACTGCAGCGGCCACAGTATAGTGCAAAATCACGGCCTTCCAGAAGCTGGCGCAGCGGGAATCCTGCTGATAGTTTACTGTCCTGACCTTTTCAGTCACTATTCAGGCATGAATACCTACATCACACCAAATGAAACGGACAATGGCAGCAGCGGAATGAAATTATTCCTGATCCTGCTGGTCACTATCATCGTGACCGCGGCACTGACCTTCTGGGTCATACGTACCTATATTTTCCCTGCTGAATTCAAACCGGTGCAACTCTCCGCCAGCGAAGAGCAGGTACTGGAGCAGAAGCTGGAACGTATTGACAGCATCCAGTCTCACCGCACCCGCGGGACCGCCAAGGCGAAACAACGCGCACAAGACGCCGCCGCCGATGACCTGGAGCCCGAGGCCTACAGTGAAGAAGGGGCCAGTCGCAGCATCTCGCTGACTGAACGTGAATTGAATGGCATGCTGGCCAAAAACACCGACCTGGCGAAAAAACTGGCCATCGATTTGTCCGAAAACCTGATGAGCGCAAAATTACTGGTCCCGGTTGATGAAGACTTTCCTGTGATGGGAGGACAAATCCTCAAGGTGCGTGCTGGCATGGAACTCGCCTATCGAGACAACCGGCCCATCGTGATACTGAAAGGTATCAGCATCATGGGTGTCCCCATCCCCAATGCCTGGCTGGGTGGCATGAAGAACATCGACCTGGTCGAGTACTACGGCAACGAGTCGGGATTCTGGAAAGCCTTTGCTGACGGCGTTGATAATATTCAAATCGAGGATGGCAGCGTCACCCTGTTACTGAAAGAATAGCTCTGCTTTACACCCGGGACTATCCCGGCAACTCGCATTCACGGGATGTTCCGCATGCACGTTAAAACACTTGGGCCCGCCATCATTCTTGCGCTTGCCGGCTGCTTTGTTGCCTGGCAATTCGTCAATCCTGCACCACCCGACACCATCACCATCGCCACAGGCCAGCAGGGCGGTGCCTACCTGCTGTTTGCAGAGCGTTACCAGACACTACTCGCGAAAGAACAGATCACGCTGAATATCCTGGAAACGGCGGGCTCTGTCGAGAACCTGAAACTGCTTGAAACTGATGGTGACAGCGTCGATATCGCCTTTGTTCAGGGAGGCATCGCGAGCACAGCAGGTAATCCTGATCTTTTGTCTCTCGCAAGCCTCTATTATGAGCCATTGTGGGTTTTCTATCGGGGAACCGAGACGCTGACCCGTCTCACTGAATTACAGGCCAGACGCATCGCAGCCGGTGAACCCGGCAGTGGTACGCATGCCCTGGCCATAACCCTGCTCGAGGATAACCGCCTCAACAGCGAGGACATCCTGCCAGTGGGTGGACAGCAAGCCGCGGAGGCACTGATCAGTGGTAAAGTAGATGCCGCCTTTTTCGTTGCCTCGGTGCACTCACCGCTGGTACAGAAACTGTTACGCACACAGGACATACAACTGATGTCACTTGCGCGTGCCGACGCCTATACGCGCCTGCACCATTCCCTGTCCCTCATTACCCTGCCCGAGGGCACCATTGACCTGCAAGAGAATATACCGCCACGCGACACCCAGCTGCTGGCTGCCACGGCCAATCTCGTGGTAAGCGATGACTTTCATCCTGCACTGGTCGGGCTGTTACTGCAGGCCGCAGAAGAAGTTCACGGCGGCGGCAGCCTGTTTGACCCACCAGGCTACTTTCCCAATGACAAGAACCTGGAATTTCCACTCAAGGATGGCGCGCGTCAATATTTCAAACACGGACCACCCTTTTTGCAGCGCTACCTGCCCTTCTGGACCGCTAACCTGCTTGATCGCATGAAGATTATGCTGATTCCGCTGCTGACGCTGTTGATACCACTATTCAAGATCATGCCACCCACCTATCGCTGGCAGGCACGCAAGAAGGTCTATCGCTGGTACCGGGAATTGAAAACCCTCGATGTTGAACACCCTGAACAGCTACCCGCAGACACGCTGAACAGCTCGATACGCATGCTGGATCAAATAGAAGAAGAGGCCCGCAAGGTCACCGTTCCCCTGTCCTACTCGGACGAGCTTTATAACCTGCGCCTGCACATCGACCTGGTTCGCAGCAAGCTGAAGAAAGGACGGGTAAACCGGGTATAGACTAACGATTTTTTTCCGGCCGCTGTTTCACCATGGCCTCAATCTGCTGTCGCGACAGGGTACCGGCAATATATTGATTACCCCAGTCGATCATCGCCAGCAGCACCGGCCGCAGATCGCCACCCTTCTTCGTCAAATGATACGCATAGCGCACCGGTCGCTCCTGGTAACGGGACTTCTCGATAATGCCGGCTGCCAGCAGTCGCTTCAGGCGTTCGGCAAGGATATTGGTCGGGATCCCCTCGGGCGAATTCTGGAACTCGCTATAGGTCGCTTTGCCCAGCAACAGGTCACGCACTACCAACAAGGTCCATTTGTCGCCCAACAGGTCGAGACTGCAGGCTACCGGGCACGCCGAGCGGCTGTCCGCACACACTGACTTCCCGGGATTCTCTCTATCAATCATGTGCTTAACATAGCACCGAACAAGTCACTTGTATATTTAAAGTTACTTGGCTAAAATCTAGTCACTTGTTAATTGCAAGTCACTGGAAACCCGATAACCAGGGAGACAGGCACATGGAAATAGAGCTTTATTACACCCCCCATACCCGCTCCAGCCGGCCGCGCTGGCTACTGGAGGAACTCGAGGTACCCTACCAACTGCAACCGGTCGACCTGTTCGGGGGGCAACGTAACCCGCTGCACCCGCTCGGCAGCGTCCCCGCTGTCAGCATCGATGGGGAAAGCATGATCGAATCGGGCGCCATCTGTCACTGGCTGGCCGACTGTTTCCCGGAGAAAGGCCTGGCACCGGCCACCACCGATCCGCGGCGTGCGCGCTATGAACAATGGATGTTCTTTGTCCCGGGGACACTGGAACCTCCCGCCTTCGAGATCCTGCTGCACACACAGATCCTGCCGGAGAAAAAACGTATCGAGGAAATTGTGCCGTTTGCGACCAGCGGCTATCACCGTGTATTGCGAATGCTCTCAAGGGAACTGGATCACGACGGCTACCTGCTGGGCAAGCAATTCACCTGTGCCGACATCATGATGGCAACCACGCTGACCTGGCTGCCGGAATTACTCGAAGACCATCCGCCGTTACTGGCCTACACCCGGCGCTTAACCGCACGCCCCGCCTATCAGCGTGCCATTGAAGCGATCAGCGAAACCGCCTGATAGATACGGCTGGAAGCAGTACGGCTGTGCGAACCGCCAGGAGAAACGGACGTTATCAAGCCGCGTGCGGCAGGGTTACTGCTTCTTGCCCAGCAACTCGATTTGATAACCGTCGGGGTCTTCGATGAACGCGATAATGGTGGTACCTGCATTCATCGGGCCGGCCTCCCGGATAATCTTGCCGCCGCGGTGTTTCACTTCTGACGTCGCCGTGTAGACATCATCGACCTCTATCGCGATGTGGCCATAACCATCGCCCAGATCATAGTGATCCGTACCCCAGTTATGCGTCAGCTCGATGACGGTATGCTCCGCTTCATCGCCGTAACCAACGAAGGCGAGGGTAAACTCGCCTTCCGGGTATTCCCTGCTACGCAGCAGTTTCATACCAAGGACATGGGTATAGAACTTGATAGACCTGTCGAGGTCACCGACGCGCAGCATGGTATGGAGTAGTCGCATGATAGTCGTCCCTTTTTAGTTACAAGAGATAGAAACCGTTGTTACCCCGATCCCCGACCCCTTTATACCCTGAGGGTACTCGTGGAGGAAGCGCAGGCCCGTGAGAAATTACTTTTTCCGGCGGTCCGTTGTTTTCTGCCGTCCGGCAACACGCATGCGCAGGGCATTCAGTTTTATAAAACCTTCGGCATCCTTCTGATTATAGGCGCCGGCATCATCCTCGAAAGTGGCAATGCGCTCGTCAAAGAGACTGTCTGACTCGGACTTTCTGCCCACCAGGATAACATTGCCCTTGTAGAGCTTCAGACGCACCGTGCCATTAACGTGTTCCTGGGAAGAATCGATCAGTTGCTGCAGCATGCGCCGCTCCGGACTCCACCAGTAACCATTATAGATCAGGGTCGCGTAGCGCGGCATGAGTTCATCTTTCAGATGTGCGGCCTCACGGTCCAGTGTCAGCGATTCCATGGCGCGATGTGCCTTCAGCAGGATAGTGCCTGCGGGCGTTTCATAACAGCCGCGTGATTTCATACCGACATAGCGGTTCTCGACAATATCGGAACGCCCGATACCGTTCTCGCCACCGATCCTGTTCAGTGTTTCCATAATCTGTCCGGGGCTGTGCGACTTGCCGTCGATCGCCACCGCATCACCCTGCTCAAAGGTCAATTCAATATAGCGGGGCGTATCCGGTGCCTTTTCCGGAGATACTGTCCACAACCACATCTCCTCTTCCGGCTCATTCCAGGGATCTTCAAGCACATCCCCTTCATAGGAAATATGCAGAGAATTTGCGTCCATGGAATACGGCGACTTGTTGCCTTTCATTTTATCGACCGGGATACCGTGCTTGTCCGCATAGGCCATCAGGGTCTCGCGTGAGGTCAGGTCCCATTCGCGCCAGGGTGCAATGACCCTGATATCCGGGTTCAGCGCATACGCACCCAGTTCGAACCGGACCTGATCATTACCCTTGCCCGTCGCACCGTGCGCAATTGCATCCGCACCGGTCTCTTTGGCGATTTCTACCAGGCGTTTGGCTATCAGGGGGCGTGCGATCGATGTACCCAGCAGGTATTCACCCTCGTAGATGGCATTGGCCCGCAGCATCGGAAACACGAAGTCGCGTGCAAATTCCTCTTTCAGTGACTCGACATAGACTTCCTTTACGCCCATGGCATAGGCCTTTTCACGGGCCGGCTCGATTTCCCCGCCCTGACCTACATCCGCGGTAAAGGTGACAACCTCGCAAGCATAAACTTCTTCCAGCCACTTGAGAATGACGGAGGTATCGAGCCCGCCGGAATAGGCCAATACGACTTTTTTGATTTCTGACATAATTACGCCCTGGTAGTTTTTCTGCTGCGCCGCAAGCGAGAAAGCAAACGCCGCGCCATATCACCAAACAGTTCTGTCTGGGTCGGGTGTGGATGGATCGCCCCGGCGACCTGTTCCAGCGTCATGTTACCTGACACCATCATCACGGCCTCACCGATAAGCGTGTCCGCATGATCAGCGAGAAAATGCACGCCGACAATGCGGTGCGTTGCCTTGTCGGCAACGATCTTGATCATGCCGTGGGTCTCGTTATTGATCATTGCCTTGGCATCGATATTCATGGGGACCTTCACTTCGGCCACATCCATGCCCTTCGCCCTGGCCTGCTCCACGGAGAGTCCGACAAAGGCTGCCTGCGGCCGCGAAAATATCACGCCGCAGTCCCGGTCCTGATCATACTGCATGTTTTCACCAAGGATGGTGGCAGCAGCCACCCGCCCCTGCTGGGCCGCAGTGTGCGCCAGCATCAGGCCACCGATGACATCACCGACGGCAAAAATGTGCGGCACACTGGTACGACAGCGACTGTCCGCGCTAATCACACTGCGCTCGCTGGCAACAGCGGCAGCATCCAGGCTCAGGCTGTCCAGCTGTGGGCGTTTACCCGTGGCCATGATGATGTAGTCCACCGTGAGGTTGTGCTTCTTGCCCTCGCTATCCGTATAGGCCAGTTTCATGGCTCCCGGCTCGCCACTGATCTTATTGGCCGCCGCCGAGGTATGCACATCCAGCCGCGGTTCATCCGCCAGGATGGCCGATAACGTTTTGGCTATTTCAGGCTCGACCTCGGCCAGGATGCGCTCCTGTGCCTCCAGCAATGTCACCTTGCTGCCAAAGTCCTGGAAAATCTGTGCCATCTCCACGCCAATGGCACCGGCACCGATCACCGCCAGCTTTTTCGGCGGTGCCGGCAACGACCACACCGTGTCTGACGTCAACACACCACCGCTATCGAGTCCTTCAGCAGCACCGCGAATAGGTGGAATAAAGGGCGGTGCGCCGGTAGCCACCACGGCACACCCAAAGGTAATCGTTTTATCGACGATACCGGCCGGTATTGCTGCACGGCTGTGTGGATCGTCCTGATTGGTCGCGGTATGCACCGCCAGCGTATGACCATCGACAAACTGGCCAAACCCCTGCAGGTAATCAATACGCACGCCCTTGTCGGTCTTCAGCGCCATCTCGCCGCGGGTTTCCAGCACCTTGCGACGGTGTGCCTCGAGGTCTTTCCACACCAGTTTAGTCTTGCGGGTACCGGTGACGCCGAGATGGGCATCCTCGGCACGGTCGCGCATACGGTCGGCCGCGGCACGCCAGGCCTTCGACGGGATACAACCACGCCACAGGCACTCGCCACCGGGAAACGGTGAATCATTGACCAGCGCAACTTTCAGCTTGTGCGACACCAGGTCACGGGCACAGTCTTCACCACCCGGACCGCCACCGATCACGACCACATCGTAATCCCAGTCGCCTTCGGGAACAGCCGAGCCGCCCGGACCCATCCATTCCACGGGCTGCTGGATCAGGTCCTTGAGCGTCTTCAGGAACAGCGCCACATCCGCGCCATTGATGACGCGATGGTCGGCGGTAACGGTAAAGGCACTGCCTTTCTCGGTGTTTGATGAAATCGCAAGGATTGCCGCCAGTCCCGGGGTCGCGATGGCATCGAAGTAACTGATATCGAACATGCCCATGTTGGATATCTGGAAGGTAGCACCAGTAAATTCTTCCGGATTCAGATGGCGACTGCGCGCACGCGCCACCAGGTCTTTCCAGTCAGTATTCAGTTCGGACAACTCGCGTGATTCACAGGCACGCAATATGGGCACCACCAGCCCGCCGTCATCGGCGGCCACGGCCATGCCGATATCCACCTGAGCACGTTCAACCAACTTGTCATCCGGCTGGTAGCACCAGTTCATCTTCGGGTGTTCGCGCATGGCCAGGCCACAGGCCTTGGCAACCGCCACGGTGACCGAGACGCCGGCTGACTTGGCCGCGCTCATAAGCGACTCGAGATGAATGTGTGTGGTCGCCCGAAAGGTTGGCATGGAGATCGACGAGGCCATAGCCTTTGAGATGGCCTTCTCCATGGACTTCATCGGTCGGCCATTACCGGGTACTGCGACCTCGAACGGTGCCGGCGCACGCTGAATATCACTCGCGGTCACTACGCCACCGGGGCCAGAACCACTGATACGATCGATATCGGTACCCTGCTGTGCCGCCAGCTTGCGTGCCAGTGGCGAGGCCTTGGTACCCTGTGGACGAGGCGTCGGTGCTACCCCCGGCGCGCCTTGTGGCGCTGCAGGGACAGTAGCAGCCGGCGTGGCAGCCACGGCTGCGGCGCCCGCTGCGGGCGCAGCCGCCTGTTCGGCCTGGCTGTCGTCAACGTCGTCCCTGGAGTCCACCAGGTAGGCAATCGGGTGGGTCACGGCAACCACGGAGTCAATAGCGGCAATTGGGCCGGAGAGAAAGCCGTCACGAAAAACTTCCACGTCCATGACAGCCTTGTCGGTTTCCACCGTGGCAACAATATCGCCACGCTTGATTTCATCACCGATATTCTTTTCCCAACTGACCACGACACCTTCGGTCATGGTGTCGGAAAGTTGCGGCATTTTTATTACGTAGGGTTCAGACATTCAGTAATTGTCCTGTTAGTGGGCAAGCAAACACTTTATGCTCATATTCGAATGATTCTTACTCTTAAGAAACTTGCCACGGAAGCACACGGAAAAACACGGGAATATTTCTGTAATGCAATTTATTCTTCTGTGTTTTCCGTGTGCTTCCGTGGCCATTTGAATATCTTACAAAGAGGTCACTTAAGTAAGCATCATTATCTTCACACACCAAAAATCCCGCGTACGGCTGCAACCACGTCACCGGCATTCGGCAAGGCCGCCTTTTCCAGTGCATGGTTGTAGGGGATCGGTACATTCAGCGCCGACACGCGCACCGGGGCAGCATCCAGCTCGAAAAAACATTCTTCATTGATGACAGCCATCACTTCTGCGCCGACACCGACTGCCGGTTCCGCCTCCTCGACTATGACGGCACGGTGGGTCTTGCTGACCGAGTTGCGTATGCCGTCCCGGTCCAGCGGACTCAGTGCAAACAGGTCAACGACCTCTGCCTCGATGCCGTGATGTTTCGATAGCTGTTCAGCAGCCTGCAGGCACCAGTGCACAGAAATGTTATAGGCAAACAGGGTGACGTCGCGGCCCTCGCGGGCGATCTCGGACCCGACCAGCGGATGGAAATATTCGTCATCAGGCACTTCGCCCTTCATGTTGTACATGAGTTCGTGCTCGTTGATGAACACGGGATCATTACAACGCACCGCGGATTTCAGCAGGCCATAGGCCTGGCGCGGGTTAGACGGGGTCACTACACGCAGGCCGGCGATACCCATAAAGACCTTTTCCATGCGTGCGGAATGCTGTGAACCGAGCTGGTGCGCGGTACCACCCGGGGAACGAACCACCACCGGTGCTTGCAGCTGGCCGCCTGACATGTAGCGTACCTTGGCAGCGGTATTGAAGATCTGATCCATGGCAAGCCAGGCAAAATTAACCGACATGATCTCGATGATGGGGCGTACCCCCAGGAATGATGCCCCGATACCCAGACCGGTATAGCCGTTCTCCGAGATCGGTGTATCAATCACCCTCTTTTCGCCGTACTTTTCGTACAGGCCGGTGGTGGCCTTGTAGGTGCCACCGACGACACCGATGTCCTCGCCCATGCAAATCACCATCGGGTCATTGGCCATCTCTTCATCATGGGCGCGCCTGATCGCTTCCCAGTACATAATCTCGGTCATGATTGCACCCCGCCATTGACCCAGGGGTCATTTTCGGCGAGAACGTATTTTTCAACGTCCGACACCTTTGGTTCGGGTGACTCGATGGCATAACGAATCACCTCATCTTCGATCTCGTCGAGGACGGCGGTATCCATATCAGTGAATTCGTCCAGCGTCAGATCACCCGCCTCGACCAGGCGGTCACGCAAGATAATAAGTGGATCCCTGCCACTCCACATGCGTTCCTCCGTCTTCGCCCGGTAGGCATTGGAGTCGGACATGGAATGCCCGCGATAGCGATAGGTCATCAGCTCGAGAAAGTACGGGCCCTTGCCGGAGCGCACATGCTCGACGGCCGTGGTCGCGGCCTTGTACACCAGGTCAAAGTCCTGGCCATCTTCCTGGGCCGAGGGGATATTGTAGGCCGATACGCGCTGGTACTGGTCAAGCACGGCGGTGGAACGGTCTATGCGCGTACCGATACCGTAAAGATTGTTCTCGCACACGTACAGCACCGGCAGGTTCCACAGCGCAGCCATGTTGAGCGACTCATGGAAGGTACCCTGGTTGTTGGCGGCGTCACCGAGAAAACAGATACAGATTTCATCGCCACCCTGCATCTGGATACCCTTGGCAATACCGGCGGCCAGCGGGAACGGCCCGCCGACCAGTGCATAGCCGCCCATGAAACGGTGCGCCACATCGAAGATGTGCATCGAGCCGCCACGGCCCTTGCTGACCCCGGTCTCTTTGGCAAACAGCTCCGCCATGATATGACGGGGATCGGAACCTGCCTTGATGGCATGCACATGGTCACGGTAACTGGTGATCACATAGTCATGGCCGGGTTGCGCTGCTTCCAGCACGCCGAAGGCACAGGCCTCTTCACCGGGATAGAGGTGCAGGAAACCACCAATGCTGCGTTCCACGTAGGCCTCGTAGCAGCGTTCTTCAAAGCGGCGCGCGAATAACATTTCCCGCAGCACGCGTTTTTTATCAATGTTTTTCATAGTTTAGGGGATCAGCGGTATCCGAATCACAGCAAGCGCGATATGATCAGCGTTTTGCGCGAACAGGTCAAGGCAAAAAGCATGCAGATACCCTACGATCACAGTGAAAAAGTCAAGTTAAATCAACATACAACCCGACCCGAGAGTCGGCAACTGGATGGTAGCCGGGTCGCCCTGATCATTATCCCGGAGCAGCCGGACAAGGCCGTCTGGGAGCAAGTCGCCCACGCCGGTACCCTGAAGCCGCGCTACCTGCGACACCGGCGCCGGCACAAGGATGACAGGCGCCTGTGCACGGATCTGCCGAACAAGAACGGCACGCATGTGATCCTGCAAGTGCTGGATGCGAATGCCAGTACCTTTGAGTTGCTGACCACGGCTCGTGAACTGGCGGCGATCATCCATCGCCTGGACCCGGCGGCATTGCTGTTGCAACTGGCAGGCTTTGATCAGGCGACAGGGGCGCGCATGCTGGAAACGCTGACCGCCGCCCTGCTGGCCTCGGTGTGTCCGATGCCGAGCTTTAAATCCGACAAGGATAAAACTGCGGCACTCGTACGTATCGATGTTTATGGCCTGGCAGAAAAGGTCGACCTGTCACAGTTGCGCGCGGAAATCACCGGCAACCACCTGGCACGCTGGTTGGCGGCGCTGCCGTCCAATGAACTCACGCCCGGCCGTTACCGGAAGTTTGTCAGCAAGCTGGCGGCAGCCGAGGGCTGGAAAATGGAGTTCCTGGATACACGCACACTGGCACGCAAAAAGGCGGGAGCCTTTCTCGCCGTTTGCCAGGGCAGCCCGACCGCTGATGCCGGTATCGTACACCTCACCTACACCCCCGGGAAACGCCGCACGGGCAAGGGCAACACGCGCAAGCTGGCACTGGTCGGCAAGGGCATTTGCTTCGATACCGGCGGTGTCAACCTCAAGCCGGCCAAGTACATGAACGGCATGCACGAGGATATGCAGGGCAGCGCCGTGGCCCTGGGGACGCTACTGGCATTATCACGCCTGCAGGTCGACTACCGGGTTGACTGCTGGCTGGCGCTCGCCGAAAACCACGTCGGCAACAAGGCCTACAAACCCAACGATGTCGTGATCGCCAGCAATGGCACCAGCATCGAGGTCAAGCATACCGACGCCGAGGGCCGCATGGTACTGGCCGACACACTGGCCCTCGCCAGCAAGGCCAAACCCTATCTGCTGATCGACTACGCGACGCTGACCGGTGCCTGCATCTATTCACTGTCCTCACGCTACAGCGGCGTGTTCAGCAACCGGGACACCTTAAACAACACCCTGACAACGGCCGGGCGCGACAGTGGCGAACGGGTGTGGCCCTTCCCGCTGGACAAGGACTTTGACGAATCACTGAAATCAACCATTGCCGACACGCTGCAATGCACGCTGGAAGGCGATGCCGACCACATACTGGCCGCGCGCTTTCTGCAGCGTTTTATCAATGATGATATCCACTGGGTACATATTGACCTGGCCGCCAGCAACCACAAGGGCGGACTGGCCCACATCCCGACCGATACGACCGGGTTCGGGGTACGCTACACACTGAACCTGCTGCAGCAACAGTCGCTGATGGAGCAGACATGGAACTGACACTGACCCGACCGGATGACTGGCACCTGCATGTACGCGATGGTGATGCACTGGCGTCGGTGCTGCCACACACCGCCAGCCAGTTTGGGCGCGCCATCATCATGCCGAACCTGCAGCCGCCTGTGACCACGATGGCGCAAGCCCTTGCCTACCGCAAGCGTATCCTCTCGGCCCTGCCGGTTGATGCTGACTTCAACCCCCTGATGACCCTGTACCTGACTGACAACACCACGCCGGACGATATTATCGAGGCGCATGCCAGCCAGCTGGTGAACGCGGTAAAATTGTATCCGGCCGGCGCCACCACACACTCCGATGCCGGCGTCACCGCTATCAGCAACACCTATGCGGCGCTCGATGTCATGGAAAAACTGGGCATGCCGCTGCTGGTACATGCAGAAGTGACAGACGCCAGCGTTGACATCTTTGATCGCGAGAAGGCCTTTATCGACAGCATCCTGGAACCGCTAAGCGTGCGCTACCCGGCGCTCAAGGTGGTGCTGGAACATGTGACCACACGTGAAGGCGTGGATTTTGTGGTCAATTCCGCCGACAGCGTTGCGGCCACCATCACCGCGCATCACCTGCTGTTGAACCGTAATGCAATGTTCAGGGGCGGCCTGCAGCCACACAGTTACTGCCTGCCGGTACTGAAACGGGAAACACACCGTAGCGCACTGATCGAGGCCGCCATCAGTGGCAACCGCAAGTTTTTCCTCGGCACCGACAGTGCACCACACGCAAAGGAACGCAAGGAAAGCGCCTGTGGCTGCGCCGGCATCTACACGGCGCACGCCGCACTGGAACTCTATGCACAGGCATTTGAGGAGGCTGGCGCTCTCGACAGGTTGGAAGGTTTCGCCAGTCATTTCGGTGCGGACTTCTACGGCCTGCCACGCAATACAGGCACCATCACCCTGGAAAAACACGACTGGCAGGTGCCGGCAAGCTACCCGCTGGGCGATTCAGCCGTGGTGCCGATGTTTGCCGGTGAGACGCTGCACTGGCGGATAAAAGACCAGGCCTGAAATTATCACGGCGGCTCCCCGCCCAAATCGCGCATGCGATTATTGGCTGCGGCTGCCCCGGTTAATAAACCCGCCTGACGGTATAACCCTGCTGCTGCAGACGTTCCAGCAGGCCCGTCTTTCCCGGCAGATGCAAGGCACCGACCGCCACAAAGGCCTTGCCCTGCTGCAGATACGGCTGCATGCGCTCGGCCATGTGCTGGTTTCGATCATCAATGAGACGCCGCTGGAAGTCTTCGGCAATCCGCTGATCACCTGTCTGCATCGACGCTTCATTGATCGCCAGCAAACGGCCCAGGTCACGTTGCTTGTAGGCTGCCAGTAACTCTGCCTGCATGGCATCCAGTACCTCAAGATTGTCAACCGCGTCCTTCAGCAGGACAATCTGGTCGGCCTCGGGCATGCTGTCAAACAGATCCAGCTGTTCCTGCATGGTTTCCAGCCCGTACACCGTCTTGCCCTGTTTAACGGCGTCCTGGTACAGCACCCGGTCCAGCACCTCACCCGTTTCGAGTGCCGGCGTCGACAGGGTGACCGCTGCCGCCCACGGCTTCATGTGGTTCAGCACCAGCTCGGGTATACCCCGTGTGGCAATCAGCGCAGCGACTTTTGTGTACAGCGGCGTGCCGATAATATCCGCCAGGCTACGGCCATCCAGCATCAGCATGGCAGTACTTGAATACTTCATGGCATCAGCATCCATCAGTATTTCAAGCACGACGCTGTTCGAGGCATCGAATGCCTGCCTGACTGCTGCCGGCAGCTTCACTACGTCAGGGTCTTCCGAATGAATTGTGCCGAACAGCCAGGAGGGTTGCTGGCCCGGCTTGCTGATTTCCCACAACAGGCCATGACTGAGGTCGGTGTCAGCCCGGGCAATGGCGGCCAGTAAAAAAAACACTACCCCGGCAAGCCATACCGCCGTGGCAAATCGACGAAGCCTCACTGCATCCTGGTTGTGCATATCCCGGACTCCCTCTGTCAGTTCACAGTATTTGCCATCACACACCGTTCAGGCAATCGCGCCTGAACAAGCTTAACATTATGCAACATCGCCAAAGCCGGGGCGATTCGGTATGCTTGATCGATGACTACTGCAGAAGATAAAACGTCCATCGCGCGGCGCTTCCGCGGCTTCCTGCCCGTCGTTATTGATGTTGAAACAGCAGGTTT
>Ga0316192_10000913_pt1 | contig 21698 bp, 20 predicted proteins | sample MerIslwburrow_MG_FD_204931 | JGI IMG/M metagenome (GOLD analysis project Ga0316192, IMG submission 204931) | Coastal sediment microbial communities from Maine, United States - Merrow Island worm burrow | ecosystem: Environmental > Aquatic > Marine > Coastal > Sediment | place: USA: Maine...
CTATATCGTGCGGTTTCAACTGTTTGATGTATTTAAAGGTGAGCAGCTTACTGGCTATAGCATCCCAACTACCGCTCGTGATCTACGTGCTACCGCTCATCATATAAGTGACCTAATCTATGAAAAACTCACGGGCCAGCGGGGTGCTTTTGCGACACGTGTGGCTTATATTACATCCATTGCTCATGCAGAAGGTCAGCGCAAGATGGCGTTGCAGGTGGCGGATGCTGATGGTTACCACCCACAAACCATCGTAACTTCAACTGAGCCATTGATGTCACCGGCTTGGTCGCCGGATGGTCTTAAGTTAGCCTATGTCTCTTTTGAAAAAGGCAGACCCTCTATTTTTGTACAGGAGGTCTATACTGGGAAGCGTCAACGGGTGGCATCATTCAAAGGAATCAATGGCGCGCCAGCCTGGTCGCCGGATGGTCGCAAATTGGCGCTGACACTGTCGAAAGATGGTAACCCGGATATCTTTATTCTTGATCTGGCGAAGCGTACACTGCTGCCCCTGAGTAGGCATTATGCGATTGATACAGAACCGGCATGGTCACCAGATGGTAAATATATTATCTGGACATCAGATCGGGGTGGTAGACCACAGATTTATAGAATACCCTCTGGAGGGGGGAAAGCAGAGCGCATTACCTTTGAGGGTAAGTATAATGCGCGTGCTTCATACTCGCCGGATGGGAAATTGATCACAATGGTAACTCAGATTGGGCGAGAGTTTCGCATTAGTGTGTTGGATCTGGCATCATCTCAACTACAGGTGTTAAGTGATGGCAGTTTAGATGAATCTCCTAGTTTTGCACCGAATGGCAGCATGGTAATTTACGCAACAAAGATAAAAGGGCAAGGTGAATTGGCCGCAGTATCGGTGGATGGCCGTGTTAAACAACGTTTAGCTCTGCAAGTGGGTGATGTTCGCGAGCCAGCTTGGGCTCCATATAGTCAATAAATTTAAGAGAGGAAATGGCAGCAATGAAACTCAAAATGATCAAGTTCGTTCCATTAATGTTGGCAGCTCTAATGTTTGTGGGTTGTAGCACGACTGAGCAAAAAGCAGAAGAGCCAGCACCAGTCAGTGAGACACCTGATAAAATGCATGGAGATATGGATCACTCAATGCAGGGTGAGGATGCTGCTACATCAGGTGCAGATGCAGCCACTGGCTGGACTGGACACCCACTTGATGATCCTGCAAAACTGACCTCAACCCGCGTTATTCATTTTGATTTTGATCGCAGCGAGATCAAACCTGAATATCAGGCTATTGTTGTTGCACATGGTGAGTATTTGGCCCGCCACTCAAGCCAAACGGTCACCATTGAAGGCCATTGTGATGAGCGTGGAACCCGTGAATACAATATTGCCCTGGGTGAGCGTCGTGCCAATGCGGTAAAGCGTTTGCTGATGGCCCAAGGTGCCACATCTGGCCAGATCACCACTGTTAGCTATGGTGAAGAGAAGCCGCTTGAGAGGGCTTCCAATGAAACTGCATGGGCTAAAAATCGCCGAGCAGTCTTTGCATACTAAGCAGAAGGTTTAATTAAGATGAAGTGGTTTGCGGGTGTAATGCCTCTACTTGTCCTGTTGGGGGCAACGCCGGTATTTGGGGCTGCACCCGTTATTCGTTCCAGTGTTCAGGCTTCGCCTCAAGCTGAGGTGAACCGCCCTGTTGTCCTCTCTTTAGAGGATCGGCTGCAGCTGATGGAACGCCGGATGCAGGCGCTGACAGACATTCTGATGCGCCTCGATCGGATTCAGCAGGAGATGCAGCAACTGCGTGGTGATGTAGAAATGCAGGGGCATGCAGTGGAATCGTTAAAAAAGCGTCAGCGTGATCTATATGGAGATATAGATCGCCGGATGATGCAACTGACGGGTAAGCGGCTGCCTTCTGCGGTGCCGCCAGCACCTTACCCTGTGCGATCATTATCTGCTCCTGGCCATATAGTTGATCCAGGGACAGGGATGCAGCACACTGGGATACCATCACCTACCACTCTTCCAGCCAGCCAGCCAACTGCTGCAGCGTCTTCTGGTGCTGCTTCACCTGAAGCTGGTCAGACAGCACCTCAAGATGTACCCATTAAGGAGGCTTCTGCACCTTTACCAACAGCTGGTGTGTCGGTAGTTACGTCAACACCAACGGTTGGAGAGACGCCTGAAGCTGTGATAGCACCTGCTCCTGGTTTAGGCGCGGAGCCTGTTGTTGCCACTCCTGTTGCGCCAGCTGCAGATCCGGCTTTGGAACAGCCCATGTATAAGCAGGCTTTTGATCTGCTGATGCAGCGGCGTTATGACGAAGCTAAACAGGGGTTTCGGACATTCTTGCGGCAATACCCAAATGGTCGTTTGGCAGCTAATGCGCAATATTGGGTTGGTGAGGCAAGCTATGTAACGCGCGATTTTGTAACAGCATTGGATGAGTTTACAAGAGTGGTGCAGAACTACCCCACTAGCCCCAAGGTGTCGGATTCGATGCTGAAGATTGCTTTTATTCAATATGAGCAGAAGGAGTGGGTAAAGGCACGAGAGACCTTGGAAGCCGTAATAAATCAGTACGCTACCACAACTGCTGCCCGCTTGGCTCGTAAGCGTTTGGAACGAATGCGTATTGAGGGGAATTAGTCGTCCCCAAAAAGTACGGTAAGCTGCGTTAATAGAGCTTGGATAGGTATGCCGTTATTCAGGTTTTCTGGTAAACCGGTGAATCATACGGCGGTTACGTTTGCTCGGTTTTTCTGTCTGAGCTTGTTGCGCCCCTGCTGCAATACGCTGATCACGTAGCTCTGCTGCGAGGCGCTGTCGTTTTTTTATGCTCTCTTCATCCTCTTCGTAGAAGAGCGCTGCTTCAGAGGCAGGGCGGCGCTGATTGGGTAGCACCTTTACCTCAACCTCCCATTCCAATGAGCCTTTGTGGATGCGCAGGCGGGATCCGTTGTGAATCTCTTTTCCAGGCTTTGTCCGTTGCCCATTCAGGTGCACTTTGCCACCATTGATGGCTTCAACAGCCAGTTTACGTGTTTTGAAAAAACGAGCTGCCCAGAGCCATTTATCAAGACGCATATGGTCGCTCATATATTACATGTTGAGTTCTAGCAGGCTATCCAGCTTACCTTGAATATCAAGATGGGCTAACTCATCATAGCCCCCAATAGATTGGTCGTTAATGAAGATTTGAGGTACGGTGCGGCGTTGGCTGCGCTCTATCATCTCTTGCATTAGTTTGGGGTCACTGTCGACCATAAACTCTTGGTACTCTACTCCCTTGCGTTCAAATAGTTGTTTTGCTCGAACACAGTATGGGCAATATGCTGTGCTATAGACGATAATATTAGGCATGATATTTATTAACTGATTACAAGATTCAAAGGAAATGCAGATGTCGCATGATACACCGAAAACTATCTATTTGAGGGATTATCAGTCGCCTAAGTTCTATATTGATCAGGTAGAGCTACATTTTGATCTGAAAGAGGAGTGTACGCTGGTTCGCTCACTTCTTTTTATGCGCCGGAATCCTGATGCAGAAAATGGGGCCTTGAGACTGCATGGTGAAGAGTTAGAGCTGGTGTCACTTAAACTGGATGAAGATGTGCTTGGCGCTGATGCCTATGTCCAGGATGATGAAGGGTTAACAATTTTTGATGTGCCTGAACAGTTTGTGCTGGAAAGCACAGTGCGTATTTTTCCGCAGAATAATACGGCGCTTGAAGGCCTTTATCAGTCTGGCGCTATGTTCTGCACCCAGTGTGAAGCGGAGGGGTTTCGCCGTATTACCTGGTACCTTGACCGGCCAGATGTTATGGCCTGTTTTACAACCACAATAATTGCTGACAAAGTGAAGTACCCTGTGTTGCTTTCCAACGGCAACCCGGTTGAGAGCAAAGAGCTGCCTGATGGCCGGCATATGATGAGCTGGCATGATCCATTTCCTAAGCCCAGCTATCTATTTGCTTTGGTAGCGGGTGATCTGTGTCATATAGAAGATTCCTACACCACGTTTTCCAGACGTAATGTTGTGCTGCAGATTTATGTGGAGTCAGAAAATATTGATAAGTGCGACCATGCATTGCAATCATTGAAGAAGGCAATGGCCTGGGATGAGCAAAATTATGGCCGTGAGTATGATCTGGATATCTACATGATCGTAGCGGTTAATGACTTCAATATGGGAGCGATGGAGAATAAAGGACTCAATATTTTTAACTCAAAATATGTGCTGGCTAGGCCTGATACAGCTACGGATCAGGATTTTCAAGGTATTGAAGGTGTTATTGCCCATGAATATTTTCATAATTGGACGGGCAATCGCATAACCTGTCGAGACTGGTTTCAGTTGAGCCTAAAAGAAGGGCTGACCGTATTCCGGGATCAGGAGTTTTCGGCAGATATGGGTTCCAGAGGTGTTAAACGTATTGAAGATGTGCGCCTGCTTCGTTCTCATCAGTTTGCAGAAGATGCAGGCCCTATGGCGCATCCTATTCGCCCTGATTCCTATATCGAAATCAATAATTTCTATACTGTGACTGTCTATGAGAAAGGGGCTGAAGTGGTGCGCATGCAGCATCACTTGCTGGGAGCTGAGGCCTACAGGAAGGCGACAAATCTCTATTTTGAGCGCCATGATGGGCAAGCGGTGACTACCGATGATTTTATACAGTGCATGCAGGATGCCAGCGGACAAGATCTGGAGCAGTTCCGTAATTGGTACAGCCAGGCTGGAACACCTGAGTTGCATATCAAAGGTGACTACGATAAAACAGAACAGAGCTTTACTCTCACTGTCAGGCAATCCTGCCGGCCCACACTGGGGCAGGAGCAGAAGCCGGCATTTCATATTCCCCTGGCTATAGGGTTGTTGGGTCATGCTGGTACTGATTTGCCGATCCAGATAGAAGGTGAACAGCAACCGTCCGCAGGCACACGAGTGCTTGAGCTTCGCCAATCAGTAGAAAAATTTAAATTTACAGGGTTACAAAGCCCACCCATACCTTCCTTGTTACGGGGGTTGTCTGCGCCTGTAAAAGTTTACTACGACTATAGCAGTGAGGAGCTGATGCTCCTTATGGCGCATGATGCTGATGATTTTAACCGCTGGAATGCTGCGCAGACATTAAGCCAGCGCATAATTCTAAATATAGTAAAAGGAGAAATGCTTGAGATTCCATCTGGCTATATTGAGGCAGTGCGCACTGCATTAAATGATGGCTCAACAGATCAGGCGTTGCTGGCTGAGCTGTTAACGCTTCCTTCTGAATCCTATCTTGGGGATCAGATGGATGAGGTAGATGTAGAGGGTATCCATACAGCGAGTGAAGCAGTGAAGAGAAATATAGCTGCAGAACTTAGAGATGATTTATTGCGCTGTTACCAAGCTTGTCAGGACTGTGATAGTTATCGTCCTGAACCAGCTGATATTGGCCGTCGTCGATTGAAGAATATTTGCCTGAGTTACTTGATGCAACTGGATGATGCTGAGATACGCTCACTTTGTTTCCAACAGTTTCAGGATAATCATAATATGACAGATGTGATGGCCTCACTGAGCCTGTTAGCCAATTATGACTGCTCTGAACGAGAGAAGGCATTGGGTGAATTTTATGCAAAATGGAAAGATGATCCATTAGTACTGGATAAATGGTTTTCCATTCAGGCCACATCGAAATTGCCTGATACGCTGGTAAGAGTAAAGGCCTTAAGAGAAGATCCTGCCTTTTCTATTAAGAATCCTAATAAAGTGCGTAGCCTCATCGGTGCCTTCTGTAGTGCCAACCCAGCCAGGTTTCATGCAGCAGATGGAGCGGGTTATACCTTTCTTGCAGATGCTGTACTTGAGCTGGATAAGCTTAACCCGCAGGTTGCATCCCGCATGCTTCGTATAATGTCCCGCTGGCGACATTATGACAGTTCACGGCGTAAGCTGATGCAATTTCAGTTGCAGCGCATCTTGTCAGTGGATGGTGTTTCTAAAGATGTCTATGAGATTGCGTCGAAAAGTATTTCAGAATAGTTTGCGGTGGGATGGCCTGGTTGTTTGACCAGTAGAAAAAAGACACCGGCCAAATCTCTTTGGCCGGTGTGGGGATCTGGCATCCGAGCTAGATAGCTTCATATTACGGTGCAACACCCGCTACCTATAATAGACTTTATTGTGAATATTTCCAGTTACTCAATCTTTATATGGTGTGAAGAGATAAACATAGTACAGCTGGTTACTCTACAGGCCGTTTTAAAACATCCTCAACGCGCGATTCATCTATGCTGAGTTTGCCGGTCTCTTTTTTGTGGCACCTTAGGCAGTCAGCAAAAGTAAATGAGACCTTTCCGTGGCAGGCTCCGCAATAGAGTCCTTTTGACATGTCTGTCATCTTCATCTTATTGCCGCCAAGTTCATCCTTAAATATGGCAGGGTGGCAGGTTGAGCACTTGATCCAATCGGAATGAACTTTGTGGTCGAAGATAACATCACTGACAAAACCGCTTTTTGAGGCAAAAAGTATTTTGTTATCTCTGGTCTCTTCCTTAATATCTTTATCCAGTGATACCACTGGGGTAAACACATTTTGCTCTTTCAGCTTTAACCAGTCGATAAATTGAAAACGATCCAGAGGCAGCTTGTTATCAGGAAGGTTTTCTGGACGCCACTTTGCACCAACACTCTCTACAGCGTCTTTAATGCGAGTAGGGTTGATTTTGTCTGGATTGTGCAAATGTGCTGCGTCTGGTGACCCCGCTACGTGGCAGCGCTTGCAGTTAGATACATCGGCTGCATCAAATGCTTCTGTTCCATTATGGCAGACGCCACATTGCTCTCCATCCATAATGCGCTGATATGATAGATCGTTCTCCCAGCGTTTCATCTTAAAGATGCCGTCATGGCAAACCTTGCATTCATACATGATGCGATGCAGCCAATGGGGGTAAAGCACCATTGGAAGTCCTTTCTCCTCCATCGCCTTTCTATTCTGCATCATCACAAAATTACCAAGAATACGTTCCTCCTTTTTCCATTTCATTATTTCAGCAACACGCGCTTGCTCCGTTTTTAATTCCTTTTGAATGAGCGGTGTAACTATTTTCACTAGGCTGTCATCTTCGTGCCAGTGTAGGTACATATAGGCGATGGCGCTGGCAAGGTTGAGTTGCGGCATCCTCTCCTCAAAGGTGTATTTATCACTCATGGCCTCTTTGATGAGATTATCCACTGTACTTGGGATGACGGGCTTGTTGAATTTTACTAGATCCAGTTGCTCATTAAATTTTTGTGTTTCATGGTTATGTTTGAATTGCTCAAGAAATGTTGCGCTATCCATGGCATAGGGACTGCTTGCGAAACAGAATAGCAGTATAAAGAGGTAAGTGAGCTTGTTGTTGATCTGGTATGTATATGAATTCATAGCCTATTCTTGAGTTTGGTGGGGCTGCAATTTTGCTGTGAGACTATATAACTGTCTGCTTAGTATAGAGCATTTATTTGAAAAAATGTGCATGCTTGGTTGTCTCGCTGTCAAAATAGTTGACTGAGTAACCAAGGGGTGGTTAAAATTGACTTGAATCAAGAGATGTAATGACATACGGTCGACAAGGTAGTATTTTGAGGCGCTGGAATGGATAGTGTGGCTCCTGTGTTAGCTGTTGATGTGATGGAGATGGATGCTCGTTACCCGTGGATGTGCCCGATTTTGCTATTCTCAATTGAGACAAAGTACCAGTGGGCTAGACAATAATGAGGCAAATAATTATGACCCGTAAAATCTTGTTGGCTATATTGCTGGTTGCAGCATTTATTCTGGGAGGGGCTTCAACAGCTGTTGCTAGGGAATATGCTGATATCTATATGGACTCAACTCGCAGTAGCATGGAAAAAGCGGGTGTAAAGGCCGTTATCTTCCCCCACTGGTTTCACCGTATTAGGTTCAAATGTAAGGTGTGCCATGAGAATATTTTTATTATGAAACGTGGGCATAACAATATTTCTATGCGTCGTATCATGGAAGGTGAGGCCTGTGGCGTCTGTCATAACGGACAGATTGCATGGGAAGCGCTTTATTGCGAACGTTGTCATGCTGGTGAGTTTCAGCCTAAAAATACTGCTGATGCAGCAAAGCAGTAGAGGAGGCATCGTATGAGAATTCTAGTTACTGTGCGTAATAAAGTGGCATTGAGTATCTTGCTTTTGCTAGTGATGTTCATGATTAGCTGTAAGCAGACTGATACCCATGAGCAGGTGCAAGCACCCGTCAAAACAGATGCCTCTGCAACTAAATCTGCTACAGATGTGATTGAAAAGGAAAAAAGCACACCCACTATAGCAATAGCAAATACTGATCTGGCTGAAAATACCCAGGCTGAAACAGCAATAAAGAAGAAACAAAAAATAGCAGAGGCAGTATTGAATCCCAACAAGTTGCCAGCAACTGCAGCAGGAGCCAAGCCCGCTGAGGAAAAACCAATTGCAGCAAAACCAGTAGAGAAAATAGCTAAAAAACCAGTATTACCAAAACCAAAACCAAAGCCTGCGGTTCCGACATTTGGGCCAAATGATCCAAGGAGCGGAATATATTTGAGTATTACTGGGAAAATGGCGGGTATGGGTGATCCGTCACAAACAGCTTCAGATGCATATAAATATGGTCAAGGAGAACATCCTAAAGCCCTGGCTGGAGTGGGTCTTCCAAAAGATAAGTTTGGTTTGATAGACTGGATGGCGATTGTTAATGAGGGCATTATCAAACCGATTGGCGCACTAAAAAAAGGTGCAGTTGAAATGCCACCGTTCGACATGAATGTGCTTATCACATCAAAAGGTGACTTTGTAAATGACGTGTTGTTTCCCCATAAGGCGCATACTTATTGGTTAAAGTGTGAAAATTGTCATACTGGTATATTTATTATGGCGAAGGGGAAAAATAATATGACCATGCAAGGAATTGTGGAAGGTAAATGGTGTGGACGCTGTCATGGAAAAGTAGCCTTCCCACTGACGGATTGTAACCGCTGCCATCAGACGCCAAAGCAACCTGCAGAAGTTGCAGCAAAAAAATAGTTGAACTATAAAGAGAGGTGAGACTATTGAATTGAAGGCTGGCTGTATGAAATTGACGCGCATTTCACTGAAGATGCTGGTGTGGCTGGCATTGTTAATATGTAGTTACATGTCTAGTGCTTGGGCTGAGGAAGAGGCCTTGCGTAAATGTGCGGCGATTTTAGATTCAACCTGTAATCTTTCACAGGAAGAGATGCTGGAAGAACTACTTCAGGATATGGAGTTCTTTGGCACCTTTGATAAGATAGGTGGATCAGACGATCAGCCAATACCTGCTTTTGAGTTATTACCAAAAGATCATCTTGGAATGATTAATTGGAACAAGGCAGTAACAGACGGCACTATTAGTCCACGAGGAACCTTGACTGATGACGAAGAGGAGGTGCCTTATGAAGGCTTCCTTGACAATATCATCTTTTTTCAGGCCAAAGTTTTCATGATGGCGGATGTTGCCTTTCCCCATGGAATGCATACCTATTGGCTGAGCTGTGACAGCTGCCACCCGAAACCCTTCAAAAAGAAAATTGGTGGAAATATCTTCACCATGCAGGAGGTTTTTGAAGGGAAGTGGTGCGGGAAGTGCCATGGTAAAGTGGCTTTTCCTGCCAGTGGCTATGCAAATTGCAGGCGTTGCCATGCCATTACCAAGCGGGATATATTGGGTACCGGGCATGATAATGGTGAAGGTATCTGATATCACATAAGTAAAGTTTCTTATTACACCATTTGTATGGCAGGCTCCTAACGAAAATCACCCCATAACATCTGCATGGCTGCCAGGGTGGCAATGGGTGCTGTTTCTGTGCGTAGTATTCTTGGGCCAAGCTTTACTGCTGTAAACCCATTTGCTTCGGCAGCTGCTATCTCCTTTCCGCTCAACCCACCCTCGGGGCCAATTAACAGCAGTACTGAATCATTGGGGACAGGTAACATGTTCAGTGACTGCGCTCCATTGGGGTGGAGTATTAGGCGTGTGTCCTGCTGTGCTTGAACTATCCAATCATCAAACTGTTGTGCAGCTTCAATAGTGGGAATGGTATTCCTGCCAGATTGTTCGCATGCCGCTATAGCTATTTTTTTCCAATGGTTTAACCGTCGCTCAAGCCTTTCTCCCTTTAGCTTTACAACTGTGCGTTCCGTGAAAAGTGGCGTAAAACAACTTATTCCAAGCTCTACGGCTTTTTGTAAAGCGTAATCAACGCGTTCACCTTTTGAAATGCCGAGTGCCAGGGTGAAGTGAATAGGGGGTTCGGTACTATTCTCAGTGACTGAAATTATTTCAGCTTCTGCTTTGTGCTTACTACTGCACTGCAATCGGGCATTGTATTGTTGGCCATCACCGTTGAAAAGGCTTAGTTCATTGTTGGGCTGAAGGCGCAAAACCTGGCTGATATGCCGGGAAGGCCCTTCCTCAAGCGTAACTGTTTTTCCGCTAGTGAGAGACTGACAGGTATAGATATGAGGTATGCGCATAGTGTCTAAAACTTAGATTTGTTTAGTATGGCTTATCTTAACGTGATCAATGAGGTGGTGGAATAAGAGTAGTAGATATGCCTTAGAAGCTTGCACCAAAAAGCAAGACTCTTTACCCTGGTTCCAAGTTATGCCGGTGTTTTGATGGGTAAAAGTTAGATGCTGCGTTTTTCTCTACTGCTGATCATTTGCAATCTGTTAGTAGCCTGCTCTTCGGAGCGGGTATTAGAGCTTGCGCTGAAGGATGAGCGAGTAGAACGGAATATACTGCAAAGCAAATCAGTTCAGCCACAAAAAGAGATTCCCGTGGCTATGTATCGGGCTTTTATGCATCGGTTCCGCAATAATTTAGAGCGGGAGTGGGGTGATGATGTGCGGCTGCCAACGAAGCATAGCTTTGTTAAGTACACCCAAAATTATTTAAGTCGCGCCATTGTCGATTTTGATACAGGAGTTATCACTGTTGAAACGCTGGATCATCGCAATCCGTTGGTGAGCTTGCGGAAAGCAGCGATTACCACTCTGCTGACACCTGATGATCCGCGTGCTGTCGATCTCTATTCAACAAAAGAGACCTCTCTGGATGGTGTGCCCTTTCTCCAGGGGCTTGTGGTTGATCAGCAAGGGGAGCCAATAGAGAGCAAATCTCTGGTGTCGCAATATGCTAAGTACTTGGTTAACAAGCATCGTCAGACACGCAAGGTTGCCACAGCAAATGGGAAGAGAACGCTACACTCTATAACCATCAAAATGGTTAATCGACACATAGATGTGCAGGCTAATCGCTATGCTGCATATGTTAAACGCTATGCGCGTGAGTATGGCGTTAGCATGAGCCTAATCTATGCTGTAATGAAAACTGAAAGCAATTTTAATATGTTTGCCGTAAGTTCCGCACCTGCCTATGGATTAATGCAGCTAGTACCTGGCTCAGGTGGCCGTGATGCCTACCGCTATGCAAAGGGTGAAGATGTTATTCCAAGCAAGGATTACCTATTTCAACCTGATAATAATATAGAGCTTGGTACAGCCTATCTTAGCTTGCTAAATACAGAAGGCTATCTTGGTAAGATAAAAAATAAGACCACAAGAGAATACTGCATTATTTCCGCTTATAACGGGGGTATTGGGACTGTGTTGAGGCTCTTTGCCAAAAATAAACAAAAAGCCTTGCGTATCATTAATAGCAGCACACCTGAACAGGTTCATGAATTGCTACGCACCAAACATCCGTTTAAAGAAACGCGTCAATATATTGTGAAGGTGACCTCAGCTAAAAAAGAGTTTACGCACCTTTGATTTGCGCGCTATATAACATTTTTACTGACTCCAATACCTCTTCAACATGGCCTTTTACTTTCACCTTACGCCACTCTTTATGCAGTTTCCCGCTAGTGTCAATTAGAAAAGTGCTGCGCTCGATGCCCATATATTCACGGCCATAATTCTTCTTAAGCTTTATCACATCAAACTGTTTGCATACGGTTTCATCTTTGTCTGATAGCAGATCGAAAGGAAAAGATTGCTTGGTTTTGAAGTTTTCATGAGCACGAATGCTATCCCGTGACATTCCCAGAATTTCTGTGTTGCACTGCTGAAAATATTTATAGTTGTCGCGAAAATCTTGCCCTTCGGTAGTACATCCAGGGGTGCTGTCTTTGGGGTAAAGATAGATTACGACATTTCTGCCCAGGTAATCTGAAAGATGAATGGCTTTATCTCCGGTAGCGGGTAGTTCAAAGTCTTTTACTTTGCAGTTTAGTTTGATCATCCTTTTTCCTTAGATGGCAATATGAGTGTAATGATATGCACTTAATTATGGGTTACTGAGATCCTTTTTCCGTAGAAAAGTATAGTGACTGGCATCAGATTCTGCTTTGCAAAAACAGTATCCTGCGTCAGAAAAATCCTTAATTTGCTCTGGTGTATGCAATTGGTTACGAATGCTAAATGAACACATCATCCCTCTGGCTTGCTTGGCATACAGGCTGATTATTTTATAAACGCCATTTTTATAATCTTTAAAGATGGGAGTAATAATAGGTGTATCCAGTTTTTCTCTGTTTACAGCCTTGAAATATTCATTAGATGCGAGATTGATCAGTATATTGCCTGCGGCCTTAGTGTCTTTCTCGAGCATTGAGGTAACCTGGTTTTGCCAGAAAGCATAGAGGTCTTTACCTGCTGGATTCCCAAGCTTTGTCCCCATCTCAAGCCTGTGGGCCTGAATCATATCCAGAGGGCGTAAAACGCCATAAAGCCCGGATAAAATTCGCAGATGTTTCTGGGCAAAATCAAAATCCTTTTGTTCAAACGCAGAGACTCCCATACCCCGGTAGACATCGCCACGAAAAGCCAGGATGGCCTGTTTTGCATGCTCAGATCCAGTGCCTGGAGACCAGTTTTGATAGCGTTGGTAGTTTAGCTCTGCCAGGTTGTCGCTTAACCGCATGAGCTGCTTGATGTTTTTGGCAGATTTACTGCGCATGATTGCAGCAATTTCCTCTGCTGATTTCATAAGCAATGGTGAAGTCATGCCAATATCAGGATAACCATCATCGAAATCGAGCTTCTTTGCAGGTGAAATTATTAACAGCATGTCTGGCCCTTAATCATCAAAGTCGGTAGGTGAAAACTAGAGTGCTTTACTGGGTGTTGGTTAGGAATTGAATATTATACTTTAGATATATGATTGCTTGCCGCCTAAAAGGGTAGGCGATGGTATTTGTTGGAATTTGTTACTAGCAGCTTGTGGCTTTTTGATAAAGAAGTTGTGTTCGATTAATAGCATACGCGCAATATCAGAATACTGTGGATTAATCTTATGAAATTCCCGCTGTGAAAATAACTGCCAACTGAGATGAATGCTATGAACCTGAATATTCAGAATTGGAAAATTGGAAGCAAGCTCTATGCGGGTTTCTTTATGGTCACATTGGTGCTCATGATTGTTGGAGGCCTCGGTTACCGTAGTGTTGGGAACATGAGCGCAAAGACAACTGAAATCCTCCATAGCTCCCCGTTGATGGACTCGGCCATGGAGATGAAAATTGCAGTGGCCAGAGATATGCAGATGATCATGGAGCTGCTGGCAGTCGGTAATCAGAGTGAACTGGATGAAGTCTGGGCTGAACATGAAGGGTTTGCCAGAATGTTCGATACCTATGCTGATGCCATACTGGAAGGGGCAGAAACAGAGGCGGGCACCATCTATCGCGCCAAAGACCAAGCGCTAAGGGATATAGTTACTGAGTCTGATAATCATCATAACGATAAATTTCAGCCAGCAATTCGCTCTATCTATGAACTCTCACAAAAGATTTTTCTGCTACAGGTAGAGAATAGTAAGGATATGGAGAAGATGGAGGCTGCCTATGAACAAGTGATAGCCGTTGCCAGTCAATTTGAAGATTTAGTTAAAATTCGCATTGAAAAACAGATGCAGCGTGGTGCAAGCGCAGATGAAATTCTGCGCAAAGAAAACACCTGGGCTGATGTTGCCATGGAGATCAAAACAACGATTGCAATGACGCGTATTGTGATTGAAGAATTTGCACAGGAGATGGAGATAGAGAAACAGGCAATCCTTACGCAGGAATATGATGCGCAGCTTAAAGCATTTGATGTGTGGATCAATGCATTGCTCAGCGGTGCCAAGACTGATGAGGGAGTGGTTGCAAAGATCTCAGACCGGGAGATTAGACAGCTGACTCTGGAGTTGGATCGCTTGCATGATGAGGAGTTCCAGGCTGCGGTTAAGGGTTTTATGGCATCACACAATGCCTTGCTGGAAGCTATAGCTGAACGTAGTAAGAGTGATCAGGCAGCTGATGAGATTGGTGAATCAATGTTGAACCTGATAGGAGGCATTGAAGAGATTGCTAATAAGATAATGCAGAATGCCGCAAAAGAGTCGGATAGCACAGCTGCTTCAGCTACTCTACAGGCCATTATCGGTATTGTTGTTGGTATCATTATTTCGCTTTTACTGGCATTCACAGTGACAAGGGCTATTACAGGCCCCATTAGTACAGCAGTAGCCGTTACTGAAACGATTGCTGGGGGCGACCTATCACGTAAGATTGATGTTAATTCAAAAGATGAGGTTGGCCAGTTATTGCAAGCAATGAAAAACATGCAGAGTCAACTTTCCACTGTGATTGAAAAGGATATCCAATCCATTGTGGATGCGGCACGTGAAGGTGATCTAAAGCAACGTATTGATCTTGAAGGCAAGCAAGGGTTCTTTGCCAAACTAAGTAGCGGCGTTAATGATGTGGTCGATGTTAGTGAGCAAGTTACTGATGATACGGTGCGTGTCTTTTCTGCTTTGGCCCGTGGTGACCTGAATGAAACCATCACAAGAGACTATCGTGGTGCATTTGATACTCTAAAACAGGATGCTAATGCAACAGTGGCTAAGCTGACTGAGGTTATTAGAGAGGATATTCAGCCCATTATCGATGCGGCGCGCAAAGGTGACCTGACTGAGCGTGTTCCCATGAGTGGTAAACAAGGTTTCTTCGCAGAACTGAGTACTGGCATCAATGAAATGGTCGATGTAAATGAGCAAGTTATTAATGACATGCTGCGAGTAATGAGTGCCATGGCCGAAGGTGATTTGACCGAGACTATACACGCGGATTATCAAGGTGCATTTGACCAGTTAAAAACAAACCTTAATGCAACAGTGAATAAACTAACAGAGGTCGTTGGACAGATTCAATCCAGCTCAAGCTCTGTGAGTGATGCTGCAGCTGAAATTTCTTCAGGAAATGCTGATCTTGCAAAACGTACGGAAGAGCAAGCAGCAAGTTTGGAAGAGACTGCCGCGAGTATGGAAGAGATGACTTCTGTCGTTAAAGAGAATGCAGGGAATGCTGAGAAGGCAAATCAACTGTCAATAGATGCAGGAGAGCAGGCTGAAAATGGCAGTGAGGTGATAACCCAGGCTATTGCTGCCATGGAAGAACTCAGTACCTCAAGTAAGAAGGTGGTTGATATTATCGGTGTTATTGATGAGATTGCCTTCCAGACGAACCTGCTGGCACTCAATGCTTCAGTAGAGGCGGCGCGTGCCGGAGAGCAAGGTCGTGGGTTTGCGGTAGTGGCCAGTGAGGTGCGAAATCTTGCCGGGCGAAGTGCATCAGCTGCTAAAGAGATCAAAGTATTGATTGAAGACAGTATGTCAAAGGTTGAAGAGGGTTCACGCCTGGTCGATAAATCAGGTACCACCTTGGAAGAGATTGTAACGGCTGTCAAAATGGTTACCGATAATGTGGGTAATATATCCAGTGCTACTCGAGAGCAGACTTCAGGTATTGAGCAGGTTAATATTGCAGTGACACAAATGGATCAGATGACCCAGCAAAATGCAGCACTGGTTGAAGAGGCAATGTCTGCGGCTCAGTCAATGAGTGGACAAGCTGGTGAGCTGAATAGCATGATGGAATTCTTTACAGTTGATAAGAGAGTATAAGCGATGCATGTTTCACAAAATAAGCAGAGTTCCCTGGTTATTGTTGTGCTCTGTGCTATTTTTTTGTTAGCAGGATGTCTTGGGACAGGGACGAAATCCAGTGGATTATCAAATTTTGCGCTAAAAGAGAATGCTGCTCGAAAACTGAGCGTAGATATCAATAAGCTTGTAATTGATAGCAGTGGCTTGGAGTGGATTGTTCGTAAAGAGGGAAAGGGTGATAAGCCCAAAAAAGGAGAAGGCATCGTAGCCAATTACACTGGGTATCTGCTTGAAAATGGTAGAAAGTTTGATTCCAGTTATGACCGGGATCGACCATTTGTAGAGGCTATTGGAGTAGGTAAAGTGATCAAAGGATGGGATATTGCCTTTCTTGGTATGCGTGTTGGAGAGAGACGGGTTTTGTTTATTCCCCCTGATCTAGCATATGGTGCTCGTGGAGTTGGTCAAAAAATTCCACCAGATGCAGCATTGGTGTTTGATGTTGAACTGATAAGAATTATTAAATAAGAGAGTCTATTCAGGCTCGATCTCTTCGACCTGACATAAAAGAGAGCCTTCCGCCAACCTGGCCTTGATCTGTGTGCCGGGTTTTATTACGTCAGCATGACGAACGATCTCCCCCGATGGATGCTGTTGAACAATGGCATAGCCTCGTCCAAGAGTGGCCAGCGGGCTGATAGCGTTTAAATGCTGGCTGATATGCCCAAGTTGTTGCTTAAATTGGTTTAGTTGGTAATGCATTTGGTGGTGCAGGCGTCTGTTCAGATTGGCATGTTGCAGTGTGAACTGTGTGAGCCGATGAGTGGGAGTTAAAACCCTCAGTCTCGCTGTCAGGTTGTTAAGCCTCTCTCTGATTTGAATCTGTTGGTTCTGCTGTTTTTGAGCCAGCCGCCGTGCCAGCTCGTCCACCCTTTGCTGCTGCTGTTCCAATCGTGCTGCCGGGTGTTGTTGCTTTAGTCGCTGTTTAAGGTGTTGTAGCGTTGTTTGATAACGGGATGACTGTCGATACAGGGTTGTTGCTAATCTGCTGCTGAGCTGGCTGAGCTGTTGTTGCAAGCCTGCCTGATCTGGACTGATGAGCTCAGCAGCGGCAGATGGTGTGGGAGCGCGCTGGTCAGCCACAAAGTCTGCAATGGTAAAATCAATCTCATGCCCCACAGCTGACACAATGGGTAAGTGTGCAGTGTGGATAGCTCGGGCCATACCCTCATCATTGAAGGCGGCCAGATCCTCCAGCGAGCCACCACCACGAGTGAGTACCAACAGGTCGCACTCGGCACGTTGATCTGCAAGCTGAATCATCTCAGTGATCTTTGCAGCCGCATCCACACCCTGTACCGGAATAGGATAGACAATGACAGAGGCTGCGGGAAAACGTCGTTGCAGTACGGTTAACAGATCATGGATAGCTGCACCTGAGGGAGAGGTGATGACTCCAATGCGTTGAGGAAATGAGGGTAGGGGTTTCTTATGTGCAGGATCAAATAACCCTTCTGCCCCCAGACGTTGTTTTAGCTCTTCATAAGCCAGGCGCAGCGCCCCTTCACCGGCAGGCTCCATATGCTCGATCCCCAGTTGGAACTCCCCCCGGTTTTCATACAGACCAGCCCGAGCACGTACCAATACCTGCATGCCATTTTCAGGTTGAAAGCGCAGTTTGGCGCGACGCATGCGGAACATGGCGCAGCGTACCTGGGCGTGAGCATCTTTGAGGGTAAAGTAGATGTGGCCTGAGGCAGGGCGGGCCAGATTGGAGATTTCACCCTCTACCCAAAGCAGAGGGAAGCTGCCATCCAGTACGGCTTTTACCTCGCTGTTAAGGCGGGATATGCTGTAGATATCACGGCGGGGTTCGCTGCTAAATAATGGCATGCTGAGGTCTTTGAGCTGCGCAGCTGTTATTTTGCAGGTTTGGCCTGGCCAGGGTTGTTTTTGTTGGCAGCGGCTCTCTTTGCGGCGGCGGCCCTCTCTTCAGCCGCTTTCTTTGCGGCAGCGGCTTTTCTTGCTGCTTCAGCCTTTTTGGCAGCAATTACGGCCGTGTAGCTCTCTTCTGCCATAACCTGGGCTTGATTGGCCATCTTGGTTGCTGTTTGGAAATCACCTGATCGGGAGGTAACAGATGATTGCATTAAGAGATTAGCTGCTTCACGCCAATCACCGCCTTCAGTGCGGGTTTTTTTTAAGGCGATATCTGCCTTTTGGGCTGCCTGCTTAAAAGTCATTTCAGCACTCTTTTCGGCATGTAGCTCCGCAGCATTGGAGGGAGGGATGTCCGTTACGCTAATGGGGGCGGGCGGCCTTTCAGCCGCTATAAGAGGGCTTGCGGATAGTAAAGTGGCCAGTGCCAGAATTGATTTTAGTGATACACAGCGCATGATTTCCTCTCCGTGTTGGCGTTTCTTAGACTAAGTAGTTTAACCTAAGATATGCGATCAATCGCACCATGTACTTCAATTAATCTCTTATCTTGGGTTTACCCTGCCGACTGCAAATTCTATAATCGCCGGTTTACCTACCATATTAAGGATGGGGAAACTGAATTATGCGCCTTGCTCAGGATGCCTTGACCTTCGACGATGTCCTTCTTGTACCGGCCCATTCGGCCATTATGCCAAAGGATGTTGATCTCAGGACACAGTTAACACGCGATATTCAACTGAATATCCCACTGCTGTCCGCTGCCATGGATACGGTGACAGAGTCACGTTTTGCTATCGCCCTCGCACTGGAAGGGGGAATTGGCATTGTGCATAAGAACATGACGCCCGCACAGCAGGCCCGAGAGGTACGCAACGTCAAAAAGTATGAAAGTGGCGTGATTCGTAACCCCATCACCGTCTCTCCTAAAACCAGTATTTTGGAAGTGATGGAGCTGACACGGGCAAACAATATCTCAGGTGTACCCGTGGTAGATGGTCAGGCACTGGTTGGAATTGTCACCAGTCGTGATCTGCGCTTTGAGACCCGCATGAGTGATCCCGTCTCCTCCATTATGACCACCAAAGAGAAGCTGGTGACGGTGCTCGATGGAGCGCCCCGTGATGAAGTGATTGCGCTGCTGCACAAGCACCGCATTGAGAAAGTATTGGTAGTGAATGATGAATTTGCCCTGCGTGGCTTGATCACAGTAAAAGACATTCAAAAGGCGAAAGAGAACCCCAATGCCTGCCGTGATGACCAGGAGAGTCTGCGAGTTGGTGCAGCGGTTGGCACAGGTGCGGGTACTGAAGAAAGGGTTGATGCCTTGGTGAAAGCCGGGGTTGACGTCATTATTGTGGATACAGCCCATGGGCATTCGCAAGGCGTGCTGGATCGGGTCAGCTGGGTAAAGAAACACTACCCGGATCTGCAGGTAATTGGCGGCAATATTGCAACGGCAGCAGCAGCACGAGCACTAGTGGATGCGGGTGCAGATGGCGTAAAAGTTGGTATTGGCCCAGGTTCTATCTGTACCACCCGGATTGTAGCAGGTGTGGGTGTGCCGCAGGTTTCAGCCGTTGCCAACGTGGCCGCCGAGCTGAAAGGCAGTGGCATTCCTCTCATCGCTGATGGTGGTCTACGGTATTCAGGGGATGTTGCCAAGGTCATAGCAGCAGGCGCTTACTCAGTAATGATTGGCGGCATGTTTGCCGGAACGGATGAGGCACCCGGCGAGGTCGAGATCTTCCAGGGGCGCTCCTATAAATCCTACCGTGGCATGGGTTCACTCGGAGCTATGGCGGGTAAAGAGGGTTCCAGTGACCGTTATTTCCAGGAGGCCACTAACGATGCGCAAAAGCTGGTGCCAGAGGGTATTGAAGGGCGTGTGCCTTATAAAGGTACCGTGCTGAATATTATCTACCAGCTGATTGGCGGCGTCAGGGCCAGTATGGGGTATACAGGTTGTGCCACCATTGAGGAAATGCGTACCAAACCGGAATTTGTACGGGTGACCCATGCCGGTATGGCAGAGTCCCACGTACATGATGTGACGATTACCAAAGAAGCGCCAAACTACCGCCGCGACTAAAGGCGAATGCGCTTTCTGTTGTTCTGAGATTGATTTGATATGACTGATTCTACCCAAGATATTCACGCCCACCGTATCCTGATTTTGGATTTCGGCTCCCAGTACACCCAACTCATTGCCCGTCGGGTGCGTGAGGCCGGGGTCTATTGTGAGATCTATCCCTACGATAACGCGGAAGAAGCGATTGCTGAGCCTGGGTTGTCAGGCGTTATCCTCTCTGGTGGCCCTGAAACGGTGACACTGGATGACGCACCACGAGCACCTCAGCAGGTGTTTGAATTGGGTGTTCCAGTGTTGGGTATCTGCTACGGCATGCAGACCATGGCTGCTCAATTGGGTGGTCAGGTGGCCTCATCATCTGCCCATGAATATGGTTATGCCCAAGTACGGGCACGTGGTCACTCTGCTCTGTTACAGGATATTGAGGATCACACCAGCCCTGAAGGCCACGGTCTGCTGGATGTCTGGATGAGTCACGGTGACCGGGTAGAAGAGCTGCCAGAAGGCTTCCGAATGATTGCTTCTACGGAGAATGCCCCATTGGCTGGAATGGCTGATGAAGAACGGCAATTCTACGGTCTACAGTTTCATCCTGAGGTGACACACACCAAACAGGGCAAGCGTATTATCGATCGCTTTTTGTTCAAGATCTGTAATTGCGAGGCACTTTGGACCTCAGAGCATATTATTGAAGAGAGCATCCGTCAGGTACGCGAGACGGTTGGCGATGGCCAAGTGGTTTTGGGTCTCTCCGGTGGTGTTGATTCATCCGTGGTTGCGGCACTGCTGCACCGGGCCATTGGCGACCAGCTGACCTGTGTCTTTGTTGATAATGGACTGCTGCGTCTGAATGAAGGTGATCAGGTGATGGCTACCTTTGCCCAGCATATGGGCGTCAAGGTGATTCGAGTCAATGCTGAGAAACGGTTTCTGAACGCCCTGAAAGGGATTCCTGAACCTGAGCAGAAGCGCAAGATTATTGGCAACCTTTTTGTTGATATCTTTGAGGATGAAGCAAGCCATCTGGACAATGTTGAATGGCTGGCACAGGGTACCATCTACCCTGATGTGATTGAGTCTGCGGGTGCAAAATCCGGCAAGGCCCATGTCATCAAGTCCCACCATAATGTGGGTGGGTTGCCGGAGGACATGAAACTGAAGCTGGTAGAGCCGCTACGTGAGCTGTTTAAAGATGAGGTGCGCAAGATTGGTGTAGAGCTTGGGCTGCCTTATGACATGATCTATCGCCACCCTTTTCCTGGCCCAGGCCTGGGGGTTCGTATTCTGGGTGAGGTGAAGAAGTCGTATGCTGATATATTGCGCCAGGCTGACAATATCTTTATCGAAGAGCTGTATAACCATGATCTCTACAACAAGGTTAGTCAGGCTTTTGCAGTATTTCTACCGGTGAAATCTGTTGGCGTGGTGGGTGATGCCCGCCGCTATGAGTATGTCATTAGTCTGCGTGCAGTAGAGACGGTGGACTTCATGACTGCACATATCGCCAAGCTGCCGTATGAGTTTTTGGAGCTGGTGTCAGGTCGCATCATCAATGAAGTGAAGGGCATCTCTCGCGTGGCTTATGATATTTCAGGTAAGCCGCCAGCGACTATTGAGTGGGAATAGGCGCGTCCCTAAATATTTCTGAACCTTGTCTCTTTGTGGCACGTTCT
>Ga0316192_10000914_pt1 | contig 21673 bp, 16 predicted proteins | sample MerIslwburrow_MG_FD_204931 | JGI IMG/M metagenome (GOLD analysis project Ga0316192, IMG submission 204931) | Coastal sediment microbial communities from Maine, United States - Merrow Island worm burrow | ecosystem: Environmental > Aquatic > Marine > Coastal > Sediment | place: USA: Maine...
AAAAACTGCGCCATTGTCAGGCGCAACCTTCCCAACTCCTCTGTTCCAACAGCGACCAAACGATCCAGATCGATTAGTGTCTGCACTGTGCCTTTACCAAAGGTTGGCTCACCAATAATAAGCCCTCGACCATAGTCCTGAATGGCGCCTGCAAAAATCTCTGATGCCGATGCACTATTGCGATTAACCAGGACAGCAAGTGGTCCACTGTAGGCTACTTTTGGGTCTGGGTCTGACTCAACTTCTACTTTTCCCAAAGTATCTTTTACTTGCACCACCGGGCCTGATTCAATAAACAGGCCTGTCAGCTCAGTTGCTTCTGCCAGAGACCCACCACCGTTTTGACGCAAATCGACGACTACGCCATCAACGCCTTCACTGCTTAATTCAGCTAACAGTTTTCGCACATCACGGGTTGTGCTTCGGAAATCTTTCTCGCCTTTGGAATAAGCTCGAAAATCACGATAAAAGGTTGGGACATCAATCACACCAATGCGACGTTTTCCCATACCTTCAAGACCTTCAACAATGCTCTTTTTTGCTGCCTGCTCTTCCAACTTAATCTTGTTCCGCACAATAGTAATGGTCTTTGATGGGCCACCTACTGAGGCATCCTTTGGCAAAACCTGTAGACGTACAATGCTCCCTTTAGGGCCTCGAATTTTTTCCACAACATCCTGTAACCGCCAGCCAACAACATCTACGATATCGTCATCACTCTGGGCTACTCCCATTATTCGGTCACCTGCTTTTACCTGGCCGCTAAGATCTGCCGGCCCGCCAGGGACAACACTCTGCACAACAGTGTGTTCATTTTTAATGCTGAGAACCGCCCCTATCCCCTCCAATGAGAGGCGCATACTGATGTCAAAATTTTCAGAAAGGCTTGGGGACATATAGGAGGTATGCGGCTCAAGACTCAAGGTATAAGCATTGATGAAGAGCTGAAATACGTCGTCAGCATTCAACTGATTGGTTCTTCTTAAGATGCCAGCATATCTTTCGCTTAGGGTTTTGCGAATGCTCTCATCATCTTTATCAGCCATGCGCAAACTAAGCACATCATTTTTTACCCGTTTATGCCACAGCGTATCCAATGCACCCTGGTCAGCGGCCCAAGGCGCTTTACTTCGGTCAAAGCGGTACTCCTCATCCTTGGTGAAGTCGAACTCTTCCTCCAAAAAATGAAGCGCATGTTTTACTTGCAGATTTACTCGTTGACGGTAGGTACGAAAAATTTCAAATGCGGGATCAAGCTGCGCTTGTTTTAAGGCATCATCCAGTTCTTCCTCATAAGCAGAGAAGGCATCAACATCTTTGTGAATAAAAAAACTGCGATTAGGATCCAGCGTATCGAGATAGCGCTCTAACATCTGGCTGGAAAGCGCATCATCCAAATCAATATCCCGGTAATGATATTTACTGATGACATCAGTAATAACAACGGTTGATTGTCGGTGAGATCTATGTGGATAGAGGTCGCCAATAGAAACTTCAGTAACAACCGCCCATGCTGGCAAGCTCGTTACCAATAGGAACAGCGATAAAATTATACGCAGCTTCATAAACTACCTTCTCATGAATTGGTATCGAATGGACTATATATTATTCAATAGGTTACCGACTCTCATGGATATAAGTCTAGCATGGACTTAACAATAACGGACAGAAAATGGGGGACGAAGTTCCTGAAGTAGTGAGACATAGCTTCCATCTTCTGGGCCAATAAACCCATGTCGCACTAAAAAATCTATGATCACGAGGTTGCAGTTAAGCTTAAAATCCGTTGTATGGCGCACAACATCCATAACCTGCTCAATCGGCCATAAAGAGAAGGATTCAACCTCACCATCGGTGCAGTGAGGCTGAAAATCCGATGATAGCTCCAGATCATAGCAATAGAGCGTATCAGGCTTATAGCCCTGCACGGTTTCAGCATTATAGGTCACAGCACCCACTGGCTGGGCAGATGCTGCCAGCTCTGCTGAAATACCCGCCTCCTCCCAGCACTCTTTTTTTAGGTTCTCCTGCAGGCTGATACCATAAGGCAGCCCACCAGCAACCAAATTATCAAATTTACCAGGGAAATTACGCCGATCTGCCGAACGCTTGGCCACCCACAGCTTTGTACCTTGTTCACTGCGCACAAAACCATTGATATGCTGACCAAAAGCACGCACACCAAAGTAAGGAGCGGCAGCCCGATCAATAAGAAATAGGCCCTGCTCCCTTGTTGTGGCGGTTGCTACGTACTGCTCACCATGCAGATGAGTTATCTCATCTTTTTCAACCAATTCAGCCAACACCTGTGCAATAGTTTGTGTGCGCAGATCAAAGGTTCTCAACTCAGCGGCCAACCCGACACTTTCAGTGGAAACCACAAACAAATGAGGCCATTCACGCAGCAATCGAGAAAAATCCCGTTTTATCTGGCCAACAATTACACCATCTACGATAAATGGCAAAAAAAGAGAAGGATTAAAATTATTACAAGCCCGGATATGGTCAAAATAACTCACTAATAGATTCCCATTATTATCGCAATCATTAGCCGTCTCTGAGAGAACGCATTAGCGAGAGAGAAGGCAGGCGGTGAAATCGAAGAGGATAGCGCTATTTGAATGGTGCCCGGGGCCGGAATCGAACCGGCATGGTCGCAATGACCGGCGGATTTTAAGTCCGCTGCGTCTACCAATTTCGCCACCCGGGCAATCCGGGCATTATATCGGTAAATATAACCTGGCGAAATAGACAATAGAGTAAAACAAACAGCAATGCGGTTATTATTTAAAGAGCAAATAACTGCTCAGAAAAGCTCCGCATTAACCCAGATATGCGCCAAAACACTGGCGACATAACCCACAGCTATTGCCGGAGTCCATTTTAAATGCCCAAAGAAGGTATATTTACCCCGCGCCTGCCCCATTAAAGCCACACCCGCTGCCGAACCTATCGATAGCATGCTGCCGCCCACACCTGCTGTAAGTGTAACCAGCAGCCACTGCCCCTGGGACATATCAGGGTTCATACTAAGTACCGCAAACATTACCGGAATGTTATCCACGATAGCAGAGAGCACGCCGACCATCACATTGGCTGGCGTAGCAGCCCAGGTATCACTGAGCTCTAAAGCCACACCCCAATCGGTATACATAACCTGCGATGTGATACTCAAATAACCAATCTGCCCTAAAGCACCAACACAAAGTATGATTCCATAGAAAAAGAGCAAGGTATCCCACTCTGCACGCGCAATCTTGTTAAAGATATCAAAAGGGACAAAGTCGCCAACTACTCCTCTATCTTCAGCATAATTTTTCATATCCAATTTTGGCAGATGCGTTTTTTTTAGGTAATAACCAAAGAACTGTAAATAAGCTAAGCCCGTCATCATGCCCAGCATAGGCGGCAAATGTAGAAAATTATGAAAGCTGACAGCTGTAATAATGGTTGCGATAAACAGGCACATAATCGCAACAGCACCTCGCTTCATCACCACCGTTTCATCTGAAGCTTCTGGTCGATCTTGCGGGATAGCAAAATGCATTATCGCCGCCGGAACTACAAAATTAACAACGGACGGGATAAAGAGCAGAAAGAAAGTCCAAAAATCGACAATCCCTTTCTGCCAAACCATTAGAGTAGTGATATCACCAAAGGGACTAAAGGCGCCGCCTGCATTAGCAGCAACCACAATATTAATACAGGCTAACCCAACAAATTTTTTATTATCAGCGCCTACAGCAAGAATTACCGCACACATCAATAACGCTGTTGTCAGGTTGTCGGCAATTGGGGAAAGGAAAAAAGCAATCCAGCCCGTAATCCAAAAAAGCTGACGATAATTAAACCCTTTACGCACCAACCATGAACGCAGCGCATCAAAAACAGAACGTTCATCCATGGCATTGATGTAGGTCATCGCCACGAGAAGGAAAAGAAACAGCTCGGCATACTCTAATATATTATGTCGAACTGCTGTCTCCACTGTGTGGAGATCCCCATGCTGTATGTAAACAGCGGCTACAATAGCCCACATAATGCCAGCAGCAAGTATGACCGGCTTTGATTTGCGCAGATGGGTAAACTCCTCTGCCATAACCAAGCCATAGGCTACAACGAAGAGAATAAGAGCGATATATCCAACCGAATGATTTGTCAGATCAATAAAGCTACCCTCTGCGGAAGCCCATGCATTTTCTGATAAAAACAGCCCAAATAAGAGTGCACTGAAAAACCAACCTAGTGCTCTCATACTACGCTTTTGTGTCATAAAAGAACCTCATGATACGAATTCCTATCTCTTAAACTCTATCACACCGTATGTAAGAGAGAGAATTCAGCCTCTGCGCTTAGTCAGCATACTCATGTCAAAGTAGGGCGTAGAGGAAATTATTATTAAAAACAAAACACCACAATCGATAAGATTAGTCTAACCTGTAGAAAATAAAAGATATTCAAGAATAGAGAGAGGCACAAGAGGGACTCGTTAAATCATCCATGAAAATTGATTATTAACTGCGTCATATCTTTCCGGCAAACCAATCTGCACACAATATTGGTTGGCCTTCAGCTTCAGCTGTTCAGCCAACTTACATGCATCCACACCAAAATTATTCTGCAAAGAGGGGCTATATAAAGCCCCAATTTCCATCATCACTGCGTGGTGAATCATCTCTGCCAATTCAGCTTTAAAAGCTGGTGCCCACAACGCAGGGTTATCTAGCTTTATCTGGTTAATGACATCAACACCAAACGCAATATGAGCATATCTATCTTGTAAAATTTGCTTAAATTGCCTGCTTGTCCCTTCCATTTGATGATTTTGTCCCATGGCAAGCATCTGAATAAACCGTGGATAAAAGAAGACACCTTTAAATATGATGTAGAAAGCCACCAGCTCTTTAAGCAATTTTTGGCTATCGGAAGTTACATTAGACTCAAAGTATGGATTCCTTAAATGCCTGGTAAGGGGCTGAACCCATTCAGCATTGCGCATAGAATCAGGCATGCTGTTACTTGCATAAAACACCTCATCACACTCAAGATCAAGCATATCAACGATATATCGACAGGACTGTAAGTGAAGAGCCTCCTCAAAAGCCTGGCGTAACATATATTGTCGGCATTCATGGCAGGAAATATGCTGATAAATCGCCAGCACCAAATTATTAGCCACCAGGCTGTGTACAGCTGAAAACAGCCCAAGATTCTCTATAAAGAGGGTACGCTCACCATGAGTGAGTCCACTAGCATCACTCCACAGCAGAATATCCTCATCCATAGCTATATTGTGAGGTTGCCACTCTCTTGAATAGACCTGAGCATAATGTTGTTCAGCCCAATCATATGCATAAACCGGACAGCCAAATTGAGTATTAATAAAACGTGGCCCTAACCTTCTTTTGCGAGCGTTGCCATTTTTATAATCACCGCCTGTTTCAGATACAGCATCACTCAAGGATCTGGAAATATAAAAAGGGTGTTTTTCGCTAACTTCCTGTTTTCCAAGTGGTGTATAAAGATCTTCAAGACTCGGCATATGGGTATCCTTAAGATGAACTCTGCACAGAGGTTACTTTCTATTTTGAAATCACATAAAACATGCAATTAAAAGTAGTAGCAACCAAGACAAAAAACAACGGAAAACCCAATATATAAGAAAATAAAAAAAACAAACCACTATATGTTGTGGATAACTCGATAGTAAAAATATGTATTATTTGTGCAAAACCTGTGTATAACTATGGGGACAATGCACAAGCAAATAGAAGCAAGCAACCAAAAAGCCTGTTCACCCAAATGGATAGGCAACATAGTTAATGGCGATACACAGAAGAAGGAAGGAGAGGCAGGATTAGAAAACCACTAACCTGCAAAAAATAACTACTGATTCAAAATACGCGCCCTCCCTGGCAAAAAATTCTTTACTGCTTGGAAGCAAAATCCAGCATTCGTTGAATGGGAATTACTGCACGCTGGCGAATAGCCTCATCAATATGAACTTCATTGCTTCCAGTTTTTAATACGACTTCCAAGTTTTGTAAGGCATTCATCGCCATCCAGGGACAATGCCCACAGCTTTCACAGGTTGCACCATGACCAGCTGTTGGAGCCTCAATCAATACTTTGTCAGGGGCCAGCAGGGCCATCTTATGAAAAATTCCATCATCTGTGGCAACAATGAACTCCTCATTATCCATGCTGGTTACTGCATTGATAAGTGCTGTCGTAGAACCAACCACATCAGCTTGTTCAATGACATCAGATGGTGATTCAGGATGAACCAGTACTGCTGCATCAGGGTGTAGCTTGCGTATTCGTTCCAGTGCCACCGATTTAAACTCTTCATGCACGACACAAGAGCCTTCCCACATCAACATATCAGCTCCTGTGACGCTCTGGATATAATGCCCAAGATGCTTATCAGGAGCCCAAAGAATCTTCTCTCCCTTCTCTTTTAGGTGCTGGACAATGGGTAGAGCAATGCTGGAAGTCACCATCCAATCAGCACGCGCTTTTACCGCAGCGCTGGTATTGGCATAAACAACGACAGTATGGTCTGGGTGGGCATCACAAAAGGCGCCAAATTCATCGGGAGGACAACCTTCATCCAGAGAGCATGTCGCATTGAGATCTGGCATTAGAATACATTTTTCAGGACTGAGGATTTTGGCTGTTTCCCCCATAAAACGGACACCTGCCACAACTAAAGTAGATGCATCATGCGCATGACCAAAACGGGCCATCTCAAGCGAATCTGATACACAGCCACCAGTCTCTTCTGCCAGATCCTGAAGATCACCATCGGTGTAATAGTGCGCAACGAGCACAGCATTCTTTTCTACCAACAGCTGTTTTATGCGGTTTTTAAGCGCCTCTTTTTCAGCTTCGTCCAGTAAAGGCCATTCAGGATGCTTTGGCACCTCAAAGGTACGCTGTGGTTTTGCTGTAGTTCGAACACTTTCACTGCTTGTGGTCATAACAACTCTCTATTTTAATTTCTGACTATAAAAACAATCAGGTTTAATAGTCTTTTATTTAATAATATCAACCCTTTCTGGGTTTTTTAGCTGGTACACTCGAGCCGGGCGATGATTTCCAGTTCGGCGCAATTCACCTATCTCTTCTATTTGCTTCAATGCCAATATTTTTTTACGGAAATTCCGTTTATCCAGCGGCTCATTAAGCAAAATCTCATACACAGTTTGCAGCTCACCCAGGGTAAAGGTTTCTGGCATGAACTGGAAGGCAATCGTGGAATAATCCAATTTAGCCGCAAGCCTATCGTGTGCCAGCGCAATAATCTGTTGATGATCAAAAGCCAAGGCTGGCATCTGGTCTAGTGCAAACCACTGTGCATCAGCAGCATCACTCGCTGCCTTAAGTTGCAAGCAATCTGAGGGCACCAGCGCATAATAGGTTACGCTAATGATACGCTCGCGAGGATCACGATTAGGTGCACCAAAGGTGTAGAGCTGCTCAAGATAAACACCGCGTATACCCGTCTCTTCCTCTAACTCACGTTTAGCGCAGGCCTCCAGGTCTTCATCAATATCCAAAAAGCCGCCTGGGAGCGCCCACATACCCTGATAAGGCTCACCCGCACGCTGCACCAATAGCAGTTTGAGCTGTTGATCGCGTATCGTAAATACAGCAACATCTGTAGTTACCGCAGGGTGGGGATACTGATAACAGTGGTGATGGGCCAAAACGACTAAGACCTTGCCTATTTCCAGAAAAACGCAACATAGTGTTAAAAATACACAATGTCAATGACACAACCAGCAACTACTAAATAGTGCATATTTTGAGCAGAATATAGGCAACATTTATCAAAAAATATCCTTTTTTTGAAGCACGGTTAACGCTTATGATTTAACTGCATAACCTGAGGAACATCATTCGTATTGCGGTTGCTCAATAATTTCACTAAGGCGGCTGACCTATTGGCCAGGCTCAAAGACCATATTCAACCAGCTAGCTCCAGCAATACAATAAAAACCGAGATAACTATTTGTATTCAAATATTATTTACAACAACAGCACGCAAAAAATAAGCGTAAAACACTACAAGTATTAGCTTTTAACCTTTTTGCCGTACAATAGAATCATCAACCCCCAAAATATAGCCATAAGCAGTGCATTTATGACCGACCATAAAAAGGAATCAAAATTAGTCGTCGCCATATCATCCAGAGCACTATTTAATCTGGATGATTCACACGAGATTTTTGAAACCCAGGGCATTGAAGCCTACTGTAAATTCCAAATTACTCATGAAGATGACATTCTGAAACCAGGCGTTGCTTTTCCTCTGGTAGAAAAGCTACTCAGGCTAAATAAAAAGTTAGCGGGGTTGGCATCAGTAGAGATTATACTGCTCTCCCGTAATAGCGCAGATACTGGACTGAGAATTTTTAACTCAATACAGCACCATAACCTGGCTATAACACGTGCTGCCTTTACCGGAGGCTCCAGCACCTATAGTTATGCAAAGGCAATGGGGGCGCATCTCTTCCTCTCTGCCAACACAGGCGATGTTAATAGTGCATTAGCAGCCGGTCTTGCCGCAGCAACCATACTGCCATCAAATACAGAATCGCCTAAAGCACTATCGGGTCAACTGCGCATTGCCTTTGACGGGGATGCCGTACTATTTTCAGATGAAGCCGAGCGGGTTTTTAAAACAGAGGGACTGGATGCTTTTACAGCCAGTGAAAAAGCGGCCGCACACAAGCCTTTATCCGGGGGGCCTTTTAAAGAATTCTTAATGGTTCTGCATAAAATACAATCATCAGCACCAGCAGATGATTCACCAATCCGCACCGCGCTGATTACAGCCCGTGCAGCCCCCGCTCATGAACGTGTTATTAGAACCTTACGCGCCTGGAATATCCGCATTGACGAAGCTCTATTTTTAGGAGGCATGGATAAAGGAGAGTTTTTAAAGGCCTTTGGGGCTGACTTCTTTTTTGATGACCAAAAAGGACACTGCGAATCAGCGCGCCAACATGTACCTACAGGCCATGTCCCGCATGGCATAGCAAATGATTAACATTCAGCACCACTAAAGTTAAAAGCAATGGTGGTTGATGGCTCTTGTAAAAAATATCCTTGAATATAATTAACACCTACTGTCCATAACACCGCCAGGCTATTTGCATCTTCAACAGCTGTGGCAATCGTTTTAATTCCATGCTCCTGAATATAGCTGTTAACATCTGTTAGCTTATCCTGCTTCTCTTGCTTAGCTGCAAGATTTTCTACAAACGACGAATCCAGCTTTACAAAGTCAATGGGTAAACGCTTAAGAATCGATTCTGATTTTTGGGCCAAGCCAAAATGCGTCACTGCTATTTGGCATTTAATTTTTTTCAGCCCCTTTATAAATGTCTTGGCTTCCTGTGTATGTGCTCGCAGATCAGCTTCACGAATCTGAAATGTCAGCCAAGCACCTTTGGCCTGCGCCTCACGCAAGCTATCACATATCATTAACAACGTTGATGGATCTACAATGCTGGCATTTGATACTGTAACAAAGAAGTTGATTTTGCGTCCTTCTTTACGCTGTTTAGTCAATTCCTGAATCGCATGTTTAATAACCCATCGATCTACATCAACCATTACTCCTGATGCATCAGCCTTTTCAAATATATTAGCGATTTTTATCTCTTCGCCATTATCATCAAGCAAGCGTGCCATTACTGCATAATTTTCCCTTGAGTCACCTTGCAAGCTGACGACTGATTGATACAGCAATCGTAAGCGATCATGTTCCAACGATGTTTTAATTAAGTCATCTATATCAACCGCAATCTCTTCACTCTCTACTTGCTCCTGATCCACGATACTTTCTTGTGGCCCTTCAAGCGGAATATTATCTTCATACCCGGGCAACGCTGCATTTGTGTCATAGACAGAAAACTGGTTGCCACCATTGGTTCTTGCTACTTCGCAAGCAAAATAAGCATGATCTATAAAATCTTGGCTTGTAGTTTCACCTTCAGAGTACGCAATACCAATACTACAGGTTGGATTAGCATTGTAATCATGCTGCTCTGCAAATTTTTCATCCAGTGCTTCACATATGCGTTTAGCCAACGCTTCAGCTTCACAGTTTTCTGAGCATGGGCTTAATATGGTAAAAGAGTGGTCACAAAAGCGGGCTAGAATTTCATTCTCATTTACAGCTCTAGCTAGAATATCTGCCACTGTTTTAAGAAGGGCATCACCTGCGGCTATTCCGGCAGAATTTCGAATTGCCCGGAATTGATCGATGCTAATGTATAGAAGGCAACATGCACCATCTGGTTCATGAAAATGCTCTATTACCTGATCCAGTTTCTTTGAGAAAAATGAGCGGTTATAAAGATTGGTTTGTGCGTCTTGCAGACTGAGGAGCTCTATTTTTTCTTCAAGCTCTTTTTTTCTGGATTGATCACGGATGATAATCTGTGTGCAAGGCTCATCATCAATACTGGCATTGGAAAACTCCATCCTGGCATCAAAAATGTCGCCGCTGCTACTTCGACATTTCACGTCCAATTCAGAAATACCACTTTTTTCAGGCAACTTACGAAGGAAGTTTTTAAACTTTCTGTGATCGCACGGTGCAACCATATCCATAATTGGCAGACCTGCAATATCCTCTACATCCAGGTTGCCAAACATCCCCAGGTACGCTGCATTTGCACCGACATGCATACCTTCATGAATATAGGCAATGGCATTTTGGGAGTTTGCTATAAGTGAAGCACAGCGCTGCTCAGATTCTTGAAGCTGACGCTTTATTCCATCAATTTGCTGTCGAACTCTTAGGTCATTCAATTCACGTTTGACCACACGCTGCAAACGTTTGAGGTCATTTTGCGGAACAACATCTCTAATCTCCTGATCAGCGATTATTTGCCCTTCGTTTGAGATGCCCTCCGGATGTAGGACAATAAATGGTAGGTCCCGCCTGGTCTGGTGGCATATTTTATATGCTTTAGAAAGCCCGATATTTCCATCATTACAAGCATAGAGCGCCATATCGAACTCTGTTTTCCCCAGCGCATCAATCAGGTCACGCTCATGATCAAGTCTTTCCGCATGAACCGCCAGCCCTGCATTTCGTAAAGCACTAATACGCACTTCCGAATCATCTCGTGATGGATCGATAATTAGCAACTTAATTGGTGCATTAACTGGCATAAGCATATTTATTATATGTTTCTTTGGCTCTAAGCGCCTGTCAATTATATTGCATTTATTGTGACGGCATACTGCCTTTTTTGATCAAAAAAGCAGTAATTAGCAGTCTGCTAATTCCAACCTCACATGACATCGGGTTGCACAACCACCACGCAATCACAAAAAAACCAAAAATCACAAGGATAACCCATTGACAATAAAGGAGTTTATTGCGCGCAATAAAACATCGCCCCTCAAGCTACTGCAATCCTAACCCAGACACATAGATTAAAGATATGAGTTTTTATTACGCTATTTAAATCAATATCTTAACTTTTATTCTATACTTAGATATTAATTATTATTTGAAATTTAATTGTGTTCACAAATACCATCAAATTGGTACAATAAATTATCTTATTTTCAAGCTAAAAATTAAGGCTCCGACAATCGACATGTTACGCATATTCTTAGTCGCACTAATTACTTTTATGGCCACTCCTGCTTTGAGTGGCGAGCAAGAGACCCTCAGTGGGGTTAAAATCTTGATGGAACAAGGCAACCCAACCAAAGCGATGAAGCAGCTGGATGGTTTTCTAGCATCTAGTCCTGACCATGCGGAAGCCAGATTTCTTAAAGGGTTGATTCTTGTTAACCAGGATAAATTGGAAGATGCCATCAAAATATTTGAAGCGCTTACCAAAGACTACCCAGAACTACCTGAGCCTTACAACAATTTAGCCGTATCCTACTCTGCGCTTGGCCGATTCGACGATGCGCGCAAGGCATTGCAATCTGCTATAACCACACACCCAAGTTACGCCACCGCACATGAGAACCTTGGCAATATCTACGCCATGATGGCGGCAGATGCCTACAATCACGCCTTATCATTAGATAAAGAAAATACTGCTGCACGCGATAAACTTGCCCTAATGAGCGACCTATTTTCCGTAGGTACGCTTAATGCCAAGCCACGCAAATCTATTACACAAACAAAAAGCCAAACACCTCCACCAGCTCAGCCCGTAGCAACACCCCCTGCTCCACCAGCACCCAAACCCCAACCACAGCCCGCTGTAGAACCAGCGCCTGAAGTTGCCGAGTCTGTTGAAGAGGACAGTGAACTCGCCATGATGATGGAAGGTGAGGCTGATACAGCAGAAGACAACTCATCAGCGCTTGAGCAAAACATTCTGGCAACAGCACGCCAGTGGGCGAAGGCTTGGTCCAATAAGGATTCAGACAGCTACCTGACGCATTACCATTCACAGTTTAAACCTTCACGCGGCCTATCCCGTTCTTCATGGGAAGAGCAACGTAAACAGCGCATTGCCAAACCGCGCTTTATCGAAATCGAAGTGCTGGATGCTGAAATCACCGTTGAGGGTGAAAACCAGGCAAAAATTGAATTTCTACAGACTTATCGTTCCAACACCTATAATGATGAAAGCCGAAAATATCTGCGCATGAAAAAAGATGGCCACGACTGGAAAATTGTTAGAGAAGTATCGCTTCAATGAGATTGAACTCTATTCTCTTATTGATACTGATCAGCTGCTTTTGGGCACAATTTGCAGCAGCCGCATCGGAACAAAACAAACACCCGCATCAACTCCAGCTTAAAGAAGAGGCGCTGCTGGTTGATACACTCAATCATATTCGCGACAGGCACATGGATGCTGCGCTGGATAGCATTGAAACACTGGTCGAGTTAAACCCCAATTTTCGTCTTGCCCAGCTGGTATATGGTGATCTGTTACTGGCAAAAAGCCAGCCTATAGATGAGTTTGGTAACCTTTCAGTAAAAGCCAGAGGCCGCATCGATGAGTTACGTGACGAAGCGCGCACTCGTCTTCGCAGTCATCTCTCGCAACCCCAACAGGGCACTCTGCCTGCAAATCTGCTGCGCCTATCCAGTGATCAGAAGCGCGTTATTGTGGTTGATCTGGAGATGTCGCGCCTTTACCTGTTTGAAAACAACAACGGCACCCCCCGCCTGCTTTTAAACTTTTACGCATCCATTGGTAAAAATGGCACCGCAAAAGAGGTAGAGGGCGATCTGAAGACCCCAGTAGGCGTCTACTTTGTTTCAAAACATATTCCTGGCAAACAGCTGCCAGATCTGTACGGAGCAGGCGCTTTTCCTATTGACTATCCGAATCCATGGGATCGCCGACTAGGACACACTGGTCATGGCATCTGGATTCATGGCGTCCCCAGTAACACTTATAGTCGAGCTCCGCGCTCTAGCGAAGGTTGTGTAGCACTGGCAAATGCAGATTTTGAGTCACTTATCCCTCTTATTGATATTGGCAAAACCCCCGTTATCCTTGCCAAAAAAGTCAATTGGCAAACTCCGTCAATTATCGATCAGCAGCGCAAAAGTCTTGAGCAATCTATCGAGAAATGGCGTCAGGATTGGGAAAGTCTCAATATTTCTCAATATGCCTCAAACTACTCAAAATCATTTAAAACCGAACGTCGTAACTATAATAGTTGGGTAGCCCGCAAAGAGACTATCAACAATACGAAGACACACATTCAAATCGGCCTCTCCGATATCAGCATTTTTTCCGATCCTGGTGAAGAAGGGTTAGTGGCCGTACGATTTACCCAGAACTACAACAGCAGCAACTACAATGGTGCAGCAGACAAGCGCCAATATTGGAAATATGAAGAAGATGGAGTATGGCGAATTATCTATGAAGGAGCTACAACCATCAGTGCTTCATCATCAGTCGCCAGAAATCGCTAAAGCCTGGCAGCCTTTAGCAACTACAGTCTAATTTTTACTCGACGATAAATCTGTTTTTTCCCGATCCAGTAGAAATGCCTGCAACCCCTTATATATGGGTGGCGTATCTTTGGGAATATTGCTTTTTATCCAACGAACCAGGTCTATCCATATACGGGTAATCTCTTTTGATCGAGGCATGATCCCCGCATGTTTTAGCTCAATCGTAACAACCGGAATATTCTTCTGTAACCCGGCGTAATTACCCAGTGAACCTGGGTATGTACCCAGCAGATTCAAATGGAGCTTACCCAGTTTTCTTGGGCCTTTAGGTGGCCCATCAAAATCTACAACACCATAAGGAGCATGAACAGAGACAATAACGTCTGGGCGAAAGCGCTCAATTTCTTTAGCCAGCCATAGGCTTTCAGGCTCACTCAGAGCCATAGGGCCAGGATAGCGCCGAGGATTACGGCCTGTTCGCCTAACCCAATAATTATTTAGCGCATTTGCATTCCAATCTGGCGCTGGAAAGTTTCGGTTAAGATCTACGCCATTGGAATTTACTCGTAGTGCATCGCCATTCCGCAACAATCCATCAGGGTTAAGCAATGGAATCACTTTCCAATGAAACAGTCCAGAGTGGTATTTATTGAGTATCCTCATCCATTTAAAGACGATGCTAATAGAGCTGAGCTCATCAGCATGTATTCCCCCAATGAGCATTACACGCGCTTTAGGTTTTTTGGGAGGATGCGGAGGATAGATTTTTTCCAGAATTGGTCTGCCTTCTACAGAAAAGTCTCCCGTTATTATTAGCCCATTACTGTGCTTGCAGTCACGCGTATAGACAGAAGCAAGACGCTTGGCAATCTGTAAGCATGCCTCGCGCGCTACATCGGCCTCGTTATGATTTTGTTGTTTACTTGCACTTGCCCCCCCAGCCATTATCAAGGCTATAACAACAATCCATATTTTTTTTACGATCAGCATATTTTTGATTCAAATAGTTTCTGCAACAAAGCGGCTTGTTCACTGTAAAGCGGCAAATAGCTCATATTGACAAGCATCATTTAGCACATCGTATCCCCACATCCCGAAAGCCATCGGTAGGAATGCCTTTTTCCCGGTGCGAGGTGGAGTAGTAAAGCGGTAGATTATAGTGCCCCATTCCGCCCCATCCGCCACCACGAATAACTTTGTAGCGCTCACCGTATTTAGGATCCTTATGGCTCTCGCCACCAGGATACGCCTTGTACCAATCTTCGACCCATTCAGCTACATTGCCTGTCATATCATAGAGGCCATATGGGCTTTTACCCATTTCATAAGAACCAACAGCTACAACGCCACCAAAATTTGATTGGTTGTTGGATTTGTCAGGACTGTACTCATTTCCCCACGGGTAGTCTCTGCCATCAATTCCTCTTGCGGCCTTTTCCCACTCTGCTTCTGTTGGCAGCCTTTTTCCTCTCCACCGACAATATGCAGAAGCTGCATACCAGTGCACAGTATGTACTGGGAAGTTATCTTGGCCTTTCGAATATGCATCATTTTCCCAATAAGCAGGGGGAGGAATCCTTACCCTGCCCTGCATCGCATCTATAAACTCTTTATATTGCTGATTAGTTACTTCGTATCTATCAATATAGTACGCTTTCAATGTCACGGTACGTTTTGGCTTCTCATTCAGATAGTAGGGGGTGCTGCCAAATCGAAGCCCCATCGCATCTGTATCCACCGCATCGCTTCCCATAATAAATTCACCTGCGGGGATATAAACCATCTCATCTGGAACTGATGCCACCTCTGCTTTTTCTTTAGCCACTGTGCTTTTTTTAACACTTGCTATTGGTTGCTTGCCTCCCTGTGCCGCAAGCAATCTAACATAGCCCAATACATTCCAGCGCTCCGCCTCACTTAATACTTCTTTCCACGCTGGCATATACATGCGGGAATCGGGATCTTGAATAATGCCATCGTCGATGCTCTTCATCAGCTCAGCATCACTTCGACTCATCCGTTTCACATCATTCACAAAGTCTACTGGCTTTGGCTTTACTGCAATGCCAATGGCACCATCACCTTTGCCCTCTTTGCCATGACAATAAAAACAGTACTTCATATAGATAACTTTTCCGTCATCCAGATCAACATTTGCAGTCGCTGCGTATGCAATTTGATTGAAGCCTAACAACACATTGACTGCGATCATCCCGCAGATTGCCACTGTTAAATCTACAACTTTTTTATGAGTGAAAAACCGATCCACCCAAGCACTGCATTCTTTCTTGTTTAAAACCATTAATTCAGTCTCTATCATCTGCATTCAAGTGCAACACCAGAAGCACTATCGGCTATGGATCCTGTGCGCAACGAAAACCGAAGCTGAAATTCTTTGTCATAGGATGGAAAAATATTCGATTATAGGTAGGCGCACTGATACCGCATCGGTAATAAGTGCAGTCATACCAGGACCCGCCTTTTACCACGCGATACATCTCTCCTTCATTTGGATCTTTATGGGTGTTTCCCGGATAAGCCTTATACCAATTTGACGTCCATTCAAAAACATTGCCCGCCATATCATAAAGGCCATAAGGGCTTCTGCCGCTTTCAAAAGAGCCAACCTTCACTGTTTTACCTAACCCATGCTGAGGCGTATTTCCTTTGTCCTTATCAAATTCATTTCCCCATGGAAACACCCTGCCATCTGTGCCTCTTGCAGCCTTTTCCCATTCATATTCAGTTGGTAAGCGTTTTCCAGCCCACTCACAATAATCATTTGCATCCTTCCAACTAACGAATACCACGGGATGATCCTCCATGCCTTCAGGAATATCATTATTATTTTTCACCCAATCATCCGGTAGGCGGTGATCGGTTGCCTTAACAAAAAGTTTGTATTTAGCATTGGTTACTTCATAAAGATCCATGTAATAGTCAGGCAGATATTTTTTATGCTCTGGGCCTGATTTTGGCCACCAATCATCAGTGCCCATAATAAACTCACCCGCTGGCACTAAAACCATATCCTTGGGATGGGTACGCTCAATACTGGTTTTTTTAGGAAGAGAGGGTGGCTCTGCCAACGCGACCTTATAAACTCTATCCTCCAGAGGGACTTTATAGCGTTCATCAATATCCAAAAAACGCTGGCTATAGTCCGCATTATGGCACTGTAGACACTCTTTATCCGTAGTGTAATCAATGGCGGGGCGTTGCTGCTGAGCATGGCAAAGTGCGCAATTTGGCTGGCCTGTTTCCAAATAATCAGCAATGCGTTCCTGCTGAACCTCAGCCTTTGATTCAACCGGAAAAGGAACCTCTATCGTCTCTTTATTTTGTGCTATTTCAGCTGCTACAGCAGAGATTGAAATCACCCATATGCACAGCAACAGGAAAGTCCTGTACCCAAGACTCCTTACAGTATATTTCACGCGCAACACAGCTGGATTCTGCATTAAAATCTGACCCACAACTAGAGGAAAATCAAAGATTTCCATTCTGCTTAGAGGCAACCTCCATGTCAAGGAAGACGCTCTATAGCATATCTGCCTCCCTCTTCATTAACTTTAGTCACTTCCTGCCTATTTTCCATATAAAATAACAACAACATACACAGATTGTTCCTACTTCGTGGTTTAATTACACTTTCCACTTAAATGCACCTAGTACCATGTCTAACACCGCTCCTGATCTCTTCTCCTATCGCAAATTCTGGGCTCACCGTTTTGGCACCGCGCCAGTATTGCCTATGTCAAAAGAGGAGATGGATCAACTGGGCTGGGACAGCTGCGACATTATCCTGATAACAGGTGATGCCTATGTAGATCACCCCAGTTTTGGCATGGCACTGATTGGCCGTCTGCTGGAAGCTCAGGGGTTTCGCGTCGGCATCATTTCACAACCAGACTGGCAAGATGCGAAGGCCTTCCAGAAGCTAGGTCGCCCTAATCTCTATTTTGGTGTAACAGCGGGCAATATGGACTCCATGGTCAACCGTTACACTGCTGATAGGCGTATTCGCAGTGACGATGCCTACTCCCCAGATGGTGCAGCTGGTCTGAGGCCAGACCGCTCAGTCATTGTCTACTCTCAACGTGCTAAAGAGGCCTACAAAGGGGTGCCAGTTATTATTGGAGGCATTGAAGCCAGTCTGCGCCGCATCGCTCATTATGACTACTGGTCCGACAAGGTGCGCCACTCTGTACTCCCAGATTCCAAGGCAGACATGCTCATTTTTGGGAATGCTGAACGTGCCATTGTGGAGGTTACACACCGGATGGCCAAAGGTGAGAAGATCAGTGATATTCATGACATTCGGGGTACCTGCGTCATGTGCAGCGGCGTACCTGACAACTGGTCCGAGATCGACCACAGATCACCCGATGGCCCTGTCCCCATCGTCAAGCCACCCAACCCTTATGATGCCAAGCCTGACTGCACCAATACAGCCAGCCTGGAAACAACCATCCCCACAAAACAGAAGTCTCCCGGAAAGGCCGATCCAGCTAGTACCGTATTGCGGCTACCCTCATATGAGCAAGTAGCCAATAACAAAACACTGTTTGCACATGCTGCCAGAATCGCCCATCTAGAGACCAACCCAGGCAATGCCCGCGCCCTGATTCAACGACATGGCAAACGAGATCTTTGGATCAATCCCCCTCCTATTCCACTTAAAACAGAGGAGCTGGATCAGGTCTTTGCACCACCCTATACACGAAAACCACATCCTGCCTATGGCACGGCCAGGATCCCGGCGTGGGAGATGATCCGTTTCTCCATCAACATCATGCGTGGCTGCTTTGGTGGCTGCACCTTCTGCTCAATCACTGAGCACGAAGGTCGCATTGTGCAAAATCGCTCGGAAGACTCCATCATTCAGGAGATGGAAGCCATTCGCGACGAAACCCCCGGCTTCACTGGCATCATCTCCGATCTTGGCGGCCCCACTGCCAATATGTACCGTCTGCGCTGTAAAGATCCGGCTATTGAATCCATCTGCCGCAAACCTTCCTGCGTCTACCCCAAGATCTGCAAAACATTGGGGACAGACCACGGCCCACTGACCAGCCTCTACCGTCGCGCCCGCAAGGTGGCTGGGGTAAAACGCGTATTTATCGCATCGGGGCTGAGGTATGACCTCGCCATCAACTCACCAGAATACCTGCAGGAGCTGGTTACACATCACGTTGGCGGCTATCTGAAGATTGCTCCGGAACACACAGAGCCGGAGACGCTGGATGCGATGATGAAGCCCAGCATTGAAATCTACGATAAGTTCAAACGCGAATTCGACCGTTACTCCAAAGCTGCAGGCAAAGAGCAGTACCTGATCCCCTACTTTATGGCAGCTCACCCAGGGTCGACTGATAAGGATATGTTGGAGCTTGCACTCTGGCTCAAAAAGAATGGTTTTAGGTTGGATCAGGTGCAAGCCTTTTTGCCGACACCACTCGCCATCGCAGCTGATATGTATTACACGGGGTTCAATACCCTCAAGGCCATACGCAACGACAGCAAACAGATTTTTACAGCCAAAGGCTTACGCCAACGCCGCCTGCAAAAAGCCTTCCTACGTTATCATGACCCCAAAAACTGGCCCATGCTGCGCGAAGCACTCAAAAGCATGGGGAGGGCAGATCTTATCGGAAATGGAAAACGTCATTTGGTACCGTCCTGGCAACCACAGGATGATAAAAAAGCTGGCAACACGCTTAAAAAACGCAAGCCGCCAATACAGCGTAAAACCGCAGTGAAAAAGAAACCGTCAGTTAAAAACACACCACGTCGAAGATTCTAATTTCCAACGCACTCTATGCTTCACATAGCATCTTTACATAGCGTAGCGACCAGAGCAGAAACAGAGCAATCCACAAACCAGCTGAAACAAGAATCAAGTTAGCATACCAGCCAGCAGCAAAGTTTAGACTTAACCCGCTCAGCACTCGAGCAAGAACCACTAGCTGCACCAACAGGAATAACCCAATAGTATATCTATCTGCTTTTGGCTTACGGCCCGAGTGCCCCAAAATGATCCTCGAACCGAAACCAACGGCAATGGTTGTAAAATAGCCTATTGCGATTGTATGCAGTGCTGTTTTCTCAAACAGCAGCGTAGAGTCCTCAATAAAATAGTGAACAGCTCCCTCCAGAAAAGAGAGAAAGAACCCAACCGGCATCCAGATTAGCGACAGATATAAAACCCACAGAATGGGTTCCACCTTAAAAAAAGGCAGCCGCCATTTCATAATTTCCCACAGGGTAACTACAGCCAGGCAGAAATCAACAACAAAGCCATATTGGGTCAGCTGCAACACTTCTAACAAAACTCTAATTACCAGCAGCGCAAAAACTGTTTCTAAAAAATATCTGCTTCTGTTTGCTTTGTATCCATCCACCTTGCCTTCAGTAAAGAAGGGAATCATTTTCTGACTCAGCGTCAATACCATCATAAAAAGATAGAGAAAAAAGCCAACAGTTATTGCTAAGTGCTGAGATAAATATTCGATTACACCAAACCAGGAGAGTAGAAAAAGAAGATGCGATACCCCCCCCATGCTAAGAGCCACCAGGATCCAGTTGGTATCATATTTATTATTAACCGTGCTTTGTAGATTTGCCGTTATAAAGACCCGGTATACCAAGGCATAGGCAACAAATACACCTACACTTACAACAGCAACTATTGGCACTGCACTATAAAGCGCAAATAGAAAGGCTAAAGATGATAGGTTAAAAACACAAAAAACCAGGAGATACTGAGAGCGCGGTACAGGCGGTGTTGCAAAAAACCTGGGGGCCATTGTAAACAGAAATGCGGTGAAAAACTGTGTAAACACCAAAAACAGCATGGCATAAGCATGGTATACCGGAAGTGCAATGGCAGATGCTATAACACCCAGATAATGAGCAGCCAACAACGCCATATAGAGCATGGCATTTGCAATACCGCCAAGAAAAAAAAGCTTGTGCGGTTTACTGGAAAGGTTAGTAAATACCTGATTCATAGATCTGAAAGCAAAGCCGCATACATAAGCAACTCTACCTTATTACAACCGGCAGCCATTGTTACTGATCAGAGTAAGAACTCCTGGCACATAAAACATTAAGCATAAAAAAAGCACAGCACCGCGAATGCAGTGCTGTGCTTAAATAATGCTATTACTGGCAGGTGCCGCAGCAGCTAGCACCCAGGGAGCCGGTATCTTTTGCTCCTTTAATAGCCGCTTCATAGTTCGGCTCATCAGTAATTTCAGGGACAATCTCTTTGTACGCAATCCGGCCATCTTTATTCACAACAAAGATTGATCGAGCTGTGAGACCAGCCAGAGGGCCATCAGCAATCAGAACACCGTAGGCATTGGCAAAACTTTTATTCACGAAATCACTGGTCACAGTAAGGTTATCAATACCTTCTGTTGTACAGAATCTTGTAGCCGCAAAAGGAAGATCCATTGACACAACGATAACTTCAACACCTTCAACTTTAGCTGCTTCGACGTTAAAACGTCGGGTTTCAGCTGCACATACCTCAGTATCAAGCGAAGGAACAACCACAATCAACTGTGTTTTGTCACTGGCACCACCAACGACCTTATCTTCCAATCCCTTAGAATTAACCAAAGTGACCTGTGGAGCCACATCACCCATCTTAATTTCGCTACCGCTCAGGGTGCATGGATTACCTTTCAGTGTTACTGTTGCCATAATTTCTTCCTCATTTACATGCTAACTATTAGACGCCATTTCACA
>Ga0316192_10000915_pt1 | contig 21671 bp, 5 predicted proteins | sample MerIslwburrow_MG_FD_204931 | JGI IMG/M metagenome (GOLD analysis project Ga0316192, IMG submission 204931) | Coastal sediment microbial communities from Maine, United States - Merrow Island worm burrow | ecosystem: Environmental > Aquatic > Marine > Coastal > Sediment | place: USA: Maine...
TGTGGGAACAGCACAGCCGTTCAGAGGATCTCCTCTGGACCGGCACGGCCTTCCGGGAGTTTCAGCTCTGGAGGGAGCGCTACCCCGGTGGCCTGACCGAGATGGAAGAGGCCTATGGCGACGCCATGGTCGGCCGCGCTGAGCGGCGGCGGAGGCAGCGGCACATCGTAGTGGGTACCGTGTTCGCCGTGCTACTCGCTGTGCTCGGGGTCATCGGCCGCTTCTGGCGAATCTCAGTCATCGAAGCTCAGCGGGCCGAGGCCGCGAATTTGCGTTCTCTGGCCCGGCTCCACCTCGAAGAGCGTCCCACAGAGACCATCGCTTACGCCATCGCCAGCCTCGAGAAAGCGGACGACCCCGAGATGCTCTACCTGGCTCTAGAAGCCCTGTGGCGGAGCCCAACGGAGTTCCGTCTTCCTACTTCGAGCCCCACCTCAATGGAGTTCAGTCCCGATGGCCGCTGGCTGGCGACGGCCGACCATGACGGTGGCGGCACACTCTGGCCCTCGGACGGCGGTCCCCCTACGGCGCTGGAAGGCAGCGACATCGCCATGGAAATTCGGATCAGTCCGAGAGGCGATCTCGTTGCAGCCACCATGGACAGGGAGAGGCAGAAGCTAGGGCTCTGGTCTGTCCCCGAGGGCCGTTTTCTGCGCTCGTTCGCCCTCGGTGATCAAGGCGCTACCTTCTTCTTCCGGTTCTCCCGCGACGGCGAGCGTCTGATTACCAGCACCGACTTCCCCGGCGGCGTGGGCCTCGTTCGATCGTGGCCTGTCGAGGGCGGCGAACCGGATCTCCTCGCCAGAATAGAAGGACAAATCGAGAACGCGGGGACCTTCTACGGTGTGGATCCCACCGAGTCTCGTCTCTCCTGGCCCGACGGCCGTAGAGTCCGTCTCGCGCGCTTGGCAGGCACGTCCGTAGATATGTCCTCAGCGACGTCAGTGAAACATGACCGAACCATAGCGGATCAGATCTTCGACGAACAGGGACGACACCTGGCGACGGCGGATACGGCCGGGACGGTAAGAATCTGGGCGGTCGAAAACGATCCGCCCAAGCTGATTCGCACCTTCAAAGGGGAGGGCGGAGATGCTGCGACTGTGCACCGGTTCGATCCCTCCGGATCGATGCTCGCCGGCATGAATAAGTATCTCTGGAATCTCGCTGCGCCCCCCGATGCCAGGCCACAGCGTCTGCTTCCCTGGGGAAGTGCATTCGGACTGGCATTTGATCCAACAGGAAAATGGCTCGCCACCGCGGGTTTCAACAGGCCCGCGCTCTGGCCCCTCGCTCGCCCCTATCCCCAGATTCTCCCGGGACACGAGAGCGATGTTACGGGTGTGTCATTCACTCCCGACGGCAAGTATCTGGTTTCCATGTCGGATGACGGTTCGGTTCGGCGGTGGCCTCTCGACGGCGGCTCGCAAGAGCGATCTCGGATCGTCTATCAGTCCGAGGGGAGTAGCTGGGCGGCTCCCTGGATGCTCGCGATGGCACCGGACGGGTCTTTCGTGGCTACCGGAAACCGCCTAGGTGGGGTCCTGGTTATCCCCCTCGGCGGGGGCCCTGCCCGCGAACTGAGCGGCTTCCCCACCAGCGCTGTGATCTTTGCTGTAGCCGTGGGGCCCCAGGCACGCCTCGTGGCTGCCGGCGCCGGGCGCTACGACGCGGAAGAGGCGATCGTCCGTGTCTGGGATCTGGAGACGAGCGAGACGCGAATCCTGGATGCCGGCGACGGTGAGCAAATCCGCTACCTGAATTTCACAGACAAAGGAGACCTTCTAGTACACAGTGGAGACAAGTTCAGACGCTGGAATCTGGCTGAAGAGGCGCCGCGAATGGTCGCGGAGATCGAGCTCTCGGTGCCCGAGGCCACCGGCGTCAAAGTCGCTGACCTCAGCCCGGACGGCCGCCAGATCCTTCTCGTCTCCTCTTTCGGTGACGAACGTCGACTCTGGCTCCGCGATCTAGACACCGGGGCCTCCCGAGAACTGGGCTCGCGGGGCACTGATGTCAACACTGCGACTTTCGATCCCACCGGAGACATCATCGTTTCGGGCGACGCACAGGGTATTCGAGTCGGCCTGACTCGGGGCGGCGAGCCTCATCTTCTCCTATCGCGCGAGCGCGACACGGGCGGTTCCGCCGTCTCTCCTGACGGCCGCTGGATCGCCTCGAGGGCGAATACCGAGGACTATGCCATCCGCCTATGGCCCATGCCGGCCTTGGACAAGCCGCCACTGCACACGTTGCCACGCGATGAGCTCGTTGCCAAGCTCAAGTCCCTCACCAACCTCCGCGCCGTTCGCGACGAGACCTCCTCCACCGGCTGGTCGATCGAGATCGGCCCCTTTCCAGGATGGGAGGAGGTGCCGGAGTGGTAGTGCGGGCCGAGACGGCGCTTTGCCCCGCCTGCGCCACTCCGCTCTCGAGGGAGCGTTGGAGCGAGGGTCTCTGCCCAGGCTGCGCGCTGGAGCTAGCGCTGGAAGACTCCTCGCTGGAGGCCGAAGTGCTGCTCGATCCTGAGGAAGCCCCGACGCTTCAGTACTCGGGGTACACGCTCGAGGAGGGCCAGATTCAGGGCGAGCGCTACCGGGTCCGCTCGCTCCTGGGTCGGGGTGGGATGGGCGAGGTCTGGCGAGCCTACGATTTGAAGCTACGCCAGGATGTGGCCCTCAAGGCCCTTCGCACCGAGCTGATTCAGGACAAGGAAGCGCTCGAGACTCTGCGCCAAGAGGTACGCACGGCTCGCGAGGTGATCTCGCCGAACGTGTGCCGGGTCTTCGACCTCCAGGAGTTCGACGGTCAGGAGCTGGTGTCGATGGAGTACATCGACGGCACGACGCTCCAAGAGCTTCTCAGGCAACGGGGTCCTCTCGATCTCAACGAGGCGCGAGAGATCGCTTCCCAGTTCCTGGCCGGCCTCGGAGCGATCCACGACGCAGGCCTAGTTCACCGCGACATCAAGCCGGAAAACGTCATGGTCACCCGCACGGGTCGGGTGGTGGTCATGGACTTCGGGATCGCCAAGGGCTTGGGAGACGGCAAGGGTGGCCTGATCGCCGGGACTCCGGCCTACATGTCGCCGGAACAGGCCAAGGGCGGGGAGCTCGATGCACGAGCAGATGTCTTCTCCGCCGGGGTCGTGCTGGCCGAAATGGTCGCACCGGGAGGCGTCGGAGAGTCCGAGGACCGCCGACGGGTGTGGGAGGCCATCCATCAGGCTACTCCCGAGATCGCTGAAACTCCCTGGTCGAGGGTCATCGGTCAGTGCGTGACAAGAGATCCGGAGGCTCGTTACACGACGGCGGCAGAGCTAGCCCGAGCGCTCGAGGAGGTCACCCTGCGAGCAGCCGGCGACGAGTCTGCCCGACCCTACCCTGGGCTCTCGGCATTCCAGGAAGAGGATGCCGAGTACTTCTACGGCCGCGAGCTCGAAGTCGAAGCACTCTGGAAGAAACTCCGAAGGCCTCACCTGCTGGCCGTGATCGGCCCTTCCGGAGCCGGCAAGAGCTCCTTTCTCAGAGCAGGTCTTCTCCCCGCTTTGCCGGATGGCTGGCGGGTGATCGTGGCGACCCCGGGCAATCGCCCATTCGCCAATCTCGCCCAGCTGTTGGATCTCGAGCTGGCCTCAGACCCGAAGAAGGTCGAGCAGCAGCAGCTATCTGAAGACCCGGACGTCATCGTCGATCTCCTTTCGGAGTGGCGTCAGCAGCACCGGCACGCTCTGCTCGTCGTGGACCAGTTCGAAGAGCTCTTCACCCAGAGCCCAGAGGCCGTGCAGGCCTCCTTCGCCGACCTACTGGGGCGTCTGCCCCTCGAAGCCGACGTCCACGTCCTGCTCTCGATGCGGGACGATTTTCTGCTCCACTGTCAGTCCTTCGAGTCGCTGGCTCCTCTGTTCTCCGAGCTAACGCCCTTAGGCCCGCCTACTGGAGCTTCGCTACGGCGCGCGATCGTGCAGCCAGCTTTGAAGTGCGGCTACAGGTTCGAAGAAGAAACGATCGTCGAAGAGATGCTGAGCGAAGTTGAAGGCCAACGGGGTGCCCTACCATTGCTCGCCTTTGCCGCGGCCCAACTCTGGGAGCGCCGCGATCGTGAAACGGGACTCCTGACCCGCAAGAGCTACGGGCAAATCGGCGGAGTAGGCGGAGCCCTGGCTCAGCATGCAGAGGCGATTCTCGACTACATCGGCGAGCCCAATGCTCCGATCGTCCGAGAGCTCTTCCGTAACCTGGTCACCGCCCAAGGCACCCGCGCCGCCCGCGACCGGGAGGAGTTGTTATCTGTATTTGCGGAAAAAGGGGGACAGGCACCCTTTTCTGAAAGACACGATGGTGCATCAACTGACACCGGGAAAAGGGTGCCTGTCCCCCTTTCTTCCGCTGAGGAGGTCCTCTCCTCCCTCATCGACGCCCGCCTCCTGACCTCCTACGAGGTTCCGGCCGCCGAGGAGGGTGAGCCAAACCGCCGCCGCATCGAGATCATCCACGAATCGCTGCTCTCCAACTGGCCGCGCCTGGTGCGATGGCAGACACAGGATGTTGAAGGAGCCCAGCTCCGCGACGAGGTGCGCCAAGCGGCCCAGATGTGGGAACAGCACAGCCGTTCAGAGGATCTCCTCTGGACCGGCACGGCCTTCCGGGAGTTTCAGCTCTGGAGGGAGCGCTACCCCGGTGGCCTGACCGAGATGGAAGAGGCCTATGGCGATGCCATGGTCCACCGTGCCGAGCGGCAGCGCAAACGACGGCGCCTGATCTCGGCGGCGACAATCGCGGTTGCTCTAGCCGTCGCCATGATTATGGGCATCTTATGGAGCCAGAGTGAAGCCGCCAGAGCCGAGGCCACAATCGAGGCACTGCGCGCCGAGGCTGCCAACCTCTTCTCTCTGGCCCAGCTCCGACTCGAAGACCACCCAACCGCTGCCATCGCCTACGCAACTGCCAGCCTCGAGTTGACAGACAACCCTGAAGTGCGGCACCTGGCCCTCAAGGCACTCTGGCGGGGCCCGACAGAGTTCCGTCTTCCAACCGCAAGCCCCTACTCGCTCGATTTCAGTCCCGATGGCCACTGGCTGGCGACGGCCGACCCTGGCGGCGGTGGCACACTCTGGCCCTCTGACGGCGGACCCCCAACGTTCTTCGAGGGCAGCGACGACGCCTGGGAGGTCAGGTTCAGTCCAAGGGGCGATCTCGTCGCAGCTTCCACAAAAAACAGGCAGGAGTTGGGGCTCTGGTCTGTCCCGGAAGGTCGGTTTCTCCGCTCTCTGGCGCTCGGCGACCAGAGTTGGACCGCCTATTTCGACTTCTTCTCGAACGGCGAGCGGATCGTAACGAGCACGGAGATCGAGATTCTTAAAGGAGAGCGTATCGGGGTCGACCTCCGATCATGGCTCGTCGAGGGCGGGAAGCCCGATCTCCTCGCCCGCCTCGAGTCTCCCACCGTACCCGTACCCGGGTTCGACCCGACTGGGTCTCGGTTCGCCTGGGCCGATGGCCACAGGGTCCTTGTCGCGAGATTGGACGACACGACGCTCCACCTGACGTCTGCAACGTCAGTTGAACATGATCAGCCCATCGAAAGGCAAATCTTTGATGAACAAGGACGACAACTGGCGACGGCGGATACGGCCGGGACCATCCGGATCTGGGCGCTGGAGAGCGATCCCCCTGAGTTGATCTGGACCGCGAACCGCAAGGCCAGGCAAGCTTCTTTCCGCTTCGACGCCTCCGGATCGCTGCTTTCCGGAGGGAACTTCGCTACCGGAGGGAATCTCCTTTGGGATCTCGGCTCCTCGCCAAGTGCTGAGCCCCAGCAGCTCAGAAGCCCGGGAGGCTTCGTCCATGGAATGGCATTCGATCCAAATAGCGATTGGCTCGCGACAAGTGCTTGGACGTCAGTCTCGCTCTGGCCCTTGGCACGCAGCTTTCCCCAGGTTCTGCGGGGACACGACGAAGGGGGCATCAGTGGCGTGGTATTCACTCCTGACGGCAAACGACTGGTCTCCACGTCTGGAGACGGTTCGGTTCGGGTATGGTCTCTCGCCAGCTTCGGTGAGCCGTCCCGAATCCTGCACCAATTCGAGGGAAACTTCTCATCTCCCTCGGAGGGGGTCACGATGGCGCCGGATGGCTCTTTTGTCGCAGTCGGGAACCCTCTGGGGCTAGTCAAGGTACTCCCCTTCGACGGTAGTGACGTTCGCGAGCTGGTGGACTTCGTCTTTGACGCAACCGGGAAACCGATTGGGAAACTCATCAGGGCATTGGCTGTAGATCCTCAATCACGCTTTGTGGCTTACGGCGCTGGCTCTGGGGTGCGCGTCCGGGATCTGCTGACGGGCCAGTCGCAAATCCTCGATGCCGGCGATGGAGAAACGATCAACCATCTGCAGTTCACGGGCAATGGCGACCTCTGGGTCGCCAGCGGGCCCAAGCTCCGACGCTGGCAGCTCAACCTAGACCCGCCACGCGTGGTGGCAGAGCTGGATCTATCGGTCCCTGATGCAACCGGGGTCTTCTTGGATGACCTCAGCCCAGACGGCCGGCTGGCCCTTCTCGGTGGAGATGCAGGCAGACTCTGGATCCAAGACCTGGACACCTCAGAGGCCCGAGAGCTGAGTTCACACGCTGAGAGGGTCGGCCGGGCTATCTTCGACCCTACCGGTGAGATCGTGGTCTCGAGCGCCGAACTGGGAGTGGTTCGAGTCGGGCTTGTCCTGGGTGGAGATGCCCACTTTTTGCTGGGACACCAGGGCGAGATCACCGCTCTCGCCGTATCTCCAGACGGTCGCTGGGTCGCTTCTGGAGCGACAGACAAGACGATCCGACTCTGGCCAATGCCGGATCTGGATAAGCCGCCGCTGCATACGCTGCCGCATGACGAGCTGATCGCCAAGCTCCAATCACTCACCAACCTCCGTGCCGTCCGTGACCCCGAGTCCTCGACCGGCTGGAAGATCGAGATCGGCCCCTTCCCGGGCTGGGAGGAGGTGCCGACGTGGTGACCTCGCGCAACGGACCGAGAGAGAGTCCGCGGCGGAAAGGCAACCATTTCCGCATATTTCGTCTATTTCCATAAGGATCCTGTGAGGGGCACGAAATCGAGCACCGCAAAACGACAACTTCACCGCCTCGGGAGGTACGTCGTGATGACACAACGGGTAAAGCTCTTGCGCACAAGCACAATCGTCTTCGGCCTCTGTCTTGCCTGCGCCACCGGACCGATGCTGGCCCAGGAGGAGACGGGCAATCTATACGGAAGAGTCACTGACACAGTAGGCGGACTCCTGCCTGGAGCCACGGTCGAGCTATCAGGAATGGGGGCTCCTCGCTTCCAGACGGCTGACAGAAGCGGCAGCTTCCGTTTCCTCGGTCTCGATCCTGGCAGGTATACGCTGAAAGGTAGCCTGGATGGCTTCTCCACCGTGGAGCAGCTCAACATCTCCATCCGCATCGCCCAGAATACCTCGATCGATCTCCAGCTGATCCCCGCCATCGAGGAGATCATCAGCGTCACGTCTGAGAGTCCTCTGCTCGATGAGCGCAAGCTCAGCGCGGGCACCACGGTCAGCCAGGTGGAGCTCGAGAAGATTCCCACGGCTCGCGATCCCTGGGCGATCTTGAATCAGACCTCGGGAGTCGTGGTTTGGGATGTCAACGTCGGAGGCAGCTCGAGCGGTCTTCAGTCCTGGTTTCGGGGGCAGGCCACCAGCAGTGACGAGAACGACTTCATCCTGGATGGCGTGCAGATCACGGCTACGGATTCCCTCGGTTCGTCGTCGGGCTACTACGACTTCGACCAGTTCGAAGAGATCCAGATCACCACCGGTGGCAACGACATCACCAAGAACAGCGGTGGGGTGGCCATCAATATGGTCACCAAGCGGGGCACGAACGAATTTCGCGGCTCGGCCCGCTTCCTGCTGACCGATGGCGCAGGCTACTTCGGGCTCCTCGAGCAGGCCGAGTCGGGTTTCGATGAGAGCGACCTCGGACCTGGCCAAGAGGAGTTCGTTCCGAACCGGATCGATCGTATTCAAGACATGGGCTTCGAGGCTGGAGGTCCTGCCTGGAAGGATCGGGTCTGGCTGTGGGCCGCCTGGGCTCAGAACGATATCAACATCGTGTCAGGCAGTGGCCAGAACGATCGAACGGTGCTCGAGAACACTGCAATCCGACTCAACGCCCAGTTCTCCAGGAGTAACTCCTTCGTCAGCTCCTACAACACAGGGGACAAGAGAGTCGTTGGCCGAGGGGCTCAGCCTTCGTTCGACGCCTCGGCTACCTGGAATCAGCAGGGCCCGTCGGGAGTCACCAAGATTGAAGACAGCCACGTCTTCGGCTCGAGCTGGTTTCTGACCGGCCAGTATTCTTACCTCGATGGCGGCTTTTCGCTCGTGGCGCAGGGGGGGTGCGGCCTCGACCAACCCGCAGTACCCTTCCCAGGTGGTGAGATGAACGTGGATGCCAATGGGTTCCAAACCAACAACCTATGCGGGGGGAATAGCCTGCCCACAGAGGAGTGGAAGCTCGACGGCTCCTACTTTTTCACCACCTCGAGCCTGAACCACGAGATCAAATTCGGTGGGCGTATTCGCGAGGCTTCGGTGGAGGACGGCTGGGCCTACCCGGGCCGGAACATCTCCCACTACCACGGCACAGTCGCGGGCGTACAGGACCCCGATCTGCTGTGGTGGCTGGGTCTGCCACCCGAGAGAGCCAGCGACGCCCATATGGTCTACGCCTACCGGCAGAGCCCCTCGCCCGTGATCGTGAACCAGAACTCTCTCTGGATTCAGGACACGCTGACAACCGGCCCCTGGACCTTCAATGTCGGCCTACGGTACGACGTGCAGGATGGGGAGAACCGGGCGGGCACGGTCGCTGCCAATCCGGCGTTTCCGGAGGTCATGCCGGCTCTGGTGTTCGAGGGCAACGACGCTGACGGTATCGGCTGGTCGAGCCTCTCACCACGCCTGGGCGTCACCTACGCTTTGGGAGAGGAGCGCAGGACTCTGCTGCGGGGTAGCTTCTCGCAGTTTCCAGCTGTTCTGGGAGTGGGCCCGATCAAGCGCGTCAATCCGGTCACCGCTCAGTACGCCTGGATCGTCTTCATCGATAGCTCCGGTGGCTACCCGGGCTTCTATGATGATGGCGAGCAGTATTCGGTTGGCGGCGGGTATCTGGGCTTCGATCCTGCGAACCCGACAGCGCTGTATACCGCGAACAAGAACGATCCGGACATGGATCCTGCCCTCACCCGCGAGCTGATTCTCGGTGTGGAGCATTCCTTCCTTCCCGAGTTCGTGGCCGGCCTGAAGTTGACCTGGCGAAACTCGACCAGGATCAGCGACGAGCAGCCGCTGTTCCGCAGCAACGCGACCGACGAGGTCACGACCATTCCCGAGACCGAGTACATCCTCGACCGGGTGCTTTCGGGGCTCCTACCCGATGGGAGCCCTTACGAGGTGCCTACTTGGGCGGCCGATCCACTCCAATGGTCCTATACGGGAGGTAATCTGCTCACCGACGGAGATCGGGAAATCGACTACTTCGGTACCTCCATCACCCTGACCAAACGGCTGTCGAACCAGTGGATGATGCGGGGCTTCGTCAACTACAACTTCGATGAATCCTGGAAAGTGCCGACGAGCTACTTCGCCAACAATGACCCCAACCGAGACGTACGGCGAGGCACCGTCGATGGCCAGATCTACGCTGAATGGGGAGCACTCCAGTCGACCTGGCAGTGGAACCTGAACGGCATGTACCAGGTGTCCCCAGACCGGCCGTGGGGATTCAACGTGGCAGGGAATCTGAGCGGAAGGCAGGGCACTCCCATCGGCTACTCTCGACGAGTTGCGGGTCTTGATGGCATCAGACGCCTCATCTTGGTAGAGGAGAACCTCGGCGACTTCCGGGCCGACGACGTTGCCACAGTCGACGTGCGGCTCGAGAAGGAGTTCGCCGCGACCGGTAACGTGGGACTCGTCTTCAGCATCGACGGTTTCAACATCTTGAACTCGGGTGCGGTAACGGACCGCTACTGGGATCTCGGCGCCGGGAATGGTCAGTGGGTCTATGCGACCGTCTCGCCCCGCGTCTGGCGCCTCGGGGTGCGGCTGAGCTGGAGATAGACGATTGGTGCCTTCGAAGCGCTGCTCTCCCAGCGGACCGAGGACTAACGCTCGTCGCCTCCCCTCTGAGGTGGCCACTAGAGTCTCGGGACCGTCTGTCGCTCGAGTCATCGCACGGCCACACGCCCGGGCGCCCGCAAAAGCAGGGTCCTCGGGTTTTCGCCTCCGGATCTGGGGGTTCGGGGTGTGGCTCCCTTCGGTTGCCGTCCATACCCACCCTTCACACCCAGGGGCGAGTCCCTGCCGGCGCGCCAAAACCCACCGATTCACTAGCAGGATGGGGCCTCAGCTTCCCAGTCTGAGTCGAGTTCGAATTGCAGGGATATGAACCCCATGGGGAGGGGCCTGGGGTGGGGTCTGGGGAGGAGTTTCCCCTGCAGTTTGTGCACGAGGATGTGTCTTCCAGTAGGATTAAGAAGTTCGAAGCGACACGCTGAACCGGTCCTCTGATCTCCGTGTGCGAGTTCCGGCGAAGCATAGGTTCGGACGCTCCTCGCGGAGGGGAGCATGAGCGGCAAGGTGGCCACGACCCAGTGGAGCCAGGTCCTCGCCGCCAGAGACGGTTCCGACACCGAGGCTCGGGCGGCCCTGGAAAGCCTCTGTCAAACCTACTGGCAACCTCTCTACGCCTACATCCGCCATCAGGGCGCCAGCCCCGATGAAGCCAGGGATCTTACCCAAGGCTTCTTCGCCGAGTTCCTCGAGAAGGACCTGCTGGCCGACGTCGACCCTGAGAAAGGTCGGTTTCGTGCCTTCCTGCTGGCCTCGCTACGGCACTTCCTCGCCCATCAGCGCCGCAGCGCGCGGACGTTGAAGAAGGGCGGTGGGACACACACCCTCTCCCTCGACACCGACGTCGGTGAAATGGGCTACGCGCTCCAGTCGAGCGAGCAACTGACCCCAATCGACGTCTTCGAGCAGCGTTGGGCGACAGCCGTCCTGGAACGAGCGATGACGCGACTGCAACACGACACGGCAGCCGCGGGTGACGCTTCGCACTTCGAGCGCCTGACGCCGTACCTCACCGGCACTGAACCGCAGACCCCTTACAGTGATGTTGCTGAGGCGTTACGCATCACCGAGGGAGCGGTGGCTACCGCCGTACACCGTCTGCGGCAGCGATACGGGAAGTGTCTGCGGACCGAGATCGCCGAAACCGTGGCGGATCCATCGCAAGTCGACGACGAGCTACGCCATCTGCTGGCGACGGTTCGCCCCTAGCCCGACTACACACCCGTAAGGTCCGCTGCCGAACGGGTCTATTTCTCTTGGATCAGGTATCCATCCAGAAGATGGAGCCACGGGGTTCTGAGAGTGATCGGCAAGCCACCAGTAGCACTCGAGTGCTCGGCCTGTAACACCCCGCTGTCTCGAAGCCGGGGGATCGAAGGGCTGTGCCCGAGCTGCCTGATCGAGCTCGCGTTGGACGACACCTCGCTCGAGGCAGAGGTCCTGGTCGATCCTGAAGAAGCACCGACCCTCCAGTACTCCGGCTACACCTTCGAGGAAGGCCAGATCCAGGGCGAGCGCTACCGGGTGCGCTCGCTGCTGGGCCGCGGCGGCATGGGTGAGGTCTGGCGGGCCTACGATCTCAAGCTCCGCCAGGACGTGGCGCTGAAAGCCTTGCGCACCGAGCTGATCGAGGACACTGAAGCTCTCGAGACCCTGCGCCAGGAAGTGCGGGCGGCCCGCGAGGTCGTCTCCCCCAATGTCTGCCGCGTCTTCGACCTCCAGGAGCTCGACGGTCAGGAGCTCGTGTCGATGGAGTACATCGATGGCACGACGCTCCAGGAGACTCTCAAGGAACGGTCCCCTCTCGACCTCGACGAGGCCCGTGAGATTGCTTCACAGTTTCTCGCCGGCCTCGAAGCGATCCACGATGCCGGTCTGGTCCACAGGGACATCAAACCCGAGAACGTCATGGTCACCCGCACCGGCCGGGTCGTGGTCATGGACTTCGGGATCGCCAAGGGCCTCGGCGACGGCAAGGGGGGCCTGATAGCGGGCACACCGGCCTACATGTCGCCGGAGCAGTCCCAGGGCGAAGAGCTCGATGCCCGCTCGGATGTCTTCTCAGCCGGGGTCGTGCTGACCGAAATGGTGGAACCCGGAGGCGTGCACTCCTTCGAGGATCGCCAACGGGTCTGGGAGGCGATCCACCAAGATCAGCCCGAGATCGCTGAGACTCCCTGGTCGAGGGTCATCGGTCAGTGCGTTGCCGGAGATCGAGAAGCTCGCTATGCGACGGCCGCCCAGCTGGCCCGAGCGTTGGAGGAAGTCACTCTCAGAGCCGTGGGTGGTGAGGACGCAGACCCCTATCCGGGACTGGCCTTCTTCACGCAGGAGCAGTCAAGGTACTTCTACGGTCGCGAGTTAGAAGTCGAGGCACTGTGGAACAGACTGCGGCGTGCCCACCTGCTAGCCCTGATCGCGCCTTCGGGCTCGGGCAAGAGCTCGTTTCTGCGAGCGGGTCTCCTGCCGACACTGCCCGACAACTGGGCTTCGATTCTGGTCACGCCTGGCCATCGGCCGTCTTTGGCACTCGCACGAGCACTCGCCAGGGAGCTCGACAGCGGAGACAGCTCTGTCGATCGACTCCTCCAATTCGAAGACCCGGAGGTCGCCGTTGCCCTGGTGTCGGAGTGGCGTCAGCAGTTCAAGCACGCTCTGATCATCCTGGATCAGTTCGAGGAGCTCTTCACCCAGAGCCCACCAGAAGACCAGGAGCGTTTCGCCGAGCTCCTGGGTCGATTACCTCTCGAGGCCGACACCTTCGTGTTGCTCTCGATGCGGGAGGATTTTCTCTACCACTGCCAGCCTTTCGAGGCGCTGGCCCCAGTCTTTTCCGAGCTCATGCCCTTGGGCACCTTGACCGGTAACTCTCTGCGCCGGGCCCTGGTGCAACCGGCTCTCAAGTGCGGCTACCGATTCGAGGACGACTCCCTGGTCGATGAGATGGTGGAAGAAGTCAGCCATGAGCGTGGAGCGTTACCGCTGCTGGCCTTTGCCGCGTCGCGTCTTTGGGACCGGCGCGATCGAGAGACCGGTCTAATCACCCGCGATGTCTATGAGCAAATCGGAGGCGTCGGCGGCGCCCTGGCCAAACATGCCGAGGCAACACTCGAGCAAATCGGCGACGAGCACATCCCAATCGTTCGCGAGCTCTTCCGCAATCTCGTCACCGCCCAGGGCACCCGCGCCGCCCGGGACCGCGACGAGTTGCTGTCCGTATTCGACGGACGGGAGGGGGATCCCCTAGGCCCCCAAGCCCCTAAGCCCTCAGAATCTCGGAGCGCAGCTGCCGAGATTCTTGACACCCTCATCGACGCCCGTCTCCTCACCTCCTACGAGGTGCCGGCTGACGCCGAGGGCGGTGAACCTCATCACCGCATCGAGATCGTTCACGAATCTTTGCTCGCGAACTGGCCCCGATTGGTGCGGTGGCAGACTCAGGACGCCGACGGTGCTCAACTACGGGACGACCTGCGCCAAGCCGCCCAACGCTGGCAGGGAAAAGGCCGTCCCGAGGATCTGCTGTGGACCGGCACCGCCTACCGCGAGTATCAAATCTGGCGCGAGCGCTACCCGGGCGGACTGACCAGCGTTGAAGAGGAATTCGGTGACGCCATGGTCCACCACGCCGACCGCCGGAAGCGCCGCCGACGCGCCGCGGTTTCGGCCGTCATCGCAGCCCTGCTGATCGTAGTCGCAGTCATCGGTGGCTTCTGGCGTCGCTCGGTCGCCGAGACTCGCCGCGCCGAGGCGTCCAGGCTTCTGGCACTGGCCGAGGTACGTCGAGAGGAAGATCCGACCGAGTCCCTGGCCTACACGACCGCGAGTCTGGAACTGGTCGACACCGAAGAGGCACGCCTCCTCGCAACAAAGGTCCTCTGGGAGGCGCCACCGGCTCTCGAGCTGGATTCCGGTGAAGCCGAGCCCCGGTTCCTGACGTTCAGCCCGGAAGGAGACCGCCTGGCGGCCGCCGGACACAAGGAACATGCCTGGGTTTGGACAGACTACGGCCGAGAAGATCCTGTTGTTCTCTCCGGCCACCAGAGCGGTCCCCGGGGGACCATCGCAGCCCTCTGGGCATCGAACGAGCTCCTCGTCACGGAGGACAGTGGCTCCCCGAAACGCCACTGCTACATCTGGAATCTCCCCGGGGGCCAACGACTGCGAACGATCGACTTTGGCGGACCGAGCTCGAGACAGGTGGGACCTAACCGTGTGTTCGCGGAAGTCAGGACACTCGATGCCGTTGGAGACCAGCTGGTCTTTCGGCTGCGTTCCTGGCAACTGCCGGATGGAGAAGCGGACGAACTGGGCCGGGTCGCTTGGACCGCCCTTGGCGCTTCATGGAGTTCTTTCGACCTGAACGGACAGGGTTGGATCTACGGCAAGGGAAACAGCGTCTTCTATCGCCCGCTACCGATGCAAGAAGGTGTTCCCGATCGCCTTATTGGATCTCACGAGAATGAGGTGAAATACGTATGGGACCAGGGCCTTCCGACACTCTCCGGTCGCCTCTGGACACAAGATGCCGTCACGGGCGAGCTGCGGCTGTGGTCTCTCTCGGATTTGATGGCCCAACCGCTCCGGATAGTCGCACGACCCTCCGGAGTCGAAGAAGGAACCCGGATGATCCCCGATCCCTCGCTTCGGTGGAACCTTCAAGAAATGACGCGCGAAAACCAGTTGCGCCTCTGGAACCTGGAGGCTTGGCCGGGGGCTCGACCTATTACCCTCCGGCGAAGCGGCTCCTGGCAGGGGGCCTGGCAAGGATTCCACCCTAAAGGGGACTGGGTCGTGGTGTCGACTCGATCAACGAGTCGCCTAACGTTCTGGCCCCTGCGCGGCACCTGGTCGCGTGTTGTTGACGGCTACACCAGCATCAACAGACCCCTCGCCTTCAGCCCGGACGGGGAGTGGCTGGCCACGAACTGGACCGGCGAGAAGATCCGCTTCTGGCCGCTTCCAGAAAGTGGCTCAGGTGAGCTGAGAACGTTCTCGACGCCGGCAAACCTGGGTACGCTCTTATTCGACCCCAAGGGACGTTTCATCATCACAGTGGGAATTGGGGACGATGTCCATATCGTGCCTCTGGACGGCTCGCCAGCGCGCCAGCTCGAGAGCTTTGCAGACCAGGACGGACTCCTCAGTGAACCTGGGATCTCGCCAAGCGGGCGCCAGGCGGCCGCAGCCTATGCCTCAGGCGAGGGCGAGAAGACCCTTCGGGTGTGGGACGTTGAGACCGGTGAGCTACACCGATTCGACCTGCCGGAAGGCTCTACTTCTGCACAAATGGCTGTGAGGGGGGGAATCTGGAGCATCGCTTTCACCGACGAGTCGACGCTCTACACAGCCGGAGATGGAGGGGTCCGCCGCTGGGACCTCGAGAACGGTTCCAACGAGTTGGTTTACGCGCCGGAATCGGGATACGGGGTCTATATGGTGGTCGGTCAGGCAGGACCGACAGCTCTAGTACAGGATTTGAGAGACGGACTCACTGCCGCTGGCCCGGTCAAGGTCCTCGACCTAGCCACCGGTGTGGCGCAGGCGATTCCAGCGTTCGGCCAGGGCGGTAGCATCCTTACGCCTCTCGCCTCCTCCGGGGAGGTGGCAGTCACCGGCGACGAGACGGGGGTACTACGGGTCGGACGTTGGTCGTCCGGAGAGCCCCACCTTCTTCTGGGCCACGAGGGAGCGATCCAGTGGGTAGCCATCTCCCCCAACGGGCGCTGGGTCGCCTCGACGGGCGAAGACAACACCCTGCGCCTCTGGCCGATGCCGGATCTCGACAAGCCGCCCCTCCACACCCTGCCCCACGACGAGCTCATCGCCAAGCTCAAATCCCTGACCAACATCCGCGTCGTGCGGGATCCCGAGGCCTCCGGAGGTTGGAGTGTAACCCTCGATGCCTTCCCGGGCTGGCAGGAGATACCGGAGTGGTAACCAATCGAGGGTCCTTCGTCTGTTTCCAAGTAGGTGCCGGAGTTGTGATGCCGCCGAAAGGAGTGCGGATATGAACACCAAGAGCATTCAACGGGCGTCACACATCGTGTTGCTGCTGACCGTTCTGGTGGCACTTGCCGGAACCTCGCATGCCGGCACCACGGGTCAGCTGTCGGGCCGAGTGGTCGACGAAGAGGGGGTTGCCCTGCCCGGAGTCTCGATCTCAGCGAGCTCTCCGACCCAAATCGGAGGAGTTCTGTCGGCTCAAACGGACGCCCAGGGCTGGTTCCAATTTCCCCGATTGAATCCCGGGTACTTCACTGTACAACTGGAGCTCGAAGGGTTCCTCACCCAGGAGCTCACCCAAGTCCAGGTCCGTCTCGATCGCATGACCCAGGTTCAGGTCACACTTCACCTGGGAGCCTTCGCCGACCAGGTGATGGTCACCGAGACGACCCCCGTAGTAGATCCCCAACAGGTCTCCACTGGACAGACCTTCACCAGCGAGTACATCGAGGCGGCCGCCATAGGAATGAATGTCCGCTACGCCCCCTCTCAGATCGTCTTGCAGGCTGCTGGAGCGTCCTCCAACTACCCAGGAGGAGAGTCGGGGGCCTCGTGGGGCATCAGCGTGCTCGGGTCAACCGCATCGGAGAATGTCTTTCTGGTCGATGGCCTCGACACCTCGGATCCCTACTGGGGAGGGGCCGGGGTCCTGACCACGCTCGATTCCATCCAGGAGGTGGCCTTCGAGTCTGGCGGTTTCGGCGCCGACTCCGGGCGGGCGACGGGAGGAGTCATCAACGCACTCACCAAGTCGGGCAGCAACACGCTCGCCGGCACCTTCGATGCCCGGTACTCGGACAACAGCCTGGAAACCTCGGGGCACCACTACGACCCAGAGGAGCAAACGTCGAGCGGGAGGATTCTGAGTGCCACCCTCGGCGGCCGATTCGTCCGCGACCGGGCCTGGTACTTCGCCTCTTTGGAGAGCCAGAGGTACGAGTGGACCCCAACCGGTGCCCCGACCACCGGAGAGGAAATCTGGGACAGAGGATTTGTCAAGGTGACCGGGCAGGCGACGCCGAGCTGGTTGGCAACAGCCAAGTTCCACAAGAGTCCCTGGGAGAGTCTCAATTTCCACTCCGACCAGTTCACGGCTCCCGAGGCGACAGGGCGTTACGAGATTGGCGAAACCCTACTCCAAGCCGAAGTCTCAGGAGTTCTTTCACCGAACCTGCTATGGGAGATACAGGTCGGCTCTCTGTCGGTCGAGGAAGACTATGCCCCTATGAGCGGCGACAGCTCTCCGATCTCGCATTACAACCTCGATACCGGGATGACCACGGGCAACCTGCTGGAGATGTTCTATCGGAATACCGGGCGGGACCAACTCGGCACCGCTCTCACCTGGTTCGTAGATGAAGCCCTGGGCAGCCATGAGGTCAAGATGGGAGGGGACTACCTCCGGACCTCCCTGGATCAGGACGCGTGCTTTACGGGGCTTGTTGGAGGCGGCTTCTGCCGCGCCGGCGAGGACGGGTTCGAGTTTCTCGACGTAGCAGACGCCATGGGCAACAGCATTCCCTACGTGATGACCGTTCGAACGACGCCCGGACCCTACGAGGTTGTTGGGACTCTACCCTCACTGTTTGTCCAGGACGCCTGGCGGGCACGGCCGAATGTGACCGTCAAACTCGGGCTGCGCTGGGACCGTTCCGCCTTTGACAACGATGCGGGTGAAGAGGTGGCGAACCTGGAGATGCTCCAGCCCCGGCTCGGTATCACCTGGGACCTGACCCGGGACGGCCGCAATCTCTTGAGGGCCTCCTGGGGCCGCTTTATGAATTCCAGCTTCCTGCGGCTGCCCCGCTTGACAAAAGAGGCCGCCGACATCTGGGAAGACTGGGACTCGTGTTCGTACTGGGATCTGTCGGATCCTGATCTCTGCCGGGCTGTCGCCGAGAGTGAGGGCTGGGAGTGGCGCTCGGATCCCGAAGACTGGGATCCTGCCGGTTGGCTCCTCTGGAGAAGAACCAGCTCCGAGCCCACTCCGATCGCACCGAATCTCGAGCCCACCTACTCCGACACTTTCATCGTCGGTTTCGAGCGAGAGCTTCTCCGCCGCACTTCTCTAGAGCTCAGCTACGTCGACAAAGCGACGCGCGACATCTTCGAAGACACTTGCATCGATAATATCCCCACACCCACACCTGAAGCTGACTGCAGCAGTTTCATCATCGCCAACCTACCCCAGGCTCGCCGGGACTATTCGGCCTGGATCCTGAACTTCGAAAGCCGTGCGGTGGATCGTCTGCACGTTCTCGCCTCCTACACCAACTCCGATGCGAAGGGTTCGATCGACACCGGAGGGATCGCCTCGAGCGATTTCGACCTGTACCCGTACCACTTCGTGAACCGGTACGGGTACCTCAAATATCACCGCAATCACCGGGTGAAGCTCAATGGTTACGTCTTTCTGCCCTTGGACTTCGGAGTGGCTTTGAATGGCATCTGGGGCTCTCCGTTCCGCTGGACGCCCCTCCAGCCTGCTCGTTTGGTCGACCCTGGCGTCTGGGGAAACATCTTTGTCGAGCCCCGCGGCAGCCGCGAGGGCGACGAGTGGGCGCAGCTCGACCTCCAGCTCACCAAGGGATTCGGCCTAGGCAGGGTGAGTCTGCAGCTCATAGGAACCGTGATCAACCTTTTCGATGCGGAAAACGCTACTGCCGTCTGCGACCGAGTCACCGACTGCGGCGACTTCGAGCTCGGCGACCCCATCGCCTGGCAGCAACCCCGCCGCTACGAACTGGGAGCGAGGGTGGAGTTCTAGGAGATAGGTACAGAGGAGATGGACGAGCTGGCGCAAGGGACCAAGTGCTCGGCCTGTAACACTCCGCTTTCTCGAAGCCAGGGGATCGAGGGGCTGTGTCCGAGCTGCCTGATCGAGCTCGCGTTGGACGACACCTCGCTCGAGGCCGAGGTCCTGGTCGATCCTGAAGAAGCACCGACTCTCCAGTACTCCGGCTACACCTTCGAGGAAGGCCAGATCCAGGGCGAGCGCTACCGGGTGCGCTCGCTGCTGGGCCGGGGCGGGATGGGTGAGGTCTGGCGGGCCTACGATCTCAAGCTCCGCCAGGACGTGGCGCTGAAAGCCTTGCGCACCGAGCTGATCGAGGACACCGAAGCTCTCGAGACCCTGCGACAGGAAGTGCGCACCGCGCGCGAGGTCGTCTCCCCCAATGTCTGCCGGGTCTTCGACCTCCAGGAGCTAGACGGGCAAGAGCTCGTGTCGATGGAGTACATCGACGGTACGACGCTGCAGGAGATTCTCAAAGACCGGAGCCCTCTCGACCTCGACGAGGCCCGTGAGATTGCCTCTCAGTTTCTCGCCGGCCTCGAAGCGATCCATGATGCGGGCCTGGTGCACAGGGACATCAAGCCGGAAAACGTCATGGTCACCCGCACCGGCCGGGTGGCGGTTATGGACTTCGGCATCGCCAAGGGTCTGGGCGACGGCAAGGGGGGACTGATCGCCGGGACCCCGGCCTACATGTCACCCGAGCAGTCCCAGGGAGACGAGCTCGATGCCCGCTCGGATGTCTTCTCCGCCGGTGTGGTGCTGGCGGAGATGGTGGCACCGGGGGGTATGCACTCCTTCGAGGATCGCCAGCGGGTCTGGGAGGCCATCCATCAGGAGCCGCCCGAGGTCCGTGAGACGCCTTGGTCGAAGGTCATTGGGAAGTGCGTTTCCGGAGATCCAGGCGCTCGCTACACCACGGCAGCCGAGCTCGCCCGCGCCCTGGAGGAGGTCACCCTCAGGGCGGTCGGCGACGAGACGGCCCGACCCTATCCCGGTCTCGCCGCGTTTCAAGAGGAAGACGCCCGTTTCTTCTTCGGTCGTGAGCTCGAGGTCGAAGCCCTGTGGAAGAAGCTCCGTAGACCGCATCTACTTGCAGTGATCGGGCCATCCGGCGCCGGCAAGAGTTCGTTCTTAAGGGCGGGACTGCTGCCGACGCTCACCGACGACTGGCAAGCTCTGATCACGACCCCCGGAACTCGCCCTTTCGACCACTTGGCACAAGCCCTAACGCCGCACCTGGCCGAGGCACCAGGCGTCACCGAGCTCCTGCAGGGCATCGACGATCCCGACATTGCTGTTGAGCTGCTCTCCGAGTGGCGGCGACGGTCAGAACACGCTCTCCTCATCGTCGATCAGTTCGAGGAACTCTTCACCCAGAACCCCATGACCGTGCAGGCCTCCTTCGCTGAGCTTCTCGGGCGTCTTCCCCTCGAGGCCGACCTCTTTGTCCTGCTCTCGATGCGGGATGACTTCGTGATGCATTGCCACCACTTCGAGCCTTTACGACCCATCTTCTCTGAGCTCACACCTCTGGAGCCTCCACTGGGCTCTGCTCTCCGACGGGCCCTCGTCGAGCCAGCCCTGCGGTGCGGGTACCGGTTCGAAGACGAATCCATCGTCGAGGAGATGCTCGCCGAGGTCGAAGGAGAGCGCGGGGCCTTGCCGATGGTGGCCTTCACGGCCGCCAGGCTCTGGGAAGAGCGCGACCGGGAGACTGGGTTTCTGACCCGCAAGGCCTACGAGCAGATCGGCGGTGTCGGCGGTGCCCTCGCCCAGCATGCCGAAGCGACCCTCAAGACCATCGGTCCAGAGCACACCGCAATCGTCCGCGAGCTCTTCCGCAACCTGGTCACCGCCCAGGGCACCCGCGCCGCCCGGGACCGGAAAGAGCTGCTCTCCATCTTCGCGGAAAAAGGGGGACAGGCACCCTTTTCTGAAGAAGACGATGGTGCATCAACTGACACCGGAAAAAGGGTGCCTGTCCCCCTTTCTTCCGCTGAGGAGGCCCTCGACACCCTCATCGACGCCCGCCTCCTGACCTCCTACGAGGTCCCGGCCGACGAGGAGGGCGGCGAGCCGCATCACCGCATCGAGATCGTCCATGAATCGCTGCTCGCCAACTGGCCCCGGCTGGTGCGGTGGCAGATGCAGGATGCCGAAGGGGCAAAGCTCCGGGACGAATTGAGAAACCAGGCGCAACTCTGGGAGGAGCATGGTCGCTCCGAGGGCTATCTCTGGACCGGTACCGCCTATCGGGAGTACCAACTCTGGCGTGAGCGTTACCCAGGGGGGCTGACGACCGCTGAAGAGGAATTTGCCCGGGCCATGACGGCGCACGCCGAGCGACGGCGGCGGCGGCGGCGCGTGGTGATCGGGGCGATTCTGTTAGTCGCCATAGCGATCGCGACGTCGATGGGAGTCCTGTGGCGCCAGAGCGAGGCGGCCAAAGAGGAAGCCGTTGCGGAAGCCCGTCGAGCGTCGGCGGCCAAGCTTCTGGCGCTGGGCCGTCTGGAGCTCGAGACTCACCCCACAGCGTCCGTCGCCTATACCCTGGCCAGTCTGAACCTGGCCGACAGCGAAGAGGCTAGACGTTTCGCCGTGGAAGCTCTCTGGCGTCGGCCAACGGCGACGGTCTTGACCCCTCCAGCTGGATACGACGACTGGCAGACCCTCGACTTCAGCCCCACTGGGCGGTGGCTAGCCCTTGGAAGCCAGTCT
>Ga0316192_10000916_pt1 | contig 21634 bp, 20 predicted proteins | sample MerIslwburrow_MG_FD_204931 | JGI IMG/M metagenome (GOLD analysis project Ga0316192, IMG submission 204931) | Coastal sediment microbial communities from Maine, United States - Merrow Island worm burrow | ecosystem: Environmental > Aquatic > Marine > Coastal > Sediment | place: USA: Maine...
TCTTCAGTACATTTCTATATTAGAATATGTTGTTTTACTGCCCCTTGTGGGGCGTTGGCAGCCAGCTCGAGCATAACGAGGCAGGAACGATGGCACAGGCGGGAACCGGCGGTATCCAGCAGTACAACTACGATATCATCAAAAAATTCGCCATCATGACGCTGGTATGGGGTCTGCTGGGGATGACAGCAGGCGTTTATATTGCCTCGGAGCTGGCGTGGCCATTCCTGAATTTTGACATCCCGGAGATTACCTTCGGTCGCCTGCGTCCCGTACATACCACGCTGGTCATCTTCGGCTTTGGTGGCAGCGCCCTGTTCGCGACTTCCTACTATGTTGTGCAACGCACCTGCCAGACGCGTTTATACAGCGACTGGATGGCGAGCTTGACCTTCTGGGGATGGCAGGCGGCGGTTGCACTGGGCGCTGTGAGTTATCTGTTCGGTTATACCCAGTCGCGTGAATACGCCGAGTTTGAATGGCCTATCGATCTGATTATCCTGGTGACCTGGGTAGTCTATTTCACTCTCTATATACAGACTGTTCGACGCCGTTCCCAACCTCATATCTATGTCGCCAACTGGTTTTATATTGCCTTTATCCTGGTAATCGCGCTGCTGCATATCTTCAATAATCTCGCCGTTCCGGTCGGCCTGTTTTCGATGAAATCCTACAGCCTGTTTTCCGGCGTGCAGGATGCCATGACCCAGTGGTGGTATGGCCATAACGCGGTGGGCTTTTTCCTGACCGCGGCGTTCCTGGGTATGATGTACTACTTCGTGCCCAAGCAGGCCGGGCGCCCGGTATATTCCTACAGACTGTCGATTGTGCACTTCTGGTCGCTGGCCTTCCTGTACATGTGGGTGGGTGCGCACCACCTGCACTGGACTGCATTGCCGGACTGGACCTCCACGCTGGCAGCGACCTTCTCCATCATGCTGCTGCTGCCATCCTGGGGCGGCATGATCAACGGCATCATGACCCTGTCGGGTGCCTGGGACAGGCTGCGCACCGACCCCATCATGCTGTTCCTGATCACCTCGCTGTCTTTCTACGGTATGTCGACCTTTGAAGGCCCGCTGATGTCGCTGAAAAGCGTAAACGCGTTGTCGCACTACACAGACTGGACCATCGGGCACGTGCACTCAGGTGCACTGGGCTGGGTGGCAATGGTGTCGTTCGGTTCTTTTTATCACATGGTGCCGCGCCTGTATGACACCCGAATGTACAGTACGCGCCTGATCTACCTGCACTTCTGGCTGGCGACCATCGGCATCGTACTTTACATCACGTCGATGTGGGTAGCAGGTATCGTGCAGGGCCTGATGCTGCGCAGTTTTGACGACTATGGCAACCTGTCCTACACCTTTGTTGAATCCGTTGCCTTCCTGCACAAGCCGTACGTCTGGCGTGCGCTGGGCGGACTGATCTTTGTGTCAGGCGTTGCAGTAATGGCGTTCAACATGTTCATGACTATCCGCCGGTCGAGCAGCGAAGCTGCGGAGCTTGAAGCCAGAATCGCCGCCAGGATGGCGCGCGCCTGAGCGGGTTTCAGGACGGAGAAATTGCAGTGATCAAACACGAAAGTATCGAAACCAATGCCGGGCTGCTGATTATCCTGACGCTGATTGTGGTCAGTATCGGCGGTCTGGTCGAAATCGTTCCCTTGTTCTACATTGACGATACTATCGAGGAAGTGGAGGGCGTACGTCCCTACACGGCACTGGAGTTGCGCGGGCGCGATATCTATCAGCGTGAAGGCTGTTACCTGTGCCATTCCCAGATGATTCGCCCGTTCCGCGACGAACTGCTGCGTTACGGTCACTATTCGCTGGCGGCGGAGTCCCGCTATGACCACCCTTTCCAGTGGGGTTCCAAGCGTACCGGCCCGGATCTCGCGCGTGTCGGCGAGAAGTATTCCAGTGAGTGGCACGTTGCACACCTGGTCAATCCACGTGACGTGGTGCCGCAGTCCATAATGCCGAACTATCCCTGGCTGCTGGAGAACGATCTGGATTTTTCAGATGTACAGGACCGCATGCGGTCGTTAAAAGTAACCGGCGTACCGTATTCGGAGACCCAGCAGGAATATGATGCCAATGTTGCAGAATTCGGTGTAGAGGCTGCTGACCAGCTGGACATCCTGCGCGCGGAAGAAAATTTGATGCAGCAGGCGCTGGCAGGGAACTACGATGGCCAGCGTTCACGCATCACTGAAATGGATGCAATGGTGGCTTATCTGCAGGTGTTGGGCACGATGGTGGACTTCAGCAAGTATGATGAAGGTTATTTCACAGAGTTCCGTTGACAGGAGCTGCTGACAGGTTGTCGCCATGCCGGACTGGTTTCTCTGGTTTACCCGATTCGAGAACAGCAAGATTGCGGCGCTGCTACTGTTCTTCACTACTTTCTGTGCGATTTTAATCTACCTGTATACGGGAAAGAAGCGCGCCAAACGGCTGGAGTCCTACAAGTACATGCCCTTGCAGGACGACGACCAGGATTTAAACGCTGCTAGCGGCGGGGAAGAAACGCATGAATCAGACAAAGGGTAAAACAGGCAGCGCGGTCCAGACCACGGGCCATGCCTGGGATGGTGACATCCAGGAATTCAACAACCCCTTGCCGGGCTGGTGGCTATGGTCGTTTTACGCCACGGTGGCGTTTGCCATCGTGTACTGGGTATTTTATCCGGCCTGGCCGGTAGCTGACAGTTACACCAAAGGCGTGATGAATACTATTACTTTCGTGGACGGGGAAGGGAATGAAAAGACTACGCACTGGAATACGCGTTCATTGCTGCTAAAGGATATGCAGGAAGGTAAAATGGCGGTGCTGAGTCATGAATACATGAATAAAGTGGCGGCTGCCCGCTACTCGGAAATTCTCGCTGACGCAGAAATGATGGCCTTCACGCGTTCCATGGCCAAGGGTATCTTCGGCGATAACTGTGCGCCCTGCCATGGTGCCGGTGGTGCCGGAGTCATCGGCCTGTTCCCCAACCTGGCAGATGATGACTGGCTGTGGGGTGGTGGCGTCGAGGATATCGAGACGACTGTCAGAGACGGCCATTTTGGATTCATGCCGGCGTATAGTGAAACATTCAGCGAAGCACAGCTCGACGATATTGCCAACTATGTGCTGAGCCTGTCAGGCCAGCCCGTCGATGCCGCAGCCAGTGCGCGTGGCAAGACCATTTTTCAAACCAATGAAGGCGGATGCTACTATTGTCACACACCTGCCGCCACCGGACTGAAGTCACAGGGCGCCGCTAACCTGACCGACCAGATATGGACCATTGCCGATGTCAACGGTGCGGCCGACCTGGAAACAAAAAAGGAACGAGTGAAACAGGTGATCAGTAACGGGGTTGAACGCCGTATGCCGGGCTGGTCGGATCGCCTCAGCCCCGCACAGATCAAGCTGCTGACGGTCTATGTTCATGAGTTGGGGGGCGGCCAGTAGGCCACCCGGACAACCCTGCCGTAGTCCGCCACGAGTAACTGCGACAATGGCTGACGCCGGCAAAGACGCGCTGTATCAACAGCGCATCGCGATTTACCCGCGCTCGGTCAAGGGGCGCTTCCGTAATTTCAAATGGGCCGTACTGGGTCTCGCATACAGTGTTTATTTCCTGTTGCCCTGGCTACGCTGGGAACGTAACGTCGGACCCGATCAAGCTGTGCTGTTCGATATTACCGGGCGCAAGTTCTACGTCTTTAATCTGGTGGCCCATTCCCAGGATCTGTTGTGGCTCGTCGGATTCCTGCTGATCGCGGCCTTGCTGTTGTTTTTCGTAACCGGCATTGCAGGGCGCGTGTTCTGCGGATACTTCTGTTTTCAGACGCTATGGACGGACCTCTATCTGTTGATCGAACGCCTGGTGCAGGGCGACCGTGTTGCACGCATCCGTCTGGACAGGTCGCCCTGGAACGCAAACAAACTGCTGCGCAAGGCGGGGACACATATCTTGTGGCTGGCGGTCGCATTCTGGACCGGCCTGACCTTTACCCTGTACTGGGACAACGCCCCCCAGCTGCTGGTGAAATGGTTTACCGGATCCGCACCGTTCGCAGCTTACGCTACCACCCTGTTCCTGACGGCAACCACCTATGTCATGGCGGGACTGGCGCGCGAGCAGGTGTGTACTTACATGTGTCCCTATGCGCGCTTTCAGTCAGCCATGTTTGACGCTGATACGCGCATCGTTGCTTACGATGAAGCGCGTGGTGAGGGTGCGCAGGCTCGCCACAAGATTAACAGGGAACTTAAAAGCCGCGAGCAGCGCCGGCAACAGGGTGTCGGGGATTGTATTGACTGCGGCTTCTGCGTGCAGGTGTGTCCGACGGGGATCGATATCCGCGATGGTCTGCAGGTGCAATGTATCAGTTGCGCCCTGTGCATAGATGCCTGCGACGCAATTATGGACTCGCTGGGCTGGGAGCGCGGCCTTATTCGCTATACGTCAGAGACAGAGTCCGAGGGCAGGAAAAGCCCTGTCTGGAGACCCAAGACGATTGCCTATGGACTGGTCCTGCTGATTGCAATTGCCGGTCTGGTATGGAGTGTCAGCAGTCAGGCTCCGCTGGAAGTGGCAGTGGTTCAGGTTAGGCAACCGCTGTTTGTTCGTCTGTCCGACGGGCGCGTGCAGAACAGCTACGAGCTGCATCTTGCAAACAAGACCGATGAAGCAATCGAACTGGCGATAATGATGCACGGTCTGGCCGGCGCCGAGCTGGATGTTGGGAATTTTGATGCATTGCAGTTGGCGCCGCAGCACAGCCTGCGGGTTCTGGCGCGCGTCCGCTGGCGAACAAAACACAGAGAGAAAGGTTCGCGCGGGTTTTTCCTGGATGTTATTCCACAGCAAAGGCGGGACATCGGCATGATAAGCGCGCCTGCTACCTTCTATATGCCGGGAGGTGATCGCTGATGCTGCAATCCCTGTTTGCCTTGCCGTTGGCTGTCGCTATCGAGGTACTGGTTTTCCTGCTGACGTATCTGTTGACACCGCTGAAAGGAAAGCAGGCCGCGCTTGTCGTTGCCCTGCTGTCGACGGGTGCTGTTGTAATTTACAGCCTGGCTGACTGGCCGGGTGCGGATGTGCTGGCACTGTATGTTGCAGTGCTGGCGGTTAGCGCCTATCTGCTGGGTATTGTCAGCAATGCACGCGAGCATCAGCAGGCATCCGGCCGCTGGTTCCACTGGGGACCGGCAGTTATCGTTATTTTCTTTGTGGTGCTGCTTGCACTGGATGGCGTGCTGGTGGTTATCTCCAGTCAGGGCCTTCCGGCGCCGGTTGCGGATTTCCTGCTGCCTGATTCGACGGCGCATCAGCAGGCCCGCTCGGTATTCCCCGGTACCGTAGCCAACGATTTCCAGAAGAAGGAAAGCCTGTACAACCAATACCTGGAACAGGTAAAACGTCAGCAGCAGCGTGGCTGGCAGGTGAACAAGGGCTGGCTGAGCAAGCCGGTTGCCGGCCGGCAGGCCGCGTTCCAGGTGCAGGTGTCAGAAGCCGATGGAACAGCGTTGCAGTTTGCACAGGTGAGCGGTATTTTTCAGCGGCCTTCCGACAGCCGTCTGGATTACAGCTTCACCATGCAGGAGATTGAACCCGGTCTTTACCGTGTCATACTGGCCCTGCCGGAGCCGGGCATGTGGAGTCTGGCGCTTACGGTAAAACGTGGCTCGCAGGTGCACGAACTGCACGCCAGTACCTCCGTTGCAGAAACAGCATACTGACTTGACCGACACAGAATCGCAACAGGACTGTTTTCACTGTGGTTTACCGGTACCCGCCGGAGCTGACTACAGTGTCGAGATTATGGGTCAGCGGCAGCCCATGTGTTGCCGTGGTTGTCAGGCAGTCGCCAGGGCGATCGTGGATGGCGGGCTTACCGATTTCTACCGCTACCGGACTGAAAAATCCCCCCGCGCACAGGAACTGATCCCGGAAGAGCTCAGTGAGCTCGAATTGTATGACCGTGATGACCTGCAAAAAAGTTTTGTACGCCAACAGGCCGGAGAGGAACGCGAAGCGTCGCTGATTCTCGAAGGCATCGTTTGTGCCGCTTGCATATGGTTGAACGAACGGCATGTGAAAGCATTGCCCGGTGTGCTGGATTTCGCGGTCAACTACTCCACGCATCGGGCGCGGGTGCGCTGGGACAACCAGCGCATCAGACTCAGTGAAATACTCGAAGCCATCAGTGCGATCGGCTATCACGCCCATCCCTTCGACCCCGGTCGACAGGAGCAGCTTTACAAACAGGAAAGAAAGCAGGCCATGCGCCGCCTCGCGGTTGCCGGCCTGGGCATGATGCAGGTGATGATGCTGGCCGTGGCCCTGTATGCCGGTGCCTATGAAGGTATGAGCGACGGCTTGCGCAGCTTCCTGCGCTGGGTCAGTCTGCTGATCACCACGCCGGTGATTCTGTTTTCGGCAAGAACGTTTTTTATCAGCGCCTGGCGTGATCTCAAGCGCCACCAGCTCGGCATGGACGTGCCGGTGTCACTGGCCATCGGCGCGGCCTTTCTGGCCAGCGCCTGGTCGACGCTGCGCGGCACGGGCGAGATCTACTTTGACTCGGTGACCATGTTCACCTTCTTTCTGCTGGCGGGGCGTTTTCTGGAAATGGGCGCCCGCCACCGTGCCGGACAGGCAGCAGAGGAACTGGTCAAGCTGCTACCCGCCACTGCTGTGCGTCTCACCGAGGCTGGCGAGGAACGGGTTCCGGTTGCTGACCTGGTTGCCGGTGAGCAGGTGCTGATACGCCCGGGTGAAGGTGTGCCCGCCGATGGCCGTATCGTGGAGGGGCGCAGTTCGGTGGATGAATCGCTGCTGACGGGAGAAAGCCTCCCGCAGCTGCGCAAGCTTGGCGATCTGCTGGTCGGTGGCACGGTGAATAATGAGAGCCCTCTGGTCATGCAGGTCGAGCAGGTGGGCGAAGACACGGTGCTGTCTGCCATCGTACGATTGCTGGATCGCGCCCAGACAGAAAAGCCCAGTGTGGCGCGTACCGCGGACCGGGTTGCCGGCTGGTTTGTCGGTGGCCTGCTGCTGGTCGCCGCCGGTGTTGCAACATGGTGGTGGCTGCACGACCCGACTCATGCGTTTGCGGTGACATTGTCAGTATTGGTGGTGACCTGCCCCTGTGCATTGTCACTGGCAACGCCGGCGGCGGTAGCCGCGGCAACCGGTGCGCTCACTCGCCTGGGTGTTCTGACTACCCGCGGTCATGCGCTGGAAACACTGGCCCGTGTCAGTCACGTTATCTTCGACAAAACCGGTACCCTGACGGAAGGCCGCCTGCGTCTTGAGCGGGCTGACCTGCTGGGTACGGTCAGCCACGCAGACTGTTTGGCGTTGGCCGCCGCACTCGAACAACGCTCGGAACATCCCATTGCCAGGGCGCTGTGTTCAGAAACCGACGCAGACCTGCATGCTGAGAACGTTACTGCGCAGGCAGGCCTGGGTATCGAAGGCTGGATAGCCGGCCAATGCTACAGAATTGGTATCCCGGAGTATGTGCTGGAACTCCAGGGTGGGGATGTTGCCGCGAACAAAACTGATGCAGAAGACCGGGACGGCGTGTTACTGGGTAACGATCAGGGCCTGTTGGCGCACTTCATATTTGCCGACCGGCTGCGTGTTGGTGCTGCCGAGGCAGTGCACCGGCTCAAGAATCTGGGTATAGGAGTGGAGTTGCTCAGTGGTGACCAGGCCACGGCGGTACGTGCGGTGGCGGGTGAACTGGGCATCGATCATTTCCAGTCGCGCTGCCGCCCCGGCGACAAGCTTGCCCGCATCCGTACCTTACAGCAGCAGGGCGCAGTGGTGGCCATGGTCGGTGATGGTGTCAATGATGCGCCGGTACTGGCCGGCGCCCAGGTTTCCCTGGCCATGGGTGGCGGTACCCAGCTGGCACACGCGAGTGCCGATATGGTGCTGCTGTCCGAACAGCTCCCGCACCTGGTGACTGCGATCCGGACCAGCCGTCGAACCCTGACGGTTATTCGCCAGAACCTGGCCTGGGCATTGGTTTATAATATGGTTGCCCTGCCGCTGGCCGCCGCCGGCTGGATTGCACCCTGGATGGCAGCCATCGGTATGTCCACCAGTTCACTGGTCGTCGTGATCAACGCCTTGCGCCTGCGCAACATACCGTCGGATTGATATGGATATACTTTTTTTATTGATACCCATCAGCCTGGTCATCATGGGCGTTGCGATCTGGGTATTCCTGTGGGCGATCCGTAGCGGGCAGTTCGAAGACCTGGAAGGCCCCGCTCACAGCATCCTGATGGACGATGACGACCCGCGTATTCCGCACCGGCCGGAATTGAAGGATGACGATGAGTAAGATAAGATAATGCTAATGTTCCGATGGCCTGCAGGCCTGTGCCATCGCTGTACTGAGGAAGAGAAATGTTCAGTTTTCAGGGTTTTCCGATAACCATCGTAGTAGTGCTGGTGGTCATGGCCTGGGCCAGCTTCCTGTCGGTTGTGCTCTTTAGCTAACACTTCCTCGAGTCCGAAAAAAGGCCCCGTTCGGGGCCTTTTTTAACGTGGTCAAACTTACGCCATTAGCTGTTTCAGTTTGCCGATGGCATTTTTCTCCAGCTGCCTGATACGTTCGGCTGATACGCCGAAACGGTCGGCCAGTTCGTGCAGGGTGGCCTTCTGGTCAGTCAGCCAGCGCTGTTCCAGAATAATCCGGGTGCGTTCGTCCAGTTGTTGCAGCGCTGCGTGAAGGTGACCGCTACTTTGCTGTTCCCAGTCGGACTGTTCGAGCGCCAGTGCCGGGTCAGTCGTTTGTGGTGCGGCCAGATAGCTGGAGGGTGTCCAGGTCGTATCGTCGTCCTCGTTCGATCCGGCCGGATCAAAGGACATGTCCTGCCCGCTCAGACGGGATTCCATTTCCAGTACTGTTTCCGGGCTGACGCCCAGGTCTTCCGCGACCGATTCGACTTCCTCGCGATTAAACCAGCCAAGACGTTTCTTGGAGCTGCGCAGGTTGAAAAACAGCTTACGCTGCGCCTTGGTGGTGGCGACCTTGACGATGCGCCAGTTGCGCAGGACATATTCGTGTATCTCGGCCTTGATCCAGTGCACAGCAAACGATACCAGGCGTACACCGAACTCTGGATTGAAGCGTTTGACCGCTTTCATCAGGCCAATACCGCCTTCCTGGATCAAATCGGCCAGCGGCAGGCCGTAGCCGCTGTAGCCACGTGCAATCTTGACCACAAAACGCAGGTGCGAAAGCACCAGTTCGCGCGCGGCTTCCAGGTCGTCGTTATCGCGCAGGTGCAGTGCCAGTTCCGTCTCGCGCTCGGCGCTGAGTACGGGATAGCGATAAACTTCGCGCAGGTAGCTGCCCAGGCTGTCGCCGGGGACCGGCAGGGTCATGGCATGTGTCGTGACCAAAGCGTTAGTCATTTGGGTGTAACCTCCGTTTCAAGCTGTCCGCAATTTTAGCACTCTGTTCATGTGAGTGCTAATAGTTGGAAAAGTTCCTTGAAATACAGGGGGTAAATCTGACTCAGCTCAAGCCCGCGGGCCTCAGGCGCATACCTTGTTTCTGCCCTGGGCCTTGGCGGCATACAGCGCCTTGTCGGCCCGGTTGAGCAGCTGGGTCAGCGTCAGGTCGGGGTTCTGCTGGTTGGTCGCCAGTCCGATGCTCACGGTTATGGAGACACCGGTTGGTTCCAGCGCCTCTATTTCTTCGCGCAGGGCTTCGGCACAGTGTTCGGCATTGTTCAGGTTGCAGCGTGGTATCAGCAGGGCGAATTCCTCACCGCCGAAGCGTACCGCCATGGCGTTCTCGGGAATACGCTGCAGCAACATTTCTCCAAGTGCCTGCAGTACCCTGTCACCGGTAATGTGGCCGAGGTTGTCGTTGATTTTTTTGAAATGGTCGATATCCAGTAACACGGCGCCGACCGGGTGGTTGTGGCGGTTGGCCAGAAACTGTTCGCCGTGATCCAGCAGGTAGCGACGATTATACACCCCCGTCAGGCTGTCCGTTATAGCCAGCTGGTGCATATACTCCGTCTGTCGCTTGATGGCCTTGAATTGCTGCTTGATCAGCAGCAGCGAGTGGATACGTGCCATCAGGACTTCTTCGACAATCGGCTTGGCGACGAAGTCGTTGGCGCCGGCGTGGAATACTTCCGCCTGTTTGGCGCCGCTCTCGGAGCCAGTCAGCACCAGCACCGGCATTTCCTGCTGTGAATAATGGAACTTGGCGCGAATGGCATGCAACAGGTCGCCACCGGTCATGTGCCCTTGCAGGAAAAAATCGGTAATAACCATATCGAAAGCTTCGTCTTCACGTGGGCCGGCGCGCGCTGTTTCACGCAATAAATGCAGTGCCTCTTCAGCATGCGTGGTGTGAACAACCTGCAGGCCGTGCCGCTCGGTCAGCCGCAATAGCACCGTAGCGGATAACTGACTGTCTTCCACGTACAGAATACGCCCCACCAGCCCGGAGTTGCGTTGCATGAAACCCTTGATGAATTCGGCGAACGCCCGGTAGCCCAGCGACTTGTCGAAATAATCGGTAACGCCGGCGGCAAATCCTTCGCGCAGCAGACGCGAGTCGGCGTCACCGGATACGACAATGGTTGGCGTGTGGTGGTGATGGCTGCTGGCGCGTACATAGCGGCTGAGTTCCAGACCGTCCTTGTCCGACAGCATCAGCGCTGTGGTGATCAGGTCGAACTGGCTGCGCTCCAGCCAGGCGCAGGCTTCCTGCACCGTGCCGCAGGTGAAGAGTTCGGTTTCCGGCATTTCCTCGTTGAGGATCCGCACGATAATGGTGCGGGCGACCTCGGAACCGTCGACTATCAGAATGCGATTCAGCTTTTGCGGCATTTGGAATCAGGCCTGTTGTTGTTATTTAGTTATAGTTAACCTGCATCTCCGGTTTAACGGCATTTCATTCGGAAACCTTTAGGGTTTTTCTGGAGTGGCGTCAGGTAGGCTCGATGGCGGCCAGGTGGCGGCCGACTGCCAGCCATGCGCCGAGCAGGCCCAGCACGGCTCCCGTTGCCAGCAGACCAAGACTGTCTGTGAAGGACAATGTATGAAGACCGAAACTGCTCTGGTAGAGGCCGGCCAGCCGGCTCACGGGGGCGTATAATTGCAGGAAGGCAATCTCGACCAGCACGCCGGCCAGTACCGCGCCCGCCAGGCCATACCACAGGCCGCTGTAGAGGAAGGGCCGGCGGATAAAGCCGTTGGTTGCACCAATCAGCTTGGTGATCTCGATTTCTTCGCGTCGACTCTGGATCTCCAGGCGGATGGTGTTGCCGATAATCAGTAGTACTGCCAGGCCCAGCAGCGCGGCCATGACCCAGATCGAACGGCGCACGATGTCGACAATGGCGCTGAAGCGCCGCACCCACTGCAGATCGAGTTGCGCCAGATCTACTTCCGGAAGGCTGCGCAGCTTGTCCAGCAGCGCCGCTGCCGCATCGGCACCCGAGTGGTTCTTGTCCGGTTTGACAGCGATGACTGCCGGCAGCGGGTTCTCATCCAGTACGTCCAGGGCCTCACCAAACCCGGACAGCGCCCTGAATTCTGCCAAAGCCTGCTCCGGGGTGATGAGTTGCAGGCTGTCAATTTCCGGCATTTGCGCCAGTTTCTTCTGCAGCGCATCGGCCTGTTGCGGAGACACGGAGCGATGCAGGAACAATGACAGATTGGTGTTGCCGTCCCACTGGGTACTGAGACGCTGCAGGTTGCCGGTCAGCAGGTACAGGCTTGAGGGCAGAGCCAGTGCGATGGCTATCACGGCGGCTGTCATCAGCGAGCTCGAAGGCGTGCGGTACAGACGCCCCAGGCTGTTCAGCGCGACCTGGGCGTGACGTGTTATCCAGTTATGCAGGAAGCGTGGCAGTTTCATGTGGCGGCACCGGCCACGCTTTTTACCAGTCGTCCCTGGTGCAACCGCAGTTGTGCATAGGGCAGCTGTGAGATCAGATCGAGGTCGTGGCTGGCAATCAGGACGGAGACCCCGACCTGATTGAATTGTTCGAACAGGTGCATGATGTCGCGCGATAACTCGGGGTCGAGATTACCCGTGGGCTCATCGGCCAGCAGCAGGGGCGGCTTGTTGACCACGGCACGTGCGATGCCGACACGTTGTTGTTCACCACCCGACAGGGTGATGGGCAGAGCACGTTCCTTGTCGAGCAGGCCCACCTTGTCCAGCGCGGCGCGCACCCGCCGGCCAACATCCTGGTGCCGGTAGCCGGCGATCACCAGCGGCAGCGCCACGTTGTCGAACACGGTGCGGTCGAACAGCAGCCGGTAGTTCTGGAAAATCATGCCGATTTTGCGGCGCACATAGGGAATGCGGCGCTTCGGTGTGCGCGACAGGTTTTCTCCATCGAGGAACAATTGGCCGCGTGTTGGGTGTTCCAGCAGTGCAATCAGTTTCAGCAGCGTGCTCTTTCCGGCGCCGGAATGGCCGGTCAGAAATGCCATGGCACCGGTGTGCAGGTGAAAACTCACTCCCTGCAGGGCGTCGTGCCCGCCAGGGTAGCGCTTGCAGACATTATCAAAACGGATCATTTACTTGATTTCAAACAGGGCGTCTACAAACTCACTGGCATCAAATGGTCGCAAGTCCTCGATGGCTTCGCCGACACCAATAAACCGGATCGGGACACCCAGCTGCTTGGCAATGGCAAAAATTATGCCGCCCCTGGCGGTGCCGTCGAGCTTGCTGAGCGAGATACCGGTCAGGCCGATGGCGGCGTTGAACTGCTGTGCCTGGTTGAGCGCGTTCTGGCCGGTGCCGGCATCCACTACCAGCATGACTTCGTGCGGCGCGTCGGGATCCAGTTTGCCCATTACCCGCTTGATTTTTACCAGTTCTTCCATCAGGTTGGACTGGGTATGCAGGCGCCCGGCAGTATCGGCGATCAGCACATCGATATTGCGTGCCTGCGCCGCCTGCAAGGCATCAAAAATGACCGAGGCGGAATCGGAACCCTGTTGTTGTGCGATTACAGGAACCTGGTTGCGTTTACCCCAGGCTTGTAGCTGTTCAACCGCCGCAGCGCGGAAGGTATCCCCGGCCGCCAGCATCACCGAGTGGCCTTCATCCTTTAAGCGGCGGGCGATTTTGCCGATGGTGGTGGTTTTCCCGGCGCCGTTGATACCGACCATCAACAACACGAAGGGCCGATCTGAATCCGGGATTTGCAGGGGTTTGTCGACTGGATCCAGCATGGCGCGCATATCGCTGCGCAGGGCGGACATCAGCGCATCCGCATCAGCCAGTTGTTTGCGTGCGACGCGCCGGGTGAGGTCCTGGATGATGCTCTGCGTGGCTTCCACGCCGACATCGGCCGTCAGCAGGCTGGTTTCCAGATCTTCCAGCAGTTCGTCATCGATCTGCTTGCGGCCTGCAACCAGGCTGGCAATACCCTCGGTCAGTCCGCTGCGGGTCTTCGACAGGCCGGCCTTGAGGCGCCCGAACAAACCCTCTTTTTTATCCTTGCCCGGCGTATCCTGCTCAGGCGTCCGGGAATCCCCGGATTTCTTTTTACCGAAACCTAACATCGTTTTTGCTGTCCAGATGAGTCTGCGTATCCTATCATTCCCCGCTGGCTGGCCAAAGGCGAATTGCCACGGGTTGATTTCGGGTGCAGGCGCGTGGTCAAGGTGCCACATTTACAGGTAAGAAGATAAAAGGAGTAGGAAATGCGGGGATTACTCGCGCTTGTCCTGGGGCTGTTTGCCACGGCGTTGCTGGCAAACCAGGCTGTCCACGAATACAAGCTGGATAACGGGTTGAAACTCATTGTGAAAGAGGACCACCGCGCGCCGATTATGGTATCGCAGGTCTGGTACAAGGTCGGCTCGAGCTATGAGCACGATGGTATTACCGGTATTTCCCATGTGCTGGAACACATGATGTTCAAAGGCACCAAGGCGCATCCAAACGGTGAATTCTCGGAAACCATTGCGGAAAATGGCGGGCGCGAAAATGCGTTTACCAGTCAGGACTACACGGCTTATTTTCAGACCATGGAAAAAAGCCGCCTGCCGGTGAGTTTTGAACTCGAAGCAGACCGGATGCGGAATCTGACCATCCCCGATGATGAAGTCCTGAAAGAGGTCAAGGTGGTCATGGAAGAACGCCGCATGCGTACCGAAGACAATCCGCAATCACTGACCTACGAGCAGTTCAAGGCCACGGCCTATACCAGCAGCCCGTACCGGATTCCGATTATCGGCTGGATGGATGACCTGGAGAACCTCCAGGTTGATGACCTCAGAGCCTGGTACCAGAAGTGGTACGCGCCAAACAATGCAACGCTGGTGGTCGTCGGTGACGTTGACCCGGATGAGGTTTATGCGCAGGCGAAGAAACACTTCGGTCCGCTGAAAACCAGCGAGATTGTGCCGGTCAAGCCGCGTGTGGAGATTACCCAGCGTGGTCGCAAGGATATCCGGGTCGAGGCACCTGCGAAGTTGCCTTACCTGATCATGGGTTATAAAGCACCGGTGGCGTTGACTGCCGAACAGGATTGGGAGCCATACGCACTGGACGTGCTGGCCGGTATTCTGGACGGTGGCGACAGCGCGCGTCTGGCCAGTGAACTGGTACGCGGCAAGGCCATAGCGGCGAGTGCAGGTGCCAGCTATGACGGTTATGATCGCCTGGAGACACTGTTTCTGCTGTCCGGGACACCGGCCACCGGCCACACTATCGCGGATCTCGAGAAGGCCTTGCTGGAGCAGGTTAAGCGTGTGCGGGAAACGCCGGCGACCGGAAAAGAGCTGGACCGGGTAAAGGCACAGCTTCGTGCCGAAAAAGTCTACGAACAGGATTCGATTTTCTACCAGGCGATGCAGATGGGCATCCTGGAAACAATTGGACTGAGCTGGAAAGATGCCGACACTTTTCTCGAACGTATTGAAGCGGTCACTGCGGACCAGGTGCAGGCGGTTGCCCGCAAGTACCTGCTGCCGGAGCGATTGACGGTGGCAGAACTGGTGCCGCAGCCAATTGATCCGAAACATCCGCCACGCACAGGGGGGGCTGGCCATGTACGCTAGAGGAACATCCATGGTGAAGTGTTATGGCCGCTTGATGCTTGCTGTACTGGCCCTGTTCCAGGTTGCGGCTGCCCATGCACTGCCGGAAATTCAGAGCTGGAAAACAGATAAGGGTGCGAAGGTATTGTTTGTCGAGGCCCACGAACTGCCAATGGTCGACGTACGCATCGTTTTTGATGCCGGTGGTGCGCGTGACGGCAAGCAGCCGGGTATCGCCAGCCTGACCAATGCGCTGCTTGATCAGGGCGCGGCAGGTCTGAATGCCGACCAGATTGCGCAGGGTTTCGAGCAGCTGGGGTCGAACCTGGGCGGTGGCTCCGAGCGTGATATGGCCTGGGTGTCAGTACGCAGCCTGACCGATAGCAAGTTGCTGAAGCCGTCGCTGGAACTGTTTGGAAAAGTGCTGAGCAGGCCCGATTTCCCGCAAGCGGATTTTGAGCGTGAGCAGAAACGTAGTCTGATCGGTCTCGAGTACCAGAAACAGAAACCCAAATCGATTGCGAGTAAAGCGTTCTACGAGGGGCTGTACGGCGATCACCCCTATGCGCACGATCCTTCCGGCACGGAAGCCTCTATCAAGGCGTTGACGACCGACGCGCTGCGCAAGTTCTACCAGCGTTACTACGTAACGCACAATGCAACGGTCGTTATTGTGGGTGATGTCTCCAGAAAACAGGCACAGGCAATAGCGGCAGATCTGGCCGATGCACTGGCCGAGGGTGACAGGGCGCCGGCATTGCCGGAAGTCGCTGCTTTGCAAGCCGGGCAGGATACGTTCATCGAACATCCAACTTCCCAGAGCCATGTGTTGATGGGCGGGCCGGGTATCAAGCGCGGGGATGCGGACTATTTCACCCTCTATGTAGGTAATCACATTCTGGGTGGCAGTGGCCTGGTGTCTCGTATCAGCCAGGAGATTCGCGAGAAACGTGGTCTCTCCTACAGCGCCTACAGCTACTTTGTGCCGATGAAACGCAAGGGTCCGTATACGCTGGGCTTCCAGACGCGTAATGACCAGCGTGAGGAGGCCCGGACGGTGTTGCGCGAAACTCTGCAGACCTTCATCGACAAGGGGCCGACGGAAAAGGAACTGCAGTCGTCAAAGAACAACATTGTCGGTGGTTTTCCACTGCGCGTGTCGAGTAACGCTAAAATTGCCGAGTACCTGGCGGTTATCGGGTTTTATGATTTGCCGCTCGATTACCTGTCGCAGTTCACCGCGAAAGTTGAAGCGGTAAGCGTTGAACAGATCCGGGATGCCTACCGGCGACGTGTGCACCCCGACCGTATGGTTACTATCACCGTTGGCGGACCATCGAAGTCCGATCCAGAGTCCTGATGCCGAGCCTGTGTACGAAATTTCGTACACAGGTTTCAGAAACAGCTTACAGATTTTTAAGAAAAACACTCCTGCTTTCATCTTAACAGAGCCGTTAGCCTAACGGCTCTGTGCGCAGGCCTGCGATGTGCGGCTGCGTTTCGACATGGAAGTCAAAAACAAAACAAGGAGTGTGTGATGAAAAATCGGTTCTTAAAGCCTGTGCTGCTGTGTGTCTTAAGTACAGCATTGTCCGTTCCTGCGGTGAGTGCCTCACTGGTTATTTCCGAACTGTTGTACGATGCCAGCGGCACCGATGCGGGACAGGTATTCGTGGAGCTGTTCGGAACGCCGGGCGAAAGTCTCGACGGTATGGTGCTGGAAGGTATCAATGGTACCGGTGGTACGGTTTACACCAGTCTTGATCTGAGCGGTGTGATTCCGGGCGACGGCGTTTTCGTTATTGGCGATGACAGCGGTGGCTCGACGTCTGTGCCCAATGCGGATCTGATTGCCGATGTCGATTATCAGAACGGGCCTGACTCCGTGGTGCTGAGAAATGGTTCGATAATCCTGGACGCTGTCGGGTACGGCAGCTTTGGCGGTGGCAGCATCTTTGCCGGAGAAGGTACCGCTGCTCCGGACCCCGCTTCCGGCAGCAGCATAGCGCGCTTTAACCCCTTGCTGGACAGTGGTGACAACAGTCTCGACTTTGTTGTTTTCGAGACGCCGACTCCGGGTAGCGTACCGCTTGTCAGCTCGGTGCCACTACCGGCGGGCATCTGGTTGTTTCTATCCGGGCTGCTGCCATTGGCATCTTCGCGTTTCTGGCGGCGCGGCGGACAGAGTGCTGCGCTTGCCTGACAGCGGGCCATTGTGCGCCGGTAGTTGACCTCGACTCCTGAGCTGCGCACCATGCGTGGCCATGAGTTCGAGGTCAAACCAGGTGCGTATCATCGCCGGTCAGTGGCGCGGCCGGAAATTATCTTTCCCGGACGCGCGCGGCTTGCGTCCCACATCGGACCGAATTCGGGAAACGCTGTTTAACTGGTTGCAGCCGGTGTTGCCGGGCGCGCGCTGCCTGGACCTGTTTGCCGGTAGCGGTGCGCTGGGATTCGAGGCAGCCTCGCGTGGTGCAGCGCAGGTGGTCATGGTGGAAAGTGCGCGCGATGTGGTTGGTGCGCTGCAAGAGAATGCGAAACTGTTGTCGGCATCCTCGGTGCAGATATGCCAGCAGGATGCAGCAAGTTACCTTGCAGCCGGGTCAGGACCGTTTGATGTGGTGTTTCTGGATCCACCATTCAGTAGCCCCGGTCTGTTGGTGCAGTCGATTACCGGCTTGTCCACCCCTGGCTGGTTGGCAGCCGGGGCGTGGGTTTATATCGAAACGCCGTCCAATGTTGCCGAGCCGGCGCTGCCGGTAAACTGGATGCCGGAAAAGCAGAAAAAAGCCGGGCAGGTGGCCTATCGTCTGTACCGTTATCGGGGAACTGACTGAACCTCTAATCCTGCCGCTGCTATCGAGTGAGTACTTGTGGCTCACCCAGGGTGAAATAGAAAGTGGCGCCTTTCCCGGCTTCGGCCTCGGCCCAGATGCGGCCACCATGACGCTCAATAATGCGTGCTACGGTGGCGAGGCCGATGCCGGTGCCTTCGAATTCGTTATGCGTGTGCAGACGCTGGAAGGCGCCAAACAGCTTGTCGACATACACCATATCGAAGCCGACGCCGTTATCCCTGATGTAGTAAACGGTTTCACCGTTTTCTGTGTCTGCGCCGAAGGTGATTTCCGCGACCGGTTCCTTACCTGAGTATTTCCAGGCGTTGCTCAACAGGTTCTCCAGCGCCAGGTGCAGTAGCCGTTTGTCGGCTTGCACGGTTCCATTGACCTGGTTGTCGAAGGTCACCTGTCGACCTTCCGGTCGGTTTTCCTGCAAGGACTGGATGATTTCTGCGGCCATTTGCCCCGGGTTGACCGGTTCGGTTTTCATTTCGCTGAGCCCGATGCGCGCCAGGCCAAGCAGATCATCAATGAGTTCGGCCATGTGCATCACGTTGTGGCTGATACGGTTCAGAAAATTCTTTCCTGTATCGTCCAGATGCTCGTGGAAATCATCCAGCAGGGCGCGACTGTAGCCGTCGATGGCACGCAACGGCGAGCGCAGGTCGTGCGAGACCGAGTAGCTGAACGACTCCAGTTCCTTGTTTGCTGCTGTCAGTTCCTGGGTGCGTTCTGCCACCCGCTGCTCCAGTTCCTCGTGGTAGCGGCGCAGTTCGTTCAGTAGCTGCCGGTAATCGGTGGTCAGGACGCCGAGTTCATCGGTGGACATCGGCTGCAGCGTGGCTTGGCCCGTTTCCGCGAGGTCAGTGCCGCGCTCGATCATGTTGCGCAGCGGCGCCATGGACTGGCCGATGCTCTGCATAAAAATAAGGCTGCCCGCGATCGCCAGCAATTCGAGCACCAGCCATACGGCAAAGGTTTCCGCGGTAAAAAAGCCGGTGCGTGTCCAGAAATACTGCACCAGCATGGTATCGATCAGCAGTGGCACCAGGGCGCCGATCAGGAATACTTTGACCTTGATAGTGACGTGCGGCCGGGTGAGCTCAATGTTACCCAGACTCTGGCCGAACAGGTCCAGGATCTTGAAGAAGATCGGCAGTCCAACAATGATCGATACAATCAACGCCACCAGGGAGATGCGAAACCAGTCGATGGGTTGCGCGACATAGTCCGTATAGATCTCGGCGCTTACCAGCACCGAACTGGGCGCGATGAACAGATAGATCAGGAAAATGCTCCAGAAGTGCAGCGGGAAGCGCCGCATCCGCTGCAGTACCTGTGGCACGGTTCGCATGTCTTGATTTTCCAGCCAGTTGCACAGCGGCTGCATATAGCGCGGGAAGTACCAGGATGCGAAACCGAGCCAGCCGACTATGTACAGTGGCTCGAGTGGTGCCAGCATAATGCCCAGCATCTGCTGCGGCGTCAGGATGCGAATAAACAGGATGAAGCCCAGGCCCACCACCGGTGGCAGCGTCCAGGCCAGCAGAATCAGGTACAGGAAACGGCGTCTGAAATCGCGCGTCTTGAGCATGGATGATCAGATTACCCGAAGTGGCCTGGTATTCGCCATGTAAAACGGGAGCATAGGCCAAAGTAGCGGATTTATACAGTGGCAGCAGGGTTTATCCTCAGCGGCAGGGGGGGGCAGGGTGTTGCCCGCTTGAGAATTTACCTGAATATGCTTAGATTAGTCGGACACACTCACTCTCGCCGGCCGAAACTTTTTTCATGCAGATAGCCGTTTATCCAGGTACCTTCGATCCCATCACCAACGGGCACGCCGATCTTGTTCAGCGTGCCGCCAAACGGTTCGGGCGCGTGATCGTCGCTATCCACCGTACTACAGCCAAAAAGCCCGCTTTCAGCTGGGAGGAAAGAATGGCGCTTGCGCAGAGTGTTCTCGCAGGTCTCGAAAATGTGACAGTAGAGGCATTTGATGGTCTCCTGGTGGATTTTGCCCGTTCACGGAAGGCCGGTGTAATCCTGCGTGGTTTGCGCGCCGTATCAGATTTTGAGTATGAATTTCAACTGGCTAGCATGAATCGGCACCTGGCGCCTGAGATCGAGACGCTGTTTATGACGCCCGATGAGCACTATGCCTACGTTTCTTCCAGCCTGGTCCGGGAAATTGCCGCGCTGGGTGGCGACGTGGCCGGTTTTGTCCATAAAAACGTAGTGGCTGCATTGAAACAGCGATTGGGATAATATTAACCCGCTCTTATATACTGGCTTTATGTTCTGGAGTCTGCAATGGCACTGATGATCACCGACGAATGCATCAACTGCGATGTGTGCGAGCCGGAATGTCCGAATGGCGCGATCAGCCAGGGGGACGAAATCTATGAGATCGATCCGGACCTGTGTACCGAATGCGTCGGTCATTACGAAACTTCGCAGTGCGTGGATGTATGTCCCGTGGACTGCATTCCTATGAACCCGGACTATGAAGAAACACAGGAAGAGTTGATGGAAAAGTACAAACGTATTTCCGGAGAGACCGCATGACGGTGTATCACAGAACGCGCAGCAGGAGGCCCCGGAACGGGGCCTTTTTGATTTTCGGCCTGCTGCTGGTTGTGTGTGGCGCGATTGCCGGACCCTCTGAAAATCCACCAGCCCAGGCAGTTGCCAGCGCGCATCCGCTGGCGACACAGGCCGGATTTGAGATTCTGGATGCCGGTGGCAACGCGTTCGATGCGGCAGTGGCGGTCAGCGCTGTGTTGGCAGTGGTCGAACCTTACAGTTCCGGTATCGGGGGTGGCGGCTTCTGGCTGCTGCACCGCGCCAGTGACGGCAGGCAAGTGATGGTAGACGGGCGTGAGCGTGCGCCGCTGGCAGCGCAGCGTGATATGTACCTGGATGAACAGGGCGAGGTGGTAACCGGTTTGTCCATGAATGGTGCGCTTGCAGCGGGTATTCCGGGAGAGCCGGCGGCACTGGCGCATCTCGCTGAACACTATGGTCGTCTGCCGCTGGCGAAAACGCTGGCGCCCGCCATACGCCTGGCCGGGGCGGGCTTTGAGGTGGATGATTATTACCGGCGTATGGCGGGTTTCAGGCTCGAAGTCATGCAGCGCTATCCCTCCACGGCCACTGTCTTTCTGCGCAATGGCGAGGTGCCGCCAGGCGGTGCGTTGATCAAACAGCCGGAGCTTGCGGTGACGCTGAAAGCGCTGGCGGAAAAGGGCCGACAGGGATTTTACGCAGGTGCAGTAGCACGCAAGCTGGTAGACGGTGTAGCTGAAGCCGGTGGCATCTGGACGCTGGATGATCTGCAACAGTACCGTGTCGTCGAGCGCGAACCGGTCAGCTTTCGCTACCGTGATCTGCGCATAGTGTCGGCCGCACCACCCTCATCTGGTGGTGTGGCGCTGGCGACCACGCTGCATATCCTGGAAGGCTGGGAGCTGTCCCGGCTTGCACAGGCGGAGCGCACGCATCTGATCGTTGAGGCCATGCGCCGTGCCTACCGCGACCGGGCACAGTACATGGGGGATCCAGATTTTGTTGATATGCCTCTGCAACGGCTTGTTGATCCAGTGTATGCCGCGGGATTACGCGCCTCGATTCGGACTGACCGGGCGACCCCCAGTGCCGCGCTGCCAGGTAGTGTTAATAGCGTTGAAGGTACAGATACAACGCACTTTTCCATCCTTGATCGCGAGGG
>Ga0316192_10000919_pt1 | contig 21608 bp, 20 predicted proteins | sample MerIslwburrow_MG_FD_204931 | JGI IMG/M metagenome (GOLD analysis project Ga0316192, IMG submission 204931) | Coastal sediment microbial communities from Maine, United States - Merrow Island worm burrow | ecosystem: Environmental > Aquatic > Marine > Coastal > Sediment | place: USA: Maine...
CGAGTTTTCTCGCCCGGAGGTGGCTAAAATTCTCTCGGATTATTACCAGTCACTGGACGCCTGAGACCTGCCGGGGCCTCCGATTTCCCGGGGCCCCGTCATTTTGCTTCTTTTCTTCACTATTCTTTACCAGAAGGCCGCTTTTCCGGTCGATTAGCACTCCCGCTGCGTTTTAACTTTAGCCTTAGCGCCCTATAATCGGGGGGCATTACAGTACCCGGCGAGTTCCACACAGCCGGGATAAGGGGGAGTGAGAATTGCCAGCCCAGTGGCTCAGTAATTCCAGTGACATAACGGGTCGAGCCAGCGCGATTATTGCCGATGCGTTGCAGGCCCTTGCGCGACCGGCGGGCCTGAGGCGCCTGCGCCGGGTGCTGTTGGCTCTGTTTGCGCTCTGGTGTGTGCTGGCGCTGTCGCGTGTTATCTGGGCGCTGTTGCCGCTGCCGGAGTCTGTCGTTGGCAGCGACGTGCAGGTGATCAACCCGGTGCAGCAGGCGGCGCGCGCGGACAGTGCCGAGGCCGTGGATATACAGCGCATGGTCTCCTGGCACCTGTTCGGCGAGGCGGGCGCCGCGACCCCCGCCAGCGAGGTGGTTATTCCCGATGAGCTGGCTGCCGAAAGCAGTCGTGCGGGCATCGAAAAAGGCGCCAGGGAAACGCGTTTGGATTTGATACTGCGCGGGGTGGTTGCCTCCTCCGAGGACGGTTTGGGCCACGCCATCATAGAGCATAAGAAGCGCCAGGATGTGTATGCGGTGGAAGACAAGCTGCCGGTATCCGGCGAGGTGGTGCTGGCCAAGGTGATGCCACAGCAGGTGGTGCTGGATAACGGCGGCACCTATGAGCTGTTGCCCCTGTTCGAGGACTCGGCGCTGGACGCCCAATTGCCTGCCCAGGGGGAGGGGGCCCCGGTTGCGCCGCGAGCCAGGCCGGAGTCGGCACGGCAGGTAGAGCAGCGCAATGATAGCGCCACCACCGAACTGGCCAGAAGCTTTCGCGAGCGTTTATACCAGGACCCCCAATCCCTGGCGGAAGTGGTCAGCGTCAGCGCGGTCCGGGCCGACGGAGCGCTGCTGGGATATCAGGTGGCGCCGGGCAAGCAGCGCGAGCAATTTGAGCAACTGGGCTTTAAGCAGGGTGACCTGGTGACGGGTATCAACGGCATCGCGTTGAATGATCCCGCCAATACCATGCGCCTTTACCAGACACTGCGCACCGCCAGCGAAGCGGTTATTGATCTGGAGCGCGATGGACAGGCACTGTCCATCAGCGTCAACCTGGACAGCGGGGCAGCGCAGTAATGCATTATCATAAGAGGAAGACAACTCCGTGACACTTCGAAGCCGGCTATTGCGAACACCGCTGCTCACCGCCCTGCTGACGTTGCTGTTGGGGCTGAGTTGCCCGCTGGGCGCCCAGGACTACACGGTTAATCTGAAAGAAACCGACATCCAGGAACTGATCAAGTTTGTCGCCGAAGCCACCGGCACCACTATCGTTGTCGACCCGGCGGTCAAGGGCAAGGTCAAGGTTGTTTCCAGCAAGCCGGTGTCGCGGGACGAGCTCTATGAATTGTTTTTGTCCATTCTGGAAGTGCACGGTTATACCGCGGTGCGCTCCGGAGGGGTAGTGCGCGTCATTCAGAGCAAGGATGCGCGTTCTGCGCCCGTGGACGTGCGCGACGGCAAAGGGGTCTCTGGCAGCGATGAGTACATTACCCAGGTCATACGGCTGGAAAACATATCCGCCGCCAAGCTGATCCCCGTACTGCGTCCACTGGTGCCGCAGCAGGCCCATATGGCGGCCTACGCCCCCAGCAATGCCATCATCATTTCCGATGTCTCGGCGAATATTGATCGTATTCGCGACATTATCATGCGCATGGACGATTCCGCGGTGCAGCAGACGGATATTGTCAAACTGCGGTACGCGGTGTCGGAAGACGTGGTGCGCATGCTGGATCAACTGAATAAATCGGAAGCCAAGCAAAGTGGTGGCGCGGAGCCGGAAGTATTGCTGGTGGCCGATAACCGCACCAATAGCGTTCTGGTCAGTGGCGACGAGCTGGAGCGCGCTCGCATCCGCAAACTGATCCAGCACCTGGATACCCCGTTGGAGCAAAGCGGTAACGTCAAGGTGATCTACCTGGAGTATGCCCAGGCCTCGGACATCGCCGAGGTGCTGACCCGGGTGATGCAGAATATATCGCGCCTGGATGACGGCGACGGCAAGCCCCAGCCGCGCACCGGGGGCAATACCTCGACCATTGAGGCCGATGAGGGTACCAATTCCCTGATCATTACCGCGGACGCGGATGAGATGGCTGCCCTGGAGGCGGTTATCCACCGGCTGGATATACGCCGGGCCCAGGTGCTGGTGGAAGCCATTATCGTAGAGATGGAACTGATAGATGGGCAGGACCTGGGCCTGCAGTGGTTGTTTGCCAACGAGGACGGGGCCTTCGGCAGTAATATCAACGCCAACGACGCGCGCGCACGGCGCATCGCCGAGGCGGTTATCCCCCCAAGCAATGACGATGGCAGTGATAACGACTTCGAGTTGGGTGACCTCACCAGTGCCCTGGCCCAGACACCGGGTTTCTCCCTGGGTTGGGGAACCCTGGATGATGATTTCAACATGGCGGTAATTCTCAACGCCCTTAAGTCACAGACCAACGCCAATATTCTGTCTACACCCAGCCTGCTGACCCTGGACAATCAGGAGGCCTATATTACCGTGGGACAGAACGTGCCCTTTGTCACCGGTTCCTACACCAATACGGGTGCCGGGGGTGACGGCGCCCAGAATCCTTTCCAGACCATTGAGCGCGAGAACGTGGGTATTACACTCACGGTCACACCCCATATCAACGAGGGCGACTCGGTGGTACTGGATATCGAGCAGGAGGTGTCCAGCCTGACTGGCCTGTCGCTGATAGCCTCGGACCTGATTACCAATGAGCGCAAGATCCAGACCAAGGTGCTGGCACAGGATGGACGCGTGATCGTGCTGGGCGGACTGATCAAGGATGACGTACAGGACGGTTCCCAGAAAATCCCCATACTGGGCGATATTCCCTTCCTGGGAAGGCTGTTCCGTACCGATGCGGTGCAGGTCACCAAGAGCAACCTGATGATATTCATCCGCACTACTATCCTGCGCGATGATGAGCAGATGGCGGGCGCCACCGCAGACAAGTACCGCTATATCAGGGACCAGCAGGAACTGCGCCGGGCGCGTGGCCTGATGTTCCTGGACGACGAAAACCTGCCGGTGATACCCGAGTGGGAGAGCCAGATTCAGCAGCTGCAGGAGATTCAGGACACCGAGGATGTCGCCGGGGACGCTGCCGCAGCGGAGGGCAGCTGATGGCTGAACCTGACGCAGTAGCTCCCCTGGTCGACGCCGTGCAGGCCGGCGCGCCGCGCAGCCTGCCTTTCGGCTTCGCCCAGCAGTACGGTGTGTTGTTGGATACTGCCGGCAGCGACACCCTGGTAGTGCACCAGGGGCAGCCAGGCCTGCAGGTGCTCAGCGAACTGCGTCGGTTGCTGGGCGGCCCGTTTCAGTTGCAGGGGGTTAGCGAGGCGGAGTTCCAGCGCCGCCTGACCCGCGCCTACCAGCGCGACAACAATGCGGCGGTGCAGATGGCGGAGGACATAGGCGCCGACGTGGATCTCTCTCGCCTGGCGGATGAAATTCCCGATTCCGCTGACCTGATGGACGCCGAGGACGATGCGCCTATCATTCGCCTGATCAACGCTATTCTCTCCCAGGCCGTGCGCGATAAGGCGTCCGATGTTCATGTGGAGACCTTCGAGGATCGCCTCAGCGTGCGCTACCGTATCGACGGCGTGCTCACGGAAGTGCTGTCGCCCAAGCGCATGCTGGCGCCCCTGCTGGTGTCGCGACTGAAAGTGATGGCCAGGCTGGATATCGCCGAAAAGCGGGTGCCCCAGGATGGCCGGATATCGATCAAGATCGCCGGCCATGCGGTGGACATACGTATGTCCACCATTCCCTCTGCCTATGGTGAAAGAGTGGTATTGCGTCTGCTGGATACCGCCGCGGGACAACTGCAGTTGGCGCAACTGGATATGAATGAACAGGTGTTGTCGGGCTACGAGAAGTTCCTGCGCAGCCCCCACGGTATTATCCTGGTCACCGGGCCTACCGGTTCCGGCAAAACCACCACCCTGTATGCGGGCCTGTCCCATATCAACGAGGCGTCGCGGAATATCCTCACTATAGAGGACCCCATCGAATACATGCTGCCCGGGGTGGGGCAAACCCAGGTCAACACCAAGGTGGATATGACCTTTGCCCGGGGTTTGCGCGCCATCCTGCGCCAGGACCCGGATATCGTGATGGTGGGGGAAATTCGCGACCTGGAGACGGGGGAAATCGCGGTTCAGGCCTCTCTTACCGGGCACCTGGTATTGTCGACCCTGCATACCAATACCGCTATTGGCGCCATTACGCGGCTCAAGGATATGGGTATCGAGCCCTTCCTGGTGTCCTCCAGCCTGCTGGCGGTCATGTCCCAACGCCTGGTGCGCCTGCTGTGCGTGGAATGCCGCGAAGCGGTAGATGCCGAGCCGGGGGAGCGGACACTGTTGGGCCTGGGAGAAGCCGAGGACCTTACCCTGTTTAAGCCCCGGGGATGCAGCCACTGTAATTACACCGGCTATCGCGGTCGCACCGGCATTTACGAATTAATCGAGATCGACGAGCAACTGCGCCTGATGATCTACGAGGGTGCCAGCGAGCAGGAGATGCTGCGCGTCGCACGTGAGCAGTACCCTGGAATAGAAGCCGACGGCCGCCGCCGTATCCTGGCAGGTGAAACCAGCCTGGCCGAAGTGCTGCGGGTGACCGCAGTCGCCTGAGGGCGGCTGCCAGGATTATGACTGCCTATCGCTACAAGGCCCTGAATCCCGCGGGTAAGCTGGTTCGCGGTGTGCTGGAAGGAGACTCTGAACGCGGGGTGCGTGCGCAACTGCGTGGTCAGAGCATGCGCCCGGTGGAGGTGGCGGAGGCCAACCGACCGGCGCAAACCGGCTCGGGCTGGCGCCTGTCACTGGTGCGCCAGCGTATCAGTGCCGGTGATCTGGCGATGCTGACACGTCAGTTGTCTACCCTGGTAGTATCCAACCTGCCCCTGGATGAGGCGCTGCAGGCAGCCGCCGAGCAAAGCCGCAGCTCGCGTATCAAGGGCATGCTGCTGCAGGTTCGTTCCCGGGTCGCGGAAGGGCATACCCTGGCTTATGCCATGGGTGAGTTCCCCCTGGTGTTCAATGAAATGTACCGGGCCATGGTCAAGGCCGGCGAGCATGCCGGCTATCTGGGGCCGGTGTTGGAACAGCTCGCGGATTACACCGAACAGCGCCAGTATACCGGGCAAAAACTGAAGATGGCGATGATCTACCCGTTCATCCTGGTGGGCGTGGCCATCGCTGTGGTCCTGTTGTTGATGATATTTGTGGTGCCTGAACTGGTGGGTATCTTCGCCCACAGTCGCCGCGAGTTGCCGGCACTGACCCGCGGCCTGATCGCATCCAGTGATTTTTTTCGGGACTGGGGTGTATGGTTGATAGTTGGCCTGCTGGTGCTGGCCTGGAGCCTGCGACGCCTGTTGCGCAATCCGCGCAGGCGGCGGCGGTGGCATGCGATATTACTGCGTACCCCCGGTATATCGCGTCTGTTGGTAGCCCTGGATACCGCGCGCTTTGCCTCCACCCTGAGTATCCTCATGGCCAGTGGTGTGCCACTGCTGGATTCGCTGCGCATTGCCGGGGAGGTGCTGACCAACCTGGTATTACGCGAAGACAGTATCATGGTGGCGGGGCGGGTGCAGGAGGGCAGCAGTCTGCACCGGGCGCTGGAACATAGCGGCCGCTTCCCGCCAATGATGGTGCACATGGTGGCCAGCGGTGAAGCCAGCGGCGAGTTGGAGGTTATGCTGGAGCGTTCCGCTACCAACCAGGAACGCGAACTGGAAATGACCCTGGGCACAATGATGAGCCTGTTCGAGCCACTGATGGTGGTATTTATGGGCGGTATGGTGTTGACCATCGTGCTGGCCATCCTGTTACCGATATTCGATCTCAATACAATGGTGAAGTGAATGATGAACACCCATAGACCTCGCATGGCAGCTCAGGGCGGATTCTCGCTGGTGGAAATCCTGGTGGTGCTGGTAATCATGGGACTGCTGATCAGCGTGGTGGCACCCACCGTGCTGAACCGGGCAGACGACGCCCGGGTGCAGAAAGTGCACGCGGATTTCAAGGCGATTGAAACGTCGTTGAAAATTTATCGCCTGGACAATTATGTCTATCCCACCACCGAGCAGGGGCTGGAGGCCCTGGTGGAACGCAGCGCCCTGGACCCTGAGCCGCGCAACTTCAAGGAGGGCGGCTATTTATCGGAATTGCCCATCGACCCCTGGGGTCGCCCCTATCTCTATCTCAGTCCGGGCGAAAACGGTGAAATAGATCTGTACTCCCTGGGTGCGGATGGCCTGTCCGGTGGTGAAGGGCAGAACGCCGATATCGGCAACTGGAAAAAACAGGACTGATACCCCGTGGCGCCGACCCGGCGGCAGAACCTTTTGCACCGCGTTTACCGGCAGCGCGGCTTCAGCCTGCTGGAGTTGCTGGTCACGCTGATCGTGGTGGTGCTGATCACTTCCCTGGTCACGCTCAATGTCGGCTCCGGAAGCCGCGGTATCCAGTTGGAGGCGCAGCTGAGCAACCTGGTGGATGTGGCGTCCTATGCACTGGACGAAGCGCAGATGCTGGGTGTGGATTATGGGCTGGTGTTGTACCAGTTGAACCGCGACGGAGAGCAACTGTACGGCTACAGTTGGCGGGAACGGCGACCGGAGGGCTGGCGCGTACCGGAAAGTGGCAAGGACATTTTTGCCCCGGTGGAGTTGGCGCCGGATCTGGAGCTGCGCCTGGAGCTTGAAGGTGTGCCGCTGGCCGACCTGGCACTGGAGGACAGCGGCGATGAGGCCACGCCGCAGGTCATCCTGTATGCCAGTGGTGAGACCACTGCCGGAGCGATCGATGTACAGCGCCGCGACAGCGGTGAACTGTTGTGGCGGCTGGAATGGGATTTGCTGGGCCGCTTCAACCTGCTGCTTCGAGGCGAGCCGGAGGAGGACAGTTAGTGCGGCGCAACGGCTTTACCCTGGTTGAGGTAATGGTGGCGCTGGCGGTGGTGGCTATAGCCCTGCCGGCTCTACTGGTTGCCCTGTATCAGCAGGTGGACAGCACGGCCTACCTGCGCGACAAGTCGATCGCGCACATGGTGGCGGCGAACAAGCTGGTTGAACTGCGTATTTTAAGCAAGGCCAGGCAGAACCTGTTCACCGGCACGGACAGTGGCGTGGCACAGATGGCGGAGCGCGATTGGTACTGGTGGCTGGAGAGCCAGCCCACTGAGGTAGAGCAGTTCAGTCGGGTGAAGATCATTGTAGCGCGCACCGAGGAGCTGCAGGAGCAGCCGCTGTACACACTGGTTGCCTTTCTATCCGCCGACCTGCAAGTCGAGACGGAGGTGGAGGACGCCGGTGAGGGGGCTGGGGACGCCGGTGAGGGGACTGGGGACGCTGGCGAGAAGGTGGAGGATGCCGGTGAGTAGAGCAGCAGGCTTTACCCTGGTCGAGGTGTTGATCGCCCTGGCGATTACTGCTTTCGTGGCATCCATCGCTTACACCAGCCTGTCCACGGTCATCATCGGCATGGAGAGCACCCGGGAAAATTCCGAGCGTGCCTATGCGGTCAACCGCGCCTGGATGATTATCAGCCGCGATTTGCGCCACTTTATCGATCGCCCGGTGCGCGACGAATTTGGCGAGCGTGAGCCGGCACTGCAGGGTGGCCAGGCGGCGCGCTTTCCCCTCAGCCTGACACGCTCCGGTTGGCATAATCCGGGTGCCCACCTGCGCAGCAACCTGCAACGCGTAAACTACCGGCTGGAGGATGAAGCCCTGTGGCGCGACAGCTACCCGGTACTGGATCGCGCGGCAGATACCGAACCGGACAGCGTCAAGTTACTGGAGGACGTGGAGTACCTGGGGCTGGCTTTTCTGGACTCCCCGGGCAGTGTGCAGCCCTCGCGCGACAGCGCCACCCTGGACACCCGCAACTGGCCCGAGAGCTGGGTGGTGGATACCAGCCAGCCGGATACGCTGCTGGCGCCGCCGGTGGCCCTGCAGATCACCCTGCAATTGTCTGACTGGGGTGAGATGAGACGTTTTTATGAACTGCCTTCACCGTAGCGCCATGGGCCGCCAGCGGGGGGCCGCCCTGGTGGTTGCGATGCTGGTGTTCGCCATGTGTACCGCACTGATAGTGGCGATGAAAGGTGATTTCACACGGTTGTACCAACGCAGCGCCAATATTTTCCTCGCGGAGCAGGCCTACGCCTATTTGCGCGGCGCCGAGGAACTGGCTGGCATCGCCTTGCGGGTGGATTATGACCAGGACCAGCAGCAGGAACAGCCACAGGACGATTTGCAGGAAATATGGGCGCAGCCCACCACCCCGTATGCCCTGGATGAAGGGGGATGGTTGCTGGGGTCGCTGGAGGATCTGCAGGGTCGCTTCAATCTCAATTCGCTGGCGGGTGAAGCGCGCGAAGAGCAGCGCTTTACCGCTTCCCAGGCCCAGTTCATCCGCCTGCTGCAGGCGCTGGAGGAGCCGCTGGTCAGTGAGCAGGAGGCGATACAGATTACCGCCGCAGTCGCCGACTGGCTGGACAGTGATGGCCAGCCAGGACCGGATGGCGCGGAGGATGATTATTATTTCTCGCGATCCCCCGCGCATCGCAGCGCCAACCAGCCCATGGCCAGTGTCAGCGAGCTGCGCGCGGTGGCCTACGTGACCCCGGAGATTTTTACTGCGCTGCAGCCCTGGGTGACGGTGTGGCCACGGTCGCCCGCTACCCTGAATATCAATACGGCCCCGATGATGGTATTGCGCTCCATCAATAGCGATAAGGAACTCAGTCCGCTAAGCGAAGCGGATGCCGCATCCCTGGTAGCTGACCGGGAGGAGGCGGGGTTCGCCGACCTGGACGCGTTCCTGGACAACCCGGTGTTTGAGGGCAGGCGCGATAAAATGACTGCCACCCGGGCGCTGCTGGGGCAGCGCTCATCGTATTTTTTGCTACAGGCGGAGGTGGAAGTTGCCGACAGGAACATGCGCTTGTACAGTGTGCTGCAGCGCAGGGGGCGTAATGTCGCGGCCCTTAGCAGGGCGAGCGGTAGCCGCTAAGCGGCGATAAAGACTATGGGGAGTGAGTGGATTTGCACACCAGGGTGGTGATACGCGAGCTACAGGGCAGATTGGCCTGGTACCCGCCGGGTTCCAGCGACGAGCCCCGCTGGCTGGACAATGATCTTGAACGGGAGAAACTGCGCGCCGCCATGGCACAGCGCAATGTAGCCGTGTGCTTTGCCGTCCCCGGGGCGGAGTCGCGACTGCTGGCCTTGCCGGTTGCCGCACAGGAGAAAAAACATATAGGCAAATCCCTGCCCTTTTTGCTGGAAGAGCAGGTGGCGGAAGATATCGATGAACTGCACTTCGCTGCCAGCCCCCTGGACCGTGCAACCATGGCCGTGGGTATTTGCACGCGGGAAAAAATGCAGCACTGGCAGCAGTTGTTGGCAGATTTCTCGGGAATCAGGCAATGGGTACCGGAGCCCCTGCTGCTGCCCTGGCAGCCCGATGAGTGGTGCCTGGTGGTCGAAGACGAAAGCGCCATAGTGCGTACCGGAGCGTGTGCGGGCTTCACCGTCGAACTCAGTATGCTCCCGCTGTTACTGGAGGCGGCATTGGCTGAGTCGGGCGAGCCCGCCGCGGTGATTGTCTATGGCGGCGACCAGCAGGCGGACAAGCAGTTGCTGCCGGAAAAATTGCAGGATGTGCTGCAGTGGCGGCAGGGTAATTTTTACAGTGCGCTGATGCTGGGCGACGTGGTTTTACCACCCCTCACCCTGTTGCAGGGCAGTTATGCCCCGCGCCTGCCTCTGGAGCGCTGGTGGCTGCAGTGGCGCGCGGTGGCGGCGCTGTTTGCCCTGGCCTTTGTCTTGCAGTTGCTGGCGACCTACACAGATTACCGCAACCTGAAAAGTGAGAACCTGGCCCTGCGCGGCGCCCTGGAGCAGAGTTACCGCCAGGCCTATCCCAAGGGCGCGATCGTGGATGCCGAGAAACAACTGAAGCGGCAGCTGGACGCCCTGCGTGGCTCATCCCAGAGCAGTGGTTTCGTTAGCCTGGTGAACAAGGTGGGGGCGGTGGTCGCCGCGCTACCCGGCACAACTATCGCCAGCATCAACTATAACGACAAGGGCGATGAAATGCGTATGAACATCGTGGCCGCTGATTTCGAGGCAGTGGAGCAGGTGCGCGCGGAGATCAATAAGTCCGGACTGCAAGCGGTGATGGAGAGCAGCAGTGCACAGGGCGATCGTGTGCGCGCTCGCTTGCGAGTGGGAGAGCGTTCATGAAAGCCTGGTTTGCCCAGCTGGAACAACGCGAGCAACTGAGCCTTCTGGTACTGGCTTTTGCCCTGGGATTGTACCTGGTTTACATGCTGGTGTGGTCGCCCCTGGACCGCCAGCGCGACCAGTTGGCGCTGCAGAACCAGGGTGTGGCATCCAGTCTGCAACGGGTGGATGCCATGGTCTCGGAAATCACCCAACTGCGCGACAGTGGCGGGCGCGGTAACCAGCGCCGCAACCTGACCTCCCTGATCAACCAGAGTACTGGCCGGCTGGAATTACAGGTCAACCGGTTGCAACCCAATAGCCGGGGCGAAATCCAGGTGCGCCTTGAGGGTGCTGCTTTCGATGATCTGCTGCTGTGGCTGCACGAAATGGAGTACCGGGAAGCGCTGCTGGTGCGGGAGGTCTCGATCACGCAATCGGGTACCGTTGGCAGGGTCAACGCCACTGTTCGCATCGCGCAGGCAGGTTAGATGAAACGCTGGCACCTGGGGGGCATCCTCGCCCTGGTTATGACTATCGCTCTGATCTATCTGGCCCCGGCGCGCCTGTTGGCGGTGCTGCTGCCGGGCGAGCAAGTGCTGTTGCAGGGCTACCAGGGTACGCTGTGGCGCGGCAGTGCCAGCCGTGCACTGGTGCAGGTGGGCACCGGTTATCTGCACCTGGGTACGGTGCGTTGGCGATTGCACCCCCTGTCACTTCTGCTGCTGTCCCCACGACTGGACATAGAGAGCAAATGGGGTACCCAGCTGATCAGCGGCGAACTGGCATTGCGTGGCGGGCGGGACCTTGACCTGCGCGATTTCAGTGCCAATATCGCCGCCGACCTGGTGCGCCAATACGCGCCGATCACCCTGGATGGCACCCTCGCGGCCCAGTTCAGCCTGCTGCAATTGCGCGAGGGGCTGCCCTATTCCGCGGCGGGTCGACTGGTGTGGCAGGGGGGTGGCTGGCAATCACCCTCAGGAATGAGGCCCCTGGGTAGTTACGCGCTGGAAGTGGAACAGCCGGCCGGGGAGCCGCTCTCGGCCCGGGTGTTGACCCTGTCCGGCCCGGTGCAGGCAGACGGTGCGGTACGACTGCAGGAGAGGAATTATCAGGTGGATGTGCTGGTTAGCAGTATGATATCGATGGACCCGCAGCTGCAGCAGGCGCTGTCGCTGATTGCGCAGCCCGAGCCAGGCGGCTATCGGGTCAGGATGAACGGGGAACTTTAGCGCCTGAGTCGATTTGCGTGGTGGTTGGTTTAGTTGTTGCAACCCGATGGCCGCGAAAACCGGCGTGGGTGCCGTATACTTTGGGGTTGATGAACAGGAACAGGAGACAGGGCTTCAATGAGTGATTACAAGAAGTATGAGTGCGTGATTTGCGGTTTCATCTATGACGAGGCAGAAGGCTTACCCGATGACGGTATTGCCCCGGGTACGCGCTGGGAAGACTTACCGGAGGATTGGGAGTGCCCTGATTGTGGCATCTCCAAGGCCGACTTCGATCTCTACGAGGAGTAAGCACGACTCAACGCCTGAACCCGCAGCTGCGGGTTTTTTTGTGTGTTTAAAGAGCGCCACCTGCAGATCATTCGATGGTATGTTAGCGCTGGAAGTGGCCAGCTCCCTGAAGCAGCCAGGCTGCTGTTCGCCGATTACGCCACTGTTTACAAACAACGGATAGCACAATGATGGATATCGAGCAGCGTCTGCAGGCTGTGCGCCAGCTTATGGTGCAGGAGGGGATAGACGCCCTGGTAGTTCCCCGCGCGGACGAGCACCTCGGGGAGTACCTGCCAGCCCACAACGAGCGTTTGCTGTGGGTATCCGGTTTTACCGGCTCTGCCGGTGCGGCGGTGGTTCTGCGCGAGCGCGCCGCCATTTTTGTGGATGGGCGCTACACCGTACAGGTGCGCAAGCAGGTAGACGCGCAGTTGTTCGAGTACTGTGACCTGCTACAGCAACCGCCGGTGCAATGGCTGCTGCAGCAGCTTCCCGCCGGTTCCCGTGTCGCCTGTGACCCGCGCCTGCACAGCTTGCGCTGGTATCGGGATACGTTCGCTGCCCTGGCCGCAGCGGATATGCAGCTTTATGCTACGCAGGACAACCTTATCGACCGCTGTTGGGTGCAGAGACCGCAAGCTCTTGTTGCACCGGCGCTGCTGCTCGAGCAGTCCTTCACCGGTGAGTCCAGTGCAGGCAAACGCGGGCGTATGGCGGCGGAAATTGCCGCGGCGGGCTGCGCTGCGGCCCTGGTATTCGCGCCGGATTCGGTCAGTTGGTTGTTGAATATTCGCGGTCGCGATATTCCCCGGCTGCCGGTGGTGCAGAGCTTCGCCCTGCTGCTGGCGGACGCCAGCCTGATCCTGTTTATACATCCCGCACGTATTCCCCCCGGCTTTGACCAGCACGTAGGGGATGATGTGCGGGTAGTCCCGGCAGATGAGGCCGGCACCATCTTGGCCACCATGCAGGGTAAACGCGTATTGACCGACCCGGATACGGCCAATGCCTGGACCCAGCTGGCGCTGGAGCAGGCGGGCGCGATCCTGGTAACGGGTGAGGACCCGGTGCTATTGGCCAAGGCGTGTAAAAACCCGGTGGAACTGGCTGGCACGCGCAGGGCGCATCTGCGCGATGCGGTCGCGGAAATACAGTTTCTGGCCTGGCTGGATGCGCAGGTAGCCGCGGGGAAATTGCACGACGAGGCTGTGCTGGCGGATAAGTTACTGGCCTTGCGCTCGCAGCAGGCGCATTTCCAGGACTTGTCTTTCGACACCATTTCGGCCGCGGGTGCCAATGCCGCCATGTGTCACTACAACCACCTCGATGGCCAGCCGGCGGGTTTGGTCATGGATTCGGTCTATCTGGTAGACAGCGGCGGTCAGTACCTGGATGGCACCACGGACATTACGCGTACTGTCGCTATCGGTAACCCGGGCGATGAAGTGCGCCGCATGTTTACCCTGGTGCTAAAGGGGCACATTGCCCTGGACCAGGCCCGTTTCCCCCCGGGCACCACCGGCACCCAGTTGGATGCTCTGGCGCGTCAGTTCCTGTGGCGCGAGGGTTACGACTTTGATCATGGTACCGGTCACGGTGTGGGCGTGTTTCTCAGTGTGCATGAGGGTCCCCAGCGCATCTCGAAAAATCCCAGCCGGGTGGCCTTGCGCCCCGGCATGATTGTCAGCGACGAGCCCGGGTACTACCGGGATAACGCCTACGGCATTCGCTGTGAAAACCTGGTAGTGGTCACCGAGGTGCAAAACCCCGGTGCTGAGCGTCCTATGTTGGGCTTCGAGGCGCTCACCCTGGTGCCCTTCGATTATCGCCTGATCGATGCCAGCCTGCTGAGCGGCCCGGAGTTGCAATGGTTGAACGACTATCACCAACACGTGCTGGAAACAGTGGGCCCCTTACTCAGTGCAGCCGACCGCGATTGGCTGGTGCAGGCGGCGCGGCATATTGGCCCATGAATCGCACCGGCGATTTGTGTAGACTGCAGGCAATAACAATCCACACTGGAGATAGATGATGGCAGCAGCCGGCAGCGCGCACTGGTCATCCCGCTTTACGTTCCTGATGGCATCGGTGGGTTTTGCTGTGGGCCTGGGGAACATCTGGCGCTTTCCCTATGTGGCGGGTGAGAACGGCGGCGCCGCCTTCGTACTGGTCTATCTCGCCTGTGCCTTCGGTATCGGTGTGCCTATCCTGATAGCGGAGTTGTTGATTGGTCGTCGCGGGCAGGGCAGTCCGCCCTCGGCCATGGCCAATCTCGCTACTGCCAACGGTCGGTCGCGGCACTGGAAGGTGGTAGGTGGCATGGGCCTGCTGGCGGCCTATACCATCGAGATTGTCTACGCCGTGGTGGTGGGCTGGGTGCTGTGGTATTTGTTCAAGGCGATCACCACCGGCTTCGCCGGTGTGGATGCGACCATGGCCGAGGCGGAGTTCGCGGCGGTACTGGACAATAACCTGGGGATGTTGTTCTGGACCCTGGTGGGCCTGGCGATTACCGGGCTGATAATTTACGCGGGGGTGAAAGACGGCATAGAGCGGGCGGTGAGCGTGATGATGCCGCTGCTGTTTGCACTGTTGCTGGGCCTGGCCGTGTATAACTATTTCGCCGGGGGTTTTGACCAGGCGGTGCAGTGGTTGTTTACCCCTGATTTCAGCAAGATCGGCTTTGGCACGGTGCTGGCGGCCATCGGCCAGGCTTTCTTCTCTATCGGAGTCGGAATGGCGGGGATGATGGTCTATGGTTCCTACCTGCCCAAATCGATATCCATCACCCACTCTGTGCTGATTATTGTCATTGCCGATACCGGGGTAGCCCTGCTGGCCGGGCTGGTGATTTTTCCCGCGGTGTTTCACAACGGGCTGGATCCGGCGGCCGGAGCCGGACTGATTTTCCAGACCTTGCCGGTGGCCTTTGCGCAAATGCCCGGGGGTTATCTGTTCAGCGTATTATTTTTTACCATGCTGTCGGTGGCGGGTATCACCTCCATGGTGGGTCTGGTGGAATCGGTCAACGCCTGGCTGGAGGATCGTTTTGGCATGCCGCGACACAAGAGTGCGCTGCTGGTAGTAGGCTCGGTGGCCTGTTTCAGTGTGCTCAGCATCCTGTCCTACAATGTACTGTCCCAGTACAACCTTGGAGACCGGAATTTCAATGACACCATGGATTTCTTCTCCAACCAGATCTTGTTACCCCTGGGTGGGTTGTTCATCGCGGTGTTTGCCGGCTGGGGCATGCACAGTAGTGCCACCCGGGATGAACTGACTTCGCTCACCGATGGCACCTATGCCCTGTGGCATTTCCTGATTCGCTTTGTGGTGCCGCCGGCCGTGCTGGTGATATTTGTAATGGGTGTCAGCGAGTAGCGCTCAAAGTACTGGCGAAAATAGCTTGGCAATTGCCATTGCCAGGTTAAACAAGTGAAAACGCCAATAGCGAATTACAAAACGCCACCAGCGGATGTATAAGATCTTCGGACGCCATCGGGGGCGGTTTTTCGCCTTGAGCTCCTCGGGTTCTTTGGGTTCTTCGAACTCCCTGGCATCGACTTCTCGCGAGTGATCCAGGTCGGCTTGCAGCATCTTCTGCACCTGCCCGGAGAATGCCGCGTCCTGCGTCAGAACGGTGATTTCAAAGTTCAGGCGAAACGAACGATTATCGAAATTGGCGGTACCCACCCCGGAAAATTCTTCATCCATGATAAACACTTTCTGATGCATGAACGCTTTCTGGTGCTCCACGTTCTCGTAGCGGTACACCTTAACCCCGGCCGGCAGCAGGTCGCGGGTGAAGGACCTGTTGGCCAGCCCGACGATGACCTTGTCTGGATTTTTCGGAACGATGACCCGCACATCTACGCCGCGCAATGCGGCCAGTTGCAGGGCAGAAACAATGCTGTGGTCCGGCACGAAATAGGGGCTGGCGATCCATATTTTGTGCCTGGCGGCAACAATGGCCTGGTGGTACATCAGACCGGCCTCTTCGAATTCGCTGGCCGGGTCCGAGGGGAAAATCAGCACAGTACAATCGCCCTTGGGCTGGCCCCTGAAATCCCAGTCCAGCTTGAGTGTTTTACGGGTGGCCCATAGCCAATCGGTGGCGAAAGCCTGCTCTGCGCCCAGCACCGCCGGGCCCTGGAAGCGGGTATGGGTATCGCGCCAGTGATCAAATTTTTTGCCTTGCCCAAGGTATTCAATGCCCACGTTGTGGCCACCAATCCAGGCAGTTTCACCGTCCACTACCACCACCTTGCGGTGATTGCGAAAGTTCAGCTGGAAACGGTTGCGGAAGTTGAACTGGAAACGGTTACGTCGGCCATTTTCTCCGCTCTGGGTCGTGTTGAAAGCCGCCACGTGTACTCCCGTGACCTGTAGTTGTTTGTGCAGGCGGCTGCGCACAAAGGGGCGGCTGCCAATTTCATCGTACAACAGGTAGACCTCGACACCGGCGCGTGCCTTATCTGCCAGTATCCGGCCCAGGCGCCTGCCCAGGTCATCGTCGCGAATAATATAGAACTGGAACAGGATGTATTTTTGTGCCGCTTCCAGGCCCGCCATGATGCTGTCGAAAGTTTGCTCACCATTGATTAGCAGATCCACGCGGTTGCCGGTTGTGGCAGGCATACGTGCCAGCTTGAGCAGGCTGGTGTACATGGGGGTATCGCGAGACGGCTGTACGATATGCTGTTCTATCGCGCCACTGGTTTGCTGTACCAGGCGCAGTGCTTCCGCCTCGATTTCATCGCGTTGTTCCAGGTAGCCATGAAATTTGTTGCGCCCCAGTACCAGGTACAAAGGCACGCTTAAAAATGGAAACGTCAGTAAAGAAATGGTCCAGGCGATGGCACCCTGGGAAGTACGTGTATTGAGTATCGCCTCCAGTGCGCAGAAGATAGCCAGTGCGTAAAGCAGTAGCACGGCAATGGCGGCGATTTGAGCGTACAGTGAAGCGTCCATGATTCAGCAGTCTAGCAGGCACCCTGTTGCGGGGATACTGCGCATTAAACGACTGGCGATACCATCCACGATGCCATTCGCGATGCCATTCGCGATGCTATCCACGATGACATTCACCATGACATGCGATGTATGTTTGCTCAGCTGTTGCCCGTGGGTATGTCCTGGAACGCCATGCCCTTATCGGCGCGGGGTTCCTGTGGCAGTCCCAACACCTGTTCCGCGAGGATATTGCGCATCACCTCGTCGGTGCCCCCGGCCAGGCGGACTCCCGGCGAGAACAGCACGGAATGCTGGAAGTGTCCCTGTTCCGGACTGATGGAGTCGTCCTGGATAATACCCGCCTGGCCGAACAACTGGCAGGCGAAGTTGGCAATTTCCTGGTTCATCACCGCACCCACCAGCTTGCCCAGGGAGGCTTCGGCACCGGCGACGCCGCCCTTGGCCACCGCAGTGATCATGCGTTTGTTGGCCGCCTGCAGGCCGGCATACTGGCTGTACCAGGTTGCCAGGCGGTCGCGCACGATGGGATCGTTGGCAATCGGCTGACCATTGAGCTGCAGTGACTTTACCAGCTCCAGGAATTGCGGGAACCCCGTGGGCTGGATGCCACTGATCGCCAGCCGTTCACTCATCAATACGGTGAGCGCTCCGGTCCAGCCGCCGCCAACTTCACCCAGGCGGTAGGCATCCGGCACCACCGCATCGTTGAAAAATACCTCATTGAAATGCTGCCCGCCATCCATCTGCTTGATGGGGCGAATTTCGACCCCGGCCTGGCGCATATCGATCATGAACAGCGTGAGGCCTCGATATTTCGATATCGTGGGGTCCGTGCGCGTCAGAACCACGCCGTAATCCGAATACTGGGCCCCGGAGGTCCAAATTTTCTGGCCGTTGAGAATCCAGTTGTCGCCGTCGGGCTCGGCGCGCGTGCGCAGGCCCGCCACGTCAGAGCCCGCGCAGGGTTCGCTGAACAACTGGCACCAGACATCCTCGGCGCTGGCCATGCGCGGCAGCAGTTCCACTTTTGCTTCCTCGGAGGCGAAATGTATGATGGCCGGGCCACAGTTGCCTATACCGATAACAAAGTGTGCATCACGGGTCTTGTAGTTCTCCACCTCCTGAGCCCAGATTACTTCGTGCAGGGAGGTAAGCCCGGCACCGCCGTATTCCCTTGGCCAGGTCAGGCAGGCAAAGCCGGCTTCCGATTTTTTCTTGTACCATGCCTTGGCCTCCTCGAAAGCCTGGTCGCCTTCCATGCCGAGAAACAGTTTATCGGTGCGCCGCTGCGCATTGGCGTCGAGCCAGTTGCGTACTTCGCTGCGAAAGACAGCCAGTTCCGGGGTATCTTCAAAATCCATTATTCGTGCTCCTCAGGCTGCGCTAAGCAGTCGGCTGGCGATAGCTTCTTTCCACTGCGGTGGGGTGCCGATAACGCCGGACAGTAACTGCGCCCGCCGGTAATACAGGTGGCAGTCGAATTCCCAGGTGAAGCCCATGCCGCCATGTGCCTGGATGTTTTCCCGGGTGATCTGGTAATAGGCGTCGCTGGCTGAAACTCTGGCAGTCGCTGCGGCAAGGGGTAAATCCGGCGCGTCACAGGACATGGCCCAGGCGCCGTAGTAGGCGTTGGCGCGGGCCAGCTCAAGGGCGACAAACATATCGGCGAATTTATGTTTGATGGCCTGGAAGGAAGCGATAGGTCGGCCAAAGGCAAAGCGCTGTTTGGTATAAGCCATGCCCATGTCCATGGCGGCCTGGCCACCACCAATCTGCTCAAACGCAAACAGCACCGCCGCCTTATCCAGCAATTGCGCAAGGGCCGTTTGACCGTCCTTGTTTTCACCCAGTGGGCTTGCGGGTGCGCCGTCGAACACCAGGCGTGCCTGGGAGCGACTGGGATCCATACTCTGCAGCGTGTTGCGCGCGACCCCGGAGGTATTGAGATCCACCAGATACAAGCGCTGGTGGCTGTTCTCATCCCGGGCTACAACCACGGCAAAATTTGCTATATCACCATCGGGTACGGGAATTTTCTCACCGTGCAAGCCCTTGTCACTGACCGTGGCGTTAACTTCAAGTGCCCCCAGTCCCTCGCTGCTGGCGAGGGTCCCTATCAGCTCGCCGCTGGCGAGCCGGGGCAGGTAATACTGCTTCTGTTCCTGGCTGCCCCAGGCCTTGATCGCCTCGGTAGCCAGGTAGACGCTGGAGGAAAAGGGGACCGGTGCCAGGGAGCGGCCCAGCTCTTCGGCGACGACGCACAGTTCCAGGTAGCCCAGGCCCAGGCCGCCGAATTCCTCGGGTATCGCCATCGCGCTCCAGCCAAGTTCGACGATTTGCTGCCACAGTGCACGGTGGTAAGGCTCCGGGGTGTCGAGGATGCTGCGCACCACCTGGGCGGAGGATTCCCGGCTGAGAAAATTGCGCGCCTGGTCGCGGATAAACAGTTGTTCTTCAGAGAATTCAAAATTCATAGCGTGTCCCCAGGGTTGGCCTGGCTCGAATGGGTTTCAGGCCTGTATTTGGCGCTGTAGAAGGTGGACAATTATAGGGAAAAGCGCGCTACGGGCGGCTCAAAAAGTTGCACCGGGGGGGGAAACCGGTTGCTGGCAGGCGCTATTCCAGCAGCTGGTTCTGTAGTTGTGCGATATCGTTATCACTGAGTTGCAAGCCTTCACGTACATAGTTGTCGAAACTGCCCCACCGGGCATCAATTTCCGCAAACGCTGCACGCAGCCAGGCTTCTTCCACGCCCATCATTATCCCCAGTTTATCGGCGGCTTCCTCGCCCTTGAAAACACGCAGCAACAGCAACTGGTTCTTGCGCGCGTCCAGTGCATGCTGCTTGCTCTCCATGTAATCGCGCATCACTGTTTCCTGGGGTACCCCCAGCACACGTAACAAAATAGCGGAGGCGAAGCCGGTGCGATCCTTACCGGCACTGCAGTGCCACACTACCGGTTTGCCTCCGGCATCCAATACCGTGTGGATGAACTGACGAAACTGCGGGGTAAACTCGGTAGCGAACTGCCGGTTTGCCTCCAGCATGAACTGATCGGGATCGAAGCCGTCAAAATTTCCTGATTCCACCCGTTCCATGACTTCCCCCACCAGCGCCTTGTTGCCTTCATCCAGTGTGGGGATTTCGATCACGGTAAAACTTGCCGGCTGTGGCAGCTGGTTGGGCTCTTCGTCTTTCTCGCCGCCGGAGCGGAAGTCGACTAACGTTGCCAACTGCAGCTGTTGCAGGCCCTGCAGGTCAGCCCTGCTGCTGTGGGCGAAGGTGCCGGAACGATACAGCACGCCCCACTTGACCTGCTGTCCCTGCTCATTCGCGTAGCCTCCAAGGTCGCGGAAATTGGCGATGCCCTCGAAGTTGAGCAAGCGGTGCGCTGCGCGCTGCTCCGGGGGTAATTGCGCCGGGATAAGCAGTGGCGCGGAGGGCACGAACTGGATGATGGCGAAAATCGCCAGCAACACGGCAAAGGCGGACCAGAACACCTTCTTCTTGGACAAGTCGGACTCCTGCTTTGGGATCAGCTCTGACCGCGAGCATAGCACTCCGATCTGGAATGACAACGTGTTGAGTGTCGATCAGTGTGGATTTTTTGTGCTGGTATAAAGGCATGGATATTAGCGATGATGCGGTTTATGCTTCGGTGCCATTCGATATACTGATTTTAATCCTGAGGTGTCTATATGTTGAGATTTGCTTTGCTGCTGGCGATGAGCCTGGCCCTGGGCAGTGCTGGTAGTTTTGCGCAGCCGCCACTGCGGTTGATGGCCAATACCTCGCCGCCCTATGCTGACGAGAAACTGCCGCAGCGTGGTCTGGCACTGGAATTGGTGGGGCATATTTTTGCCGGGACCGATATCACCCCGAAGATCTCTATAGAGAACTGGTCGCGGGCGGTAGAGGGTGCCCGGTTGGGCGTTTACGACGGCCTTGCGGCAGCCTGGTATTCCGATGAACGGGCCAAAGACCTACTCTACAGCCAGCCTTATTTGCGTAGTGAATTGATCATCCTGAAGCGTCGCGGGGACGGCAACGATTACTCGGAGCTGGCCGACCTGTCCGGTGGCCGTCTCGGGGTGCGCGTGGATTATGCCTACGGTGTCGATTTTGCGGCCATTCCGGGCCTGACCCTGGTGCCGGAAAATCATCTTATCCAGAATCTACTCAATATGCTTAACGGGCGCATAGATTTTGTCATCGGCGACCAACGCACCATCATCCAGCAGCTGCATGAATACCTGGGCGATAAAGTGACGCAGTTTGAGGTGACCAGTATCAAGCTGCCCCCGGTGGCACGGCACGTGGCAGTGAGTCGCGGCCTGAAGGGGCACGAGAAGATCATCGCGGATTTCAACGCAGCCCTGGAGAAAGTGCGCAAAGACGGCAGCCATGAGGCGATCGTCCAGAAATGGGATGCGCGCTACGGTGGCATAGAATAAGAGTTCCTCACCCATTTCCCGCCCGTACCCTTGAATCGGGAAGCTCCGAACAATGCGCACCCGTTAGGGCACCTCAGCCTGGCCGATTCACTGGTAACTCAGGCGCGGGTGATCCTGTTTGCCAGTGTCATGCCCACCAGCATGGCGACCACAAAGATGCCGGTGTTGGTCTG